>LFUF01004178.1_pt1 | contig 14667 bp, 27 predicted proteins | sample 633261 | NCBI WGS metagenome assembly LFUF01 (sample SAMN03781032, study PRJNA287316) | hypersaline lake metagenome | isolation source: virus filtrate of water collected from the Namib Desert Hosabes playa | place: Namibia | collected 2013
TTTCTTGAAAACCCAGGCTTCACCTCTACTACGCACGAAAACGTAGAAATCAAAACGCTCCCTCATGGCACTATCTATGAGCCAGAAGTTTGGTACGCAACCCCCAATCACGAGGTGGCGGTCCCTACTCATATTCAGCGTAGCGATAGCCTTTTGCTGCTGAGTATCAAAACGATTACTGATATAGAACATCTGAATAATCTCGTCAGCCATTAAAGCGCTATATTCTGGCTTTTGTCCGGGACGACAACCAGTGTTAGGATCTACTTCATCATCCTTATTCTCGCCGTCAATCCACTTAATAAGCTCGTCACGACTCCAAGTCATATTATTGAAGTTCCATGATCTCCCCGAGACTTCGCCGTACTTCATCATAACCTTAGATAACCAAGTGCTCTTACCAACGCCTGTCCGCCCCCCGACGGCTATAAGACCTTGATTATCACTCTTTACAACATCATATAAGAATTGACTGTATTTTTTCACACTCCAAATTTCTTCCTTACGCACCATTCTGAGCCCCATATTCTTTCATTGCTTTATCGTAGTTACTTCTTATGTCTTTCTGGAGTAAGATATTCTTGATCCCGCTGTGATACATGAAATCAGCAAAAAAACGCCTCAAAAAATTATAATCTTCATAAGATAAAGCAGTATCTCCTTCTAGTATTGCTTTAGCTTTTTCTATCTGGTGATCATCTAGTCCTTTGATCTTATGAAAAAAACAACGTGTTTCCTCGTAAAAGCTGTGAGCATGCCTGAACATTCCAGCCATGGCCACTCGGTGTTCTTTTCCCAGCATTTTGTACATTCTATAATTATCGTAGTTCTCAATAAAACCTTGATAACTGTCCCAGATCATACCTCTAGTCTGCTCGTTATCAGTCCAAATGTAGCTTACTGTGTTGTTTTCACTCATCTTTTTAGTTCGTAATGGATCATACTTCCTAGTCTTTGCAGGCCGTTCCTGCCAATGTATTTAGTCATGATATGATCTACTACTTGCTCCGGGCTTCCTTCAATCTTGTCAATTATGACTGGATGTCCTGATTGACTCTCCTTGATTTTGCAGTGAATTTTGACTTTCATTTTGGCGTTACTACTTCTGATGCTTTAGCGCTGCAATACTGTCTTATTGCTTCAATGCTCTCTCCATTCATGTATCCGAAATAGGCTGCTGCAGCTACCAATACTACGATCAGCCCTGAAACTATCATTATTATTCCTTTATTTTCTTCAAGCCACTTGAAAAAGTTGAAGTTGTCTTCAGATACCATGATGTTGTCGAGTTCTTTCGTGCTTATGTTGTCATCATTGTTGGCTACTTCCCAAGGATCCTTAGGGCTTGGATCTCCTTCCAGGTGGAAGTGGCAAGGTATTCCGCGGAAGTTTTTAGTCATTCTTGATTCTCGAACATATGGTTGTTTGCGGTAGTGAAATGTGCCGTCATGCTGCACCTGTGAGAATGCTTCGGCGATATTACCGTCTTTAGTTGCTATGAGGCTGTAAGCGTATCCACCTTTGCGATGTAGTTTTTTACGTATGAATCTTTGCCAAGCGTCCTTGCCTATCCCTGTGAGGACGAGAAGTAGTATTACTATGATATTGATCGAGATGCTGATTGCGATTCCTGCGATTAAATAATTTTCTGCCATTCTAATATGATGCTCCACCTTGAGTGTTGTTTAGGGTTGTTTTCTTTTTGTTTTTGGTTCGGTCTTCGATGCTGTCGCTACGTTCCAAGAAACGACTTCTTGATCCTCGGAATAAGTGCCCATCTCTGCTCATAGCGGTTGTAGTCAGGCTGTAAAAACGGAATTTTAGGTTGTGATACGCTTTAGGGTATTTGTGTCGAAGTACCGTCTTCTTTTGATACACTGGTAGTTGCATTACTTTGACGCTACCATTTTCTGTGATTTTATCTTCGCGCCATCCGACTAGAATGTCGTGTTCTTCTTTGACGAAATATTTGGGATTAGAGAGAATATGGATTTTTTTAAGTAGCATTCTAGCTATCTCGGGTTCGTTATGCTTGCTGCTCAGTCTGGTTATGGCGAGATTCTTATCGAGGTGTTTGACATCGGCGTCTTCTTTGATGTCGGGATTGAATATGAATTGGCTGTAGAATTCCTTGTCGTCAAGGTACATTCCGTTGTTGGCTATGTCTTGATCACTCATTGTCATAACCTTCAACTTCTTTTTCAGATGATCTTCTTCTCTCCTCGTAATACTCGCTAGCTACGTATCCTATTCCTGCAAGTCCAGTAAGAAGAAGAATTAAGCTTACTACGTAGTCTATGGTACTATTAGTAGTGTTGTAAGAATACGTAATGACATTACTAGATGCTATTAGCGTTTCATTATCATATGAATAAGTTTCGTTGTGTATTTCTCCATTCTGTATCTGAACAGGATTTCCTGTGATCATTACTATCCCTGTGATCATGAATATGAAGAATCCTGCTAAGGCCATGTATAGTCCTATTCCTTCTTGGCGGTATATTCTTCCTACAATGATAAGTATTAGTGCGAGAATGATTGTGGTTGCGAATATTGTTATGCTTATCATCGTTCGTTCTCTTTTTTTTGTGGGAAGGGATGCCCGGAAGTGCCGTCCGGGCGGTTCGTGAACTTTGCTTTCAACTTTTGCGTTGGCATTAAAGTAATGCAGCGCTTAGTCCAAGCACACCCAAGCCTAAGAATACAGGCACGAATCCTACGATTGTAGCTGTAATACCAGACAAGTTACTGTTTTCGATTGTTTGCTGGGTGATCGGAATACCTGCACCTACTACAAGTACAACTGCAAAGATCACGCCCATAACACGTCCACCTACTGACATTTTATCATTATCACCCTACGTTCATAGAATAGACAACGCTTGTTTAAATGTCAATTGCGGGGGGACAAACTATTTTTCATTTGGTCAAGCTTGTACTGAATCTGTATCATGGAGTAATCATCAATACCCATCCTACTCTCAAGCAGAACTCGCTCAAACCACTCAACATCCTTCAAATTCATTGTTTAGCACCACTATATTTCTTGAGACTGCTAATTTCAGTTAATATTAGGTCTGCAATTTCTTCTTGGGATTTTCTCCACATCTCGTTAGACTTACTAAGATAATCAATATAAGCACCTACAACTCCTTCGATACATAATATTGTTTGATAGTCTAATATTTTTTTATTCATTCTTTATTCCTCTTCGTTATCAAGTTCTAACTCATCCTCAAATACAGACCACACGCTTGACTTGTCCGACTCCCATACTTCATAATCGTTGAAATCTCCATCATTAGAAAATCGATTATTAATTTGCAACCCCGACAACCCTCTTTCAAAATACTTAGCATTAATACTCGATTCTGATTTAAACTTCACAATATCGCCAACCTTAAACTTAAAATTATCGTCATCACACTGTTGCACATATTTTCTCAACTCTTCAATCCTTTTAATTGCTTCTTCTTTATTCATTCTTCATTCTTATTTTGATATTTGTAGCGGTAATAAGTAACCCACTTATTCTTATACTGATCATCACAACGAACACGCTTCACGTAAACCTTATCGCGAGCCACCAAACGCCGCAAACTCTTATTAACAGCACTATGACTACTATTACTCACCAAAGAAAAAACCTGCTGGCTACTAAGCCAACGATAAGAACGAAGCCTCAACAACAACTCTATTTCTGCCTGTCCCAATCTACATCACCAACAGGAAGATACTCCTCACTACCATCACTAGCCACACCCACCACGTAAGTGGCGAGCAGCCATTGATCATCACTAACATGCTTTATACGTATCACAATATATCACCCTATCATAGTGCAACAACAAAGACAGTGTGTGTAAGAGGTCAGAAAGAAACTGTCTTCCCAGGGGTTGTTGAGTTCTTTGCTGTTGTTTCACCATAGTCAATATTCTAACACCCATTCCAAAGCACCAATTTCAGCCTTTAAAGAATTAAGACTGAGTATTCTGGAGCGAGTTTTATCATGAATCATCTTATCACGAAGACCAAGATACTCCTTTTTTTTCTTCTCCAAAACCTTGATGATCTCAGATTGAGATTTCATAGTACTGCCTCCACACTTCTAAAAACGGAATGCTTGTTTTTGAATTCGCGACTACTCGCCTTACTGCAAAACAATGCGATATATGTCATCCTATCGCTATGCGACAACTTCTCAAAATCTTCGTATCTCATTCTTCTTCAACTCCTTGGTTCTCAACCAAATTAGTTTTTTTATGCTCAATATGCGCTTGACTTCCAGCAGACTGCAACTCTGTAAGTACGTAATCAGGATTATCACTTGCAAGCTCAGTCTTCTGATCAAGATCAAGCAAAACCTGATCACGATGTTCTAAACTATCGTAATCACTAGCATTCTTACTAGATAACTTACGAGAATGAACAGTCTTATCCTTAACAACTTCATCACCAACCTGACGATCAGCAACACTAAAAATATCTAAATTCTTAGCAGTCTTGAGCGTAGGAGGCTGCGGAACCCAAGATATAGCACCAGGGGGTATTTTGATGCCAACATTAAGACTATTAATAGACCTACTATCATACAAGGATGGGTCGAAAGTAGGATCAATGGACTGATCGTGTTTTTTAATCAATAACGCTTCTTCATCAGTGCATACAAATACTTTATGTCCGAATCCTTGGCGACTCCAAAAACTCAAAAGCCAACCTCTTAAGCTAATGGGTTCTCCGGATATATCACTATATACGGGATTTTCTGCAAAGTATCTTCTCTGGCCTTGTACAGTCATTACATATATCTTATTATTAGTCATTTTTAATCGAAAAAGTCTGCAGCTACACCTGCAGCTCGTATTGTGTCATCACGATCAGCAGCTTCTTGCAGTTGCTGTTTCATCGTCTGATCTCGTTGGGTTCTTCTATTAAGTAGCTCACTTTGAATTTTTGCTGCTTCCTGATCGAGCTCTTTCCTACTCTTTTGGATTGATGACAGTTTGTTTTCCAGTTCCTCGTCTTCCCTGTTGTCTTTGTTTGCATGCATCTGAAACTTCAGCATTTCATTAACATGTGATGAGAGGTTGATTTCTCGATATAGTCGGAAGTACACATATACGTCATCATCTACAGTGATCATGAGTCTTCTTTTACTACTCATTGTATTCCTGCTCTTTCTTTGCAAGCTGTGAGTATGTAGTTACTCATGTTCCTATTTTCTCTTTCAGCTGCCTTTTTGATCAGATTGTATTCTTCTTCGCTGGCCCATGCTCCTATCATTCTATTATTATATGTCATTTTCAATATGTTTCAAAGATATTTTAAACATCTTGATAATACTTTAATTAGATTTTATTTAAACATTTTGAAAAAAACTATTCAGTAGTAACTCAAAAACTTCGCACAACAATAAATAATAAGGATAAATACTAAATATTGGGATACTATCTTCTACATCATGTGGGACTATATTTGGGAAAGAAAGAACACTAAGGGTTGGAAAGAAAAACTAAATTATGCTAAGAAAAAATACAATTACATGAAACTGTATCAAGTGCTCATAGTACTTCCAATTTTAGGGGCTGCATTGTATTCTGCATATAATATGAATCATATAGCGATAACTATCGGTTTATTTGTAGCAGCATCTATAGTCTCGAGTATTTTTAACTACCAAAGTTCATTAGTGGCAAGGAATAAAATTTCACCAAGGTCACCAAGATAACCATGCACTTTCCACCCTTAATGAAAATCTGATATTTACCTATAGGTCTAAACTGGGTGGTGATGTTGGTGAAGGTGGTGATTTATGCTGATTAAATGCTCGTTTCCTGTGGAGTACGTGGAACTTAATTTTATATCTATCTATCTATAAAAATATTGTAATATATATATATTATGCGTACGCATAATTTATTTTTTCTTGTCTTTATGCTTCATTATTATTAATTATTAAAATTGGCGAAAAAAAGTAGTATGCATAATATACATATTCCCACACTAAAAAGTATGCATAATATTAAAATATACATATTAACAATATATATAAAAGTATTTTATGCATATTAAAGCAAACATTTAAATATTATTTAAAATCCTTTAAACTAAGGTGATATAAAATGCCACACATAGGAGCACAGATAAGTGATTTTTTTGCAAACGTAATAATAGGTAACAAAGGAAACAAGCATACTACACTCACCAAAATGGAGAGAAGACATTCTGGAATTTAGACGACACTCAACTAAATGCAAAATGGGGGAAAGGAAAACCTCGCCCAGACATCACAATCATCTTCAACAAAGCAGGAAAGAGGCACAAATGCAAATAGAACAACAAAATTCAATAAAAGCCACACAATCAGACCTGTATGATGATCAAGCTAAAACAAACAAAATACTATTCATATTACATGATTTTCCAGATGTAAACCAAGAGTTTCTAGTAAATAAACTACTGTCCCTTAGTCGTCTAAGTCCCTCAAGTCCCTCAAGTCCCCAAGAAAAAAAGCAAAGGGACACAAGGGACACAAGGGACAGGGGGACAACCTGTGAGTTTGTTAAAAAAACACTTCGTCGTCAAGATTTGATCAATAAGGATTTTAGTATTCCTTATCTGGAGAAGTTATTTAGAAAATCGAGATCTAAGTGTGATGAGTTGTGCTATTCGTATGGTCAAAGTACAAATGGTAGGCCTCTGTATCAATTCACAAGCCACAGTCTCCGTCATACTAGCATTAATCTAGTCGGTACTTATCTTAGGGATCCATATAAGATATGTCAGTTTAGTCGTCATAGTAGTAGTGATGAGTTGGGTGTGATGGCGGTTTATCGTTATTATTCTCTTGACGATATGCGAGAGGATCTTACTACTGTTTTTCGTAATTATTTCTGCCTCTGCAATTGACATATAAACAAGCATTCCATAGATATATTGTATGGTAACAACCGGTGAAGATCGAGACGGAAATCCAATATATTGGGATGATGATGGCAACCGTAATGAAGGTACACCACCTAGTAGTGATGGTGGATCTTCTGGTGGTAGTTCTAGTGGTGGATCATCTGGTGGTAGTTCTAGTGGTGGATCATCTACTCGCCTTCCCAAAAAATATGAAGATGCTGGTAAACAAGGCAGCCCTTACGCTAAAATTAAGCGAAATGATGGTAGTATAAAAATTGTAGATCGTTCTGGAAAAATTGTTTATGAGCAGAATCGTTCTGGTGATAGCGTTGTGAGAGTTGATGCCAAGCCGAATAAGGGCGGTGGTTCTAGCAAGGTATTTCGAGAAGTGGATAATCAAAAGACTGCTGCACTCCAAGATAAAGTTGTTAGTAAGCGCCAAGAAATTGGAGCTAAAAAAAGATTTCTTGATAAAGCTGAAACTGCATTAAGACAACAGCAGAATAATCAAAGACAACAGCAGGAGGCAAGTCAGAAAAAGTTTTTTGAGTATAGGACGAGATCCAGAATTCAAGGTAATCCTTCCACTCAAGGACGGCAAACAATAAGGTTTAGCAATACTCCTGTTCTTACTCCTACGAAAGAATATTATGACACTTTTGGTCGCAAGAGTCCAGAGGATATATTCTACTCCACTGTTGATGCTCCGCGAGAGCCTGTGCCTACACTCGAAGCTCTACGTACTATTGAGGCAGAAAGAGATAGGCTTACAGCTAGTGGATTCAGCGGTGGTGAGAAACAGCTTAATAGGGCAGCATTGGACCGTATCTTTGATGATAAGGAGAAGGCTCGAGCTGTAACTCAAGGTAATGTATTACAATTGACTGAGGATCAGAAGTTTGAGGCACAATTCAACCCTACCCTAAAAACATTTTCTAAAGAGAATTTTAGAAACATAGATAAGTTTTGGAAGCGAGAGTTAAATAGGGCTGGACGCGGTGAAGCAGAGAAGACTCTTAATACTGCAGGTGATATTGGTCGTCAGCTTTTCACTCGCAAAGAACTCATCCGTCAGGGTGCATATATGTCTGGTACTGCAGCGGCTAATGTTATTCGAGCGCCTGGTGGTACTGTTGGTGCTGGTGATGTAATTGATGCAGGGCTGGCTATTTCCGATATTGCAGGGGGAATACTCTTTCCCACGAGGCAGCGTAAAGCTGTAGCTTTGCTTGAGATTGCGGATATTGCTGCCGACATAATACCAATTCAGAAACCTAATTTTCGTGTTGGTAGAGTGTCCAATTTAGATCCTAATATTAATCCTAAGCTACAGCGACAGTTTGTCTTTACTGATCCTAACGCTGGTTCTATTACGCGGAGCTCGGGGCCTAGCGCTGTTTCTGTTCCATCCAACCGTAGGCCTCGAAGCTCCCCATCTTCAGAATTCGCAACTTCATCAGCTTTTTCTAATTTTATTGATATAGATTTTTTTAGAGGGAATAATTTCAGGAGAAATTTCAATCCTAATGTTAATTTTAATGAAAATGCTGAGATTAATATTAATCAAAATCCTAATTCTAATGCTGAGATCAATCCCAACTTAAATCCCAATCAAAACGCTGAGATCAATCCTAATGTTAATTTTAATGAAAATGCTGAGATTAATATTAATCAAAATTCTAATATCAATAGTAATGCTAATTTCAATCCCAACTTCAATACTAATTTCAATCCCAACTTCAATACTAATTTCAATCCCAACTTCAATACTAATTTCAATCCCAACTTCAATTTTCGTAATCCTAGAGAAAGAAAAACTACGAGAACGCTTAATAGCCGTTCTTATGAGTACCGCTACGGCCGGCGAGAAAGTGACGCTTTCACTAATAACAATCTCCTTCGTGGTGCTAAGCGTGCAGCTAGCATTGTAGATACGACTCAAAGCAAAAAATTCAGCGTCCAAAGCCTTCGAGGACGGGATATTACTAAGAAGCAATGGGACAAAATAGGTGACGCGATCGGTAATAAATTCCGCAAAGGTAGTGAAATAGGAAGTTTTGTGGAGAAGAAGCAATTTCGCAGTGATAGTGTTGGTGAGAAAATTAATCGCCGTCAAAGTAGGAAGCGTTTTTTTGGGGGAATTTTATGAATAAAAAGGGCGGTAGTATTATACTGCAAGGTCTAGTCAGCTTTGTCTTATCAGTGACTATGTTCGCTTTCGGGCTTCCGCTTCTTCGTGATGTGATACAATCTTCTAATCTTGGTCCTGTAGAAACATTCCTAGCTTACGCAACTCCTTTCATTATCTTCTTCTTGCTAATCTGGGCTTTCATACAGATGCTAGGTCGAGGTGAAGAATGAACAAGAAACTTCTGTTCGCACTTCTTTTCTTCTTCTTATTGAGCTTTGGCTTAGCTAGTGCTGGGACTGCACCTAGAGCTACTGATACGCAGGCTTATTGGGCTTTGGAAGATTTAACTGATAGTAGTGGGAATGGTAATAGTCTTAGTAATAATGGTGCTACAAGTGGAGCTAGCGGTATTATTAATGAAAGTTACAGTTTTGATGGTAGTAATGATTATATACGTTCAACTATTTCTTCTGTAAACGCTGAAACTATTAGTTTATGGTTTAAAACAGATAGCAATTATGGTACTAGCACAGCAACTCATAGGGGTGTTATGTCTTTTGATAGTAATATTGGAGGACTATATTTTGGAAATAGGTGGAGTGGAGACAATGAAATTATTTCAATTGAAACAACTAATGGTGAAGGTGATGGGTGGTCGAGTTCGGCAATTGGAAGTTCAACTATAAGTAACGGTAATTGGTATCATTTAGTTCTTAAATGGACTGGAAATGATTATGAATTATGGATAAATGGAAATAATAAAGGAACTCCTGACAAAGATAATCCTTACAGGGATTCGGTTAGTACAGTTCTTACATTGAATAATTTGAGCCTAGGTTATGTTGAATATAACCCTGGAGTTGGATATTTTGATGGTGTTATTGATGAAGTGGCTATATTTGATACTGCTTTGACTTCAAGTGAAATAGGTTATCTCTATGCTTCTGGAAGTCCTGACAGTAATCAGCAATATCCATATGGTGTTGGATCAAATATATCTATAACAATAACTGATCAGTGGGATTCTTCTGCAGTGAATAATATTAATGTTACTATTGATGGTACTACTTATCAGAACGCAACTGGGAATGTTGTTTATACAGATATTGCTGCAAATGCTAGCATTACAAATGATATTCTTGTAGAAGCTTCTGATTATTTCGCACGAACTTTTGCTGCTGAAACTATGGAGACTAAGACTTTGAGCGTATATCAGAGCGAAATCACTATGGGTGCGAGAAGTCTTGTTAGTAACAGTAGCGTCACTGTCAACTTCACAATTGACGGCCAACAAGCAACAACGTACAATCTTAAAGCAGGGAGTTATACAGCCACTGTAGAGCCGACTGGAAGTTATTATGACACTTCGCACGACTTCAATGTAGCAGCTCTTGACAACAGGACAGAATACGCTTATGTGCATGACACCGTTGTCAATTTGTCTGTAGTGAATGCGAGAACAGGAAGCTTGATCAATGGAACAAAATCAGGTTATGTCTACAATGTAGCCAACGATTACAATGTGAGCTTTAACTTTTCAGGAAGTAATACTACTTTGCAACTAGAGCAAGGCTTGCAGTATGAATTTAACCTTGATCCAGTAAGTGGATACGCAAAAAACCAAGGTCTTGACTTCACTTTCACACCGGACAATAGTACTGAAAACGTGGATTTTCAAATATATGAGAATAATAGTATACAGTTCTATTTTCGTGATGGGAGTGATAACACTCTAATATCTAATCCTGTGAATGCAACTCTATCTAATAGTAATCAGACGTACAATTTCAACACGAGCTCAGGAAGTTTTTTTCTTGATCAAATACAAGGCGGAACCTATACTTTAATCAGTAACACTGCAGATTTTTCCGAGAGTGAAATCTTAGTAACGGTATTTAATAATGAATACCAGACTGTGAATGTAGTTTTTGGCGCTGGCCTTCAAAGTAAGCAGTTCAATGTAATTGACAATCTTGATGATCCAGTATCAGGTGTAGTGCTCACTTTCACAACGAATTTGAATGGTAGCACTGTGACTGTAGCTCAAGAGATTACAGACTTCTCTGGTTCGATACAAGTACTTCTTGATGATAACACGCAGTACGATTTCACGGCAGTGAAAAGTGGTTACAACACTTTCTCTGGGAAGGTCACTCCGTTTCAGAGTTTATATACGGTGAATATTGAGAGTGTGGGTAGCAGGCGTTATGTCAGCGTTTATGATGATGTGATCATAGCTTACAATCTCACATACGACAATAGCACTCAATCTGCGGAAGCATACTTTGACGTTGTGAGTCAGAAAGGCTCTATACAGTACTGGGGTATGAATACTTCATATGATGGTACAATATACACTCAGAATAATAGTGGCAGTCCTAGCGGTGGTAGCGTCTCTTTTACTATTAACAATATGAACTTGTCCGAGCAAAGCACTGTAAGTATAGATTATTGGTTTAAGGCAGTGAATCATAGTAGGGTAGATTTTACCGAGTCATATAAGCTTCTTGTTAGTGATACTAATACTATTACTACATGGGATTTGAGTGCGTTGCCTGATGGTACTAAGGCATTCATTAGTATGTTTGTCATAGTTCTATTCAGCGCTTCAGGGCTAATTATCACGAGGAGAATGTTCGCTGGAGCACTACTGGGTTTTGTAGGTATCATGCTGTGCTATGCAGTAGGTCTGTTGGGATTGTTGTTTAGTGTCTTCTCGAGCGCGATACTGATCATAACTATAATTGCAGATATAAGAACGGGTGAGAATCGATGAGGGCTAACATTTTTGTTATCATAATGATTCTTTTCTCCATCAATGCTTTTCTTTATGTTGGTGGCGTGAGGGTTGTGGAGACTGACTCGAGAAATTTCATAGGCAACTTCATCGATACTGATAGTTATGAGCAAGGCAACCTGGAATTCAACGATAGCTTCGAGGATAGTGTTCCCACTAGCTTTTCAGAGAGTGGAGCTAATGAGGTGCTAAGCTTTATAGACGTGCTGGGTGCAGTGAGGGATTTCATACTGTTTCTCGTGAATATCATCTTTACACCAATAGGTTTGTTTACGGGGAGCGGACTGCCTCAAGTAGTCGGGTTGATATTTGGAGCTCCGTTGCTTATCGGTGGAGTTATTGCAATAATATATTTCATCAGGAGTGGTAGCTAATGACACAGTGGAGCGAACTAGGAATAATCAGTGAGAACTTAGTAACATATCTTTTTGGCAGTTATCTAATGCTTGCTATAGTGATCACACTTGCATTCATGTTGGTTCTTCTTGCAGTAGGATCAGAGCTAAAGTATGCACTGCCTATGTCCTTGCCGGTTCTTGCATTATTCGGTGCTAGCGGTTGGTTTGGTGGCTCTGCATTATTTAGTGGAATACTTATCGCTGCAGGTATTATCTATGCCTTCAGCATGATTAAAATAGTCGGAGGGAGGTGATATACATATGGGTTTTTTCAAGCGCAAAAAGCGGAAGTCCGCTACTGAGATGAAGTCCGAGATTGATGCTCTTAGAAGTCGTAGGGAGAATGAGGAGTATGATCGTAAGCTCCGTTTTGACCTTGCTAAGGAAAAGCGTCTTGCTAGGGAACGCTCTGGTTTTGGAAGATTCAGCAAAGGTGTGAAGAAGGCTGTTCGTAGTGCTGCTGAAGCATCTAGGGATCGTAGCAAGAAATCAGATGGCGGTCTTTTCAGTCAAGGGCTTTCTAGTGGTCTTTTTGATGATGATAAGCCGAGAAAGAAAGGCAAATCTCGCAAAAAAGATGATGATGTCTTTGACAAATGGGGTATTCGTTAGAATATCGGTTTTTCTTTTATTTCTTTATTGATGTCTTCGCTTGACAGGTCACTGTACCACTCGAGCAAGGTCTTAATTGTGTCTCCGGTGTTTTGTTGTACTGCTTTAATATCTCGTCCTGCGGCTCTTGATAGTCTGATGTATGTGTGTCTGCACCAGTGACTACCTACGTGGCTGGCTTTCGGGTGTTCTACTATTTCTGCCCACTTCTTAATTATTCGATTGCATGTTTTCTCACTGTATGGGAATAAGTATCTTCCTTTGATATTCTGATTCTGCATTTCTTTGAGCCACATTTTGAGTATGCTTCTTGTTTTGCTTGAGAAGTAGATGTATCTCCACTTATTTTTCTTGTGATCGTAAGTGTATATTCTGTTGTTGTCCCAGTCTATGTTGTGGATTTCCTGTCCTGGTAGTCTTTCTTTTCCTTTGCTTGGTACTTGTCCTACGATGTCGCTGACTCTTACTCCGGTGTCGAAGTGCCATTGTAAATAGAATAGATCTCTGATGTTATCTACAGAGTTCATTATTTTGTCTATGTAGTGATGGTTGAAGTATTTGTCTGCCTTGCTTAATTTTTTTGTGGCTACTAATGCTTTGTCTTTTTGAATTATATTTTTAGACATTCTATTTTCTACCAATGGCTTGTTTTATAAAAGAGCTTATGTTTAACCCAACATCTTGTCTGCTTCTCGTGTAGAAACAGACACCCTTTAAGTAATGTTATTTTTAAACTCCTTCATGCCTTGCTCTACTTCTTCATCAGACAGTCCCTTCCTCTTGAGCTTGTCGCGAATCTTTTTCTCTTTGCGAGTTAGTCCTCGCTTCATAGTTTCGTCCAGAGCCTTGCGTTTCTCGATATTCTTTCCATACATAGTATCAGCTACTTGTCCGTATCCTTCTTTAAATTGTCCCTGGCCCATCTTTTCGAAGCCTTCTCTTGCAGTAGATGCGCACGTTTTGCACGTTCGCAGTATCTTCTCACGTGAGCTGGTAAGCGGTGCTCCGCAATGAAAGCACCCTTTCCTTATGGGCCAAGCCTTCCTTATCTTGTCTGTAAGTTTTTTCATTTGATAGCCTCTGATATTTTCCTTCCTAATTTTTCGATTTTGGCTCTTTTCTCGGGAGTGAACCATATGTATCCACATAAGCATATGGCATTGATCACCCAATAAAGGTAGAACTGCCAATATTGGTTGTTCACATCATCGACTATAGTGTGTTGAGGCTGTATCTCGTTATTAGGCACTATTATTTGGCTCTCATAAGCCGCCTTTTCCTCGTAAATATACCAATCCATGCTACTTCCAAGCACAAAAGTAGCCAGTACGAGCAATATATATGTAATTATTAACACGTTGCCGGCTCCTTTCAGCTTTTTTTCCCACTCCATAGTAAATTAAATCTTTATAGGGCTCGTTTAGTCGATATTTCTAATTTTTCTGGTACTTGCTGTAGTGCTCTATGGCAAGATTAGCCCAAGCAGCAACAGTACGATCAGCGATAACGCCTGCAATCTCTGCTATCTTAGTGTCAGTGTAACCATATTCTGTTTCGAGATGATTGATGATGTTGCCGCAAGCAATTCTTGATTTACGGGTTCCCTGTGTTTCATTTTCTTCTTTCCGGTCAAGGTCCTTCAGAGCTGACAACCGCTTCTTGTTACGAATCTTATAATATTCTTCTCTCATATCCCCTTCCCAATCATCATAATAGATAGTACAAAGATAGTTATGCGACTTCCAAGGATGATTAGGACTATCCCGGAATATCTTCTCATTATACTTCTGATTCCAAGGATCTTTATTGAACGGATTTTCTTC
>LFUF01004291.1_pt1 | contig 14163 bp, 13 predicted proteins | sample 633261 | NCBI WGS metagenome assembly LFUF01 (sample SAMN03781032, study PRJNA287316) | hypersaline lake metagenome | isolation source: virus filtrate of water collected from the Namib Desert Hosabes playa | place: Namibia | collected 2013
ACACACAAATCCTTGTGTGTGTTGTGTGAAGACACACAATTGGATGAGATTCTTGGAAACCCGCCTTTTGAGGTGGGTGGTTTCTCTGGAAAAAGATCATTTTTGGTATTGTGCGATCCTTACAGGGACGGCACTTTGCCGTGCGATCAAGTTAAGTGGCTCGACCCAAAAGCAGGGGAGCTAAAAGTTCATCTATTCGAGGCAAGAATGCCTCGAACCCTTAATCTTGTTGGGAAATTTTACGTAGTTTCTCAAGAAAGAAAAGGGAATCAATACCTAGAAGATTTGTGCTTAGAGAAGGGAGTTCAACCATATTACATGGATTTGAACAAACCCCTAGTATCCCTAGAAGAGGCACTAGGATACGGATTCAAACCATGGACACAATGTCCATATTTTGTTTAGTCAATGAATCTTGATTCCCTTCAGTGGGAATTAAGATAAATAAATAGTAGGCTAAGGGTTATTCTTAGCCTACTTTTTTAACAAAGGAGGAAAAAAAAACATGCTCAATAACGATCAATTAGAAGCGGTAAATCATCTTAATAATTTTATCAAAGATGATAAAATGAGAGAATTTACTCTTACTGGCAGCGCGGGAACAGGTAAAAGTTACACTATCAATGAATTTATTGATAAAAATAAAGTGAGTTGCATTATGCTAGCACCTACGCATAAGGCGAGGAAAGTATTAGCTGATTTTGCAAACAACAATCAATATGTTTGCAAAGTAAGCACACTTCATTCGTTCTTTAGTATTGTTCCTATGTTTAATAAAAAGGGACAATATTTTGGGCTGCCACACAAGAAGGGGAGTAACCGCAACCCTGCGCTCAAAGTAATAGATAAGATGCAAAATGAGATGAAAAGTAATTATGTGCCGCCGCATGTCAAACTTATTATTATCGACGAATGTAGTATGGTCCGCGATAATGAGTATAAAATTATTCGTCACATAACTAAGCTCTTAAATGTAAAAGTGCTGTGGGTAGGGGATAAACTACAATTACCACCAGTACAAAGTAAGTCGAAATATCCTCACAGCTATCCTCTACAAAAGTTTGATGGCTGGTACGAATTGACTACTCCTGTTCGCAACACAGGGGAGATATATGAATACTGCCAGATGGTACGTTGTGCGTTGAGTGCGGGTAATACTACCCCTCCTGATTATTCTAAATTTGAAAAGCGCAGCATGACGAAGCGCGCACTATTAAGTATAGAAAAACAAGAAGACAGTATTATTCTTGCTTTCCGAAATGCGAAAGTAAAAGAGTACAACAACATAGTGCGGCAACATCTTTGGGGAGATGAGGCTAGCGAACATCCAATATTACCTGAAGAAACTATTATGTTCAACGCTCCCTACAGCATACCTATTCACAGAATAAGTAATAAAGCATTGATTACTGAGTGGCATGAAAAAAATAATGAAAAATACATATCTTTTGTGGCTAATAGTGATACTAAATCAGTAAAGGATATTGATTACACTACTACTTTTCTACCCTACCCACCAGAGGATTACAAAAGTAATAATTACACAAACTATTGTATGTGTGATATGTTCAGTATTCTTAATATGTCAGAAATAACCAACACTACTTTCGATTGGACAATATTACATATTAATAATGAAGAGATATGGACAATAAACGAACACCATTATAAAAAGTGGGAAGATACTATTAACACTATTGCCAAGGCTATCAAAAAGTCACGTAGCGATAAGAGATTATTATGGGAGATGTTTTACATAATGAAAGAGTGTAATGCTAAAATACAACACCTTTACTCTCTAACTGTGGATAAGTCTCAAGGAAGCACTTATGATAATGTATTTATTGATGGCAAGGACGTACTGAGTAGTAAATCTCTTAAAAGATGGTATGTTGCTGTTAGCCGTGCAAAAAAATCACTTACCATAGGATAAGCACATGAAACATTACACACCCAAACAGCGTTACGTAATAAAGGAGTATCTTAATAAAGCTAAAAATATTACCGATAAACGTTTTACTTTTTGGACAAGGGAAGACACTCTCAAACTTGAGTCACGTAATACTTTAGAAGATAATGATGTGCTTAATCTAAAACACTACTACTTTTGGGTTGAGCGTAAACGAATCCACTTCAAAGATTTACGCTCAATCGATAATCCTACCCACACTCTAAGAGAGAGAGTGGCGATTGACTTAGAGACAACAGGGACTGACTACTTTAAGGATGAGATAAAAGTATTAGGTATAAGCGACGGGCATATTCATGCTTATATCAATCTTGATGAGATAGTTTATGATAATTGTCGTTGGCACAACATAGAAGGTAAGAGCGGCATAAATTATGTGCGTGGATTAGAAAAAGCACACAGATTATTGAATATGCTAAAAGATTATAACTATAACTGTATTGCCTATAATGTGCAGTTTGAAAATGCTTTTTTGATACATCACTTTGGCATTCAATTGAATTGGACAGATGATCCACAAATAATGGCATACATATTACTTAATAAGCCTTATCCAAAACTAAGTGAGTTATCGAGTGAATACCTGCAACGTTACCCAAAATCATTAGAGGAAATATCAGGCAATAAATTTGACCCCTCAATTTATGATGACTGGTCATTACGTGACTCGATCGCCCTTTATTGCTGCGAGGATTGCTACGAAACATGGCTATTGTGTGACATCCTAGAAGAAAAATTATGCCAAGAAAAGTTACATAATGTTTATTCTATAGACTTCAAATCAGCCCTTGTAGCGTCACAAATGCGCTTACAGGGGATAAAAATCGATACATCTCTCCTAGCCAAATTAAAGCCTAAAATTGAGGAGTACATAGAAATATTGCTTGATGAAATAGAGATGGAGTGTGATTATCGACCAAATCTAAAATCATCAGCACAACTCAACAAGTTATTTTTCGAGGTATTAGAGCTTGACTCTACTGAACTCAAACGCACTCAAAATGGCTATTCGCTTGATGCCAAAAACCGTCAGTTACTCATACCTCAACACCCGATCGCCCTCAAAATCGATAATTGCATCAAAGCATTAGATGTAATCAACAAGTACGTTAACCCCTTTCCAAAATATATCTACTTTGGAAAGATACATACTCAATTTCAAACTATTGTTACTACTACTGGAAGGTTATCATCTACTAATCCTAACTTACAAAACATACCTAACCCTGCTAAGTATGCTAGCTATGGTAATGACTTTCTTGCTGAAATAGGTCAAAACATACGTGATTTATTTATACCTAGCGAAGGTAATATATTAATTGCTTGTGATTACTCATCATTTGAATTACGAATATTGGCACACTTTTCGCAAGAGCCTACTCTGATTGAATGTTTTACATCGGGAAAAAGTCTGCATGATGTAATGACAGAAAAGTTATTCGATATTACCTACGACAAAACTAACCCTGACCATGTAGCAAAACGTACTGTTACCAAGACTATTAACTTTGGGTTATGTTACGGCATGACGTATCGCAGATTATATGAAGAGTGTAAGTTACGTGGATTGTCCTTTGATGCACAGTATTGTAAGGATATTATTCAAGAGTATTGGAGTATGTTGCCACGTCTGAGTGAATGGTTTGCATCTTTGAAAATCAAGGCTATCCAACAGGGATATACTGAAACAATACTCGGTAGAAGACGTTATTACTCATTCTCTACTGATGTAATAAAGTATTGTAAAAGTATTACTCCTAGTCTTGATAGTTTTGAAAATTTATTAAACGAGAGAATACTCACACACTCGGATAACGAGCAGTTACGTCAAGCAGGTAATGCTCCCATACAAGGTAGTAATGCTGATGTTATTCGTATTGCGATGAATAAGTGCAGGGACATACCCCGTGTTGTACTATTACTAAACATTCACGATGAGTTAGTATTCGAGTGTAATGAACATCTTAAAAGTTACGCTTGCGATGAGGTAAAAAAACGTATGGAGTCTGCTATTGTGTTAAATGTACCTGTTATAGCAGAACCGAAAGCAGAATATTCATGGGGGAAAGCAAAATGAACCAACAACAGAAGCAATACGCTATTGATGCGACCATTAACGCTCTTCATCAATCAGAAAAATTTGCAATAGAATTAGATGATATCTTACGCGACCACCACAACCTACCACCCCGTCCAGAAGACGTTGACCCTTTCACTTGGTTAGTAGGAGGTAAGAAAGTAGAAGAAAATTCAATGGATAATAACGACACTTTATCGTTAGCTTTGAAATTTACCTTGCGATGGGAAGGTGGGTACGTAAACCATCCTAATGATAAGGGCGGACCAACCAACAAGGGCATCATCCAAGCCACTTACAATGTGTACCGTAAAGAACAAGGATTACCTCAACAGTCGGTGTATTACATTACTGATGATGAAGTACATAACATATACAAAGAAATGTACTGGCTAGAGGGTAATTGTCATGTAATAGCGGAAACTAATCAACTACTGGCTATTTCTCACTTTGATTGGTGCGTGAATAGTGGTGTTAGTAGAGGTATTCAAACTTTACAATACTGTTTAGGAGTATCTGTTGATGGTATTTGGGGTAATAATACTCAAGCCAAATTTAACATGAGTGACACTGCTACACTATTACACTGCTACAACAAACGACGTGAAATGTTGTACCGTCGCTGGGGAGTAGGTTCGCAGCGAGTATTTCTTAACGGATGGTTAAATCGTTTGAATGATTTGAAGAATTACTTGCTTAAGTTAGAGTAAAGCGGGTAACAAAAGGTTCTAAACCAGTAGTTTTATCCCACTCATAAAGTTTGGCTGTTTTAAGGGTAAGTTTTCCATAAGTTTGGTCTCTTACCCTTTTACTATATCTACGTGAAAGTTTTACCTCATCACCTTCAATAAGATTATCAATAATATCATCCAACAAATTATCAGTATTACCGTTTTCCACGTCAATCTCCCTTGAATAAAATCTAATATGACCATAGGGAGTAACGTCAGTCTCAACCTTAACCATGCCAAAATGTAGTTCATCTGGAAAAGTATCCTTAATTAATTGAGTTGTAATATCTCCTTTTATACTAGGTATGTTTATTACCTTTTGTAATTTATCTATTTTAGTAACGTTTCCAGTAGATTCAAAAGTAATAGGGTCACGTTCATCAACATTACCCTCGCCTTCATATATTACTTCTAATTGTCTTTTCATCCCTAACTGTTGAGGTTCGTTAGTGCGAAAGTTACGAACAGGAATGAACCCATCAGCTTCAACATCACAGTCATTTCCTAATTCAAAGTATTCAAGAGGGTCTTCTTGAGGTTGATCTTCCTTTTCAGGCTTACACTCAATATATTTTATGTTGGTATGTGCTTGTCCATCTACTTGATCATAGTCAAAGTTTTTCGAGGATGTACTAAATGTTTCTGCAATCTCAATTAGAGTATTACAACCGACTGCTGTCACAAAAGTACCAGTACCAAACGGTAGGTACTTTAAGAATTTAGTAGCGGGTAATAACATCACCGCAGCAATACATAGTTTGAATTTACTGATCGTAAATGTTGATTCTCTTATTTTATTCAAGAGATAAATTAAAAACTCTCTGAAATCTTCTATTAATCTTTCTGCAATATCCTCCTCATTTTCATTTTCCTCTATCTTACATAATCGGTAAGGCACAGGAGAGGCGGTAACAGGAGAGTGTAATAAACAAGCATAAGTCCTTGTCATAGAATCTTGTTTTACACTAATCAACCTATCTTCTAATAATACTGTAGGCTGAGTGTTGAAATTTATATTTGGTTTAGGTAATCTCCTAGTAGGTAATGAAGGTATTATTAAGGGAGGATTAACGATAGGTAATTGTGGTTTAGGTTGTCGGGGGTTAATATTGATGTCAATATCAGGAGCAAAAATAAAAGGAGTAATCCTGATAGGAGGAAAAGGTAAGAAGGGCTGGTCTGGTGAGGGCGGTACGTCGGTGTCCTCCCCTGCGGGTGGTGGTGGTTCAGGGTCATCAGGGTCAGGCTTCGTAATACCACGCGGAGGGTTATATTCGTATTCTCCGTCCCAGCCGCGAGGCGGCACATAGTCAGGTTCGTTAGGGTCATCGGGTGCTTCTGTTTCTTCAGAAGGTAGTAGTTCAATAGAAGTAATACCTTCCCATATCCACTTTGCAGTACCGATAGCTGCTCTACCTGCTGCACGTAATATTTTTTCAGCTAATGTTGGTTTACTGAACACCATAATTATTTTAATTTTATTGATTTTCTTGGTTTACTTGGCTTGAAAAATTACTCATCAAATCTTGTAAGAACTGATTATAATCATCATCCGATAGTTCCTTTATTTGTTCTGTTGTTTCTGTGTCGGGCTTTAACAAACTACCAATAATTATTCCTATATTGTTTTGACTGGTGACCCACAAATCAAACAAAGTAGGTGAATCATTAGCGAATCCAATATAGTATATTTTTTGTTGAATATCTTTACCATCAGCAGTTTCCTTACCTACACTTGCTTCAAAGTAGTGTGGTTCACTGGGTAATCCAGTAATACGCATCAATCCATTTACTTTTGCTTCAGTCTTGAGTGATGATATTTGTGCTTGCGATACTCTTCTACTTATTTCACTCAACATTATTGAATTTTCAATTACCAGTGAGTTTAATCCTTCATAAGTACATATTTTTGGTCTGAACTCATTAACAACAGTAGTGGGATTGTCGCTATTGATATCTTCAGCACTACGTATAGCAAAAGCCCCGCTTTCTTGTAGTCCTAATCCCTTGTCTAAATCATCCATTATTACTCTGATTAGTTGAGGGATGTTGTGAATCAACGCAAGTCCACCAGAACCAATAGAGTCTAGTTCTCCTGTTGATGGATTTTCAATGAACTTGTTGGATACTATCTCATACCACATACCTTGATACATTACTTCACGAGGGGCATCAGTGGTAGGAACACCAGTATTAATCAATCCATCATCAATCAACATTGAATCTGATACTGTCATAGTTTGCAACCCCCAGTGGGATTTACGGTAGGGGGGCGGCACAGTGACTGATAAAGTGTCAGGATCGGTATCTACTGTCTCTACTACGCTAGTGCTAGGCGGTCGGTATGTAGTACCGTCAGCTAGTATGTTGATACCTAACGCTAACGCTATACGTTCTACGTAATGACCGATGTTAGCAGTACGTGCTACTTCATTACCATTTGCAGTAGATATGTATTTACTATATTTGTCTGCTTCTAATGCACGATGTATTTCTATTACTCTTATACTATCAACCATTTAATTGTCCGAAATAATTTATGTCAATCGTATCTATTGCTTGTTGAAAACTTAAAGGAAACAAATCAACCTTATATGTGTCATCTATTTTAACCTCACATAAATCAAGAGTATAATTTGTTATTATTACGAATACCTCTTTTTCTACATTGTTTACTGGTTGAACCATACAAGGGGGATTGGAAAATTGTGCAGTACCCCCGCCCTCTTGGAAAGTTTCAGTAGTTGCGTCTCTATTATCATCATCTATAACGTTTTCACATTTACTAGATAATTCAGGGTATCTATTATAATAATAATTAATGTCATTACGAAAGGGCATTAAATTACTAAACTTAATAGAACTTTCTCCTGTTGGTATGTAAAATTTATAACTATCCCCTCTATCTAATTTTGCGCTTGTATCCATATTCCAATAGTTATTATTAGCATAAGATAAATGTATAAACTCTGGTAATTCAGGTTCTTGCGGAGGAAAGTATAACTTTCTCTCATTATTAAAAGTTTCTATTATTGGTTCTTTTTCCTCGAATACCCAAAAAATATCTACAGGCGATACAAACTCCTCATATAATGTTGCTTTGAACCAATCAAAATCCCCTTCTATTTCAGTTCCTATTAAGTAAGGACACTCAGTATAAGTATCCCCGATATAATCACTAGCAAGCAACACACTAAATCCGCGAATAGGATTTATTGCATTTGGGTCTGGAACTTTTAATGTCCATACAAGACAAGTATTATCAGGTAATGGTGGGATAAGTATAGGGTCTAAAGTATTGACATTTACAACATCATGACAGAAAAAATCACCTTGTTTTATATCATAAAAATATTGTTCATGTACTATTGCTACATCATTGTAACAACCACAAAATCTAGCCTCACGTTGTTGTTGGGTAAAAAAGTATTCAATAGTTCGTTCTGTTCTAGTTTCTATGCTTTTAACTAATACTAAATCTTCGTATATTTCTTTAATACTACCGACTTGTACTTTGGGTATGTCAAAATTCTTCCAAAGTAAAACATCTGGTAATACTGACTCTACTTTCAACGCAACATCATCATCATTACTTGTTACTACAACAGAGAAGGGAAGTGTATTAATTATGTTAAATGACACCTTGTAATTGAAACCTTCATATTTATCATAAAATAATGCTTTACTTCCATCGTAATCCTCTTGGAAGTAGGTTATGAGAACCTCACTGTACTTAGTAGAGGATATATCAACAGTATAATAATTCTCCAAACCTAGTGGCTCAAGTAATATATTGTTTTCCTGTTTTATTGTTTTGTTTCTTATGTGTTCATATAATTCATATATTTTAGTAATGTATTCACTAGCAAACCAATCATCATTTTGTATTCCAAGAGTGTATCTTTGGAATATTATAAATTCTGATTTGTAATTCCAAGGTGTAAAAGGGTTAGCTAGTTTGATTGTAAGATAATAGTCTTTAAGTTTTTTTCCGTTAGTCAATTTCCATGTAAGAACATCATATATTTGATTTAAGTCTCCTACATATCTTTGAAGTAGCTTAACAGGAATTCCCACCACCGCAGGGTCAAGAGGATCGCCGTTAGGAAACCAAGGAGTAGTATTATATTGTGACATTTTCTTTAGGATAAGGTTTGACGGGTAAATTCAAATATTCACAAAGACCTTCGATATCAAGATCATCAAGGTTAAGAATAAAGTAGTCATTTAAGAAGCTATCAACTGCTTTGAGATGTTCAGAGGGAGTAAAGGTAATTTGCGATCGGAGGTATCGTTGCCAGTTATTTTTGGGTTTAACTTTCTCTTTATGGACTTGCCATGATACCTTCCAATCACTATCGTTACGGTGAGTTAGTATAATTTTTGCTTCAGGGTACAGTAAACTCAACTCACGAAAATAAATATTACATGGAGTATCTAACACAAACTGATAAGGTATTAAGTTTCGCCATATTTTAGCGCTAGGATACTGCACTCCTGACAATCCTTGATTAACGAGAAAACGTGCCAATGAAGTATTACCTGTTTTTGGTAATCCTATTCCAAAGACTTTTGGGGTGTACGAATGAGTATTTATCATTTATTATTCCTACTTTGTCAATACGATCAATACGATTATTACAATGCAGTATATCAGCCATATCATCATGGTGTTGTAATAGGTCAAATTTTATTAATACATCATACAGTATTAAATCCTGAGATGATATATGTCTGCCGAGATTGTAATGATAATACATCCACTCACTACTTTTATACTCATTACTTAATAGTATATTGCTTTCATGTACTTCTTTAGCAAAAGACCTCGAATATATTAGACAACCGCCGTAAAGCGCACGTAGCTTATGGCTGATATTAGAGCCTATGTATTCAGGCAATCTAGTAAGTGCTTTGACAGGTTTAGTGTCGGGGTCGATTTTTGCGAAGTAGTTATCATTCTTGCAATACTTCAGAAATATTGCAAGGTATTCGTGTGTGATAGCCCCTCCCCCTACTTTCTGCTTGATGTTATTACCGATCAAGCAAAGTATTTTGTTAGCCTTACAAAACTCATATATTTCTCGATTGTAAGTACCATCAAACCTCACTATTATCTTGGTGTATCCAATCTTAAAAAGTAATACTAAAGTATCTATTACTTCATTAGAGGACTCTTGGTACACACTCATGTAGATTGGTATTGTATTAGGATGCTGCCAGTGTGAACGTGATGTCAAAGTCATTAGGGTCATTTAGTTTTAGGGCTTGTACTTTACCAAAAGTATTAACGCTATACTCTTGGTTTTGAGTGCTAGAGTCATATAATCTTTCAATGTTGTTACTGGGTATATTCCATTTATCATCGCGATAAATATCTACTACCTCTATACCTTTAGGGGCTGTAGAAGTATTGATGATAATAGAAGAGTTACTAGGTAAGTTAACACTACTACCGTAGCCCCCTGAATCCACATCGTAAAACATGAAGACATACAAACCTTTGCCTCTCAGAAAGAAATCAGAAAGGTCAAAATTTGCTTGAGGTAAGTCCGCTTGATCTATTGTTATAAAGTCCTCTGTGTCTAAAATAAGAAAGACATTACTATTAAACTGCTTATCTAAGGAATTTAAGTCAATAGGTTGATATATTCCAAAATTAGTATTGTATGTCCATAAAGGAAGTATATCAGGTATCCACATTACTACTAAATACGCAATACCATTAGGAGAATTATTGAACCAATTATTAAAATCATTCAATCCAGTAGAATTGAAAATGACATTTTGACTGGGAGAACCGCCACCCCCTTCTAGAGATGATACCCTGCTATCAAGGTCGTTTATGTCAGTATCTAAGCTATCAAATAATCTATTCACTCGATCGGTTAAGGCACTGCCATTTTCAGCAAGTGAAGCAGTGGCTAAGCGAGGCACGTCGTTGATGCCAGTGAATACGGGGAGTTTGGGAGATTGGTAATCTTGTGTCATTAGTTTCCTAGTGTTGAGTTGTTTCCAAGTGCGCTGTTATTTCCTGAGTTACTAGCTGCTCCTCCATTACCTAGTACAGAGTCGTTACCCATAATACTATTGTTGCCTGTACCAGATGATGGAGTAGTAGTAGTGTCTATTAGTTTTTTAACAGAACATACTAAATTATTAGTGTTGAGGTACTTTCCATAATCTATAGGAATGCGTGCTTGTAAACGCAAGCTGGGAAAGTTAGGAGCATCATTAAAGAATCTAATACTTATTCTGTTAGCATTATTATCATCATTATCAAGCAGACGTGACTTAACGGTTTGTAGTGTCCATGTGAAATACTTTTCGTAGGTATTCACATAAACAGGTTCTATATCAATCGGTACAAACGCAGGGTCAGAAGCAGGACAATTTATTAGTATGTTATCAAAGCTAAAAACACTAATATGTAATAATGATTCAAGTATGTTACCCCCTAACTCTGATGCTAACCTATTGTTATAAGGTAAGTTAACACTAATATTAAGGTCAGCATTACCATCATTACTTTCGCTAACATTATAAAGTATTCCATTTACAATATTAGTGTCTATTTGTTTTTGAGTGTCTGTGGCGTTAAAGTACATTACAAGAAATGACCACACTATCCCACGCTCAAATGTGTCTATTCCTATTAAGTCACGTTCTGATTTGGTATTAATTGACGGCATATCAGTTGATACATATAGTAAATTGTTCGCCCTCATACCTTACAGGAGTAGGATTAAGGGTAGCATCTATAGAAACAGCACCGCCATTTATGTAGTCAACAGCAATATCATTAGTCTTGCAGATGACATCAATGTAGAACTCATCACCATTATTATTAGTCACCTTAAACACTACTTTTCTTGGTTTGAGTGAACGTCTGTTGTTGGTAATAGCGCATCTTTTGTCTTGATTTCCAAAACCGCCTGCGGTGAACCTAACGTCAGGTGATACTATTACATTATCGAAATATCGTACTTGAATATCAACATCATCACCATTATCTTTGGTGTATGATACTGTCCGTCTAGTCTGAGGTACTGCCATGAGAAAATACACTACTACTAAAGAGCGTTATGTAGGAATAAATTACTTATCTAAAATAAGCGGTATTCATAAATTCACAATACACTATTGGTCGGTACGCAATAACTTCAGGTTTTACAAGTTTTCTAATGTCAGATATCTTGAAATCACTGATGCGTTGTGCTTAATGGAAAAACTCATAAAAGACCCCCAAAAGCTCCAAACCCTTACCAGTCAACTACAGCCATAGTGGTGTCTTCAGAAATTTGAATAGTTGCCTTGCAAATCAGAAAACTCGCAGAAATAAGCAAGGCAACATTCTCTAGTAACAACCACACATTTACCCACTACTAACAGTAGCATAGTGGCGATTCTGTTGCGTTGGTCTGCTTAAGCAGTCCTTAAATACCGTTTGCTTGCTGTGTAAGGATTGTAAGGTGTCAAGGGGTGTCGCAACAATTCTTAACATGATTGTCAAAACATTACCTTAACATTACTACTTTATGGTCTTATTTTATCCTTAGTATGTCCTATGTTTTACGATTTTTTATGTTCCATAAATTAAAATGTTGCAACTATTATAGTGTTGTGCAAACATAGTGTTCAAGTAGCCTAAAAATGAGGTAATAAATATGGCTTTAGGTATTGAAGTATTACAGGCGGGTACAGCACCCTCATTAGATGTGTTGTTTTTACCTTATTCTGATATTGATGGTATTGAAAATGATGCTGAGTTATCCACTGCAACACCAGAAGAGGTAGATGCTAAAGTAGGGTTTGGATTGTTGAGTAAAATTCACAGTCATTTAGCATCTTTGGAAAGCCCCTTCGCTATTTCTAGTACAATTGGTAACCCAAACGGAGTAGCTCCTAATGTATTCAACCAATTAGTATCTTTCCAGTTCACTTATGTTGTTGACTTAGTTAATAATGCAGGTAGTATTGTTCCAATTGCGTCTGCATCTACTAACTTTGTAGCTCTTGATAATGTCTTTCCTAACGTAACTGTTGTTACTTCTAGTTATGGCGGTCAAGCCCCTACTGATGGTATCGGTATTCCCTTCGCGGAGTTGGTTACTTATAACGCTAACCAATTTGAAAGTAATATCAGTGGTAATTTGGGTGATGATCGAAGGGACACTATTGAGGCAATGGTGAGATGGATTTTTGATAGTGTTTCTGTACGATCTGCTTCGCAGGTTAGTGGTGTAAGTAATAAAACCAAAAATAACGGTTCTGCAATCGCTCCGCCTGCTAATTTCTTTACAGATGGAGATTTTAACCAAGCACAAAGTAATAATCTGTTTGTTGTAACTGGTACATACTCTATGACATACGAGTTTGCTCTTAACTTCCAAACAGGTATGTATGAAAACAGAGTAGTGTAACCAAGAATTAAAAGGGGTTTAGACAATATCTTTACCCCTATTCATTAATTAAGGAGAGATAAAATGGCGAAGACTATTGTTACAGGTCGTATGGAGGCTCGGTTTGGCACTCAATATGTCACTGATTACTTAGCCCAAAAAAACATCACTACAAGAATGATTGTTCCTAAAACTCTTGAGGGTGCTACAGAAGACCAACTAGCGGGAATTATGCAAGCGGGTGGTAGTACAGTAAAGTCGGTAGCTGGTAATCCTTTCGGTGCTGGTTTCAAAGACCTAGCTTGTCGAGATACTAACCAAATAACTCCACGTGCAGTTGTGCTTATTTTTGAAAATGGCAGCACTATGTCTGTGCCATTAAGAGAGAATAGTAATGGTGCTATAAGTATTACCGCAAGGATTCAAACTGTAATTGATGCTGTCAAACAAATCTCAAATATCAGTCCTATCGTTTGTGTGGCGTTGAGAGGTGAACGAGCATTTGGTATCCAAGGGGATTTCCCAGCAAACCCAAATATGAATGCAGACCCGATCGCGGTAACGGTAGCAAGTAACTACTATTCAGGTGTAGCACAATACGAGTCTGATGAAGGTGAAACTATTGCTTTGCCATTTAAGATTCTGAGTGAAAGAGAGAACCAACCTCCTGCATCAATCGAGATAGCTTGGTCAAATTGTGTCGGTGATTTAACAGATAGTGGTAGTTTCTCCTGTGGTTCTGTTACTGCTCGTTATAACCATAGAAGATTTATTGTTGACTTTATTACCGATTCTCTTTATGGTGGTCAGGGTGTAATTGATTCAGCAAGCCATGAAATACCAGTATTAAAACTAGATAATGCGGTTGTTTGTGGCGATGCTATTCGTCAAGAGTTGGAGAAATCCATATTTTGCTTAACTTATGTAGGAGAAAGTGATAACAGAATCGATCAAAGCGGTCAGATTAATCTACAGTAGTAGTGA
>LFUF01004371.1_pt1 | contig 13672 bp, 21 predicted proteins | sample 633261 | NCBI WGS metagenome assembly LFUF01 (sample SAMN03781032, study PRJNA287316) | hypersaline lake metagenome | isolation source: virus filtrate of water collected from the Namib Desert Hosabes playa | place: Namibia | collected 2013
AGCAGGCCGGGCAGTCTGTCAACGCCGCCCCAACAATTGACAGCAACACGACGCGGCCAGCCCCCGCAGATATAGATCCGGGGGATAGCGTCGACACCGTCGTGAACGCGAGCGATCCGGATGGCGACGCCATGAGCGCCTGGGTCACAGTCAACGAGGACGGCAGCGACATCGTGACCGACAAATCAATGAGCCAGCCCAATACGGGCGATTTCGAGGATCTGGATACGTTCACCGCCGACGAGATCAACGTCTGGTATAACCTGACCTATACGGTGGGCGACGGGATCGCGAACACGACCAGCACAATCAATATCTTCAATCAGGACGATCCGCCCACGATCACATTCAATTCGCCCCCGTCGGGATTGACAGGAAACGATTCGCCCCTCTTGAATGCCACAATAGATGATGATTTGAGCCCCTGGAGCAACTTCACGAGTTCGCTGGATGGCAGCACGCTGGTCACGCGCAACGCCTCCGTCCCGCACTTTACGACCAACAGCACCAGCGGGCTTTCGGACGGGAAACACTTCTATAATATTTCAGCATGGGACAATCAGCAACAGCGAACGGATGCAAGCAGGAGCTTCACAGTTGATGCGACGCCTCCAAATCTGACCGTTGTGGAGCCGACAGGCAACTTCTCCAAAAAGACCGACATACCGCTAAACTACACGGCCAGCGATCCGAACCTTGATCTTGTGACGTTCTCTGTCGATGGCGGTCCGAACACGACGCTTTCCCCGCCAGCGAATGATACCTTCGATGTCTCAGACGTGGGGACGCATACTGTCGATGTGTGGGCGAATGATACGGTCGGCAACATCCGGCACGAAAGCACCAGTTTCTTCGCGGACCATCTGAATGAGATCCGGCTCAAGGACGGAACCACTGGAAACAGTATCAGCGATTTCACAATTCGATACGACAACGGGACGGAGGCGCTGGTTGAATCCACAAATTCCGGCGCTGCGCTGTTCAATACCAGCGATCTGCCGACCGGGGAAAATGAGCTCATCCTGGAGGCGGATGGATTCGATACGCGCAACGCGCCAAATCAGACGGTGGATGCGGCCTATGAAATCAATCAATCATTCGATATGGACCCGTCCGGCGTCGTGATCAATGCCTTCGATGAACAGACCGAGGCCCCCGTCCCATTCAACATGACGCTTTCCAACGGAACCGTGGCCAAGGAGGCGAATACGACGGCCTCATTCTTGGCGGCTCATCGGACCAACGGCAATGCAACATATCAGTGGAACTTCACAGAATATGTTTCGCAGGGCTATCCAACAGGAAGCGTGACGGTGCGGCCCGATGCGGCCGGATATGTCCAGCGGGAATATTTCGTGACAATCAACAATAATACAAGATTGAATCTGGATACGTATCTGCTGCTGGAAACCGAGAGCATCAACGTCGGCGTGGAGGTCGTCGATCCTTCAACAGATCCGGTTTCTGGCGCCGATATTTCCATTCAACGGCAGTTCGGGGCGACCTTCAAGACAGTATCACAGGATGTTTCGACCAACAGCGGCCAGGCGTCGTTCTCGCTGGACCCGGACAGCGACTATCGCGCTGTTGTCACGCATCCGAACTTCGATCCATTCACTGGAATATTTTCGGCCTCAAATTTCCAGTTCGATACCCTCACCATCCAGCTGGGAAGCGGCGGCACGAATACGATTGTGACGCCGTGGGATTCGATCTCAGTGGAGATTCTGCCGGCGACCCCCACAGTACCGCCAGAAAATCAGCGTTTCAACGCGACGATCATTGACAACGATAACAGTCTTGATAGCTTCGGGCTGCGCATCCAGAACGCCACTCATATTTTCAACAGCACCAGCAGCAGCGGGAGCGCCAGTGGCGGGACAATCATCTTAACGGCCAATCTTTCCAATCAATCCACATCGACCAAAATCAACGCGACCCTGTTCTTCACGAAGAACGGCGATAATTTCAACTATACGCGATCGTACCGCATCGGGCCGGGAATAGGAGAGGGCCAGTTTTCCCTCGTTCGTTTTATGAAAGATTTCCGGGATCAGCATGGGCCAGTCATGCCGGGGATGTTGGCGATCCTGCTTTCCGGCCTGTTCGCCAGTAGCCTTGGAAGGCGGATAGGCGGACAGGGCGCTGGTGTGCTGGCGCTGGCGGTTCTCGGATTCTTCGTATTCGTAAACTGGCTAAATCCATTTTATTGGCTGGTAGCGCTCCTGGCGCTCATCGGCCTGTACGGGTTCCGATAATGGCCAGTGCAACGCGCCTGATGATGTTTCTGATAACAGTCCACACAGTCCTATTCTTCGCTGGATTGGCTGGTGTGCGGCCGCTTCAGGCGGGAGGAAATCCCCATCAGCAGTTCCTGGAGGAAGCCGGCGGCGACAACATCACGCAGTCCGTCCGGCAGTCCGGCGAATCGCGCATTATATCCGATGAATTCAATGTGGCGTTCCAGAGCCTGAATACCATAGATGTGGTGAGCGGTATCATAACAGCGCCATATTCTATATTTGCGAATACGGCGCTCCCCGTGTTTCTGAGAACATTGGGGCAGATACTTCTCATCTTTCTTGAGGCCTGGGTGATGGCGGCCTTCATACGTGGGGTGGCTGCGTGATGCCGCTGCCAGAGAATCTTTCCGAGGAGTTGGCCAACCAGACCAATATGAATCAGAGCGAGTCTGTGGGCGATGCCGCTGCCAGTATCGCTGATCTTGTCGGCACACAGGCTGTTGGGGGCGCAGAAATGACGGGGCTATTCGTCCTGATCGGGATGGGCTGGGTCATCTGGAAAGGCGACGGTTCCACGGATCTGGCAGCGGCAGTGCTGGTCCCGGCCTCCCTTTTCCTGGCGAATTTCGGATTCCTTCCAGCGGCCGCCGGGCTCGTTGATGGCCTTCTCATCTCCGTGGCCGCCGTGTTCGCGTTTGGTCTTGCCAGAATCGCGTTCCGCTAGTCATGCCCATGGATGGACTTTTTCGGCCTGGCGCTCTATCCGTCCAGGAAGATCTTCGGGCGGGTTCGGGAAGTCATCCAGGACTAGGATCTTTTTGTCCCCATCCACCTGTTCTCTCCGGAGATGCCCATGCTCCACGAGCTCTTGAACTGCCTTATGGACTCGCGCCCTCCGCATCTCCATCTCCCGCGCGATATTCGCCACGTAGCAGTCCTCCAGCCGATTATCGCCATTATTTTTCAGGTATGAGAGAACCTGGCAGATAGCCTCGCCTGATGCCATATTATTCCTCCTTTTGCATCCGCTCTTCCATCTGATCTATATCCATCGTGTTGCGATTCTGGAGCCATCTGATGAGGCGGCCGCCTTCCAGCTTCTCTATCTTGTCCGTGAAGGAATCGCGGCGATCCTCAACCTTTTCCGCTATGTCCTTCAAGCGGCTCTTATACCTCCTATTATGTTTCATCTCATACTGGATATAATTCTGCATCTCCATTGATTTCGCCATGGCCTTGTCCTTCTGGCCGGCCCGCGCAAATTCGATGATTTCATCCTCATATTCCCGGATCTGTGCATCGAAGTAGAACAGCGTCCCGACATTCTTATGCAGATATATCCCCAGTTCGGTATCGATTTTTTCCTTCATATCATCGGATGCGGTGGAAGCGAGGGCGCTGGCCCGATCCTCCATGTCGTTCCATGCCTTCCGGATTCTTTCTCGCGGCTTCATTATGGAGCTCCTAGGTAGGGGAGAAAAGTTGTCACAGTCATAAATGATATCAGGGTAAACTGGAGCGCAAATCCTGCCTCTTCAACCAGAGAGGCAAAGCGTTTCCCTTTAGAATCATCATCCGCCATTTTCTGGAATCTGGAGGCGAGCGTCTGGGCGATAAATACCGCAAGAAGCAGGAGGACGAAGGTCTCTATTCGTTCCAGGCCCGCGCTGTATCCAGCATTGAAGGCTTCCATATACTGAATCTGAACTTCCTGGGAGCTGGGCAGGGCGCTCATTCTATCCCCCAATTTTCTTCCTCATCCCGGATGTCTTCTCGCCGGCGGCGCAATTCCTCTTTCTTCGCCTCGCGCAGTTCGGCGAGTTTGGCCGCATCGGCAGCGAGTTCAGAAAAGAGCGTTGATGCCGAAGTCTTGAGCGAATACCCGGCCTGTTCTACATGATCCTGGTCTTCCTGATTGGCTCGGACGCTCTTTGATCCTTTGGTATCCTCTAGAGTATTCGATCCCAGCGGAAGCACCAGTTTCTCTTTCTCTTGTGATACATTTAAGCCTTTTGGTCACACGCGGTCGCGCTGGATTCGCCATATAGGGGGCAGGAAAGGCCCGCCCGCAATCAGATTGGGGCGATATTCGCGGGTCCATGAGAGAATTTGACCCCATTGTTGCACGGCGCTCATGGCCCGATGTTTCACAGGCCGCGGAAGATGTTGTATATCCCAGCATGATCCCGATGAATTGCGCAGCAGGCCGGACCGTTGTTAGTTCCCGGCCATATATGGCATAGATATATAAATCCCGCTTTCCAATATAGAACTGGTGCTTCCGCATGAATCAGCTTTCAGAATCAGATCGATTAGCCGCCCGCAAACCTTCTATTGAAGTCATTCGCCGGATTCCCGGCAAGGAGATCCGGATCATTGGGAGGGCACGATAATGCCTGAGGCCATTGCAGGGGTTGATCCCTCTCATTATATCCGGAGGTCTCTGATCGCGCGGATTGACAGCTATGCTTCATTTGAGCATGGCGGGAATCGTTCGGATGCATTGGAGGAGCTCCTCCGGAAAGGCATGGATTCTGTTGAGGAGGAGATGAGCCCATCCGAGCATCGGGCCTGGATCGCGCACCGGGAGGGCCAGCAATGACCCGGATGTGGGCGATTAATCCGCGCTGGATGTGCCGCGAGCATTTGCTGGGGGAACACAAGGAGATGCATCAGATTGTCGGGCATATTCAAAGCGGCAATATATCGGTGGTTGAAGGCCACGCGGACAAGGGACAGATGGAAACCGGGCTGATCCAGGAGCGACATGATATGCTGGCCGAGGAGATGCTGCGGCGCCATTTTACCCACGATTCGCCGATGGAATACGAGGACGATCTTGATCTTGGGCGCGTCCGACCAAATCAGAATCTCCGCGAACTGGCCCAGCGATGCGATGCGTGCCGTCAGCGGATGAAAGAGGAGCAGGTGATTGTGGAATGAGCGATAGAGATGATTTCGACGCAATCTTATTTCTGAGCGAAATGAGTTTGGGATTCAGCGCATTTCTTTTCATGGCGAGCATCATATTAGCCATTTCAATTATGATGCAGGATGTTTCGTCGCTCTCAATTCGGAAAATGATCGAGACAATTTATCTTGTGACAGGGGCCGCAGCAGCTTCCGCGATGGCCCTCCTGGCCAAAAAAATGTTCTTGGATAGTATGGAGAATCTCCGCGACCGGGCCGAGGACGAACTGGATGAGGAGGCGAGCGCCGATGAGTGAGCGGACCAGATATGCCGTCCGTTTCTTTCTGGCTGTCATGCGGGGCGATGATCCCATGGCGGTCGAAACCGATCTACCAGACCGCACGGCACAACGAGTCCGGAGGGAACTTGTTGTTTGTGGGCTCCTGGAGCGCGATGCGCCCGGCAAATATTCTGTGGCGGAGGCCGCAGACCATGATTAACTGCCCGAAGTGCGGCGATCCATTTCTCGGAAACTCTGGCCTCGGAACCCATCTCTGGAAGAAACATGAGATCGCGTCGCGGCAGGACCGGGCCGAAATCATCGCGGAGGCGAGCGAGGAATGATAGACAATATTCTTGGTATATTCTTCTCTGTGGTAGCTATTCTTCTTCTTCTGTTGATGGTGGGAATCCCTATCCCTATTGGGTTCGATCGCGGATATGTGAAGTGGATCAGCTATTGTGGGACAGGACACCATTTCCATATCGTGTATCGACAGCCTGATACTGGCCGCTTCCAAGCAATCCATCCTATGGAGGCGAATCAATGAACCAAACCGACAACCTCTGGCTCCGGAAAGACCCGCGCGTGTTCGCGGCGGCGCGAGAGGATGGGGAGTGATCGGAATGAATGATACAGCGCATGATATGATCTATATCGGGGCATTGATCGGGATCGGGACGCTGGCCATCATTGGGGTCGCCAGCATTTTTTCCTCCCTATCGGGCGGCGATGCCGCGGAAACAGGAACAGATCGACCACAATGCGCCATATATGGGCCGGGAGATGCTCTATATGCGAATGTATCCGGTCCCGCCTGTGGCGATCTGATCAGCGAATGTCGGGGGCGGGTTGGGTGCGCCGTGGTTGATCGGGCGGTGCGGTTGCAGGTGTCGCCCGAATCTGTGTTCAATTAATGGGGCTTCGTCAGTCAAGATTACCATGCGCTGTATAGTTTAGTAATATATTGGATTCAAATGGATATATATTGTTTTCATCTTCTTCATCCGTAATATATTTTTATTGGCTTTCTCTCTGTCCTATTGGGAACCTGCCTCATTCATCTTTTTTCAGTATTATTGGATTTCCTTGCCATTGTTTCTATTGCGACCGCTGCCCTTTTCAGTTTTCCTCTTTCCCTCTTTCCGGCCGCGCTCGGATGGATTTTGATCGCCCTCGGATTGATCATCAGTATCTTAGAAGACATCGATCAGAAACTTGAGGAGGCCGCAGAGCATGATTAACTGCCCGCGCCTCTCTTTTTGATCCAGAAAAGAAGAAAAGAAAGAGACGGGGAGCTATTCCCCGTCCTCAACAATCCGCGAGAAATTGCCGATCTGCGAGGATTGGCCATCCTGCTGATCCTCGACCATGACGCGGATATCTTGATCGAGGAGGACCGATCGGAGGGCATTGACAAGATCCTCCGCCTCATCAGTCGTCTCCGCGAACCACTTCTTGCGGCCGCCAGTGATTTCGGTCGGCTCGATGTCCATGATCTCAAGGACAGTTTCCAGCCGGTCGATCTTCTCCAGGTTTTCTCCGAGGCGCGACGACTCGCGATCCTCTGAGATGGAGAGTTTGGCCGGGGCGAAGAACGGCAGCGTGGCCTCCTCGCCGTCGGACTCGATCAGGAGTTCGATGACGAGACCAGCCGATTCGCTGTTGTCGCGCTCATAGGATCGGATGTTTGCTAGCTCTGCGATGTAGAAGTCTTCTGGGATCAAAGGAGTATCCTCAAAGTCCCCTTTGTCAACGAGTGGCATTGGTGGTTTTCACCATAAAAGTGGTGGATGGCAAGACTTATAAGTGTTTAACGTAAACGTAAAGCTACCATGTCGGAAGAAACGAAGGCGGCAATAGTTGAGACACTTGAGGAGGCGGAATCCGACCTTTCTATCCAAGAGATTGGAGAAAAGGTAGGCGTCTCACGACAGACTGCCTCTAAGTGGATAAAAACGCTAAACGGTGAAGGACGCATTGTCAAGACGCGCAATGTTGGCAATGCACAGTTCTTTGATGTTCGGAAAGAAGAGTACGCGCGGAGGTGATAGCTGTGACCTGTGATAAATGCAACGGCGAACTGAAGGAAATCACACGCCCAGACACACCGCACAACGCCGAGTTGCGGTGCAAGGACTGTGATTCATTCATGGGCTGGAAGCCAAAAGAAGAGAACGAAGACGTGAGCAGGAGGGGAGCCAAAAAGACAGTCAAGGATGTTGCGGATTTCCACAATCAAAATGAGCAACGATGTTTCTTCTGTCGCCGCAACGAGCAAGAATTGAACCGCAACGAATCACTAGAGGTCGATCATATCCACGAAATAGAAGACGGTGGCACGGACGAGATAGAAAATATGCAGATTTTATGCAAGGCGTGCCACCAGCTCAAACACCATCAACATCTTTATCACAATAAACATCGGTACGAGGAGGCGAGATTATGACAGAGAAAAAGGACGAATCTGGAAATATGGTTGAGATACCTGAACCATTACACCAAGATGAGTTCCGATTTATCAAAATACAAGAAGAGAGCAAGCGGCCGTTCGAGAATAACTGGCAAGAAGACTCCAACTACCGCCACAACGTTGAGGAGCTACAAGAACATCTCGCTAACGGCGGGAACTACGGCGTTGTTGGAGGGTATGGCGATCTTGTTATTATTGACTGTGATCAGGAGAATGTTGAGAACGCGGTCGCGGCCAATTTGCCTGAGACGCTAAAGATACGCACGGGTGGCGGTGGCGCACATTATTACTTTATCTGCCCTGATCTTGATGATCCAATCCGTCTCAAAGACACAGAGGCAGGAGATCTTGGTGACGTGCAAAGTTCTGGGAAACAAGTGGTGGGGCCAACAAGCGTCCATCCAAGTGGTGGCATATATTCTATCGAAGAAGAGAACACAATTGCTGAAGTCTCCGCTGAAGAAATAAAATACGCCCTACGCAAGTTTATGATGAAGAAACAGGTTGATAAAACGAAAGAACAGCAAGCAATTAACAAAGCATATGATCAGAAGGATGTCGATATCAACATCACGCAAGTAGTGGATATTGTATCCCTTGAACGGCGCGGAAATGAATTTCACGGCGCGCATCCAGTTCATGGATCAAGCACAGGAATCAATTTCTGGGTCAACACTGTCAAAAACACATGGCATTGCTTCCGCCACGACAGTGGTGGCGGCCCACTCTCCTGGATTGCAGTTAAGGAAGGTATTATAAGCTGTGGCGATGCGGTTCCTGGCGGCCTTCGCGGCCACGATTTCGAGGAAGCTATCGAGGTGGGGCGGGAAAAATATGGCCTGCCTGATCCAGTTGAGGAGTATGAAAGCGAGGAAAGTAAAACGTGGGAAAGTCTCATCGCACTATACGAAGATTCAAACACCAGCAAGGTGGCGGCGCTCAAAAAGACCGCCAATTTCCTTCGTGACAAATACGATTTCGTGACATTTGAGGATAGCGAGAAGATGTGGGTTTTCACCAACCCAACATACCAGCAGAAGGGAGAGAAAATGGTCGAGAAGAAGCTTGAGTGCAATCTGCAAAAATATCTTCGGACGCGTGATATTAATGAGGTGCGAGACAGCATCAAGCGGCGGACATATACTGAACGAAGTGATGTATCCAAACATGAAAAGTATATTCCGCTGAAAAACGGTTGGTACAATATAGAAACGGGCGAACTTGAGGAGCCCGACCCTCAACTATTTGTTACCGGAGAAATACCCGTTACATATGATCCAGATGCGAAATGTCCGCAGATTATGGAATTTATTAAAGACATTGTTGAAGAGGAGAATATTCCAGTACTACAAGAGATGGTAGGATACTGTCTTTATCGAGATTATCCAATTGCACGGGCCTTCATGCTCCTCGGTGATGGAGAAAATGGCAAATCAACATTCTTGGAATTACTTGAAGGCTTCCTAGGGCAAAAAAATATAGCAAATCCGTCACTGCAAAAACTGCTTTACGACCGATTTGCAAAGATTGATCTCAAAAACAAGTTAGCGAATATTCATGCCGATTTGGAGCCAGACCGCCTAGAACGGGCTGGGACATTTAAGATGCTAACAGGCGACGACACCGTTGAGGGCGAATATAAACATGTTCAAGATAAGGTGGAGTTTAGAAACCACGCAAAGCTGATTTATAGCGCTAATGAACTGCCCCCAACCGATGAAATTTCAGATGCATTTTTCCGGCGCTGGGAGATTATCGAGTTCCCGTTCAAATTTACATCAGACCCAGATGACGGCCACAAAGACAAGGATGCTTCTCTGCCTGAGAGAATTATGACAGATCAAGAGCTTTCAGGCATGCTCAATTGGGCCATTGAGGGATTAGAACGTGTTTTAGAACAGGATAGCTTCACAGAAACTGGACGTATGGAAGAAATCAAGCAGAAATGGCTCACTCAGACCAATCCGCTACGGGTTTTTGTTGAGGAGTATACTGAAGTTGACCACAATAGCTTCCTCACAAAAGATGAATTTTACAGCGCCTATCAAGAGTTCTGTAAGGCCCATGCGGCCCCGGTTGCTGACAAGAATGTGGTAGGGCGCAAGATTCCAAAGCTGTTATCTGAGGTTGATTCATTCAAGCCGAAGGTTGACGGCTCCCAGCAACGGAGTTGGAAGAATATTAAATTCAAAGACGATATCACGCGTATCACGGATGTTGAAATTTATACGCGCCCGCGTGAAGAAAATAATAATGATAGTAATACAAATAAAAAACAATCAATTACCCCTGATACGCGTGATACGGAAGATAAAGATTTAAATACTGATGCTGCTGGCACAAGACAAAAAATGCTTAATTACATCGAAGATACTGATAAAGGAGATGGAGTACTGATTAGTGACATAATCAGTTATATGGATCTCGCGGATGAGATGATTGAAGATGTTATTGGCCGACTTCTCAAGGACGGAACGCTATTCCAGCCCGGAGGGAAAAAGGGTAGGGTCAAGAAGGTTAAATGATGTAGGCCCGCCACCAAACCCTTTTAACCCTCGCGCCCCAACACTAGGATACAATGGATCCAGGCGACGATGATGACGAGTATGATGGGTGCGCGGGCGATGCGTCCTGTGCGGTCTGCTAGGCGCGGCCCGCCACCACCATTACTTTTTCTATATTATTCCTATATAAGCTACGCCGAAAGCCAGCGCATGGACCGGGATCAGCGGCATCGCCTGTCTCCCCATCATTTGATATATGGATGACCAGGCGACCCATCCTATCATGAAGGCGATCAGGAACGACCATTGTGCATCTGGAACGAACAGGCCCACGGCGGGAATCATGAGGGCGTCGCCGCTTCCCCAGCGCCCGGCCGCCACAAGAATCATGCCGCCAGAAAAAAGTATTGCCGCGAACCCGAAAGCCTGAAAGATCGCCCCTGCTGCCACAGCATGGCCCACTCCCAGGAGCGCAACGATGATCCATTGCGCATCCGAAATGGTCCGCGTTGAAAGATCTTGCCAGCTTGCCAGCGCCAGCACGGTCCCAGCCGCGCCGGCGATCCATGCTTCTATCGTCATTGCCCCACCCTATTTCTATTAGAAAGGGGGAGGGAAGCACCGGGGTCGCGCGCGCATGCGCACGATAACGCGCGTATTATAGGGTACTGAGATACACACATATCTTTTATCATCCTCCGCCGATACCAAGATCCGCTTCGGCTTTCGCCTTGGCCATTCGCGCCTTCTCTTGATTGCATCCGTCGAAATCGGCTTTCAGTAAATCCTTATCGACGATCTCCTTATCTCCCCATTCTTTCAGATACCGCTCCCGATCATTCTTGATTTCGCGCACCAGCTGCGGTACAGTGATGGCGTCCTCTTCAACCTCCTCTGCCTCCACATCTAGTTTTCGCGATTCCTTGAGCATGTATATCTCCCACAGCTTAAGTTCCTCATCGTCGTTTTCTTCTTTTTCTGCCAGATGTTTCCGAACTTCCTCCCTGTCCTCATCGTATCGCTCCATGAGCTCATCGACATGCCGGGCGCCGGGCGCCCGATCAAATGATCCAGAAAAGGCCGGCGCCGGCCGCACTGTCTCCCCCGTGTTGTTGTCCTTCTCGAACTTATCAATGAGGCGCCGCGGATAGAACTCGAACTGGCCGCGATCCGAAACGTGAATATTGACGGATAATTTATCGCTGCGCACCTCCTTATCGATATTATAGAAGTTCAGATCGCACCCGACAAGGCAGAAATTCTGCGTTGCGAACTTCTTGAGCTTGCGTTTCTTCTTTTTCTGTTCGCCGTCCATCGCGTTCTTGCTGTAAAAATGATCGCTCATCTCCGTAATCTCACACCAGGAATATGGTGGCCGGTCATTAACAGCCGTCCAGAAATCTTCATCATCGACAACGATGTTATCGGCGCCAAATCGTTCATCGGCCACATCGCAGATCTGAACCGCCAGCGTGTCCTTTCCGACCCTGTTCTGGCCAGTTATGAGAATCATAAAGTCCGTGTCGTCCCGCAAAAGCTGGTCCATCGCCATGATGTTGGACCGAAGCCGGCGCCATCCCTCGTTTTCTGTCTTCATGTTGAACGGGAGGCCCTGGAGGAACTCATAGCCCCATTCGCCGCGCTGCTGTTTCAGGCCGATATCCGTCACGCCAAGATCCTTCATAAGATAATCAAGGATCTCGGTATAGCGGGCCAGTTCTCTCCGATCCGGATCTTTCCCATCTTCAATCCATTTGGGAATATTTTCTAGTCGCGAATAATTCCTGTGGGAGCTATCGAAATCTTCCAGGTAGGGCCGCAAGCGCAGATACCAGGCATAAATACATTCGCGCCAGCGATCATAATTTTTCTTGTGCTGATTGATCGCGAACGACCGTTCTGCATCATGGGCCTTTTCTTGCCAGGCAATCATCTGCCGCTTGACGCGGCGCGGCTCTGGAAGCGCCTTTTCGTCTTTTCCAATCTCGAACTGTTCTGGCCCCTGTGCCATTAGAAAATCCCCATATGTCGGGCGATGAAGAGAATGGCAGCCAGATTTATGAACGTGGCACCCGCCGAAATCATAGTCAGCTTGAAATGCTTATCGTCGTTGTTCGCCTCTAGAAGCCCCTCTGCCTTCCCGGCATGATAGGTCTCGACAAGATGCCGATTCACGATCCGGGAGATTTCGTCCCGATATCTTTTAGGACTCATTTCCATCTGATTCTCTTGGCCTTTTCTTCCAGATTTCTCTACCTCCATCGCCTCTTCGGGGGTATCGACATCCTCTAGATCATCTTCAAATTCGTTTTGCAGCTTCTTGGTTCCGGCGCCGGAACGAAGTCGCGGGATCTTATCTCTGATTCCCATGGTTATCGCCTCTCATCATATCCATATGATCCATATATTTCATCTCCAGATGGCATAACGCGGTCAAATTGGCCCTTCCCAACTGAGTTGTTTGTCCCGGCGATGAGATTCTTGATTGCCTCTCCGATACCGCCGCCGGCCTGTTCCTCTGGATCGCCCATCATATATTTCTCATCAGCCCGTATTCGGTCTGTTCCAGCCTCCTTGATAGCGAATCCAGAACGAGACTTCGATATCATGCTCCAGAACATCATCTTCCTGTTGAAGAAATGCGCGCTGTTCATCATATCCAGCCCGAAGCCCTGTTCTAGCATCCCGATATTCTGCATTATATCCCCGATCCTGCGCAGGGCCTTGATCTCCACTTCTTTGAGATATCCGGAGGCCAGATGCTTGTCGATTTCCAGATATCCGCTCCTGTCCCCGAATATCAGATTCTGATAGAGTTCGCCCATAGAATCGACCGGAGCCTCGCGGCGAAAGTTTTCTTCATTTTCATCCCCTTGCTGTCGGGCTTGTTGGGCTATCTGATCTGTCCGCACCTCATTCACGCCGTATCCGCCTCTTCTGGAAGACTCCCGGCCCGCTATATGTTGATCCCGGAACGAAGACGCCCACCAGCACAATCATGAGCGAAACGAGGGAGAGGATCAAGCCAAGCATATTCTGGAGAGAGAGTCCTCCTATCTGCTGCTGGGCTTGACTGAATGTCTTCGTTCGGGTAAGATTATGCTCTTCAACGGTGGTATCGGCGCTCTGATTTGTTATGGTGATGTTGCCGGTTGTTTGCCAACCTTGATGGATATCTATTCCGGTTGTGAATACTAGGCCCGACAGAATGAACATGACGCCCCCCATCGCGACAAGGAAGCGGCGATCCTTCCGTATGGC
>LFUF01004217.1_pt1 | contig 12285 bp, 22 predicted proteins | sample 633261 | NCBI WGS metagenome assembly LFUF01 (sample SAMN03781032, study PRJNA287316) | hypersaline lake metagenome | isolation source: virus filtrate of water collected from the Namib Desert Hosabes playa | place: Namibia | collected 2013
AGGTTATCTGTGATTAGGTTTGTCCCTTCCGCATAGCCGAAGGTATTGGGATATTCAACAGAGAGAACCGCATTATTGTTTGTCGTTTCGCTAGCTGTTACCTGAATATCTCCCTCTGAAAATGAATATGTCTCTGTCGAACCTTCCTGTATCGTTTTCGAAAGGCTATCTCCGGTTTGCCCGTTCGTTACTGTTACGTTTGTCTCTGTTTGGCTAGTAGTGGTAACAGATAGGGATATATCGGCGTTTATTGTCTCTGAATCCCCTTCGGAAAGGGTAACAGTCTCGTTGCTAGTTGCGCTTATAGAATCCACCGCTATGGGTATGCTAATGACTGCTAGCAGAACCAATAACGTGAATCCTAAGACTGCTGCTGGTTTCTCTGCCATACCCGCAACTATCTGTTAGCCGCGATAAAAAGTTTCCCGAGCAGATGAACCGCTAGCGGGATTTGAGCGCCAGCCCGACGAAGAAAAGGAAAATCGCCAGGACGATCATGATCGGAAGGACATTCCACAGCGAGGCCGCGCCGTCGCTCCAGCTACTAGTGCTTACGTTGGCGATTTCCTCGATTGCGATGGGGAGGAGGAACGCTGCCATGAGGCCCGCAACAACGAGCCCCACGACCAGGTTCGTTGCGTCGTCGGCACCTGCCTGGCCACGGGTTGCGTCCGCGAAGGACGGAATACCGAGGCTAGTAAACAGTACAATCGCCGCCGCTTCTGCCTGCTTTTCAGCCATGTCGATGTTCTCGGACATAGCTTCAATGAGCTTTCGGAGCATTCCGATTGGGCATTTCACGGGGTTATATTTAAAGATTAGTCAGAAGTCAATCTCTCCTAACTATCTGACCGACAGTCTGTTTTGTGAGGTCTATAGACGGGAGTTCTCCTATCTCCGAATAGCTCATATCTGTGTGTTGGTAGAGATCCCTGATTATCTCATTCCGCTTTTCCTGTCGTGATTCATCCTCCGCTCTCTCCACCTTATCTTTGTGTTCTGGATACGGTACTGATTTTACCCCGCCGGTTTTCACCTTATTGTCTTTGATGTTATCTAGATAGCGCTTATCGGGGTCGTTACCCGGTAAATCAGGGAATGAGATATGTTCTTCCCCAGGTAATGGTTTTCTCGCTATCTTCCCGTTAAAGTCGTTTACACGTATCTCATAGGGTTGTGCTATCCCTCTCTTTTTGACTAGAATCCAATAGTCTGCTAGCTCCAGCATTCGATTATCCAGCATATTAGTAGACGGGAGGGTAGCGATAGTTGCTATATTCCTAGATCGAAGCATCTGCCATCCTTGGCTTAATTCGACGTTATCCGTAGAAGTTGCCCGCCTACTATCCGCCCCGGTTCCTATCTCGTCTAGTAGAAGGGCGGAGCCTTCTGCGTATTCTAGATAGCTGTTGAGATATGTTTGTGGTTCAATGAATGCTTTTTCTTCCGCATTCCATTCGTTATGATCTATCCATCTACAGAGTTCGATAGCGAGCGTTGTTTTCCCGACCCCGGTTTGACTATTCGCCCCCTGAATGATTATCTTAATGTCGTTATCAGACCGCAATTTTTGCTCTGCTATTCGGCCTATAGTACCGAAATTAGCTTCTTTGTGTGCTTTCATGGGGATATATCCTTTCGGCGTATGTAAGTTCAAGAGGGGTAACTATAAACTACTTACCGTTAATTAGAAGGGAGGAGAGGCAAGAGCCAAACATACGGTAGAGGGCCAACCGCACGCACCAAATTCGATCCAAAACAAAACAAAACAATGAGCTACCTGGATTATCTCGCCGCACCGATGAATTACTCCCTCTCTCTAGCAGAGAGTGTAGCATACGCCGCTGGTTTCAAGCTTCGAGTGATTATCTCCGATCACTCGGTAAAAATCAAGTTCGTAAGACCCGATAAGGATACCCGAGCATGGGATACGAACCTATTCAAAAACGCTAACCTGTTCGTTAAAGGCTATGCGAACCCGATTAAGCCGACTGTCGAACACAACAGTAAGCTAGAAAATCCAGATACTATCGATCACAGAGAGGGAGAACCGGACGGTAAAACAATCCAAACCGATGGAAGTGATAGGGAAGTGTCCCTAATCGCGTCTAGTCGGTATCGAGATTATATGAGACAGGATCTAGTCTCACAGCTCTTAACCCCGAAAGAACAATGGAAATTGATAGCGTATGGGGTACTAGCGGTAGGTATCCTTCAATTCCTATCCATTATAGTTACAATGTACGTAACCGGAACATTCGCCTAAAACCATGAGTGAACCCGATACTGATACGGACGACGGGGAAGAACAAGCACAACCTATCTACCCTAACCGCGGTCCAGGTAGGGAAGATATGGTAGCCGGGTATCTTCCCGAACAAGACGACTGGGAAGCTAAGAGTATTGTCGATTTATCCGACCCCGCGGCTATCGCGGCACTAAGTAACTTCGAAGATATGTTTCCAGAGGTAGAAGATTTACAACCGCTTATAGACGATTTCTTACACCACTACCTGAAAAGTCGTACCTCTGTCGGAGGGTCTAGCCGGGAAGAATACAAAGAGATATTCCAGGCCATGTACGGGAGTTCCGGCGACGGGGAGGAGGGTAGTACAGCTATGAAGCTCGTGGCCGCGGATGAAGATTAGTCCGTATCCCTTTGGATAGCGGTTTTCGTTTTCGATCACGGGGAAACACACAGAGAAAACCGATACCCCTGATATTACACACACAACCTATCTTCGACGTGAACACAGACTAGCTAATTCCGTGTTCTCTGAATGTCGATCCGCATTCGACAAACGGCAGATAAGCATATTCTTTATATACCCTATCGATTTCAGTTAGCCTTTCAGATACTGTTTAGTGGGTGCGTGTGTACAATCAGGTATGCGTATAAGAGACACGGATAGGAGAAACCGAGAATGGAATAACCTTCAGGAAGCGACGGGAGAGAACACTAAGAGCGGAGCTATCGATACGGCAGTTAGATTCTACCTAGAAATGGGTCGGGTAGACTATGGACACCAGATAGGGCAGTTTAACGAGTTAATGGAAGCGGCTACCGAACGGGGTAGCCTAACGGCACCAGAGATAGCAGATATTCTAAATACTGAATACCTCCCTGTTGAAGCGTCCGCTAGTTACTCTGTCGGACGGGATTAGCCGTCTAATTCATCTAGCGGCACCGTTACACAACCAGTACCCGCATTCGAACACTTACATTCAAATCGAGCTGTGTATCTACCTCTGTAAAGCATTGTAGCGAAACTACCGCAACGAGGGCATCGATCCTGATTTTGCCATGAATCGGTTTCAGCCATATCTATATCTTAATGATACAGCTAGTAACTATTATAACCGCGGTTATTCAGGGGACGATTCCGTTTGGTCGTTTCCTCCTTTGAACCGTTGCCTTCTCCGTTTCACTCCGGCGGGTACCGTGTTCATGCGGAGCCGTACCTTCCCTCTCAAGAGTTCGTTATAGGCCACCCGTTCTAATCACTATTAGAGTTTTCTTGTATCGTATTCCGCTATATACTCGGAGGGGTATATAAGATATATCGGTATGTGGTTTATCGGACCGTTCTATAAACCGTATGTTGATATAGATATATCGTATGTCGCTATAAGGTAGATTTATTATACACACGCACCAACTAACGTGTGTCGGGAGAAATACCCCGGCGTTTCGAAAAATGGGATTGAAACACGACGTATACCCCAGTACCGACATGGGGATCGCGCTAGAAGAATGGTGCGAAGAAAACAACGAAAGCGTATCCGGAATGTACAAAGAGGGAATCCGCCGGATGGCACAAGATCCGGAACACCCGCTAGAGTTAGACGTAGAATGAAGATAAACGTCTACAGGGTACTCAATCACCCAACGACAGATAAGGTGTACTCAAGAACCCGAGCGAGACTATACCGTTCTGCCGGATACGGAATAGAACACACAACCGAGAGAATACAGGAAAATGAAAGCTAACACCGAATACACTATCGAAACGCGGAGCGGAGTAGAGAAAACAACCGACGAAAGGAAAGCGTATGCGGCGAGTAAGAGCGGTCGGAAGGTTACGGCAGAGGTAAAAGCATGAGTGATACAGAAAAAGCACTAGACGACATGGACATTAGCATAGAAAAGGAATTAAACACGATTCTACCGGGAAGCGCCCCGCTGGATAACCTCAAAGCGCAACATGAGGGCGGTCTAGAGTATTCCGTTCTGTCGGTTAGGGACGGAGAACCGACGTATCACTACGTGCGGTTAGGAGAAGAACCGAGCTGTACTTGCGGGGATTATAACTACAATCGGGATAGCGATAGCAGAGAAATCTGTAAGCATATCGCTAAATCGATTCTCGCGGATCACATGGAACCCGACCGCCTAGCCGTTCGGGAGTTAATCAATGTGACCGCAACAGTCACAGAAGCGGCTAGTACTGCTCGTGAAGCGGCTAACGAGGCTCGTTCTACCGCACGGGAATTAGATAATGCCCTCGTAACCGTTCGGGATACACAAGCCGGAAAAGCCGCGAATACCGCTTCTGAATCACCAGAGAACACGGCAGAAAGCGATAGTTCCGGTTCCGGTTCTCACTCAGATTCAGCAGAAGCGGCGAAAGCGGCAGAGAGGCTTCAATCGGCCTACAATGAAGTTATCGAAGGAATGGCTGTTGAGCATAACGAGGGCGTTGTATGGGTCAATAAGACCCCGGACGCACCCGATTCTCTCCCCGGACCAGGAAACGTCGAAGTGTTCGAAGCGCTCCTAGCGAACCCCGAGCAGATGGAATACGTGTATGACGATCACGAATACGCCGGGGCGAAACCGGGAGACTATTTCAAGAACATGATCCGCCCCGAGAATGTGTCTGAATACATTTCGGAGGTGTTAGAATAGTGGCTACTATCGTAACGGAAAACGCCCGTATTCAGGTGCCTGATAGCCAAAACATTATCGTGAAGGTATCAGGGTGGGTAAAGTACAAAAAAGGCGGAGAAATCCACCATATCGCCCCGAGAATGGTGCGGAGAATCGAAGAAAACGATCCCCCAACGAAAGAAGGCATTCACGGGGAGAAAGAACACCTAGATAGCAACGTTATCTACCAGAACCCCCACGGGAGGGTATAGAATGGTAGAATACGTATCCAGAGAGATACTAGACGGGTTAGAAGTGGGAAGTAACCCGGATCTAACATCGGAGGAAAAAGAAACGACAATAACGGTAGATAACGACCGGGATACGGTACGAATTCATTCGGATATTCCGGTCCATATCCGCTGGATACTATCGATACCGGACGGGAAGGTAGTCGGGTTCAATCAGGTATCAGAGAAACTAGTCGGTATTACTGCCGACATTCCGAAAGGATACCTGAAGCTACAGAGTTCGAACCGAAAACAGCAAACAAACGGTTCAATGGTAAGCTACGGGGAATTAGCATGAGTAACGAGGAATACGATACTACCGAAAAGGTAGAGAAAAGCGAACACGGATACCGGCTAACAATCGAGTCTACCCGCGGAAGCGGAACCCGCGATCAGGATAAGGTAAAGGTGGAAGGGAAAGCTGAAACCTGGGAGGAATTAAACAGCCATAGAACCGCAATTCGCACCGCGGTTACGGTAGAAATGAACCAGAGACGGCTACACAAGCCGGATGAATCGGAGGATACCGAATAATGACGCTAGACGTTTCACAGTATCTCGATCCGGATGAAATGGTAGAAAACGAACCGGAAGTTACGGGGGTAACGAGTGAATACCCGGTTCGTTTCGTAAGATCGAGTAACCTGCTACAATGTGAATGGTGCGGTAATAAAGGGTTACTACCGACAGAGATAGCCGCGGTTAGACCGGGAGATAAAGCGGTTATGATGTGTTCCCAATGCGAACCTGAACCGCCGGAGGAGTGGTTATGAGCATGATAAAGTGCCGCGTTTGCGGTTTGAAAATGGGTTCCAAACGAAAGGCTAGAAAACATTTTCAGGAAAACCATTCAGGTGAAATAGAAACACCAAAAGAAGAATTACCTGATACTGAATCGGAGCAGAGGGACTTTTCGGGAGAAAAACCCACTACCGAGGGACATACCCCCGAGTATCTAATCGAAGATCAATCAGAGGCCAATAACACCCGCTCTAGTACCCTGTGGGAGTTCGAACGGGATACGGACGGAAGCATAGCAGAGTATCAGGGTGATAGCGAATGAACCTATCAGAGACACACGAACACGATAAAGCCGAATATCGTTGCGAAAATTGCGGTCAAATGATGGAAACGCCAGAAAAAACGACTAGCTTCATATATAGTAATGAAACTATCGTATTGGCATTTTGCCGTGATTGTATATGATTGACCCTTGGCGTTTCCGCTGTCCAAAATGCGGTAGCACACAGGTAACGAAACGCTCTAGCTACCGTGATAACACAACAGTAAAAGGCGGTGTTACGGCAGAAAAGCCGTATTACTGCCGAGGCTGTCACACAAGTATCGAAACGAGATTAGACATGAAAACAGGAAAGAAGGTGGCCTAATCAATGTCACAACCAGAGATAATCGAAGGAATGAGAATAGACGCAAAGGGGAGAGAATTTGAGGTTACACGCGTTTACGATAGCGAGGTAGAGCTAGACGGGAAACACTACGTTTCCCTGTCGAAACTACAGAGAGACATTCAGACAGGACGCACAGAGGTGCTAGAGACATGAGCAAAGGCACCAGAAGGGAGAGAGAATTAGTTGAATTGTTAAAATCTGCGGGAATGGCTACATACCGACCGGCTACCGTTCGGTTCGGAGAAAACGACATATTCGGGTTATTCGACGTGTTAGCGCTTTCTCCTAATCACTCAAACGTGTACGCTATACAGGTAAAATCGAACCGAGCAACAGGTATCAGAGCATGGTCTAATCACACACAACTATTCCGTAATATTGGCTGGATAACCCTGTATGCGGTTCCTGTAGATAATCAGGGTTGGCGGATAATCGAATGTTCTAGCGAGGGGAAAACGGATATAGTAGATGAAAGAGAACATACCGGTACCTTCGGATCGGATGTAACTTCTTACTTCAAATATGAAGGTGATAGGCTATGAAAATACGTCCTAAGCCGCTAATCTTAGGTTCAATGCTATCAGGTGGGGTAGGGCTAACTGTCGCCGGAACCAGGCAGTTATCCGGGTATATTAGCAGTATTACTATCGGAGAAAGCGCAACAGGAATGCCGCCTGGATTCATGCTAATCGTATTAGGCTCTGCTAGTCTCTCATTTTCCCTAGGGCATATCACGGGAGAATTGATAGGAGAACACAAAGCGGGAAAAATTGACTTAGGAACATGAGCAAAAAAACAACGCTACAAAAGGTGTATAACAAATTCATCCGAGACAACTTACCGAAAGGTATTGGGGTATATAATGGTGTTACCGTGTTAAACGACGTACCAATAATAGAAAACGGGTATGTGCCTGACTATAAAGCTCCGAATATTCAGGCTATAAGAGAATACGTTAGTTCTGGTGATTCAGTTACTATACTGGGGGGAGGGAAAGGTGTGACAACCGTGATAGCCGCCAATGAATCCGGTAAAAACGGGGAAGTTATCTCATATGAAGCGAGTAAGTCGGAGTATAAAAAAATGATAAATACGGTAGAGAGAAATGAAACTGCCGCGGATACAGTACAAAAACACGCGGCAGTAGGACCGATTAAAGAATCTCCTGGGGAAGTGGGATACCCTGTGTTATACCCACCGAGAAAACTAGAGTATAGCAACGTATTAGAGATGGATATAGAAGGGGCAGAAAAAGAGGTTTTGAAAGATATATCCGCCCCATTTAGCGTTATTATAGTTGAAACTCACCCGGAAAACGGGTCTGAATCAACAGAGATAATAGATATTTTGGATGGAAAAGGGTACGCTATCGAATCGATAGTGAAAGATAAAAAGTCAGGTCATGTAATAACAGCTGTGATACAATGACTCTAGAGACTAATCAGAAACATTCAGACGGGGATATAGTCGGGTATCTAAACCAGAAGAATGTACATGATGTGTTTATCGTTTCTGTCTTATCTATACTAGCAGATAGGAGTATAACGCTATTTTATTGGAAACATGAAGCTAATGCGTTAGTATCTACACTAGGGAAAGAAATGTGGTTGGCTATCACGGCTGTTCTAGTGGGGATTATGTGGCTATCATGGTATCGATTCAAAGCCTACCAACACCGCTATGCGGTCTATTGTATGCTTATTATAACAACCTTCCATCTGATAGCTGCCGTTACGAATGTGATTGTTGTTATCTTCTAAAAACCGGAGTCATCTAACTTACTGTATTCCGGTATTTACCTGAACGTTTTCAGCTAGGTTTAGCCCGATGAATATAGCTGTAAACACCGATAACATTGCTATTCCGATACCTATGTATCCAGCTAACCACGCAACTACAATTACCATTTGAACCACACCTAACCCGGAAAATGCTCCGGCAAAACGACCTGCCGGTACGGACAATAGGGCAGCTATTAGTAACGCAAATATAGTCGGATCTTGAAGTATAGCCCATATTCGAGTGATAAACGTCGGAAGAATCTGTAAATTCTCTACGGTAGGCTCCGCAACAACGACTAGTTTATCCCCTTCTAATCCGCTTTCTGTAGCAGTTAGCCTGACTACAGTTGATATATTAGAATCGTTAGTTGCTGTTATCCTGTTTTCAGTTTCGTTTACTGAAAGAACGCTGCTATTATTTGAGACTATAGACGAGTTGTTAGTAACAATTTCCCCTGTATCGTCTATTACAGTATACGGGTGCGAATTACCGGGAAGGACTAAACTGCGTGTGTCTAGTGTTATTTCATCCGCTAATGGGTCGGTAGTACCCTGAATAGTTACGCTATCTAGCCATGCCTCCCGTATCAAGTCGGAACCAACATTGAAACCGAATTTTCCGGAAGCGCCTTCAAACTGCCTTTCTAACTGATAATCTGTAGGTTCGTCCGTTCCGTATTCCCATACCTTTGCTCTTAACGTTCCGTTTCCGTCAGAGTCTATCTTAACGTTAACCCAGGTGTTTTCAAACGAGTTTTGAATAGTATTAGACGTGTTAGAAGGTATATCCGCTAGCGTGTTCGTCCCTAGGTAGGTCACATTTTCCTGCTTATCGAATAGGATGAATGCGTTTTCGCCTTCTACGCTCGGATCATCACTAGCTACCCCGATCCGGATCTCGTTGCTAGTTGAGTCAATATAATTATGCTTGAACGTAGCGTTTAGCGTAAATTCCTGCTCTGTGTCTAATCTCGGTCCTGAATCCCATTCTATTGTAGTTGTTCCAGAACCGCTAGTTCTACTTTGGGCATAAAGTGAATTAGACCCTTCTACCGATTCACTACGTATCTCTGGATATTGGTTATACCCTATCCATCCGTCAGTACTTCCATCTTGGAAGTCGTCGCTAAATTCTCCGGTTGTTTGACCTGCTATACCTACCGTTAGCAGAGACAGACAAAGAAGAACCACCAATACCGCTTTGATACCTCTACGGTTTCCAATACGTCCCCATACTCCCGATTCTGTGAGTTTCTGAATCATGTTTGTACTCATGTTGTTGGTAGGCTTCGGAATATGATTATTACCACTTTACCTAACGTTGCGCTTAGTAGTATCCCTGGGATAGCCAAAAATACGGCTACCCAACTCGAAGCGGATGAAACTACGGTTCCGTATCTTGTAGCCAACCATCCTAGTAAAGATATGAAATATACTGATACGTCTACAATAATACCCACTAAGTTTACTGCTCCGAACAATAATGAAGTAGAAAACCAGATAAATACTGTTACTGCCCATGCTATAACTGAAGCTATCGCATCGGCTGTTTGGAATAATCCACCAACACCAGGAAGCCTATCTACCCAACTACCGCCTACAGACGGCTGATCTAACACTTCCCAGTTTATTTCATGGTAGTCCGGAGGATCGTTTGAATCTGTAGCTGATATAGATAATCTGTATTCGTGTACTTTTAATGCCTCTTGTGGGTTACTGCTGTTGATGTACACGGTGCTACTATTTTCTACCTGACCGCTACTATTCCATTCATTCAGTATTACACCTGTACTGTTAGGGTTAGATCCGGTAGAGCCCAATAATACAAGTTCATACCCCCCTTGCGTATTCCCGTCTAGCCATAGTACATTATCCCATAGTTCAGAATCTTGAGTTTCGTTTAATTCTATACTTCCCTCTGTTGCGGTGTTTGGAAAATCAGGTCTGTCTTGGGATACGTCAAACCTATCACTCTGAATATCGAGAGAAGGTATATCTGATTGATCGGCTGATAACGTAGATAGCCCCAATGCTGGCATTACAAAGCTCATTGAGACTATAGATAATCCCATTACCACTAGGATCGTTACGTCGAATTTTGTTATATCCATTGTTATTCGCCTCCAAATTCGGCTCGGAATAGTTTAAATGCCATACCTATGAAAACCAGAACCGCTGTGATATACAGGATATTCACTAGGAGAGGGGTTTGTGTTGTTACTGCTAAATACGCAAAGGTGACGTATCCGATGAATGCGCCGATAGCCAGAGATTTAGCCCATAATCCTATAGAAGTAACTCCTAACACCACAACAGAAACAAACACAAGATAGTTATTCAGTATCTGATTTAGGCTATCTGGATTATCCGGCGTTTCAGTACCCCCACCTGTACCCGGATCTGTATCTTCCGACCCTTCGGGTAACGTTAGGGTAGAGCTATCTAATTTTGGTGTTATACTGTCGTCAGAAGTGGATAAGTTCACGTCTAGCCATAACACATCTCCCTGTGCTACAGTAGACTGTAAAAGGTCTAATTGATAGGTATTCGTGCCGTCATCAATTGTTATATCTTGTTGTCGGTTAGCCGACCCCGATCCGTTTGTATCTTCGAAAACAGTTATTTCTATATTTGTGTTTGTCGGTACTGTTGCGGTAGTTTCAATTTCAACATTACCGGAAGGTGTATCGGCAGTTGTAACTCCGATAAACGAGGGTGCTAATACTGATATTGTACCCATTTCTACCGCTTTTCTCCCAATTTCTCTCCGAGTTGATTTTTCTTTGCTCATTATGACCACGGCTGAATATTGTAGTCATTTTCTATTTCTGTTTGGGTTAGCTTTTCATCCGACAGGATGACGTTATCAATAATTCCAGTAGTAAAGCTTCCGCCAGAAGCACCCATATGGTAAAATGGATCTGTGAAGTTTGTCGGAGACACAGGATCATTCAGGTCTATTGTACTCCCATCTTCGCTTCCGTTAAGCCAAATTTCCCAGTTATTCAAGTCTCCACCTTCCGCATTTATCACGCAACGCCGACGCGTTCCATCGGAAATGGTAGTATTTGACGCAAATCGTAGATTATTAGCGTTATTGTCTCTAATACGCATATTCAATTTTCCGCTCTGGAACCCCTGTGATGTTTCGGCTGTTATCCATATTCGAGTATCACCAGAACCAACACCGAAATATTGATCGTTTGAACCGGTTTCTAATGTGAATATAATTGCCCATCCAGAGGTAGATGTTAGTTGACTTCCGAAAGATCCGAGCGTTCCAACATTAACAAAATCGTTTCCGTCGCCACTAAGAGCATACCCACCTTCCCAGTCACCAGATACCCATGTTGCGCCATCTATATTCCCATCCGCATTTCCTACCGTATCAGCTGCGGTAGAACCACTACCTTCGGAATAGGGCCATTTATGTATAGCGCTCTGTATCCCCTGTATTTCCCGTAATTGAACCCCCCCGTCTACAATCTCTGTTTGATTTTTGGTCTGATAGCCTTCCCATTCATTTTGGGTCGACCAACCTTCAGAATCGTTTACGGTTCTCTTATCAGTTGTTAGTGATCCGTTTTGCGGAAATACCATTGTTTCGTTTTGAGTCTAGTTTCTTAGTTACTAACTCTTACCCCAACACCTACTATCGAAACGATAGCCGTGAATAATAGCCCTATCCAGACTAATTCTAACGGGAAACCGAACACGACAGAGAGAATTAACAAGACGACAGAAAGGGACCACAAAGCGATACCTGCCGGGTTCCTGAAAACAATCGAAGCCCATAGCAGAAGCGCTAGTATACCCACTAGAAGGATACTAGAATCCATTTCTACACCTCCGGCTAGTAGTGCTATGGGATTCATATTTTCCCCCCGACGAAAGCCATGATACCGATGAATAGCATTACTATCAGTATCAAAGCA
>LFUF01004216.1_pt1 | contig 11999 bp, 20 predicted proteins | sample 633261 | NCBI WGS metagenome assembly LFUF01 (sample SAMN03781032, study PRJNA287316) | hypersaline lake metagenome | isolation source: virus filtrate of water collected from the Namib Desert Hosabes playa | place: Namibia | collected 2013
AAAGCCATGATACCGATGAATAACATCACTATCAGTATCAAAGCGAGGTTATCTGTGATTAGGTTTGTCGATTCCGCATAGCCGAAGGTGTTGGGATATTCAACAGAGAGAACCGCATTATTGTTTGACGTTTCGCTAGCTGTTACCTGAATATCTCCCTCTGAAAATGAATATGTCTCTGTCGATCCTTTCTGGATCGTTTTCGAAAGGCTATCTCCCGTTTCCCCGTTCGTTACTGTTACGTTTGTCTCTGTTTGGCTTGTAGTGGTAACAGAGAGGGATATATCGGTGTTTATTGTCTCTGAATCCCCTTCGGATAGGGTAACAGTCTCGTTGCTAGTTGCGTTTGTAGAATCTACCGCTATGGGTATGCTAATTACTGCTAGCAGAACCAATAGCGTGAATCCTAAGACTGCTGCTGGTTTATCTGCCATACCCGCAACTATCTGTTAGCCGCGATAAAAAGTTTCCCGAGCGGATGAACCGCTAGCGGGAGTTGAGCGCCAGCCCGACGAAGAAAAGGAAAATCGCCAGGACGATCATGATCGGAAGGACATTCCAGAGGGAAGCGGCCCCATCCGACCATCCGCTAGTACTTACGTTGGCGATTTCCTCGATTGCGATGGGGAGAAGGAACGCTGCCATAAGGCCCGCAACAACGAGCCCCACAACGAGGTTCGTTGCGTTGTCGGCACCTGCCTGTCCCCGAGTTGCGTCCGCGAAGGACGGCATACCGAGGCTAGTAAACAGTACAATCGCTGCCGCTTCTGCCTGTTTTTCAGCCATGTCCATTTTCGCGGACATAGCTTCAATGAGCTTTCGGAGCATTCCGATTAGGCATTTCACGGGGTTGTATTTAAAGATTAGTCAGAAGTCAATCTCTCCTAACTATCTGACCTACAGTCTGTTTTGTGAGGTCTATAGACGGGAGTTCTCCTATCTCCGAATAGCTCATATCTGTGTGTTGGTAGAGATCCCTGATTATCTCATTCCGCTTTTCCTGTCGTGATTCATCCTCCGCTTTCTCTACCTTATCTTTGTGTTCTGGATACGGTACTGATTTTACCCCGCCGGTTTTCACCTTATTGTCTTTGATGTTATCTAGATAGCGCTTATCCGGGTCGTTACCCGGTAAATCAGGGAATGAGATATGTTCTTTCCCAGGTAATGGTTTTCTCGCTATCTTCCCGTTAAAGTCGTTTACACGTATCTCATAGGGTTGTGCTATCCCTCTCTTTTTGACTAGAATCCAATAGTCGGCTAGCTCTAGCATTCGATTATCCAGCATATTAGTAGATGGAAGCGTAGCGATAGTTGCGATATTCCTAGATCGAAGCATCTGCCATCCTTGGCTTAATTCAACGTTATCCGTAGAAGTGGCCCGCCTACTATCCGCTCCGGTTCCTATCTCGTCTAGGAGTAGAGCAGATCCTTCTGGATATTCTAGGTAGCTGTTGAGATACGTTTGTGGTTCAATGAATGCTTTTTCTTCCGCATTCCATTCGTTATGATCTATCCATCGACAGAGTTCGATAGCGAGCGTTGTTTTCCCGACGCCGGTTTGACTATTCGCCCCCTGAATGATTATCTTAATGTCGTTGTCAGACTGTAGTTTTTTCTCTGCTATTCGGCCTATAGTACCGAAATTAGCTTCTTTGTGTGCTTTCATGGGGATATATCCTTTCGGCGTATGTAAGTTCAAGAGGGGTAACTATAAACTACTTACCGTTAATTAGAAGGGAGGAGAGGCAAGAGCCAAACATACGGTAGAGGGCCAACCGCACGCACCAAATTCGATCCAAAACAAAACAAAACAAAACAATGAGCTACCTAGATTATCTCGCCGCACCGATGAATTACTCCCTCTCTCTAGCAGAGAGTGTAGCATACGTCGCTGGTTTCAAGCTTCGAGTGATTATCTCCGATCACTCGGTGAAAATCAAGTTCGTAAGACCCGATAAGGATACCCGAGCATGGGATACGAACCTATTCAAAAACGCTAACGTGTTCGTTAAAGGCTATGCGAACCCGATTAAGCCGACTGTCGAACACAACAGTAAGCTAGAAAATCCAGATACTATCGATCACAGAGAGGGAGAACCGGACGAGGAAACAAGCGAAACCGATGGAAGTGATAGGGAAGTGTCCCTAATCGCGTCTAGTCGGTATCGGGATTATATGAGACAGGATCTAGTCTCACAACTCTTAACCCCGAAAGAACAATGGAAATTGATAGCGTATGGGGTACTAGCGGTAGGTATCCTTCAATTCCTATCCATTATAGTTACAATGTACGTAACCGGAACATTCGCCTAAAACCATGAGTGAACCCGATACTGATACGGACGACGGGGAAGAACAAGCACAACCTATCTACCCTAACCGCGGTCCGGGTAGGGAAGATATGGTAGCCGGGTATCTTCCCGAACAAGACGACTGGGAAGCTAAGAGTATTGTCGATTTATCCGACCCCGCGGCTATCGCGGCACTAAGTAACTTCGAAGATATGTTTCCAGAGGTAGAAGATTTACAACCGCTTATAGACGATTTCTTACACCACTACCTGAAAAGTCGTACCTCTGTCGGAGGGGCTAGCCGGGAAGAATACAAAGAGATATTCCAAGCTATGTACGGGAGTTCCGGCGACGGGGAGGAGGGTAGTACAGCTATGAAGCTGGTGGCCGCGGATGAAGATTAGTCCGTATCCCTTTGGATAGCGGTTTTCGTTTTCGATCACGGGGAAACACACAGAGAAAACCGATACCCCTGATATTACACACACAACCTATCTTCGACGTGAACACAGACTAGCTAATTCAGTGTTCTCTGAATGTCGATCCGCATTCGACAAACGGCAGATAAGCATATTCTTTATATACCCAAGCATTTTCAGTTAGCCTTTCAGAAACTGTTTATTGGCTGCGTGTGTACAATCAGGTATGCGTATCAGAGACACAGATAGGAGAGAAGGAGAATGGAAGAACCTTCAGGAAGCGACAGGAGAGAACACTAAGAGCGGAGCTATCGATACGGCAGTTAGATTCTACCTAGAAATGGGTCGGGTAGACTATGGACACCAGATAGGGCAGTTTAACGAGTTGATGGAAGCGGCTACAGAACGGGGTAGCCTAACGGCACCAGAGATAGCAGAGATTCTAGATACTGAATACCTCCCTGTTGAAGCGTCCGCTAGTTACTCTGTCGGACGGGATTAGCCGTCTAATTCATCTAGCGGCACCGTTACACAACCAGTACCCGCATTCGAACACTTACATTCAAATCTAGCTGTATATCTACCTCTGTAAAGCATTGTAGCGAAACTACCGCAACGAGGGCATCGATCCTGATTTTGCCATGAATCGGTTTCAGCCATATCTATATCTTAATGATACAGCTAGTTACTATTATAACCGCGGTTATTCAGGGGACGATTCCGTTTGGTCGTTTCCTCCTTTGAACCGTTGCCTTCTCCGTTTCACTCCGGCGGGTACCGTGTTCATGCGGAGCCATACCTTCCCTCTCAAGAGTTCGTTATAGGCCACCCGTTCTAATCACTATTAGAGTTTTCTTGTATCGTATTCCGCTATATACTCGGAGGGGTATATAAGATATATCAGTATGTGGTTTATCGGACCGTTCTATAAACCGTATGTTGATATAGATATATGGTATGTCGCTATAAGGTAGATTTATTATACCCACGCACCAACTAACGTGTGTATCATGGAAGCAGATACGGATTATGACGGGATAGGGGTCGGACCGAACCCGGAACCCACACCCGGAAAATGCCCTAGTTGTAACGAGGAAATGAATGTTTCAAAAAGGATCAACGAGGGAACTGATTCAATCATTACCTCGTTTGAATACGAATGCCCAAACGGATGTTTAACTCTACTAGATAAACCATAATATCCCTCAATCGATTAACCGCGGTTCAATTCCGCGGGAGGGAATAGGGTAGCTCCCTCGGTTAAAACAGCTAAGAGAGGCAAAAAATGGGATTGAAACACGACGTATACCCCAGTACCGAGATGGGGATAGCACTAGAAGAATGGTGCGAAGAAAACAACGAAAGCGTATCCGGAATGTACAAAGAGGGAATCCGCCGGATGGCACAAGATCCGGAACACCCGCTAGAGTTAGACCTAGAATGAAGGTAGACGTCTACAGGGTACTGAATCACCCGACGACTGATAAGGTCTACTCGAAAACCCGAGCGAGACTATACCGTTCTGCCGGATACGGAATAGAACACACAAGCGAGAAAATCCAAGAAAATGAAAGCTAACACAGAATACACTATCGAAACGCGGAGTGGAGTAGAGAAAACAACCGACGAAAGGAAAGCGTATGCGGCGAGTAAGAGCGGTCGGAAGGTTACAGCAGAGGTGAAAGCATGAGTGATACAGAAAAAGCACTAGACGACATGGACATTAGCATAGAAAAGGAATTAAACACGATCCTACCGGGAAGCGCCCCGCTGGATAACCTCAAAGCGCAACATGAGGGCGGTCTAGAGTATTCCGTTCTGTCTGTTAGGGACGGAGAACCGACGTATCATTATGTGCGCTTAGGAGAAGAACCGAGCTGTACTTGCGGGGATTATCACTACAATCGGGATAGCGATAGCAGAGAAATCTGTAAGCATATCGCTAAATCGATTCTCGCGGATCCCATGGAACCCGACCGCCTAGCCGTTAGGGAGTTAATCAATGTGACCGCAACGGTCACAGAAGCGGCTAGTACTGCTCGGGAAGCGGCTAACGAGGCCCGTTCTACCGCACGGGAATTAGATAATGCCCTCGTCACAGTTCGGGATACACAAGCCGGAAAAGCCGCGAATACCGCTTCTGAATCACCAGAGAACACGGCAGAAAGCGATAGTTCCGGTTCCGGTTCTCACTCCGATTCAGCAGAAGCGGCGAAAGCGGCAGAGAGGCTTGAATCGGCCTACAATGAGGTAATCGAAGGAATGGCTGTTGAGCATAACGAGGGCGTTGTATGGGTCAATAAGACCCCTGACGCACCCGACTCTCTCCCCGGCCCAGGAAACGTCGAAGTGTTCGAAGCGCTCCTGGCGAACCCCAAGCAGATGGAATACGTGTATGACGATCACGAATACGCGGGGGCGAAACCGGGAGACTATTTCAAGAACATGATACGACCCGAGAATGTGTCTGAATACATTTCGGAGGTGTTAGAATAGTGGCTACTATTTTAACGGAAAACGCCCGTATTCAGGTGCCTGATAGCCAAAACATTATCGTAAAGGTATCAGGATGGGTAAAGTACAAAAAAGCCGGAGAAATCCACCATATCTCCCCGAGAATGGTGCGGAGAATCGAAGAAAACGATCCCCCAACGAAAGAAGGGATTCACGGGGAGAAAGAACACCTAGATAGCAACGTTATCTATCAGAACCCGCACGGGAGCGTATAGAATGGTAGAATACGTATCCAGAGAGATACTAGACGGATTAGAAGTGGGAAGTCACCCGGATCTAACATCGGAGGAAAAAGAAACGACAATAACGGTAGATAACGACCGGGATACGATACGAATCCATTCGGATATTCCGGTACATATCCGCTGGATACTATCGATACCGGAGGGGAAGGTAGTCGGATTCAATCAGGTATCAGAGAAACTAGTCGGTATTACTGCCGACATTCCGAAAGGATACCTGAAGCTCCAAAGCACAAACCGAAAACAGCAAACAAACGGTTCAATGGTAAGCTACGGGGAATTAGAATTTAGATGAGTAACGAGGAATACGATACGACGGAAAAGGTAGAGAAAACCGAACACGGATACAGGCTAACAATCGAGTCTACCCGCGGAACCGGAACCCGCGACCAGGATAAGGTAAAGGTGGAAGGGAAAGCCGAAACGTGGGAGGAATTAAACAGCCATAGAACCGCAATGCGCACCGCGGTTACGGTAGAAATGAACCAGCGACGGCTACACAAGCCGGATGAATCGGAGGATACCGAATAATGACGCTAGACGTTTCACGGTATCTCGATCCGGATGAAATGGTAGAAAACGAACCGGAAGTTACGGGGGTAACGAGTGAATACCCGGTTCGTTTCGTAAGAGCGAGTGACCTGCTACAATGTGAATGGTGCGGTAATAAAGGGTTACTACCGACAGAGATAGCCGCGGTTAGACCGGGAAATAAGGCGGTTATGATGTGTTCCGAATGCGAACCGAAACCGCCGGAGGAATGGCTATGAGCCTAACCATGTCTAAAGGCACCAGAAGGGAGAGAGAATTAGTTGAGTTACTACAGAAAGCGGGAATGGCTACCTACCGCCCGGCTACCGTGCGGTTCGGAGAAAACGATATGTTCGGGTTATTCGACGTGTTAGCTCTCTCTCCTAATCACTCAAATGTATTCGCTATACAAGTGAAATCCAATAGAGCGACGGGTATCAGAGCATGGTCTAGGCATACACAACTATTCCGTAATATTGGCTGGATAACCCTGTATGCGGTTCCTGTAGATAATCAGGGATGGCGGATAATAGAATGTACTAGCGAAGGGAAAACGGATATAGTAGATGAAAGAGAACATACGGGTACGTTCGGATCGGATGTAACTTCTTACTTCAAATATGAAGGTGATAGCCTATGAAGGATATAGATACTCGATTCAACGGATTCAGCATATCACAAGAAGATAAACGATTCTATATCAAATGCGGATGGTATTTTGCTGGTGTAATAGTCGGATACCTAATCGGGGCAGGTAGCCTATGAAATTCCGTCCTAAACAGATTATCTTAGGTTCAATGCTATCAGGAGGGGTAGGCCTAACTGTCGCCGGAACACGGAAGTTATCGGGGTATATTAGCAGTATTACTATCGGAGAAAGCACAACAGGTATGCCTCCTGGATTCATGCTAATCGTGTTAGGTTCTGCTAGTCTCGCATTTTCCCTAGGGCATATCACGGGAGAATTGATCGGAGAACATAAAGCGATAAACAAGGAGTTAGACCGATGAAACACAGAAAAAGACCGCACATAGATGGAATAGAAAACAATCGAGTAAGAGAAATCTGTAAACGAGTGAATCACGGATCGGTATTAGATGTGGGTTGTGTTCAACATTCGGCAGATAAAGAGTCTAACACCGAATGGTTACACAAACACCTCTACGAACAAGCTAACTCTGTTGTCGGTATTGACGTATTAGAATCGGAAATTCAAGACCTACAAGATAAGGGATATACCGTAACTGTTGGTAATGCGGAAACGTTCGACTTCCCCCGAGAATATGATTATATTGTCGCCGGAGAGTTGATTGAACACTTATCGAACCCTGGGGAGTTCCTAGATAGGTGTTATGAACACCTGAAACCAAACGGGAAGGTGATACTAACTACCCCGAACGTGTGGGGAATAGCCTACCTGAAACGACTGTTACTGCCGGGAGAGGTACATTGTAATACCGAACATACCTGTTGGTATGATAGCCGGACACTACGGCAGTTATTGGAGAGACACGGGTTCACGGCGGATATTGAATATGTTGAACCGGATAACGAAACGCCGACCCCGGCACCTGAAATGTTCTGGTTTTTCGGAGCAAAGCGATTAGGCGCATTAACCTTACTAGCTGTTGCGGAAAAGAGAGGTGTTGAACATGACGCTAGAGACTAATCAGAATCAATCAGGTGGGTCTATTGGCGGGTATCTAAACCAGAATAGAATACATGACCTATTCCTCGCGTCTGTCGTATCGATACTAGCAGATAGGAGTATAACGCTATTCTATTGGCAACATGAGGCTAATGCGGTAGTCTCTACGCTCGGGAAAGAACAATGGCTAGCTATCACCGCGGTTCTAGTCGGTCTAATGTGGCTCGCATGGTATCGATTCAAAGCCTATCAGAACCGCTATGCGGTCTATTGTATGGTGTTGATAGCAGTATTCCATACGATAGCTTCCGTTAGTAACGTACTCGTCGTATTCTTCTGAAAACACCGCCGTAAATCCCCGCGGGGAAACGGGCAGAAAACCCGCGGTTCATCTGCTATCACTTCCCGCCCGTTCTAGGGAAGTGAAACGGTGTTTTCTACAGGGGGATCGTGTGCCTGAAATCAGGAGTAGCGGGTCATCAATCCGCTACGGTATCAGATACATTCTCCAGTGTAAAAAATATATGGTATGTGCTTATCTTCGAACCGTATAATCGATATTGGCAGCGAGGTTCAAGCCGATAAACATACTAGCAAAGAGGGATACTAGAGCCATTCCGATAGGAACCCATCCGATCAACCAGCCAATAGTCATTACCAGCTGGATAACAGAGATGCCCGCGAATGAACCGGATACTCTTGTTGCGGCGATAGCTAATAGCGTCCCTCCGATAAGCACCTGAAATAATCGATCCAGGAACACGGCAGCAACTTTTCTATATCCAGGGAGTATTTTCACGTTATCTACCGTGGTAGAAGCGACTGTTACGTTCGTATATGTGATTGATTCGTTGTATTCGGCACGTATCGGAACCCGCTGGTTTACAGAGGTATCTTCTGTTGATTCTAACGTGTTAGCAGTCTCGTTTACAGTTATAACAGAGGTGTTTGTACTAGATACGGTAGCGTTAGCTGTTACGTCCGTTCTGATAGCAGAGTATGAATCTGTCTCCCCGACTAGTTGCGTAACCGTATAATCCTGTGTGGTTCCATAATCCATGTACGGGTTAGTATCTAATATCAGGGACGGATCGGTAGCTTCTGTACCTTCGACAGTCACTTGATCCAGATATATCTCCCTATCGGCACCTGTGAACCCTGGATTAACGCCGAATAATGCCGCGGTACCGTCTAAACCAGATAATTCTAGCTGCGGATCCTCCGGTTCTGGATCCCCGACAGGCCAAATTTTTGCGTTTAGTGTCCCTCCCCCATCGCTAATCAATCTAAAGTTAATATACTGGTTTTCATATGAGGTAGATAGCTGGTTTCCCTGTGAGGGAGATCCCTGGGTACTCGTCGATAAATAAATGGTATCTTCCGCATTATCGATAATCAGATAGGCGTTTTCACCTTCCGCGGTTTGATCGTCACCAGATAAGCCGACTCTGATAGTTGCGTCCCCGCCGCTAGTTGTGGTTTTCATAACACCCGATACGGTAAATTCATCCGACGTATCCAATACGGGGCCGCTAGTCCATCTAAATGCGGGTTGATTTTGGCTCGGTAGCATACTTGTAGACGCATATAGTGAGTAACTACCTACCCCTCCCTCGTTCCGTATCTCTGGTGTTTGTCCCTGGGGGCTTTCCCATCCTTCTACAGATTGATCTTCGAACTCGTCGCTTTGGGATATATCAGTTTGTGCTATGGCTAATCCAGAGAATAAAATCAGAGAGACTAGAATAATACTGATAGCGTTCCGTTTGGTGAAATACCCCGTCATTTGGCTGTTTTTGAGTTGCTGAATCATTGTTACGTTGTTGGGAGTAACCCGACACCTATTATAACTATTTTCCCGAGTATAGCCGCTAGCAGTATGCCAGGTATCGAAACGAACACGCTAGCGAAACCACCAGCAGAGCTTATCACTCCCGTATACGTCGTTGTGAGCCATGCGATTAGGCTAAAGAAATAGCTTGTAACATCGAATATCGCACCTAATGCGTTTCCGGCTACCTCAAAGAGACTTACACTAAACCAGTAAAATACCGTTCCGACCCATGCGATAGTAGACGCTAGCGTATCTGCCGCACCGAATATAGTGCCTAAGAACCCGTCATTATCAGGTGATTCTATTACTTCAAACGATACCTCTGCTTCAAATTCATCTGTTCCTTCTTCCCGCAACGAAACGAGTTCGTATCTAACCGTATAGTCGGTATCGTTATTGACCGTTAAATCAGCCATATCACCCGTTTCGTTTAGGGTAGTGTTATCTTGATCTATCTGTAGACCGCTATCTGAATCAAACTCTGTTAGAAATACGTTTATTGGCGTTGTATTCCCATTGTTTTCGGCAAAGACGCTTGTACTTACCAATACGGTTCCGCTATCAACTAAGAGGGATATTTCCCTGTTATCGAACCCGTCCGCTCGGTATGTCATTACTCCCGAGTCTGTAGACCGAGGCCTTTGCGGTAAATCCCCGACTATATCGAAGCGATCACTCTGAATATCTAATTCAGGTATGTCGCTTTCATCCGCATTTTCGGTATCTGTTAGCCCTAATGCGGGGAATAGGAATGACATACTGATTATCGCCAATGCCATTGTAACCAGTATCATTACGTCGAATTTACCGAAGTTCATGCTTTCACCTTCTTTCTCTCCCGGTTTAGTTTATTCCCCGTCATTCTCCCATCCCCTCGAACCGCCAAAACTTGAATGCGAACCCGACAGTTACCAAAACCAGCGTAACGATGAATATATTTTGTAGTAACTGCTCACCAGTTTCAACAGCAAAATACCCGAATGCGATATATCCAGCTAACGCCCCGACCGCCAATGAACCGGATAGCATACCTAAGACTGAAAATCCTAAGACTGTTGCTGATATGAAAAAGAGATAGTTATCGATAATATCTGTGAATCCCTGTGGTTCATCTTCCGTTTCGGTCGGTTGTTCGGGTTCTGTTGATTCTTCCGGTAACGTAACCGTAGCAGAGTCTAATTCGGGTGTTGTACTGTCGTCATTCGTTGTTAGTGTTATCTCTAAACTATATGTGTCTCCCGACCCTTCCGACCCCGATAAGGCGGCATATTCGGTTATCTGATTAGATCCATCCGGTATCGATTCTTCTTGTGTATTATCGATACTTCCGGTGCTACCAATATCCTCGTTTACTCTGAGTAGTATCTCTGTGTCTGTTGGGATTGTCGCTGTTGTTTCTACCTCAATCTCCCCGCTATCTGTCGCTCCGCTAGCTACTCCGACAAAAGCTGGTGCTAACACTATTCCCGATCCTTTCGCTATTGTCTCTCTCCTGGTTGTTTCATTCATAGCGTAACCCCCCATTTATCGGCTAAGTATACTTCTACGTCGTTAGCAGAGTATCCAGAAGCGTCCGGATCGTATATCATTACTTCCCCTATTTCACCTTCTATATTCCCGTCCCTAGCTACTTCTATACCGGTTCTGTCGTTGCTTCCGGCGTTTCCTGAAGCTACTTCAGAACCGTTCGAATATATTGCTGAACTAAATTCAGATCTGACTATATCAGTCTCATCAACTAGCGCGTTTCCACCTGTAAAATTACCACCAGCATTCATTTGGTATGTTGCGGGAGAGTCTTGATACCGTCTACCTGATAAACCATTAAGACTTCCAGGATTTCCTATCACCGTGTTCTGGTTTCCGTTATCCTGAAAAACGCCTACGTAAAATACTGTATAAGGAAGGGATATATTACTAGAAAATGTCGTGTTTAGATTATCTCCCAAATTGAATGTTCCTGATTGTACGCCGTTTATCGTACCGAAACCGGATATACTACCCGTTATGTTTTCATTACCGGCTAAATCCTGAATCTCGCTAGTCGTGCTAGATGAATCGGAAAAGTCATAATGGTGTAATAACCCTTCTGTCGGTACTGAAATCTCTACTAACTGTAGAGTTCCATTTTCTATGTTTATATTGGATATAGATTGATACGCTTCCCAGTCGCTTTGCGTTTCCCACGTTTCGCTAATCGCGGTTTCTCTCCTGTCTGTCGTTAACGTCCCTTCTGGTAAGAATGACATTGTTTCGTTTTGAATCTAGTGTCTTAGTTACTAACTCTTACCCCGACTCCGATTATCGAAACGATAGCCGTGAATAGAAGCCCTATCCAAACTAATTCTAACGGGAAACCGAATACCACGGATAGGATTAATAGCACTACAGAGAGGGACCACAAGGCGATACCTGCCGGGTTCCTGAATACAATCGAAGCCCATAGCAGAAGCGCTAGAATACCCACTAGAAGGATACTAGAATCCATTTCTACCCCTGCCGATAGTAGTGCTATGG
>LFUF01000354.1_pt1 | contig 11970 bp, 11 predicted proteins | sample 633261 | NCBI WGS metagenome assembly LFUF01 (sample SAMN03781032, study PRJNA287316) | hypersaline lake metagenome | isolation source: virus filtrate of water collected from the Namib Desert Hosabes playa | place: Namibia | collected 2013
GTTTCAATTCATCCATGGTGTGAATATTGACCACATGAAACTTCACAGAGGGTCCGTTCGGCGTTTTGCCCAGGTACATATACAAATCCTGGTGCTTTCTGGTCTCCAAATAGATGACCTGATTACAGCTCTTCATATCAGCGATCTCATTAACAGCATGTATATCCCCCTTGTCATCCAACTTGTTGTCCTTCTTGTGATGCGGGATAAGCTTCTTGAGGTCTTCCAGCAAATGACGGTACCGAGCTGTGATGCCTCTCGACGATAGAATCAACACTCTTTGCTTGTTCGTGTAGGCAATTTTTGCTTTACTTTCGTGGACTTCTTCCTCTTCAGAGTCATCGTCTTCAAGATCAGAACTCGTGCGCTTCGGCATGATTGCAAATGGTTGCAGGCAAGAGCGATACAAATGAACACCAACCAACTCCGCGTCCGAAGCATGAGCGGGATAATGGGAATGTACGTACAAAGAACGATATGCTACAACCCTTTCCAACTGGATTAGCCCTTTCCCGTTGGACTCGCGCAAAGAAACGGTATTCAATTTTCATCTCAATCTGGTTGCGTTAGCTCGGCGTTTGGTCAACAAACGACTGATTTCTACGGAATGAAGCATTATTTCAGTGTTGTTTTGGTTGCTTGTGTGGCGCTGTTGTTGGTTCACCATACGGAGGCATTTCGTGTATTGAAACCTGGCGCGCGGACCCCAGAGGGTGAATACTTCAAACCATACGACAAGGGATTCGTGGGTGTGTATGGTGATCCTCTTAATTTCCAGCGTGAAAGAATAAACGAAGGTGCATTTGAAACATCAGATCAAGAGCTGCTCTATGAAGGGGTATCCCCGCGTCAATCTTGTCCCGGTATGGTCGGTCCATTCTCCGATGGAAACTTCTATTGTACAGCCAGAGAATTCGGTTACTGTGATCGACGATCGGGAACTTGCTTTTGTAATACGGGCTATGCTGGGATCGACTGCACACAGTGCTCAGACTCGCATTTCAAAGTGGGCACTGCTTGCTCACCCAAGAAGCTGTGCGAAGATGACTGCAGCGGCGCGGGCATGTGCAACTTCAACAATGGCACTTGCACATGTCTGCCACACCGCACAGGCAGTAAGTGCGAGACACTACTCTGCAGTATCCACAATATTCTCTGCCAGACTTGCACGGAGAAGGAGTGCCTAAAATGCGCACCAGGATACTACCTGACCGGAACAGCCGCTGTCTGCAGCACATGCTATGACTTCGACCCCCGCTGTGCTGGTTGCACACTGGAAGAGGGCTGTACGGTGTGCGCAGACTCAACATTGACCTCCGTGCGTCGTAGTGGTTATCGTGCTTCAGGTACAAAAATACCATTGTGTGCTCGCCTTATTGGTCTTAAACAACCTGTTTCTCCTTCGCTTTTACCTTTTATTGTGTTTGCATGTATGTAGACCCACTTCTACCGGCCGAGGAAGTCGTGCGAGAATTCGGCATTACCCTACCCTTTGGTACCAAAAGCCCCGAAAGTTTTGCCGACGCCGAAAATTATTTCGTCGCCACCACACCCGACGATGCTCTCAAGGACAATGCCATTACCTGCGCACAGGGCAACCGCAACGATGAAACCTGGGACTGTGAAACGTTCCACACATCGCACATCGTCTGTGGACACTTTGGTGTGTTTACGTTTGTCTATCCGAATTATGCCATTGCGGAGACGAATACGTCCATTCGCATGCAAGTACGGCGTACGGGCGGGGGCCACGGCGACGTGAATATCAACTATTACATCAAGCATTTTACAACCAATGACAGCGACGTGATTGCGACGGCGCCGTATACGACAGTGCAACGCTTGTCGTTTGAAGATGGTAAGTGTCTGGGCGCTGGGTTCTTTTATGTGTATACTGCACTGTCACGCTTGCGGTGTATCTGTATCTGTGCATGTATTTGAGTTTTTATTTGGGCGATACATGGTTCAATGAAATTAAGTGCGCGCAGCATGAGGAGCTCTGGTACTCGTCATCCAGCGTAAAATTTCTCACTCACTGTTCTGCTCTTTCCACCGTCAAAATTTCAGGTGTGATTGAGCGGTCCTTCCTGGTGACGATCCTGGACGACAACATCGTGGAGGAGGACGAGGTGTTCCAAGTCGTGCTGGAGGTGCCCGAGGGCGGCGGCTCTGTTGGGGCGCAGTTCCGCGCCAACGTCACCATCCTGGACAACGACCGGCACCTGCTGTCCCCCAAGCTGACCAAGTCCTACGAGAACACCACCACCGCCAGGGCGGGCGTGCCGTTTAGCACCACGGTGCATGCGGTCGCGGCCACAGGAGAGCCGATGGGGCTCGGCGGGGATCGCTTCTTTGCGCTGATAGAGAACGACGTGTCCATCTCGCAGGCGCCGCCGACCGCCGCACGCGCCCAGCGCAACACCCTCCGTCAGCAGTGCAACGTGACAGACCTCGGCAATGGCGCCTATCGCGTCACCTCCGCAGGTGTCAAAGAGCAAGGCGTATACCAATTGCGCATCTGGCACGCCTTCCCCAACAGCATCAAGGCCGAATACTTCTATGACGGATTCTTCGAACGCCTGGCCGTGCAGCGCCTAGATCACAAGGTCAACTTCACGTGGGGCAGCGGTAACCTCATTCCCCGCGGCTCTGACTACATCAGCGTTCGCTGGAGCGGTGCGATTCTACCGGAGCACACCGGAAGTTACCGGTTTAAGGTGGAAGCCGACGACCACGCGCGCCTGTGGATCGACGGCGAGCTGATCCTGGACCACTGGCACGAGCGGTATGTCAACCTCGAGCCTTCCCGCGTAGTGCACCTGACCGCCGACATGCTCACTGAGGTGGTGCTGGAGTATCGCGAAGTGCGCGGTGATGCCTATGCGCGCCTGATGTGGGGCTACAATGGAGCCAACCTGACCGTGGTGCCGCAAAAGAACCTGTTTTCGCTCTTCGAGATCGACCGCAGCCCCGTGCTGGTCACCATCATCTCGGCCGATACCGCCGCGCAGACAACCGAGTGCACCGGCGATGGCCTGTATCACGCTAAGGCGCTGCACGAGAGCCACTTCACGGTGTGTCCGCGCGATGCATTCCGCAACCTGCGTGACGACGACGATCTGTTCTACCTGAGCACGCAGCGTCTGTCCTCCACGCTCACCTGGCTGCGCGACCAGGGCAACAACGGCGTCGGTGCGGATGTCATCACTCCGACGTACCGGTTCAATCCGGATACCTCTTGCTTCGACTTTGCGTACACTCCGGAACGCGCCGGAGACTACCGGTTGGACATCCTGCACGAAGGGAAGGCAGTGGCAGGCTCGCCATTCTATCTCTCTGTGGAGGTGGACAAGATCAGCGCACCGAAGTCGCTGGTGCAGGGCCTAAATTCGCCACTTTACGCCACGGCTGGCAGCTGCTATACCTTTACGGTTGTGGCGAGGGACAATGCGGAGAACTACATTTTCTATGGTGGTGCAGGCATTCAGGTAAGTTTTGTGCATGCATATCCTGGAACCTATTGCAACACATGTTCACCATTGTTCACATTGCCCGCTCGCTTGTACGTGTGAATTTAGGCGTACATGTACCGGGTGGACTTCTACAACGTCACCGAGGACATCGCGCTGCCGCCCACCTTCTCCCCAACCTACAACCCCACCATGATGCCCACCGCTCCCACGGCCAAGCCCACTGCCTTCCCCACCAGGCCCACTACGAAGCCCACCGCGAGGCCCACTTCCCCTACCATCAAGCCCACCGCATCCCCGACCAACCCGACCGCCAAGCCCACCTGCGGCCCCTCGGCTGGCCCCACACGGTCGCCCACGCTGTCCCCCACGGCCACGCCAACCTCCGCCACCTCCCCGCCCACCACGGTCCCCACGGCGATCCCCACGATGGCCGAGGACACCGACTACTTCCAGTCACCGCCGTCCGACACGGGATTTGACGTTATCCGCGACGGCGACGTCACGGACTTGGGCAATGGCCGCTACACGGTGCAGTTGTGTCCCGTGATCTCGGGTGTGTATGAAATCCACATTTTGCTCAACAGTCGGGGCGTGTCGAACCAAAATCACGAGATTTTGTCCCGCTACACCTCTGAGCGTACACCCTCTGGGCGCGGGCAGTACTACGGCCAGTACGTGGCGGACAGCCCGTACAAGCTGGTAGTCAGCCACACCGTCAGCAGCGGTCTCACCACCACCGCTGTGGGACCAGGTCTGCTGCAGGCCACCGCCGGGGTGCCGACGCACTTCATGGTGACCGTGCGCGACGCGTACGACAACGTCATGCGCACGCCCTCGCCACCGAAGACGCTGGTTGCGGTGCTCAACCGGTCGCCCACCGCGCCGGTGGATATTTGGGACTACCAGAACGGCTCCCTGTTGGTCGAATACATTCCCCAGCTTGCCGGGCCGAACCCAATTACCGTAACGGTGGACGGTGCGCAGATCCTGGGCTCGCCGTTTATGGTCCCGGTGGCGGATGGTCGCACGAGTGCGATTTATAGTTTCGCCGTGGGGCAGGGACTACACACAGGACGCACAGGAGATCTGAGCTACTTCGAAGTCTACGCGTTTGATCTGGACAACAATCGCAAATCCGATTACGCCGACACGTACACATACGTCATCAACGGTACCAGCACGCTGTCTGGGACGCTACAGCCCTGTCCATCGCCACCACAACCTGGGCACCCTGTGTGTGACATCGATGACCACCTGGCGGGTCATTATTTCGGTTCTTTTGAGCCCCCTCATACGGGCCTCATCACCATTCGGGTGTACCTGAAAACGGGCCCGAACACTCAGCAAGAGTTGTATAACTCGCCTTTTACGGCACGCATTGTCCCCAGTGCGCCAAAAGCAGAATACTCCGATGTATCCGGTGAGTCAAATGCGATTAAGATTGCGCTCTCAGATGTACGTTGCCGTCTGTCTAACCATAGTGCTGACATTTCTGTAGGGACGCTGTATGACAATGTGGCTGGCGTGCCAACTACTGTCAGTCTGCAGCTGCGCGACTATTTCCGTAACAAGGTGGACACGGGCGGCCGCAACCTCGAGCTGGCTCTCCTGGGCGTGGGCGGTCAGTGACTTCATTTGCTGGTTGCTGGCCTGTATTTGCATGCTAACCTTAACTCTGTTGCACAGTGGAGTGGGGTACGATCGAGCCGTTGCCGATGGAGCAAGGCCTCCCAAACCAGCACTTCTACAAAGGTAAGCTGCCGCTGTGATGGGTGGTTTATGGTCGACGACCTCGACAATTAAGACGTTGTCGCACAAGCATTAACAGTCGCCCTAATGTTTTGCTTGCCAGGCTTCTACGAAGGGTACCCGGATGTCTACGGCACGCTGACCGATAACCGCGACGGCACCTACACGTTCGACTACACCGTGTACGCCGCTGGGCAGTACGTACTGCGCCTGGCCCTCGCCGAGGATGGCCTCAACGCGTCATACTTCAACGGCACTTCCTTCGGCCGCCTGGTGGACCAAGACTTCAACTACCGCAGCTTTGAAGTAGGGCAGCAGGGACGGGCGGTCAACGTCCGCAGTGCAAAATCCTGGACGGGGGACCTGGGCCGCCGCCCTGGAGTGCGCGGGGACCTCGGAGAGGGCTCGTATTTAAACCTCTTCCAGACGCGCACAGAGCGCAATATCTCCGTGGATCTGCGGGGAATTGACATGAACGACTACCTGGGCAATAAGAACAATACCCGGTACGACTTCAGGGATGAATACTGGTCTGCCAGCTGGACGGGCATGATCACTCCTGAATTTGCAGAGGTGTACACGTTCACGGCGGATATTGACAGTGACAGCACGCTGCTCTTGCGCATCGGTGGGAGAGGGTTGGAATTCAACCACTCAGCTCCCGGGCAGGTGGTATTGAACATCAGCACTGCGCGGGCAGACACGGAGGGAACTTTCAACTTTTCCGACACGAAATATCGCGAATTCGAGGTTTTGTATGCGCACTACACGGGGGACGCCAGGCTCCGATTGTATTGGGAATCCCCCTCTACTCCGAGGCGTCTGATCCCCACGACGGCGTTCACACACTGGCGGAACGTGTCGCATTATAATAATACCATCCACCCGGCGCCATTGTGTTCGCATTGCTCCACCGCCTACGGTGCGGCGCTCTCACAAGCGCAAGTGGCGGTGAAAAAGAGCTTCTGGGTGTACGCGCGAGACTCCTTTTCGAACCTAATGCAGGTGGGCGGCCACCAGCCTACAATGTTGGCGATCGGCAAAGACGGCGTGGCGTTCCGCGGCGAAGTGACCGACTACGGCAATTCCACGTATTTGATTGAGTACTACCCAACGCAGGCAGGCGAGTTCCGCATGTATGTTTCGATTGGCTGCTGCGCGCCGCACCCGAATATCGGCTACACGAGGGAGATCGCTGAGCTGTCCCCGCTACTCATCAAAGGAGCGCCGTTCCTGCTGACCGTGACGCCCGCCCCTGTGGAACAGTCCCGCACCGTGGCGGTGGGCAAGGGTCTGTTGGGTGGCAGCGTGGGTGAAATGCTCACCTTCACGACGCTGTACCGCGACATTCATAACAATCCTACTACGGCGAAAAATGCGACGGAGAGTGTGCTGCGCGTGCAGTTTATCGACCAGGTCACCTCGCTGGAACTAAAACCGGAGTTTCTGACGACGCAGTATGACACCGCCAACGCCACCACTACCTATCGCATTCTGCAAGCCGGCAGGTATCTCATGTACGTGTACCTGAAGGCGGACAAGCACGGCAGCGTCGCCAAGCAGATCATCGCCTCACCGTTTCAGATCACCATGTACCCCACCAAGGCCGCGCCGGAGCACACGGTCTGTCGCGGTGTGGGCCTCCGTCAGGCCACCACCAACCAGACGGCGCACTTCGAGATCCAGCTGTACGACAGCTACCACAACAACCTCATCACGGGTGGCAACCGCTTCCACGTGCGTCTGCAGGGCGATGCCAGTTTCCAACATTTGCGTCAAGATGTCGTACCCTCCTGCCAAGACACGCAAAATGGACGCACAGTGTGCTCCTACACGCCGCGCCACACCGGCACGCACCGTCTGAACATCCGCCTGCTGAACAACACGCTCACCAGGCCGGGCGGACTGGGTCTCACAGCTACCTACTATACTTCAGCGGATGCCGCTACAGACGGTCGTGCACTGCCGACATTCATGCGCATCGATCCTGTAGTGCAGTTCAGCTGGCCCACTGGCTTGCTCATTCCCAGTGAACACCTGTCCCAAAATAACGTCGTGCCGCTGCGGCAAGGCGGGCAGTCGGTGCGGTGGGATGGGTACCTCTTGTCACCGAGAAATGACGTGTTCTACCTGGTGGCGCGGGCGCAAAATCTCAATGTTTCCATCTATCTGGATGACGACCTGGTGTTCGACACACTGGCAGGCATTGAGGCACCGGTGCGACTGGTGCAGGATGCTGCGTATCACATTCGCATCATCGCTAGTGCAGTTGCAGTTCGTTCGGATCAGGCGAGCGCCGTGGATGTAGACAGGGCTATTGATCTGCGGTGGTCGACCGCCACGGTGCGGGAATATCCGATCCCGCAGTTCTTCTTGTATGATAGTGCGACGGAGATAGCGCTGAGTCCCTTCCCTGTGGTGGTTGCGCATTGAAGTGTAGTGAGTCCGTCTTTTGTGTGTTGTAAATAACAAATCGGTAAATTCGTATGAAACCGTCGCCCAGCTCAGAATTTGGAAAGCCCATCGCACCAACGATGAAGTTTGATCACAAGTGGGCTCATTCTATCAAAGAAATAGTCGGCAGGTTCGATGGCGGAGAGCTGCCGATCGTGAAGCTTCCACCCCACTTGCTCAAAGGTCTCAAGGAGAAACCTTCAACGAGAACTGCCGCGGTATTTGTCCCGCTCTGCAATAGACACGGTGTCCCATCGGTGCTTTTCACAGTTCGCAGCTCATTGGTGGGGTCCCATAAGGGACAAGTGTCGTTTCCAGGAGGTCACATGGAGCCGGACGAGACTGCAGTCCAAGCAGCGGTTAGAGAGACCTATGAAGAACTGGGATCTAATATTGGACCACTTCATGTTCTCGGGATGTGCCAGACCGTTCCAGCGAAAACGATGACGCCAGTGACACCTGTAATAGGCTTTATGGAGAAGGACGTCGGAGATTTTGAGCACTTCTCACCTAGCCCAGGCGAAGTGGACAGAATTTTCTGCCGCAGTTTAGAACAGCTTCTCGACCCGAGCTACTCGCGATATGAAATGCTCTCTCGCGATGAAAAGAGTCCCAAAGTGCGCATGCCTATATTTGGCTGGCCAGACGAGAATGGCGACAAGAACAGCGTAGAATACGAAGAGAGAATTTGGGGATTGACCGCTTGGATTTTGGACGCAGTGCTGAAGCAAGCTGTAGTACCAACGCACCCCGCTGCTGTATCGAAGCAACCGAAACAACACCATACGTAGACCTCCTTTGGTGTGTCAGTATAAAACTTCTCTGATTGCTGTGATAAGCAAAGCATTGCTTGCAACATGACAGAGTACTTAATTCAACCTTGTCACAAGAACCGCACACACAGACCTAACTGCTCATGAACTTTATTCTGTACTCCTACCAGGTACATCCAACAGCCAACAACAATGCGCCCATATTCTGCGCTCTTTCCTTGCACCGGTTTCAGGCTTCCAGCATGGGGTTGAGCTGCCTTGTGTGCTTCTCCCTGTCCGACGGCATATCCGGTGCGATGCTGTCGTGCCGCTTGGGCCCCTTGAAGGTATACTGAGAGTTCAGGAACCAGTTGGCCGTGCACAGCACAAACACGCCCGCCGTGACGACGGTGAGCCAGTTCATGTTGGAGTTGGTGACGGGGTACTGCGTGGGCAGGAAGAAGAAGAAGGAGGAGCCGAACAGCCACAGGCAGGACACCACCCCCAGCGGCGTGGACCAGCGCCCCAGCGACATCACCGTGTGCGGGAAGTCTGGGGGATTGAAGACCAGCTTCAGCAGCACGGGGATGGCGTAGGACACCTGGAAGCCGATCGTGGACAGCCCCACGATGCTCTCGAACGCCGTGTCGCCGTTCTTGGGGATGAGCGGCAGCAGCTGCAGGAAGCAGTCGATCACAAACACGAACAGGATCGAGTTGACCGGGGACTTGTACGTCGGATGCACCTGGCTGAAGAAGTCGCCATAGGGGAACGCGTGGTCGCGCATCAGAGAAAACGTGATCCGTCCAGTGATGGCCACACTGGAGATGCCCGCAAAGAAGATGTTTATCACCACAATCCAGGACATAAACTGGCCCATTTTACTCCCGCACGACGAGACAAAAACATTGGTCGCAGCGTTGTCAGTAGGGCCGGCCAGGGCATCGGGAATATCCGTCGTGGAGTACAACAGTGCGAGAATAAACACAATTCCGCCAATGCCCGTAGCGAAAACGGTATTGATAATGCCCTTGGGCGCGGCGGTGGAGGCGGAGCCCGTCTCCTCTGCCATGTGCGCCGACGCTTCGTAGCCAGCAAAACTGTACATTCCGGTCAGCAGGCCGATCACCACCACGTAGGACTTGTCGCTGAACCCAGTGAAGTTTTCGTACTTTGTGAGCACTGTGGAGGTGTCGTTCAGGTGGTCCGGCATCACCAACAGTGCAATGATGATAATGAGAATGCCACCTGCATGGCAAGCGGCGGCAACGTTGTTCATCCATCCGACTTGGTCGACACGGAACATGTTGAGGATGGACCACACCAACAGAATGGCAATCGAAACCTAAGAGTGGGCGGGGAAATCGTTCAACCACGACAAAGAATGGTAATCTTTCGGCGTGTCTTACCCCTACGGTATTGTCTTCATTGTCTTTACTGTCGTCGTAATAAGGCTTTCCACCCGACACCGTGATGGCGTCGTTGAGAAATTTGGCGAAGAAGAACGCGAACGACGAGTCCCCAGCGGCATTGCCCACAAAGTTGAACCAACCGCAGATATACGAAGCCAGCGGAGCATATTTTGCAGGTACCAGCTGAGCAGACCAATGGTAGACGCTGCCTGCAGATGGATAAGCCGAGCAGATCTCTGCCATGCTGTACGATACCACCTGGCTCATTGCGAAAACCACCACGAATCCCCAAAAGATCGTCGCCGGTCCTGTAAAGAATGGCAACTAAGCAACACATTCACCACACACAAGTTAAAAGAAAAATCATTCACCTCCTGTTTGAAGACCAAAACTGTACTGCGAGGTAAAGGATACCAGCACTGCAACTTCTGTAAAACCAAAAGCGAAGTTGCTAAACTCGTTCAAGCCTCGATGCAACACTGCCTCGTATCCAAGCCTCTTGAGCTCCAGATCATCTTCACTCTCTTTTGATACACTATTTTCCATCGAAAGTACCGCCATAGACGCACCCTTGTACAACAGACGGTGCACCAATTGCTTGCACGACAACAGCAGTTGTCAACAAGTTTTGGATACGAGGAAGTTACCGGATTAATATTAATGACCTGGCGAGTGGTCACTTTGTTATGAATACACTTATCAATGATAGGTGCGTAGGCATCAGTCTTTTACCGATCACAGAAGGATAAAGATAAAAGCGCATTTGCGATTATTATTTGCGGCTACCACGCACAAATGCACTTAAGGTCTTAAGTATGACACTACGTCCACAATTGCGTCTGTACTGTAGTAATTATCCCACACGTTTCCGCACGTACTCCGCCCACTCCGACAGCGTGATGGGGATACCACGCACCATATCACCCGCCGTCCTAAAACAAGGGTCAAGAAACAGCACCATGTAAGAGTGACGCTGCCAATTATCACCCAAAACAGAGCTTACCGAACCATAGCGGAAGGTAAAGTATGTGATAAATGAGCGACGCCCCGACCAAACGCATCTATCGTCTTCGGCCATCCTCTTTGTACTGCTCGCACATTGTTCGCAATCAATACATCGGTAAACCAAGTCCCCAAAGTCCTGTCCTCTTTGGTCGAGAGTGCTGATCCCGGCTGAGGCGCTGAAGCTGGTCGTGGCGCAGATGACGGCTGTTTGTTTGCTGAACTGGATGGGGCTTCCAAGGTATCGCTGGATTGGGAACGTTGCTGCTCATTTCGAAACTTCTTTGGAGGCAGCATGGAAGGGTTTTTGTTTACGTAGGTTTCCAAGCATATGGCCCCAGGTTTGGGGAATGGCGCCCCGTTGGCCTTCTCCACACTTTCAGCAAATATAAATTTCCCTAAATACGTGCATGTAATGATTAACGAAAGGACGAAAGCGGACGGACGTAATCACGGTACAGCGTACCAATTCCAAAATACCAGTCGTTGGGGTTCATTGGGCCTTCATCCTTCGGAATCTCGTCAGAGCGCATCAGAAAGAGCTTTTGGTATCTACATATTCGATGAAACGTTTGATCACGCCGTGAATGCCGTTAGGTTGTAGTGAAATAAACGAATTCTTGTTCCTTACCCGTAACACTGCGCTGGACTCCCAGAAACCTTTCGTGCGACGCCCCAACACTCAACGCATCGTTCAAGTGACTTCTCATTAGATTCTTGCTTCCGCGGCAACATGCTTGCGACAAAGATAAAGTTCTGACAACGAATAAGCCTTCTTTTCCTGCTGGCATCTCAGCGTCCAGAACCTAATTTTGATCGGAATGGGAAAATCGTTTAATGCGCTTCAAGTGAGCACACTTAAACTTGCATTTACCGGTACCGGTAGACGTTTTCGTGAAAGTCAACCGCGACAATGACCTTTGGTAATGGTGTGTTTAGCCTTCTTAAAAGGGTGCACAAAGGTCCTTCTCTGCCGGTGTGGGAGTCATTTCTCTACATCATTGTTCCCATGTCTAATGACTCATCTTTTGCGATCGTTCCGCCGTTGGATGTAGCGCTGATACGAACAGTCATTGCAGTGTTCGGTCTCTGCCTGGCGGCGTTGGTGCTGTTGACTGTGTGACGCGG
>LFUF01000836.1_pt1 | contig 11887 bp, 14 predicted proteins | sample 633261 | NCBI WGS metagenome assembly LFUF01 (sample SAMN03781032, study PRJNA287316) | hypersaline lake metagenome | isolation source: virus filtrate of water collected from the Namib Desert Hosabes playa | place: Namibia | collected 2013
ACCCATGGTTGTATGAGTAAATGGAGATCCTTTAATAACTTTATATTGTTTCAAGAATGTGTACAATTGAATAGACATGTTTTACGTAATTTTAATATATAATTAAATAATATAAAAAAAAAATAGAAATCAATATTTTTTTAAATTAATTATTTATTTTACAAATTTATTACAATTTTAATAAAAAAACTATATAAATATAAATGTATTTATATAGTTTTTTTTGTTTTAATCTGATTTTCAGAATAAGGGGAATGATTATCTGTGAATAATGCTTTGTTTTTCTACATTACCTTTGTTTTCTACATGAGAATAAAAAAATAAAATAAAAAATATAGAAAAATAAAATATAATAATATAGTATATGGCAATGGAACTTTCAGTACAAATTACTTTTTTATCCTATATCATGAATTATTATCAATCACAATTGGTTGATGATCAAATAAGAATAATATTTCCAGATATTTTGGATGGTCATTACCTATGGGAGTGGATAGATACCCATAAAAAGGGTTTCCAATATTTTTGGAATCGTTTAGATATTGAGAACAAGAAAAAATATTTATTGGCAGTTGATTCCCATTATGGATTACATATGTTCCATTAAATACATTGATCATTTTTGATACCAATTTCTTGATATCCAATTTCATTTTCTATATTTTATTTTAAAAATTTTTTATTTTTAAAATAAAATTAAATTATAATTCATTGATGATGATATATGATGATGCTGAAATGGAGACGGTGCCGGTAACTGTTGAAACATTGATGGAAATAGTTGGCGTGGTTGAATCGGCCACATCAATGATACCAGTCAATGTTTTGTTATATTCTAAAGCCGATCCACTAGCATTGGTGGTAGCATTGGTAGTAGTTCGGATATTTCCCGATGAAATCAACCCTAATGTAATATTTTCCCCATTATCCAAAGTAAATTCTACAAATGCTTGGACTAGATAGGATCTTTCTTTACCGGAATTAATAGTATAGGTAGTGGTGCCAATAACTAGATCAGATGTTTGAAAATTTCCACCACTATTAATGTCAATGGGGCCAGTACCACTGACATTTTGCCCAAATCCGTAAGCAATACCATGTGTTTTATCCCAACTCCTATATGAAAAATAAGTTGCCAATGATGGTGTAATGGCATTGGTATTATTAGTTCCAGTTTCCACTTCAGCAATAGTACTTGGATTACATGGTTCCGCTCCATCTTGGGTAATTCTATTGGTTGATGTAACATTAACCGCAGTTAAATCATCGCAGATCCAATTTCCCACTGAGCTATTGTTCCCGTTTCTATATGACATTTTTTTTCTCGTGTATATATTATGTTATAGATAAAAATTAATTGGATGAATTTGGATACTTTATCATATTTCCAAGATGAATTGTACACACCAGAATTTAGCCAATGTATGGAACAATTACCGACTAATTATGTGATGAAAGTTGGTACGGATTGCAGTGGTATAGACTCCATATTGGTTGCCTTAACTTATTTAGGCATAAAATGGGAACAAGAATGGTCATGTGAAATAGATAGTAAATGCCGAGAAACATGTTTGTTAAATTTCCCTCCACCTAAAATTTGCTTTAATGATATAACTACTAGGGATCATAGTAAATTACCCGCGATCGATCTATATGTATGTGGATTCCCTTGCCAATCGTTCAGTACATTGGGTAAAAAAATGGGTGTTAATGATCCACGTGGGCAAATATTTCCCCATTGTGTGGAAACCATTAAGGCCACCCAACCTAAATATTTTATTTTGGAAAACGTACGTGGATTGAAAAACATAGATCATGGAAAAGTATTTGAATCTTATCTACAACAATTGAAAGATATTGGAACTTATGATATCCAATGGAAAATTCTTAATACTAAAGATTATGGTATACCGCAAAACCGCCCACGAATTTACATCATAGGTATTTTATCTGATAGTATTATGCTCCCTTATACTTTTCCAGATCCACGTCCACCTAAAACCACTGTATCTGATATAATGGAAATTTTACCATATGATGATTTAGATCGCCTAACCCCCAAGATGAAATTAGTTATCGAAAATAGAATGGGTAGAAAAGGATTTGTCGATTTTCGCTGGGATCAAATAACCCATTATAATTGGTTAATTAATTTAGCCTGCTCAGTCAAACCATTTGGAGGTCAAGGTGGATTTGGTAGTGCTATGTGGGAACAATGCCCTTGTTTGTTGGCTACACATTTTACCTATTATTCAACCTTACATCAGCGTTTTCTTCTTGATAGGGAATATTTAAAATTACAAGGTTTTCCATCTAATTTTAAATACAATTGTAGCAATACCCAATTTCATAAACAATTAGGTAATGCCATGAGTGTGAATGTGTTATGTTTTATATTAAGGGAAATAATGCTAATATGTGATTTTGTTGTGTCCCACGATATGGCAGAATTTAGTAGCACTTGACCCACTTAATATACCACTAGTAGAAATAACAATTAAATGTTTAATTTCGTCTAATTTTTTACATTTTCTACACCCATTGATCCAAATACCCATGGTAGTTAGGCAAATCGCACCAATTCCACTTAATGCTAGAATGCTCAGTAATTCCATTTCTGATCTATATGAATAGGGATTATTTTTTATTGCCATTGTTGTCAGTTAACCCTTGTGCTTCTTTTTCACTATCATATAATACATATTTTAGGGTTCTATCAACTGAATGACCCATAGCATGTGCAGTTTTCTTTAATTCTTTCAAATGGTCACCTTCAACATAGGTTTGGTGAATATGCCTTAACATAGTAGATGATATATTACGTTTAAAAATGGTATTTAAGATACGTGTGATGGTATTGTAGTTAAATTGTTCTCCATTGTAGTTGATCAACAATGGAAACTGATCATGATTGTTATATGGATGGAAAAATACATAATAGTTAATCACATGTTGTAATTCATCACTAACTGGGGTGATAATTTGTCCTTCACTGGCCTTTGTTTTATGATTATTAATAATGAAACGTTTATTTTTAGCATCATAGTAATTTTTATCCTTGGGTAATTTAATGGCATCTGTTTTATTATTGGGTCTGACGTAATCCATTAGATAATAATCTTTATTTCTAGCAGTTGGTGTTAAAACGTAAAGGGAAAGAACCATGAACTTTAACAAGTCTTTAAATTGTGAGAAAGTTAATGGTGGGGTTTCATCTTTCAGTTCTAACGCTGTTAAACCTAAGTTTTTATGTATTTCCAAGATTTCTTCCCAATTAATCCAATTTTTCTTTTGTTTGGGATTTTTAACATTTTCTGGCAATGCTTCCAATTGGTGGTTACTTTCGTACATTTTACCTTTATAAAATTCTAGTAATTCTTTCCATCTATCTTCAGATAATTGTGATTTTATGGGATCGTGGAGATAAACATTAACCATACTAGTAATGGTAGCAAACAATGTTTTTCGAGTATGAACTGATTTGTATTTATCTATAATTTGCATTATTTTGCTAGTATTATTTAAAAAATCCAAGTTATGGATTGGTTTCTTGTTATTCAGAATATGCAAATTATTAAGGTATAATTGCAACGATAAAGGAGATATCTTTTTTCTATCTTTGATTAAGTTCTTGAAATCATTAATGAATTCAGTATCTTTAGATTTTTCCATTTATTATATATATATATAATTAATTATTTATTTTTTTGTTTTTTTTTTTCACGCCGTTTGATCCTATATATTGCTAAATTGTTATCAATATCCGCCAATGGTGATCTAAGTGGTGTAGTTGATTCAGTTAATTCAATGGGTTCAATGGTTTTAGTTTCTGCTGTTGGTTGGTGTTTGGGCTCTGTATTGGGCTCTGTGTTGGGTATTGGGTTGGGTTCGGTATCTGATTCTCTTTGAATTACATCAGCTTCTGTAACTGGTGTCCATATCCAAGATGATAGATAGCGCCACATTTAATCTATAATAATCTAAACAGTTTTTTTTTTATCTTGTGGGTGGAGGTGGTACTGATTATAGGATGTGATATATAATGGGTATTTCTTTTTAGTATCTGTAATAAAAATATTTTTATTACAGATACTAAAAAGAAATACCCATTATATATATGTATTTTTTACTAAAATAAAAATAACGTAAATTGATGATAGAGCAACAAACCCCTTATATAGCACATATGTACGGCATAATGGCAGTGAAGAATTGATTATTGGTAACCCCATCAGCATTCCAACTACCACCAATTGAATCAATTCTCAAGTTATAAGTATTGGTATATAAAATAGCACAAGATCGCAATGTACCACCAATACTACATAAACAGCATACATTGTTAAAATTATTGGTGGGTGGTTGTAATTTACTATCAGTATGGGTAGCAAATAAAACACTATTATCGGCCTTACTTAAATATAAAGTAAATGCTTGGGTGGGTGCACTACCAATGACAAAAGCACTAGATGAGGGTATTGTTAAATATACAATGTTTCCCTTTTTTTGATAAGATAATGTTAATCCAGTTTGATAAATATTTGCTGGTGGTGTACCAGTACCTGGATTAATATCACCACTTACTTGAACCCCAGTAACGGTGCCATTTGTTACATCATCAGTTAATACTAAATTATATCCAGTTAATAGTCCAGTAGTGGGGTCAGCATTAATATCTATGGCATCAACATCCCCCGTAAAATTCCCATCAACTGCACTTATATCACCACTAAAATTACCATCTACACCATCCACATTACCACTAGCAACTACATTAACACAATTAACATCACCCGTTGAGGTTATTTCCCCACAATTGATAACACCTTGTGTGGATACACCAGTAACGGTAATATCATCAAATGTAACCGATCCAGTATGTGTAGTTGTACCATTGACTATTAAATTCCTACCGACAGTCACATCTCTTTTGGTAGTAATATCACCATTACTATCAAATGTGGCCGCGCGTTGTAAATTTCTTTCAGACATTTATATACTATATAATATGATAATTTTATTAATTGGATCAAATTATCCAGTAAAATTTACTTTAACCTACGTTGCAATCTTTCCCTACCCATAATCTGCCCACCATAACCTAAACCAGCCATACGAGCCGATTGAACTGCCGGTGCTAATTCTGGATCAACTAGTGATGCAATATCTAAACCTTTATCAAATCCTTTTTTAATTGCTTTCTTATTGTTTTTGATAAATCGCCCAGTTTTATTGGCCATTTTTTTCAAGTTACTAAAGAAATTTCCACCATAGTTTATTGGTTGAATGCTTTGCCATGTAATTCCATCCATAAAATCGGCGTTATATACATCATTTGGGGATAAAATGGAAGTTCTAAAGTCACATAAACCATTTTCTGCAATGGTAAAGATACCACTATACCCAACAATCACCCTCAATGTGGGGGAATTGATTGTTCCAGCAAACTGATTTCTAACACGCACACTAATACTAAATTGTAATTTTTCCCCTACTGCTGGTGCCATCCATTCTTTAGGTAAAGTAATATCCTCACCAAAAACAAATCTTAAAGGGGTACCCACTGGCCTAAGCAATGTATTGGTTGTACCAGAAATAAATGGACTTCTATAATCACCTTCTTGTAAACCAGAATGGGTATAAGTAAAGAACGAATTTCCATTTTTATTGTTAATATTAAACAATTGTTGCCCACTCATGTTAGATAAAATATTACTGACATTTCCAGCTTTACAATTCACATTTTTAATGTTTAAATAGGCATCGGTATCTGCCCAAGTTAAATTAGAGTCTTGTTTAGTGACACATACTACCAGCCACTTAGGAATTGAGGTAAATTCTAGATTTCCACTAGATAAGGTTACTTCAGTACCGGATGCCATGTTATTTCCATCAATTGTATTGGACTCAATTAAAGTATAATCATATTCTAAGGTTGGGGGAATTTGATCCAACACATTTAATTCATAAGAACCAATCAAGAAAGTTGGTGCACCTAAGGTAATTGTGATAGTGTTAAAAGTGGTACCACTATTAGTTGAATCATAGGACAACATACTTGATATTTTGTCTGAAACCCATGTAATATTGAAACTTAACCCACGTAATCTAGAAAAACCTGATTCTAACCAAGAATTACTCGACTTTAATGCCAATGGTGAAAGTGGTAGGGGTTCAGTGAAAATGTAATCGGCATTATAATCTGTAGTAGTGTTAACAAAAGTAGATGCATCCACTGCAAAAGCACCACGTGGAGGTGAACCATTTAAACTTTGATCAATCGCAGAACCTAAGGTATTATTGATTGAACCGTTGAAATCGGCATAATCCACACAATTATCTAAAGTACATGGGGTTAGGGTACTCAAAACACGCATGTCTTTCTCCGTGTAATAATAGCGCTGTAAATGCATAAAAATTTCACTGGGTTTGATTGTAATGGAATTCCCATTGAATTGTATATTTAAATTTTCCATACTCCTAGAAAGTGGAAATGCACGGGGTGCTAATATACCACTTTCAACCATATTACCCCCAGTAGTTGTACCAGTAGCTTTGATGTTGATTGGTTGTCTAAGGAAAATACCAGTATCTATAACCGCATCATATGATGGTGGCGTATAAACATAGTTTAATGATTTCTGAGAATAAGTAGAAACTGGAAATTCACTATATAAGATACTTCTAGCTGAATCCACCACTGCCCATGTTTTCTTTCCACCCCTTAAATCAGTAATGGGTAAAGGTGTACGAGCCACCCTTAATTCTTTTAATGCTTCTGACATGATGATATATATCTATAGATTAGATAATTTAATTGTTTTGTCCAAAAAATTAATTATTCATCTTTAGGCTACTACCAATATTCATTGACAAATCCCTTATATTATCAACCAATTGTTCAAATAATATTTCTGGGATGTTTTTTGCTAGTGATTTTTTAACAAAATAAATTTTAACGCTCCCACTGGTATATGGACTGAGGCAAATCGGAAATAAATTACCTTTATAATCGGTGAAAAATACTTGTAGTTGTAAATTTTTTAATGGTGCAGTATTGATCATATCAATTAACCGATAATTTTCTGCATTATAAATTAACTTGGAGGTAGAATCAGAGGCAAAATCCAATATTGGATCTAGATCAAACAATATTTTCGCTTGGCCTAAATTACTAGATCCACCACTAGTATTTGTTTGCGGTGATGCTGGAATCCATTCGGAATTGACTGGTAAAGTATTAGATACAATGACAATTTTATTAACTACATTGATATATCGTGGTGTGGCTTTGATTATTTGGTTGTTGGCATAATAACCAACACTATATAAATTGTTTTTATCATCACTGAAAATAAATCTATAATCTTTCCCATTGACATTATTGACGCCAGTACCATTTTTAAACAATTTAAAGTTATTAAAGTAAGTACGTAAATCGTCATTCATCCATAATTCTACTGAACTACCATTATATCCGCTTTGATAAACTAAACTAAATAATTCAGTTACATTATTGTAGATAAAATAAGGTGCTTCAGTAATTCCTAATGGTCCCAATGTTCCACTATGAACCGAATTCATGGCTGTAAAAGCAGCAGATACCGCAGTATTCATCACATCCAATAAAGTTTGGTAATTGTACACATAATAATATTCACTTATGGGTTGATATCCATTATTGGCAGATGGTGCTGGTGGCACTGATAGATTATTATTAGGTACATAGATTACATCCTCGAAATAATCGGTGGAACTATATCGGAAACAAAAACTAAAAGTAGTTAAATTAGGATTAGCTTGACCAAGACCTTCTTGTATATAAATAAAAACTAATGGGGCACACGCCATTGGTATACTGGCTTTCGCAATAGTACAAAAATATTCTTGGGGATTGGTTAAAAATGGTGTGCTAAAATTTTTATTATAATCAAAGGTAGAATATCCCCCAGTACGTGGATCAACCCCACCTTCCACATCAACATTAAAATATACATTATCTGGATTGCTATCAACCAATTCTTTACTGCGATGATAGGTAAACATTAGAAACTTATTATATATGATAACTATATAAAAGTTTCCCATCTTATTTTAATTTAAAAATGGTTGGGTTAAGAATACCGAATTGTAATCTGGTCGCATTTTATTTATATTGGGTAGTTTATCTACAATGTGGGTAATAGTTGGGTTGGCAAATGAAATGGGGTTGTCTATCCAATGGTTAAATTCATCTATATGATATTTTTTTGTTAGTATTCTTAAGGCAACTAATCTACCACATGTATTGATATCCTTACCCAATGTTTGTAATTGCCTATCATTATATTCTATAATTAATTTACTTTCGTACAATAACCAACCCAAATGTGTTTCTTCCATATCATTTTTAACTTTAAAACTTTCGCTGACAAAATCCAATTGATCATCTATCAATAACCCATATGAATCAAAAAATTCAATGGAATGTGGTTTTCCATCAGCTAGGCGATGTAATATTACACATGTCCAATGGCCATAGTTATCCTTAGTTTCATATAATAGGGTAAATACATCATAACCATCAAAGACATCATAAATATCATCATATTGGGACAAATCCGAATATTTAATAATAGGTACGGATTTGCCTATGATGGTTTGGATATCTAAACCACTCATAGGTTGAGCAATTAATTTTTTTATCTGGAAAATAGACTTAATTACACATGATTGTATTTTATCCATTATTTTTTCCTATTTAATATATATTATAGAAACAAATATGAAACGTGAAAATCAAGAAATACGCGAATCAATCGCACGGTTATTAGAAAACGATATTAAAAGGCAAACACAATATGCTGGGGTTGATAAAGTTAAGGGATCCAATTTACTTGGGAAAAATTCAGATTATACTGGTTCTGCCTTAATTGGTGGTTGTTGCCCTACATGTGGATGTAAATGTGAAGGTGGGGTATTAATGGCTGGGAGATTACCTGGGACTGATATTGTTAAAGCCCGATGTAATGTTAAACCTAGTAAAAAGGCCCTAAAAAAAATGGAACAAGAAGGGGGTGTTATTATGGGAGGTGCAGAGCCTACTTTAGATCGTAAGCAAATTTCCCTTACACATTGTAAAGCAATAAGGAAACGAAAACCAAGTGAGTGGAATTTATTGGTTAAACAAGCACATACTGAATTACGCGACGATCCCGAATATCAAAATGCCACCGGAAGAGAAAAATTAATAATGGGTGTAGAATTGGCGAAAATCATGAAGCAAAACCAAGCTTAAACAGATAAGTAAAGTAAAAAAATATTTTCTAATCATATATACATATTTAATACATGGCTCTATCATTGATTAAGGGTATTCCTATTGCACTTATTTACAACAAACAAGAACCAGAAACTTTTAAAGTACTCGGAAAAGGAAATACCAATTTCATTCTACTTAGGGTTAAAATTGACGAAGATGAAATCTACCAATTTGAAACATATAGTGATGAAAATGTTAAACTGGAAAACAACATATTTACTATCATCAATCCTAAATTAAAGTTACAACCACTGCCACGTATGGTTCAAGATCAATCTGATAGGATTGTGGTGTTAGGTTCTGCGGGTAGTGGTAAATCTACTTTCATTGCCAATTGGGCCACACAATTTAGATATTTAACAAAAAATAAAAAAATAAAAAATGGTAATGGTGAAATAGTTAATAATCATCCAATTGTGTTGTTTAGCCGCCATTCTAAAGATAAAAGTATTGATGTTATTAAAGATTTAATTAGAATACCTTTAGATGAATCCATTTTAACACATCCATTTGATTTGGATACGGAATTAAAAGGGACATTGGTAATCATGGATGATATTGAATCACAAAATAAATTGTTAACCAAAGCACTATACAATTTAAGGGACGATATTTCCCAAAATGGTCGAAAATATGATATTAACCTATGTTCCGCCATCCATCAAACTGATTATAAAAATACTAGATTACTTTTGACTGAGGCTACACAAATAGTTATTTTTCCTAAAGGTGGTGGCAAAAGTTCCACACATCGTGTATTAAAACAATATGCCGGACTCAACGAAAAAGAAATAAAAACTATATTTGAGCTCAGATCTAGATGGGTGGTAATCAACCTTCTTTTCCCTAGATATATTATGTATGAAAAAGGAGTTTATATGATTTAATTGATCAATTAGAATATGATGATATTTTTACACTTATCCAATTACCAAATTATCCTTACCCAAAAATTCTAACTTTGGGCAAGGATAATAATTTACCCAGTTCAACACGGGTAATGAAAACTATTAGATATTTTACCTATTCCCATTTTAAACTAGAATATATTGGGGCATATTGGGGATTATCCATAATCCATTGATCGTAATCTTTCAAAGTATATGGGGAATCAGAATGTCTAGATTCACGTAAATAAAAATATCCAACACCCCATGGGGTGTTATCAATAAAGGATTGCAACACCCCTGCTGGGGTAATACCTTGATTAGCACCCTTATTGTAAGTGTCACGATATTTTTTGGCCATTTTTGTACCGATGGGTTCATCAAGAAACTTATTTAAGGTAATATTTCCAGGTGATAATTGCCTACCTTTAGATAAGGCACTATCAACCGCATTCATTTCTTGGGTAAATTTCCTAGGTTTAACTTTAGGCAAAGGAGGTGGTTTAGGTTTAGATTTAGGTTTAACTTTAGGCAAAGGAGGTGGTTTAGGTTTAGATTTAGGTTTAACTTTAGGCAAAGGAGGTGGTTTAGGTTTAGATTTAGGTTTAACTTTAGGCAAAGGAGGTGCTTTAGGTTTAGGTTTAACTTTAGGCAAAGGAGGTGCTTTAGGTTTAGATTTAGGTTTAACTTTAGGCAAAGGAGGTGGTTTAGGAATAATATTTAATGGGATATTTTCTAATATGGGTATTATAGGTTCAAATTCGGTGGGGTCAAATTCAGTGGATTCTTCTGATGGGCGGTCATTTAACCTTTCTACCACGAAATCCACAATGGAATCAATAATATATTTAACCATCTTATTGTAAATACGTTTATCAAACGATTTCAACACTAAACTAAGATCTATAGCAATTGGAGAAAAATCTATTATTCCATTAAAAAAATATTCATTAACCAACATTTCCTTATTATCCTCATACCAATTATTAATATTATTGATGACATCATTTAAATCTTCTATATCATCCACAGATGATTCATCTAAACCAACAGGTACTTCAATCGGTTCAAATATTTTATCATCACTCGGATCATCTTTAAGACTTTCATCAATGGCATCTACTAATTCCTTTTTTTTTTTACGTTTAGCATTTATTTTATCCAATCTATTGCGATGAAATTCAATCATTTTTAATAATTCTCGATTAGATATTGACTTAGTACCATACTGATAAACTGCTCCACGTTTAGCACATTCATTAAAAGTACCCATCCGATAACCACTGGGTGGATTAAGTTTAAAACCACAATAAATAGATTTTTGCTTAGACATATGTATATAACATAACAAGATAATATTTTCGAATAATATCAACTAAATAATTTAATTAATGGATCATCTACACCCATTTTCCTAATCAAATATGCCTTTAATTCATCATAAAAGGACATACCCACCACTAATTTGATTTGGGTTATAATTTCACGTTGTTGCTCAGCAGTAGAAATATTTAAAATATGGATCATCAAGTTGAATAAATTATTGATATTTTGAACCCTATAATTAGAGCCAGTCATTGCCCAATAACCTAACATTACCTCATACATTGTTTATAACAATATAACATATGTTATAACTCATGAAATTATTAATTTGCCTCAGAAATCCATGAAACAGCAATGGGTGTGATAGTTA
>LFUF01004304.1_pt1 | contig 11463 bp, 16 predicted proteins | sample 633261 | NCBI WGS metagenome assembly LFUF01 (sample SAMN03781032, study PRJNA287316) | hypersaline lake metagenome | isolation source: virus filtrate of water collected from the Namib Desert Hosabes playa | place: Namibia | collected 2013
CCTCTTATGATTCGTCGTCTCGTTACTGACATAGCTGCTCTTGAAGTTATTAAGACGGCTATTAATAGTAGTGCAAGCGAAGAAGGAGGAGATGTAAGAGTAGGACCTATTTCTGTATCAGACCCTAGTTCTTTTTCTTTAGATGTTGTTCAATCAATACAAAACGATATTGACATGAGACTAGGTAAACTATCATCCGCTAGGTATATGACTACAGTCGGTAAGAGATGGTAGTTTATAAAAGATTTGTAAGTGATACATAAAGGATAGTATGGTAGAAGTATCCTCATTACAAACAAAGATTATAAGTAAGGTCTTTAACCGTCTTGGAAGTACAGCAGTCAGGAAGGCTCTTGATTCAAGTACAACAGACAAATGGGGAGATGCAACTAATACATATCTTCATCTGCAAGATATTACAGCAGTACCCTACAACTACTTTACAGGCGTGCTAGACTATCAACCATTTGGTGACCTAGCAACAGGAGAGTCTATTGTGGCTATACGTCACGACCAGGACATATCAATTGATGACCAAATAGTTTGGGACTCAAAAACATTCCGTGTAATGGAAGTCGAAGCACCTCCGTTACAAGACGAATACGTTCTAAAATTAGTACGTATCGCCGAGCAATACTAAAGTCCGAAGAGACTTGATTTATATTTACACCCGAAGTGGTAACAATTAATAACGCAACTCTTGCACAGAACGTGTACGAGACAGTATATGATGCTTTGAAAGCAGAAGAAGGCAGTTATGGTGCTAGTTCATCAGTTACTCTTACAGCGGCTTATATTGACGACGAAGAAGCACTACCTCAAGTAGTTATTTCCTCGCCTGAAGTAGATGAAAGTGATTATACCTTTGATAGAACAGCAGATAATAGCTTAAAAGAAATACAAGTTATTGTTGATGTTTACACAAAGAAGAGTAAAGATTTAGATATAATCTTTGATAAGGTTAGACACACTATTTCCACAACGAAGTTTACTGGACTTATGTTATATGAAGTTAATACAGGTACCAGCTATCCTACTGTACGCGATATTAAGCTAAAGAACAAAACGATTAACTTTTCTTATAAGAGAAGATAATGGTACGAGGAACAGACCTTAAACTAGGTGTAAATGTCGACGAGAAAGGAGTTAACAAACTTCGTAGAGAGTTACAGAAGAGAATTAACCAAGTCAATAAGAAGGAAAAAGTAGCTACAGAAGACGCAGCAGAGTACGCTGCATTAGCTGCACAGAGTGTTGCTCCAGTATTTGAGCAATACTTAATCAAAAGCATAGACTATCGAGTAGAAGACAAGAAGAGAGCAGTAGTTTATGTTGACGAAAACATCATTAAACAAAACCCAACAGCAAAATCGGAGGGAAATGATTTCAATTATGCTTACTACATTCACGAAATAGATAGCGATTATCCGGTGAAGATTAAAAGTGGAGAACCACGGTTTTTAGCTTTTGGTGCTGAGGAAGGTCGTAAGTTTGTACGTGAAAAATTAAGACGTTCGAGTAGCGTTAATTACTCATTTAATTAAATAAGGAGGAATAAAAACAATATGGGACAAGGATTATTTCCAGACGACGCAACAATCTACATTGTAGACGCAGGTACATCACCCGCTAGTCTCGCAGCAACAGACGCAGTTACAGGTGAAGTTACTAACTACAGTGAATCTGGTGGAGAAGAAGACATTGAGTCACTACCAGTATTTGGTGGAGGAAACGTTGATAAGGAAAACCCACGAACACAATTCGAGGTATCTTTTGATGTTATTTTACAGTTTGACCCACCCCAAGGAGCTATTGTGAAATGGGACACATTTAAATATGGTTCTGGAGCAGCAAGCGACGGTGAGTCAGTTGGTAAAGATATTTATGTTCAGTGGTTTGATGGGGACTCTTCGTATTACACGAGAGCATACCAAAACGCACGAGCAGTATCATGGAACCCTAGTATGGCAGTTGAAGGGAATTTAGAAGGTAGTATTACTTTCAAACTTTCACCAACCGACGCTAGTGGAGCCGCTAACTTTAAAGCTGTAGAAGACCAAGCAACAGCAGTTACCTGGTAAATATTTTTGATAAGAAGAGATTGATTTGTTATAATGACTAAGAAAAGTTTAAAAAAACAGATAGAAGAAGGCATAAAGATATGCTTTAGTGTCTGTTATGATAATACAGAAGACAACAGACGGATTCACGAAGCTTTTAAGGAGTTTGCTGTGAGAGAGTCTGACAATAATTATTTACTTGCTATTAAGCAATTACTAACGGCTTATAGCGAAGATTGGAAATATACTGTACTAAATGAACGAATTAGCAATTTAAAACAGGATGTTTCAAAATTAAAGACTAGTATTGAAGAGAAACAAGAGTCTAACCCAAGTAAAGGATTTAAGACTTTTGGAGGAAATGAGAAAGATGAGTAAATTAAGTGACCTACGGGCAAAAGGAGAAATAGTAAGATTAAGTAACGGGCAAACGCTCGAAATAGTACCATCACCGTTATCAGAGCAAGCAGATTTAGCAGAAATGTCTCAAGAACAGCCATTTAAAGCTCTTATGACATTAGTGAAGAACAGTATTAAACGAGCAGACCCATCTACAACTGATGAAGAAATAGATTACCTTAATGAAGAAGACTTAAAGGCTGTTACTGAAGTTGTTCGTAAGGTGAACAAACTGGGAAACCAGGAAGGGGAGGGCAGCACGGAAGAAAGCTCTCCCTCAAAGAAAGAATAGAGTTAGGGACTACAAAGTCTAACAATTCTATGCCTTTAGATGAGTATGTTTCCCGTGCAGTATATACAATCATACGTTCGTGCCCTGGTGCACCACAATCTTTAGGTTACAAATCTATTTGGGATGTTCCAACTACGACGGTTTCGTGGTTGCTTGAGAACATTAGTGAAGAGTATAAATAATGGTAGGACAAACATACGAAGAAAAGATGCGACTGGTCTGGGAGTCTATAGGCTCTAAGAAAGTTGAAAAAGATATACAATCTGTAACTACAAAAGCGGGACAACTAGATAATCGTGTTTCGAGTAAAAAAGTTAATAATTTAGCTAATAGGTTAGGAGTTACTCCCGATTCTTTAGGACAAATGAGAACTTTTTCTCAGGAAACAGAAGTTCAAAAACAGCTATTTAAGGAGTCTGCTCAAGAAGCTAAACGATTTAAAGGGGAGTATCTAGGGGTTTTATTCGCGGGTATGAGCCTACAACGAGCTTTTGGGGGCTTATTAAAAACTCTTATTACAGACTATAAGGAGCTTAGTGGTGAGGCGGTTAATCCTCTTACAGAGTCTCTTACTAGACTAGAAGCTAATTTTAAGTTTTTAAAATTCTCAATTGTTGAAGCAGCAGGTCCTTTAATTATACAATTTTCAGATTTTCTTTCTGAAACAGCTCGTTCAATAGCTAAAATGGACGCTAAAAAATTAAAAGGAGTATTTTTATCTATAGCAAGCCTAGCTGCTATAGGCGGTATAATGAATGTATTTGGACAAGGAGCTATATTCTTTAGTTCGCTAACAAGTGCAAAAGCATCAAAATCTGTTATAAACGCCCTATCAGACATGAAAGGATTACCGAGCAAAAATACTTTTTCAGAAGGCTCCAACTTTTTAACTACCTTAGGCGGTTTAGGGTCTATTGCTTTTGGTGTTAAAGATGTTTTTGAAGGATTAGATGCTGCTCAAGCGGGTGATATGTTTGATGCATTATTTGAAACATTGTCTGGTGGATTAAAAATAGCAGGAGGAGGTCGTTTCCTTAAATCTAAAGGAGCAAAAGGTGGGTGGTTAATAGGTTTAGGATTTGCTTTAGATTTAGCTAATACGCCATCTGGTATAGAAGATGCGGGAGTTCTTTTAGGAACCATAGCTGGATTGTTTACTGGACTAACAACGGTTGTATCAAAAGGTATTGCCGAAGTTAGGGAGACGATGAGAAGAGCTATAGGAGATAACGGGTTTCTTAATTTATTGTTTTTTGGTGCGGGTGGTACCGAATTTATGAGAGAAAAAGATGCAGAGCTTTCCGCACTATCTTGGGGAGAGGCCTTTGCTGATGGTTTTGATAAAGGATTCACCCCCACAGTAGGCGGGTTTGAAATCATACAAGATAAACTAAATAAGTTAAGAGATGAGTCTGAAGCTTCTTTAACCAATGAAGTTAATCCTCTTCCACAACAAATAGCAGAAACTTTTAATCCATTATTAGACACACAAAGTAATCCAAAAGAAGCAGCACTATTTAAAACAATAACAGAAACTTTAAACCCAATGCAAACATTGCAGGAGAAGTGGTTAAAAACGAATAATACATTATCTACTCTACTTCCTCAGTCTACACAGGATTGGATGAATGATAAAGAAAAAGGTCTTGAGGGAGTACAGAACAGAGTTGATAATATTAATATGGAACTTAGTAAACCTATTACTAAAACCGTTACTATTAAAGAAATAAGAAAATCTGTTAATAAAGACGATAAAGATAGAAGTTCGAGTAGATTTAATTCAATTATTAATACAGGAAGTGTTTTATGAGACAAACGATATTTTTAACAAACCCCCAAGTAAATTCAGGAGAGTCTATTAACTTATTAGCAACAAATATAAATTACTCTGGAGAAATATTTACGAGTGTACAAGATAAACCAAGAGATTCAGTAACTGAAGAAATTAATGACTATATAAGTCCGGGATACCACACAGGATTAGGTAACCCCACTTTTAGTATTATAGGAATATATAATTTAGATACTTCTCATGGCTCAGGGGCAGGAGCACTTATTGATACAGAGTTTATAGAAGACTTGGTTCTTAGAGCCGACCAAGAGTGTACACTAAAAGCCCAACTATTTGAAACTACAAGTAATAGTGCTGGAGAAAAAACAGTTATGTTAATTGACTATACTGTTGATAACCCACTATCTGACACTGTAGAATATACTTTTACGTTTAGAGAGGTGAGGAACAGTTAATGGTTCTTACAAACACGGGTAGAAACCTTATTCGTGACGGCCTTCAAGCACTTACAGTTGATGGTGGTGTTGGTATTAGTTCTACTGATGCTATCAGAGCTGACACAGGCCTTCTGGGAGGAGGAACTACTGTTGATGACTGTGATGCTATCACGGGATGGTCAGCCAGCGGAGACGCAAGCTCAGTAAGTTTAAACACTACCTCTGAAGAATTCCAGCAAGGAACAGGATGTCTAAACTTACCAGCTAGTGCGGGTACAGCTACATGGCAGAAAACAGTTACTAGTTATGATAACACAGGAGGTATGTCTGTTCTTTGGTTTTACATGGACAATGCTACTGACTTAACAACAGGAGTTGCTGTAACAGTTACATTTGGTAACGCAGGAGTAATAAACTCAGCAGAATTCACATTTAACAAGTCACTTATCAGTAATGGATGGAACAGTTTAATATGTGACTTTACTTCTACAGATAACTATACAGAGAATGGAACCTTTGACATTACAGATATTGATACTTTACAATTAGACGTAGCACTTGATTTCAACCAGAACACTAATGATATGCGTATGGATTACTGGCGTTACTACGAACCATCAACACTAGGTATAACAGATAGTATAGCTACATTAGATATTGAAACAGGAGATTACTACTTCAAGACGAGACATGAAGTTGACTTCTCTGAAAGTAACGGTTTAGACCTTGTTGAATCAGCAGATAGCGACCAAACAAATATTATAACCCGACAAACCTTCGCTAAATTCCGTAAAGGACAAAACGTACAAGTTGTCATTGACAAATACTACTATATAGACCAAGAATAATGGCTTTTCATACAATTAGTATTACGCACTACCCTAGAATTGAGAGTGGTGGTTTTGATACACCAGAGACAATAGACAACATACTTTCCGCTAGTCTCAGCTATGAACTAGGAGAGGCAGCGGATTCGTTCTCTGTTACACTTGATAACGTACGAGATTCATTATTTGAAGAATTTAAGATAGATGACAGACTTATTATAAAAGGCTCTCTAAACGGTGGCACTACAGAGTCTACACTAATTGATGGTATTATAAATAATAAAGCTGCTAGTGGTGGAAGAGACTCTTCTATTATTACACTTACAGGCCTAAACAGGTTAGAGAAGCTTTTTAATGCTGTTGTAACTACAGGCGGAGGAAGCGTACAAAAGACCGCTGATGACTGGGTTAGAGATATTATTGACCAAGTTAATGATTTTAATAACTTCTCTGGTACTGATAGAGAGATTAAATATAATTCTTCTAGTATTCAGGATATACCAGTAGTAAATGCTTTCCGGTTCGATAGAGCATTTGAGAAGGGCTTTAAGCTAATTGAGGAGCTTTCACAACCAGAAAACACAGGCGGTAAGTTTATGTATTACTACCTTGATGGTGATAACGTATTTTATTGGCAGGAGAGACCAGCTACTATAGACGGGACCTACACGTTAGGAGATAATATGATTTCTTACCGTACTGATAAAGGTATGTTTGATGTTGTCAACTATATTATTATGAACGGAGGAAAAGCACCTTATGGTGGTTCTATCCTAGAGTTTGGTTACGACGTAGATAGTATTTCTAAGTATGGGTGGAAGGTTAAAGTAGTGACACAGGAGGTATTCTCTAATACTTTAAGAGACCAGGACAGAGCTAGTAAGCCTAATCTTTGGGACGATGGTGAAGAATTCCCTAATACGTATCCTTATACTACCGTCTGGGGAGACACAGTTAATACAAACGACGAGTATAATTCTTCTTTCGTTGACCAAGTTCGTTCAAGTTTACAAAAGAAAATTTCACAATTCTTATTACAAAATGGAGGGGCTTCCTTTAAAACAGACTTAGAGGTTACTCCTCAACTTATTAATTCGTTTGGTGGTCTTTGGAATCATATAGCTCCTGAACTTAGCTGGGGAACTAACAGAATATCTCGTTTAGATACTATTAACTTATCTTTTGGCATTGACGGGTGGAGAACAGACTTAGGGTTTGATGATGATAACGAATTACAAAGAGGTACACAATAATGGCTCGTGTAGATAATACAACTAAACTATTCTTACACGCAGAACAAACTAATCGTAATTTCGTTGACCGTGTTGATGAGCTTACGCAGCGTAGGGCTGTTATTGAAGATATACAAGTTAGACCACAAACTCAAGTATATACAGAAAAGACAGTAGCTTCAGACACTTTTATACTTTCCTCGCCTACTTTTATTCACCCCAATAGTTATTTAGATGGTACTAATGTTTTATGGGATGGAAGTACTTATGCGACAGAAACAATATCCCAAATTCAAAATTTAAATAATACATTCTTAGAATTACTGGACCACGAGGACTTCATAGCTTCGAATACAGGCACTATAAGCAATTCAGAGCTTACATTAGGTTTTCAAGAAACGCTAACAAGCGAGTTAATTTATAAAGGAGATGTAAGTAATACAGTACTTATAGATGTTGTTGGCACTAATAAGTCTCTGTTGAAATACGAGATTTCTGAGGACGGTGTTACATGGACAGAAGTATCACGTGCACAAACAACAGCAATAGATGATTGGAGCACTATTTATTATAGGATTACTAATAATGCAGGCGGTGGGGGTGCATTACCTTTAGATTTACCTGGTACATTAACAGTAACTGATGATAGTGTAATTGATAGGATTAAGATAGCATATGGCAATTAAAAACGACAATTTAGGCGGAACAGACTGGAGTGGAGAAGCTCTTAGTTACGTAGATTTGAACGATACGTTTGATGGAACAATAAATTCGGGGCCTCCGATTGGTTGCGTTACTAGTTGGTTAAAAAATTATACAAATACCCCCTCACTTCCGGATTACTGGGTAGAATGTAACGGTCAAACGTTGTCTGACCCAGACAGTCCATACGACGGTCAAGTAATACCGGACTTGAATGGTGATAATAGATTCTTGCGCGGTAGTTCAACATCTGGTTCTGTTGGGGGTTCAGAAGAACATAACCACCAATGGTATGACTCAGGAGGTACTTGGAGGCCAGATGGAAGTACCCTAGGAGGTATTTGGAGGCAACGTGTTAGTAGTGGTTCAAGTGATGCTGTTTTCCAAATAGAAGATAATTTTGATGATTATTTCACAGAAAATTCTAACACAAAACCTCCGTATTATGAGGTTGTGTGGATTATGAGAATTAAATAATATGGCATTAATAACAACACTGGTTGAAAACCCTACACAGCTTACGCCAGCTCAAATGGATGAGATTAAAGACGCTTTAGTAGATGGATTATTAGAAATTAATACTTCTGGCATACAAATTAATGGAACTCCTTTACAGTCCAGTGACTTAAGTGATGGTGCTAACGTTTTATTAAATACTTCAGCAGTTGATATTTCTGATAACGATTTACAGAATATTAAATTAGCTGAGTTCCAAGACGAGCATGATAATGGAAACAGCGGCACTAGTGATACTATTGACTGGGGTGAGGGTAACTTCCAGAAGAGCACACTAACAGGTAATGTTACTTATACTTTCACAGCGCCTAGTGGACCAACAACTTTATTATTACGATTAATACAGGATGCTACTGGTAGTAGAACTGTTACTTGGCCTACTATTAAGTGGCCTGAAGGAACAGCACCTATTCTTAGTACATCTGCTAACGCAGAGGACATTGTTGTTCTCTATTATAATGGTACAGATTATTACGGACAAGGAGTGATTAATTTATCATGAGCACAAAATACGGATTAGTAAAAGATGGGGAAGTAGTTAAGATGAGCAGTAAACCTACTAGCCCTAGAGTGAGTAATTTATGGCTTAACGAGAGCGCTATGGCTGAAGAAGGGTGGTTACCTATCGACGATAAGAAACCCCGCCTTAAACCTTGGCAAAAGCTTGGTGCTCGTAGTGAGGAAGTTCTTAAGACGAAGATTAACTTTAATTATGAAGTAGTTGAAACTCCTCTTGAAAAATACAAAGAGAAGAAGATTAAAGAACTTTCTAAAAAAGCTTCTGAAGCTATTTACTCTCAGGGTGCTCCTGTCTATAAACAACTTAATGCTGCTCTTGGCATTTATGAGACTGGTAAGCAAGACAACGTTAACAAGGTTATTAAAGACGTTCGTAAAGAGCACGAGGATAAAGAAAAGACTATTCTAAAAGCTAAAACATATGAAGACGTAGATGCCGTTTATATTGGTATCACTTCTTTTATGCCTAAAGACCAGGTTGATAAGAACGGCTGGCCTATTCCCCAGGAGGACATTGTTTAATGACCTTTAACTTGAACCGTAGGTTCTACGCGGATGACGATTTGATATAATACTATGGTTCTAACTAGAGACGATGTAGTTGCATGGTATGAAATGCAACGTGAGGAGGAGTCTGGTACTACTTATGATGAGCACGCTCAACTTGATGGTACTGTTAATGGTGCTACTCTTTCTAATGATACTCCTAGTGATAAATTTATAGGGAGTTTTGATTTTGACGGTACAAATGATGAAATAGATGTACCTGTCAGCACATTTAATGAAACAATAACTGTATCTGCTTGGATTAATAAAGACTCTGATAAATTTCAAGAAGTACTTGCCTACGCCAGTAGTTCAGCAAATGATAAATACGTGCGTTTCGGAATTAATAGTAGTGGAAAAATACTGTATAGATACACTAATGGGGCACTTGATAGAGAGTATGTTGGTGATACAACACTTTCTAATAGTACATGGTATCACCTGTGTTGGGTTGTTAATGGAAGCTACACAGACGTAAAGATGTATGTTAATGGTTCAGAAGAGACTTTAACTACTAATTTATCTGGCTCTCCAAGCACTCATACCACTTTAAACCAAGGTAGTATTGGTAGTCTACCTCGTAGTAGTCCTGCAGATTACTTTGATGGTCATATATCTGGTGTCCAAATATTCAACAGAGCCCTTACCAGTACTGAAGTAAGCACTCTTTACAACTCTGGTGATGGGGTTACTTATCGTGAGCAGTTCTCTCTTAGTGATGATTTAGAAGCTTATTATAAGCTAGATGGTGACGCTACTGATAGCACTGCTAATGGTAACGATGGTACAGTAACTGGAGCTACAAGTGGTTCTCAAGGTGTTATAGGAACATGCTATAGTTTTGATGGGACCAATGATAACATAGAACTCCCCTTCCTCGTTGACCAAGAACCCTACAGTATTTCTCTGTGGTTTAAGAACGATACAACATCTGATGACCACCCAGATGCTATTATATCTCAATACGACAGCGATGAGTTATTCGCTCAGGACTTTCGTTTATCAGTTCGCAGGTTTGAAACAGCTAACACAAACCACCTCGACCCACAGTTAGAAAACGATACGGACTGGCACCACATGGTCATCATCTTTAATGGTAGTTCGAGTCAAGTGTGGAAGGATGGGAGTCAAATAGGAAGCGACTTTACTAATCAAGCCGACCTTACATCGGGTAGTTCTCGTGTCCTACAGCTTATGAGTAAGAATGACACTGACTATAAGTCTGGTACTTTAGATGAAGTAGGGTTTTATACCCGCGCACTAACCGCAGGAGAGATACGCAGAAAGTATTCTTTTGGTGCTGGACTACGATACGAAGACTTAGATAACATAAGCCCTCTTGTTGATGGTGTAGTAGCTGCTTATAACTTTGACGGTGACGTACTGGACGCGAAGAACAATACTTGGGACGCGACAGACAACGGAACAAGCGCAGGAACAGCGCACCTCGGAAGCGGAGCAAGAGACTTCGAGGAAAGCGAATCAGACTACGTAACAACCATATCAGAAGACCTCGGACACGACTACATAACGGTCGCTGGGTGGATAAACCCGGAGACCTGGCCTACAGTAGCACAAGTATTCGACGGAGAAAGCGGCACAGGAAGCAACAGGAGCTTCTTGATGAGAAGCAACAGCGGAAGCTTCGAGTGGGGTATAGCCCGTTCATTATCTTATGACATAGCCACTTGGTCGAGTAACCTACCGAGCACTGGTTCGTACAGCCAAGTAGGAGGTTCTTACGACGGAGCAACTGTTTCTTTGTGGGTGAATAATTCCGAGGTAGCCACTCAATCCGCAAGTGGGACGTTGCAGGTTTATTGGCCGAAAGCGTTGGGGAGAAGAAACACTGGTGCTGACAGGTATTATGATGGGTTGATGGACGAACCCACTTTCTGGGCGCGGGCGCTTTCCAGTACTGAATGGAACGCTTTTTATAATGGTGGTTCTGGTAAGCAGTTTCCTTTCGAGGACGCAGTAGTAGGAGAAGAGGCTGCTAAGAATGCGTTACTCATTAAGAAGGCGGGATTGTAATATACAAACACCAGTATTATAAAAGGATTGTTAGTAATACATATATTATATAAAGACCTATTATGATTAAGAAAAAACTAGATTATCTTCTTGAGAAGAACAACGTA
>LFUF01004392.1_pt1 | contig 11455 bp, 13 predicted proteins | sample 633261 | NCBI WGS metagenome assembly LFUF01 (sample SAMN03781032, study PRJNA287316) | hypersaline lake metagenome | isolation source: virus filtrate of water collected from the Namib Desert Hosabes playa | place: Namibia | collected 2013
CATGGTGACACAACGGCCGAACTCGTCCTTGTCGTATGCGATGTAGCCACCGATGGTGGTGTCTGTCGCAGCCGCGGAGAGAAGGTTGCGCATCTTCTTGGACATGATCAGGTGGGTCGGGTTGTCGACCGCGTCGATCAGGTCACGCAGAGCGGATACGGAGAGGGCGTCGCCGCCGTCCGTGGAGCCTGCGTCCAGAAGCTGGTCACCCAGCACACGGGTGCGGAGACCGTCGAAGGAGCGCGGATCGGCGGTGGAATCACCGTTGATCATCGTCGCACCAATGGTCAGGGACAGAGCCTTGACCTGACGGAGTTCGTGCTGCGAACGCACGTCGTTGCCGTGCATCTTCAGGATCGCGTTGTCGACCTTCAGTTCGCCACCACCGATGCGCAGGCGCTCGGTTTCAGGGTTCATGATGCCTGCCGACGCGGTGTAGCCTTCGTTCACACCACGGAAAGCAACGCCCGGAAGCGACCCTTCGAGGTTGTAGACATAGGCACCACCAGCAACGTCGATGAACGGCGTCACGCGGAGCAGGTCGGAGGTGAAAGCGAAGTGCTCGATAATCGTGTTACGGAGGACTTCACCGGGGTTGAGCTTTGCAGCTTCAAGCAGAGTGATCATTTTTGATCTCCTAGTTTCTCGGTTTTTGCTTGCTTCGATTCAAACGGGCTGGAAGCAGACTCCCCGAGCCTGAAGCGCGTCCCTAGCTCAGCCCACTGCACTAAGGACAATTTGGATGACACTATTGCCCGCACCGCTGGCATGATGTCAGTATTTGTGACATGAGAAGGCGCACGAATGCGCCCTCTCGGGTTAATCAGAGGCCGTGCTTGCGCGCGTAGTTCATGCGCTGCTGCGGCGTCATCTGTGACAGCTCTGCTGCGGACAGGCGTCCGCTGCTCTTCTGGTCGCTGCCTGCCGCGCCGCCGCCCTTCGATCCCTTGAACAGGAACTCGTTGTCGTCGCGCTGCTTGAGCAGCCATTCCTTGACGGTCATGGGGTTGACCCCGTCCGATCCGTAGATGACCGTGCCATCCTTCGTCTTCGGTACCAGCTTGCCCCCATCTTCGACCTTGAAGACGCTGAAGGCTGAAGGAAGTACCAGTCCCACGGCCTTATCGAGCATGGCTACATCCGGGTCGCTCGCTGCCAGCCTGATCGAGTTCTCGACCATCATCTGGTTGGCGCGTTCGTCGGCGGACTTCGCCCGATCTCGGTGTGCATCGCGCTCCTTCGCCATTTCGGAGAGCTGCTGCTTGAAGTTGTTGGTCACCTCGGTGACGCGGGATGCCGCTGCCTCTTCCAGCGACGTGTTCTCGACCAGAGCGCCGTCTTCGACGCGCTTCTTGGTATCCCGGAGGGCTTCGAGCTGCTTCGCGAAGTCGCTCAGCTTGCCTTCCTTGAGCTGCTCAAGCGATACGCCTGTCACCTGCTCGTACTCGGTCACCTTGCCGACCAGATCGTCGCGTTCCTGCGACAGGGCGATGTTGCTCTCACGGAATTCCGTAATCTTGTCTGCGGGTGCCACCTTCACGGTGTAAGTCCCGCCTTCGCCTTCCTTTGCGCTTTCCCGGAGAGATTCCGGAACCTCGGAAAGGGTATTGTAGGTCAGAGTTGCCATTCAGATTTTCACATCGCCCCGCGATGTTCCCTTGCTAGTGTGATACCTACGTCCCCGACGTAGGGTGAGGGTGGGTCCCTCGGTTGTGGTGATTGTCACGGAAAATGTCACATCCGCATAAAATCGTATCTGTGCTCGTATTACTATCCGAAATCAGGCAAACTGTCAAGTATACTGACAGAAAGGGTCACATGCAAGATTATTTTTTCTCTTGAAGCTAAAAATCTTCCGGATTGTCGAAAAAGTCATACTCGTCGTTCTTGTCCGCAAGGCTTTGAGCCGCTTCCGGTCCGACGAGTGCCTTCAATTCGTCCAGTGTTATGGTCCCCATCTGGAACTCTTGCACAGCGCATTCTGCATCTTCGTCGATCTCGTCGAAGTCTGCGAAATCTGGGTTTACCCCGGTCTTGATCTTCATGACATTGGTTCTCAGCAGATGGTCGGTCTAAGACCGGTTGGGCACGCCGGGTCCGCACAGGTGACCCCCGTAGGTTGGGACAGGTTTAATCCACACTTGGAACACATGCGGTCAAACCTGTACTGGGGGATTCCGGGACTGTTTGGGACGTAGGTCGGTGCCTCGAAGTCCGTATCGGAAGGTTCCGAGACAATCTTCCTGATCTCTCGTAGTTCTTCCAGAATCTGCTCCAGAATACCGTGAGTCTTCGTGTCGGATAGGCTGGGCATCACGCCGCCTTCCGCTTCTGGGCGTCCATGACGTCACGGGCCTGTTGGGGCACCGGAGGCATGTCTGGATCATCTGCGGATGGACGGACCTCCTGTGCCTGCTTCGCCATCTTGATCTCGTGCTGGAGCTGTTCCTTACGGGCGCTCTCTTCCAGTTCGGACTTGGCGTCGGGAAACCCAGACATGCGGGCTAGGACGTCCACCATGTGGGGAAACTGCTTGGTGTCCTCCAGAAGCTTCTTGTACTCTTCAGCGCCCATCCACTCCGGAATTACTTCCGCCTTGCGGAGATACTCGTAGACCGCGTCTACTGGGATTACCCCGTCAGCATACATCTGATGGATCGCGCGGAACTCTCTCGCGCCGATGTCCCGCAGGAGGAAGTCCCGGTTGACCTCAAAGTTTATCTTGTCGATGGTGGGGCTGGACACGTTGTTCCAGTCGGCGTACCACTGGAGGATCGTTGTGAATGCCTCGTCCATGGTATCGGAGATGTTTAGAAGAAGAGTCTGCTCGTTCTGCTCCTTCATCTTCAGGCTGTTGTCACTCTCCGACGCACCCCGAGCAACACCGGGCATCATGCGCCCACCGATGGCGGCGATCTGCGCCTCCTTCTGTTCTAGTGCACTCTCAAGGAACTTCAGGCCGTGGCCCTGAAACTCAATTACTCCAGCCTTGCCGTCCTTCCCCAGTTCCCAAACGACGTCCGGACCCACATAGTATTCGCCTGCACCATCATCGGCGGTGCCGCTGGATGTGTAGTAAACCGGGTTCGCCGTGTAGAACCTGCCCTGTTCGAGCTGGGCATACGACATGTAATGGCTGTAGTTCAGCGTGACGATGTCGAGGACCGGAGGCTTCTGGACGTCCGGGTGATTGGTGAACGGCCCAACGATCTGGAAGGGGATGTAATCTAGAACTTCCCCCCGGACGGTTGGCGTTATGATAGCGTCTGGGACTGCCTCGAAATCCGGAACGCCGTTTAGCTCCCGGTCTTCATAGACGTGCTGCTCGTAGACGTATTCACCTCCCTCCAGCTCGTGGAGAACGAGGACACGGAAGCGGGAGCTGTATTCATAGGGAGAGATGTACTTGGCGCGGTCGCGCTGATAGCTGATCTCGCGCAGAACGACGCGGGTGAACTTCCATTCACCGCGGACCTCTTCTAGCTGCCAGTCAAGGATGTTCTCACAGGTGTACGTGGCAACATACGCCCCGCCCCGGCCCGAGGGGTCAGCGTCAACCATCATCCCGTAACGGCCCACGGCAAGGACCTCCTTGGCGGCGGTCTTAGCCGTAAGGTGGAGACTCATGCCATCCTTGGAAAACTTCTTGACGCGGTCTCTTAGCGCCCGCGGGAGACCAGACACCTTTGGGTTGCGGCGGAACATGGTTCCGTAAAGGGCGTTCAAGGTCTTCGACGTCATGTTGAAGAAGACGGCGCGGTGCAGGTAGCTCGCATACTGCGAGTTGTCGTGGCCTTGCAGCCTCGGGAGGTATTGTTGCTGCTTGCGCTTGACCTCCACTTCACCGATCTCGGCGTCGCGGATCATGCGCCACATAGGCGACCAATACTGGTAGTCGGGGTGCAGTACAGGCGACGCGTTTACCATCACGTCGACCTGAGACTTCGTTCGCGGATTGGGGGTGCTGCTCATGATGACTTTTCACTTCGTTTCCCCACGGAATGTAAGGGAAACTGGCGAAATGTCAATAGAACTGGCGTTTCGGTTCAGCCGATCAGGCCACCTCTTCCCCAAACATTGTGTTGGCACCCCCTTCTAGGAGCCGGTTGGCCTCTTCCAAGTTTAGCTTGGCACTCAGCTCCGTGTATATCTTCCCATCCATGGTCGCGGCCCCCTCCTTCACAAAGGACGCATAGTCAACAGTGATTGCTGCTGTTAACCACCCGAATGGTGTCCCCTTCCCCATGGTGTACGTGATGTGGGTTGCGTTGCTGTTTGGAGGACACGTCCTTTTGAACGTGACGTCAAGGATGGTAACTGTTCCGGTGTCTTTCCCCACGATGCTCTCCTTGGTATTTTCTCTGCCCGATGTGGTAAGCCATATTGGCATTCCCGTATGGCATCAAGCATAAAATGCCCTCGAAGAGGAAAAACCTTGGATGGAGGTCCACCCGCCTCATGGTTGTATGTTTGGCTGTCCTAAATGGGTGGTCGGCGAAGGGAAAACCAGAGGATTCTACGCAGTCTTCGACCGGGGAATACGTGGTGCTGGCGGTCGGGGTTGAACCGACGACCTCTCGATTACGAAACGAGCGCTCTTCCTCTGAGCTACGCCAGCATGGTCCGCCCGGAAGGATTCGAACCCTCGACACGGGAGGTAGAAACTCCCTGCTCTGTCCTGCTGAGCTACGGACGGAAACCCTTATTCAATGTACTTCTGCGCCGCAAAACGCGCCATGCGCCGAATGTCATATCGGTTTATCCCGATGTCTCTGAGTTCTCCGTCCGACATCCCGTGGAACTCGGCTTCGATGCGCGATGTGGCTCGCCACAGGCGGTAAGACCGGAGTATCTTACGCATAGATTTCCCCTACGTAAGCCGGTATGGAACTTCTGGTCTCAATGCCTATGTCCCTGAGCTGAGAATCACTCAACCGGCTCAGGGCGGCTATGGTTCTGTTTCGCGCGAACGCACGCATAAAGCGACGAAAACTGGGCATTTTTGTGTCCTCATGGTTCTATATGCACGCAAGTATAACTTACATTGCTAGAAAAACCGAACAAAAATGCTGCATTGCCGCATTGCGTGTAGGTCATGGCGGACAGCGGAGGTCTCGATCCCCAGCGCGAAGCGCCGTACGGCTTTCCAAGCCGCCCCAACCACCCGGTTGGTTCACTGTCCGTATTCTCATGGGTGAAGGCCCAGACCTGCAAGGCCCAGTACCGGGCGCGTAATGCGGCACGGCGTGAAGACGTACGCGCAGGTATCGACCGGGATCAGATGGGTTACGTCCCCATCCCTGACGGGATAGGTGGGATCGTGTACGATGTCGGCGATGAAGTCTCCGTCGGTTGCCGCAAATATGGCGTCCCTCATCTCCTGCGCAGAGGACACTTCGAGAGTCAGCGTGACCCCAAACCCCTGAGCCGTTTGATTCTGCCACGCGCTGATGCTCTCAAACAGGGCGTCGTCCTCTCGGTGTGGGAAGCACATCGCGGCGTCGTGGATGAAGGCGTTGGCCGCGTGAGCGGCCTGTGCCATGCCCTTGCCGGGGGTCATGGATGCCATGTCGGATCGCATGAGGATATAGAGGGCAGGTTCTGCCATTTAGGTCTCCTGTCTGGGTTGTTGGCGGAAGGCGGAGGGCATGATCCCCAGAGCCGAAGCTCCGTGCTGGTTAGCAACCAGTCCCGGTGCGCCTGTCCGGTTCACCTTCCATTGATTGGGAATTGGATGACCTGCGGGGCGTGTGTGTCTGCCTCGCGGATTAGTTGATTGACCGCCTCGGTCATTCGGCGGGCGTCATTCAGGTTCTCTACACCGATCCCGCTGAGCGCTAGGTCGTGTAGACGGGCTGTGATCTGGATCAGATCGCCCTCGATGTGCTCTCTCTGTCGCATCGTGTTCGACGGAGCCGTGCTCAACGTCTGGCAATTCTGAATTGCACGATTCGCGGACTAGAGTCAAGAACACAAGCAGAACAAGTCCCGTGAGAACACTATTTTTAAGCTTGAAGCGTATATGGTGCTAACGGCAGGATTCGAACCTGCGGCCTTTCGCTTACCGGGCGAATGCTCTACCATCTGAGCTACGTCAGCATGAAGACGATTCGAGAGAGGAATTCATGGGAGTCCGAGCCGTAAGAGAGCGCTACAGCCTACATCCTCACGAAAAACGGGAGATTGCTAAGCTGGCTGGCAAAAAGGTTGACAGAAAAGCCTTACGCGGTCTGGCAACGAGATACGGGGTTTCCCTAAAGGTTGTACACGAGGTGCTGGTTCACCACAACGTGGAGATAGACGCGGATCAGCCGGTGTCCCCTAAAAAGCCAAAGAAGCCTAAACTTTTCCTGAAGAAACCTGCCCCACATTCCGATGCCCCAGAAGAGTCTCCTGAGGACGACCTCATAAAGAGAAAACTACACCTTGACCGGCGAGAAGCGGAACTTGACCGCCGGGAGGCGCACCTACTGGAGAGAGAAAGGAAACTGGAACAGGACCGGCAGGACGCCGATCTCGTTCTGCGGCACGCTGACGAGTCCCCCGCCCCAGAGGAAATAGAAAGGAGGGACAGGGAGATTTCTCAACTAAGAAATAGGCTGGAACAGATTTCCAACGGACTCCGGAAGGAAGGAGTTCCCTCTGTTCGCCTATACTCCGCGGCTACTGTCGGGCAGATTATTGCTGCCAAGAATGCCGAGATCGCTCGACTAAAACAGCAGGTGGACCACGCACGCAGCGACCACCTCCCGGAGTCGATGCAGGTAATGTAAGTGGCAGGGGTGCAGGGATTCGAACCCCGGATCGCGGTGTTGGAGACCGCTGCCTTAACCGCTTGGCTACACCCCTGTGGTGCTGATGGTCGGCATCGAACCGACGACCTGCCGCTTACAAGACGGCTGCTCTACCATCTGAGCTACATCAGCATACATGGTGCCCTCGGCAGGATTCGAACCTGCAACCTTCGCCTTCGGAGGGCGATGCTCTGTCCAGTTGAGCTACGGAGGCAAATGGCGGACAGCGGAGGGCACGATCCCCAGACCCGAAAGTTCGATCCGTTTTCAAAACGGTCCCGGCGCGCCTGTCCGGTTCGCTGTCCATAAATCTGGCTGGGAAGGCAGGATTCGAACCTGCGTGTGAGAGGATCAAAACCTCCTGCCTTACCGCTTGGCGACTTCCCAATGTGGAGTGTGACTCCCCCGGCTGTTATCGTAGCCGCCCGCCGACCAGTCCCACGCTGTCTACCTATCGGGCCGACAGAAGGCTCGCTGGGTGCTAACCCAGAACACCCCAGTTGCTATCTGGGGATAATTTCTTCCGGTGGGACCTGATCCCCACTTCAGCCTTTCGGCCTACCGCGGTGTTGCACACTGCCTTTCCCTCGTTAGAGGCGGGAGAAACTTGGCGGAGAGCGGAGGTCTCGATCCCCAGCCCCTTTCGAGGGCCGATCCGCTTTCGAAACGGTCCCGGCGCGCCTGTCCGGTTCACTCTCCATGGTATGGGAGGCGGGACTTGAACCCGCATAGCTCCTGAGTTTGAAACAGGCGACTTTACCTTTTGCCCACTCCCACAAATGGTGGTCCCGGTAGGATTTGAACCTACGATCACCCCGTTATGAGCGGGGAGCTTTTGACCGCTAAGCTACAGGACCGGGAATTGGTGCGCTTGGCGGGAGTCGAACCCACACCCCCGAAGGGACCAGCCCCTCAAGCTGGCGTGGCTACCGTTACACCACAAGCGCATGGTACGGGTGGAGGGAGTCGAACCCCCACGTCCGAAGACACTAGGACCTAAACCTAGCGTGGCTACCGTTTCACCACACCCGCACAGAAAACTGGTGGTGGAGGAAGGATTTGAACCTTCGACCTCACGATTATCGGTCGCGCGCTCTACCAACTGAGCTACTCCACCAGATGCACCCCTAACCGTGGGGGTGCGCGGGCATGTTACGGTGCCATCCGGGATTCTGTCGGGAGCCACCCTTAGGCCTGCGCCTTCGCTCCACCTCGGAGCTAGTTACCAGACCTTCCCTTTGGAGCAGACGGTCGGGATCGAACCGACGACCTTCACGTTGGCAACGTGGCGCTCTTCCTCTGAGCTACGCCTGCAATGTCGTCGGCGACTTCGCTATGCTGGTCTCGCCGTGGACCTCGATATGGCATCCGTCCGGTTGGACGTGCCTCAAACTGGATGCCCGAGCTGGATTCGAACCAGCGTTCCTTGATTCAGAATCAAGTGTCCTGCCGCTAGACGACCGGGCAATGGAGCGGATAGTCGGGTTCGAACCGACGACACCTAGGGTGGAAACCTAGTGCTCTACCACTGAGCTATATCCGCATCTGGCCTACCACCACAGCAGGCACAGACGAGCAGGTCCGCATGATCCTCACAGCAGCTTGGTTAGGCCGCTCAGAACAGTGGGGGATGTCTGCCCTTTAATATGGTGGTCCCGGAAGGATTCGAACCTTCAACCTACGGCTTCGTAGACCGTTGCTCTGTCCAGTTGAGCTACGGAACCAAATCTTCTACGTCGACCAGCTCGACGCCAGCTTCACGCGCGAGGCGCATCATGTTTGCTGTCCCTCGACCTCCGGAGAAGGCGACACACAGGTCGGGCTTGGAGAACTCAAGCATCTGCTTGTTTCTCTTCATCCCTGCAGCATCACCTCTTCCGTTCCAGTTCGCTGGAAACTTGATCTGGTCGACCCCGCGTTCGTCGGCCCAGCGTCCTGCGAGGGCGTCTGCACCTTCAAGTGCAAGAGGGCGGCGTGCATACAGCTTGTACCGTCCGGCGTCTCCGTGCACGAGAGTCGAGAAGTTCCTCTCCGCATGAAGGCGGTCAAGTACCGCGTACAGTTCGTCCTTGCCGCGGTAGTCGCGACCTCCAGTGACGAGTACGATCATGACCCCCTCCTGTGTTATGGCGATCCATAGGGGACTCGAACCCCTCCCTCTGACCTGACAAGCCAGCGCTGCCACCTTTACACCAATGGACCTTGGTTATCTTGGTCCTGACGAGTGGCATCGAACCACTTCCTCCCGGTCCACAGCCGAGCGCTCCACCATCAGAGCTTCATCAGGGTTATATGGAGATACGAGAGGGAATCGAACCCTCGTTAACGGGGTTGCAGCCCGTCGCGTAGCCACTCCGCCATCGCATCGTTAATGGTGAACCGGGCGAGCCTCGAACTCGCGACCTGCGGATTAAGAGTCCGCCGCTCTACCAACCTGAGCTACCGGTCCGTGTGCGGGAGAGGCGACACAGCCCCCTCTCCCGCGGAATACTTCCTGCCCCTCACGTGCGGAGCAGTCAGCAATTCAATGCGGATGCTCCAGTGCGACGAGCTGATACCCGTTTCCGGTTATCGATGGTCCGATAAGGTCCCATCCAAGCTGTTGGAGCTTGGGACGCTCTCGGGTTACGGTCGTCTGAACCACGCTTGGTGCGGTGATCGGAGGACCGTCTTTGTGTTCTGGATACGCAGCGTAGCAGAGTTCCCGCTTCGACGCTGATCGGCGCTCCCTGCGACATTCCAACAAAAGTGCCAGAATGTTCGCAAAAATACCGCTAAACCGGGTCAACAGCCACTCCGGGGAGTGCTGGATGGGGTTTGAGCGCCCACAGGTGGGGCAAAACGGGGTATGAAGAGGATCGCCAGCCATGTGTCCGTGATTCTGTCTTGATGCCATGTTTACTATCACAAAACAGGACCACGTGTCAACTATTGTAGAATATGGGCTGTAGGAGGTGGACAGGGGTTTTTCAGGCGCACACCCCTCCGAAAACGCCACCGAAACGCGAACATAAGGACACCTGACGGTGCCTGCCCACGTAGGTCCGATACTACTCGGACCGCCAGCGAGAAGCAAGGGACTTGGCCCAGCTCCACACCGAATTTGCTGCCCAGCGCACCAGCTCCTGCTGTGGTCCGGGAATGAGAGTTCCGACGATAACGCCTGCGATGAAGTATGCCATATAGGCCTCCTGATATTGGCTCGGGTGGAGGGCCTCGAACCCCCGACAGACGCTGGTTAACAGCCAGCCGCTCTACCAACTGAGCTACACCCGAACATTTTGGTGGAAGCGGTGGGACTCGAACCCACGACCCTCTGCTTGCAAAGCAGACGCTCTCCCAACTGAGCTACGCCCCCGTTAACTGGGTGCCCGATCCCGTGGCCATCGGGACTAGGACTTGTCGAGTGTTAGGAATCTCGACCAACACCAAGACAGAAGCTTTCGCCCTGTCACACCTTGTCCTGTTCCAGCACGCCGGACCAGTACAGCCAATCGATCCACGTATCGTGCAGCTTGACGTTCGGCGGTGAGGCCTTGGCAAGCTGACGGGACGTCGGCGTCCGCGGCTCCCGGATTGGGACCATGTCGTATCTGTCCCCTTTACGGGTGTTGCAAGGCTCACACGCTGCGACGATATTGTCGAAGCTGGTGCTCCCGCCCTTGGACCGCGGTATGACGTGGTCGAACGTGAGTTGGTCCGGCGGGAACCGGGTTTGACAATACTGGCATGTGAAGTTGTCCCTCAGGAAGATGTTCATGCGTGAGAACACTACCCGGTTCGGGCGCTTAACATACTGCTTGAGCGCCACGACGGACGGCGGCTGATACTCGAAAGACGGAGATCGCAGCGTTGCGTCGTAGTGGCTGAGCGGCGTCACGCGCTCTTTCAGGAAATTCCGGAGGGTGCGTTCAAACCCCCAGACGCTTAGGGGATGCACACTCACCGGGGTGAAGTCGGCGTTGAGGACCAGTGCCGGGTAGCTCGCATCCACGTCGTTCTCCTTTTCGGGGTGAAATGGTGGGACCTGCTGGACTTGAACCAGCGGCCTCCTGCGTGTCGAGCAGGCGCTCTACCACTGAGCTAAGGTCCCGAGTTTCTATCTCTTCGGGGGCGACCTCGCGATGTGGGTCGTCTTCCCTGATGCATTTTCAATAATGATTTCATCATAGAACCCACTTTGTCCGTCTTCGTCTCCGTGACGGCCCTCGTTGAGGTTCTTGATGTACATCACGATGCTTGGAGTGGTGTTCCCGTTGTCACACTCACTTCCCACAACGGCTTCTGGGTGTGTTGCCCCCAAAAACACAAACGACCGAAGATCGCCGCATCCTCCTGTGGAATCCTCGAATGACCTGCATTCGAAAACCTCCGTACGGGATACTTGATCCCGCCCACGCCCGTAGTACCGGGTTGCCTTTATCGTAAACATGTTGCTACTCCTGCTGATTTTGGTACCGGTGACGGGATCGAACCGCCGCTGTCGAAGGATGTAAACCTTACGCTCTACCGGCTGAGCTAAGGTCACGGTGGTGGTGGAGGCGCTTCCGCGTTTCGTCCTTTATACGCTCCCCAAGCCCGGACAATCAGGCACCCGCATCGCCGAGTGGCGGGCTGTTTGGTACCCAGACGCAGCCGACGATCTGCAGTGGGTAGATCTC
>LFUF01004199.1_pt1 | contig 11279 bp, 19 predicted proteins | sample 633261 | NCBI WGS metagenome assembly LFUF01 (sample SAMN03781032, study PRJNA287316) | hypersaline lake metagenome | isolation source: virus filtrate of water collected from the Namib Desert Hosabes playa | place: Namibia | collected 2013
TCTTGAAACCCAGAATATATAAATCTTTCTAGAACAAAGGCTTTGCACAACTAGCCAAACAATCAAAAGGTTTATATAATAAAACATGAACATTACATGTGTGTGTCAGGGTGTGGTGTACGCGTTTCTTTACGTGTCTCTTTACCCTGTACTCATCTATTTGATTGGTGATATGGGTGCAGCAATTTCGTATGTGTTAATCTTTCTTTTTTCGGCAATATACTCTTTAGTAAGGCTTAGAGGAGTATCCAAGGTTCTTCTTCCTGGAAAAGAATTATTGGCCATTACCTGCCTTTCAGTTATTCTTCTGGTGCCTTTGTTGTTTGATTCATTCCCAAGGTTTATTGTGTTCTTCCTCTCTCTTGCCGTCTGGGCAGGGTTGCTCTGGTTTGCGAATTTGCTTGGCAAGAAAGAAATTACCCACCTAAAACTTTTCCTAAAAGCTTTAATCGGAAAGAATTAGCTACAAAAACGAGACTTAATAAGAACGAATGTTGCTGTAACCCCGTCCCTCCAACTAATCTTCTTGCCTTCATCAAAGTCGCGTGGATGGTATGAGATGGGCACTTCATAAATCTTGAATCCTGCCTTGAGGAATTTTGCGGTGAGTTCTGGCTCAAGATCGAAACGTTGTGCCCGTAAAGGATGTATACGCTCAAGTGCGGTGCGTGTGAACATCTTATAACACGTTTCCATATCCGTTACGTACTGAAAGTACAAGAGGGAGGTAAGTAAGGAAAGGAAGCGGTTACCAATATAGTGTGAGGGAATCCCCCATCGCTGAGGCGAAAAAAATCTCCTGCCCAAAAAACGCGAACCGTACACGACTTCAGCACCGTTCAAGATGGGCTTGAGCAGTGTTTGGTATTCTCGAGGGTCGTATTCAAGGTCTGCATCTTGAATGATAAACAGTTCCCCCGTTGCGTGTTGCAATGCCGTACGTACTGCACGTCCCTTGCCCCCATTACGCTTGTGAAAGATGATTTTGCGACCCTCACCTTGAAGTTTTTTGAGGGCGTCACGCGTTCCATCAGTACTATAATCGTCAACGATAACAAGTTCTTTCTCTAAAGGAATTTTTACGGACTCAACTTGTTTCACAAGTTCTTCAACCGTGGATGCTTCATTGTACACGGGTATAAGGATGCTCAACTTCATAGTAATACAAATTCGTGGATTGCTTAAAAAGGTTTAGGGATTCAAGGCGTGAAAGAGCCGCGATTCGTAATGAACGAGCGTAGCACACCCCACATTCGTTTGGGAAGTTCAAACGTGTTTTGCAACACGTTGGCAAAGTCTATAGGGCCTTCTGCAGGGATGAGGCGTAAGCCGTATTGAAACATCAGGTTGAAATTCCAGCCTATAAGTATGAGGCCCACACCCAGGGCATAAAAGAGTTTCTGCCTGCGCTCCGCCCAATCATACAAAAAGGCAAGTCCGAAGATGAAAATGAACGAGCAATTGATGAACATTCGGTGACTGAAGCTTTGTGCGCCGTGCCAGTCACGCAAACCCGCAACAAAGAATAGTTCTAAAACGAGGGGTATGGAGAGAGCTATAACGAGCCAGGCATATCTGCTTCTGCGCAAACCGTATACTAATCCAATAACTGCAACTAGCGCGATTGGTGTCCATAAGAACAATCCGTGATTTGTTGAGAAGAGTACGTTCCACCAGTTCCATAACGCTTGAGTGAAAGAAAAGCCGTACTGATAGCTGGTGGATGCGCTGAACAAGCTCTTATGCTGATGGAACAAGTTTATTGCTTGAGGAATCATCCCCGCTACGCCCCCCAGCGCAAACGGAAGCAGGTGCTGCCAGTTTTTATTCTTGAGAATAAAAAAGAAGGGTATTGTCAAAAACAAGCCATTTTGGTACCTGACAGAGATTATTAGCGCGCCCAGAAGTCCAAGGATAATCCAATGCTTTCCAGAAAGGTCTTTCCACGAATGCCAGGCATAGAGGAACAGCGTAACTGTGAAGAAGCTGGCGGCGTGCGATAACGAGCCCTCAAGATACGTATAATAAATGAGGTTGGAAGACATCCAAAAGGTGATGATGGAAAAAAGTGCCACCTTTTTGGAGAAGAACCGGTGGAGAAAATGGTAGGTGGTGACTAGTCCAGCAAGCACCATCAAGGCACTGCTTAAGGCCATCATAAATACATAGGGGAAACTATATCCGTCCGTCGCGTATTCGGTAGCAAGTGCTATGGTATGTCCGGCAAGTATGAAGGGAGTCCATAGGAGGGGTGTGCCGATAGGGTACTGACTATACCATACGCCAGTCACGGGGTCTTCTTTGATGCTGTTCACATTGAACTGTTCTTCGTAATGGTCGTGTTCGTTCTTCAGATCATTGTCGTGATCAATAATCCACGACCTCGCAATGCTATAATATCCGGCACCATCATTGCCGTGAACAAAAGGCGTGAGCATCAAGGGAGTTATTATGAGGAAAAGGATTATGAGGAGCCAGGGTTGTTGTTTAATCATAGAGTCCCTTCCAAGCGTTCAGACGCACAGATAGCACGTCACGAAACATTCGCAACGCGTCCTTGATAGGGCTGACTTTGCTTCCTTCAGAATTTCGCCACGTTACAGGGACTTCCTTGATTGAGTACCCCCTTCTCTTCGCGATGTACAATGCTTCTACGTCAAATCCGAAACCGTCTAGTTGGCAGCGAGAAAAAACATCTTTTGCTGCTTGTCGTGAAAAAAGTTTGAAACCACATTGCGTGTCATTAATGCCTGGAAGCGCGAATAGTTGCACAATTGTGTTGAACGCTTTGCCCATAAAGACCCGATACCAAGGCTGGTATTGCGCGATTTTTGATTGTTTGAGAGCACGACTTCCTATAACAACGTCCGCCCCTTTCAATTTTTCCAGTTCCTCTAAAGGGGTAGAAAGGTCGGTCATCACGGCCTTTGGCTTTCCGAATTCGTAGATGCCTGCTTTGAGCAGGCCGATGCTGTTGGCAGCATTAGCGCTTTTGCAGATTGCGTAGCTGGTGATGAGTCTGGTTCTATCGTCGATGTACACGCTCAAGTTCTTTTCGGTGAAGGGGCAATGTGTCCAGTCCGTGTGCCACAAGTCATTTGGAGTGGGTAGTTCGTACCGTGCCCATTTTCGTGGTTTCTGCTTTTTCACGTTTGGAATGACAAGGTCGTTCCGCAAGAGAACTTTTTCGATTTGTCTGTGGCTAATGCCGAAACCCTGCTGTCGCAGGATTTCCTCGATATGGCACGCGCCATATCCGTACTGTTGACGAATGTCAACAATCCTCTCTTCAGCCTTCGGATTCAGAACGGTTTCAGGACGACCGGTCTTGTGATCTTTTAGGCCATCCCAATCCTCTTCTCGATAGCACTTCATAATGTTGCGTACTGTTCGTTCGCTCACTTTTTGAGCGAGAGCGACCTCCTTCACTGGCCGCCCTTTCTGTCGTTGCTTCACAATCCACACGCGTTTTTTTAAATTTAGTTTATACATTGAACACCTCACTAACAACGAGGTAATTCAACCGGAACTAAAAACGTGATAGCACACATACTTTCCCCTCCCCAAAGTGTTTTAAACGGCCTCGCATTCACCCACCACTATGCACGTCACTATCAGCATTCCCGCTTACAACGAAGAGCGAACTCTCGCTTACGTCATCAAAGAGATTCAAAGCGTGATGAGAAAAACAAAATACTCGTATCGCATCCAAGTTGTGGACGACGGAAGTCAGGACAGAACTGCGTTGGTAGCAAAGAATGCCAACGCCTACGTATATAAGAATGCAAGGAACCTGGGACTGGCTGAAACGTTTAAGAAAGAGATGGAGCACGCACTCGAACACCATACTGATGTTATTGTGCATACTGATGCGGATGGCCAGTATCCTGCGAAGTACATCCCCCTCCTTGTCAAGAAAGTAGTGGACGGAAACGATCTCGTACTCGGTAGTCGTTTCGGTCGTGGAAGATATGCAGGACCTTTGACAAAAAGTCTTGGAAACCGTGCTTTCGCGTTTATATTTTCCGGACTGCTCAATCAAAGAATCAGCGATACCACTACCGGGTTTCGTGCATTCACTCCCGAAGTTGCGCAACTTCCCTTGATTAATTCATTTACATACACGCAGGAACAACTAATCAGAGCAGGTAAACAAAAGATGAAGCTTGCAGAAGTCCCAATTCACACCCATAAAACAAGAGATAGTCGGTTGTTTTCCAACCCGTTACAATACGCATTCCGCGCCTGGACCAATATTTTCCGCATCTATAGGGATTTTGCCCCCCTCAAATTTTTTGGATTCCTTGGAGCAATGTTTCTAGTGATTGGGATAGTGCTTGGGACGTTCATTGCTTTCAATGTCATCACTACGGGTCAAACAGGAGGAATCCCGCGGGTAATTCTCTCTGCACTACTTATCCTTACAGGAATACAGATCATCCTTTTTGGGTTCCTTGCGGATATGAAACAATGAAATCTCCTTTCTTTATCGTCGGGTGTGGAAGATCGGGAACTACCTTCCTAAGAACCATGCTGAATCACCACAAGAATCTCGGAATCCCACTTGAAAGCCTGTTCATACTGGACTATTTCGGAACCCAAACAAGTCTTGAAACTCAAAAAAAGCTAATAGTTGAAGAATATGAGCTTAAAGAATGGGGCCTTAAACTCACCACTAACGACCTCGTTGACTGTTCAACAACTAAAGAAATGATTACTCGGTTACACGAACGCTACGTAGAGAAAGAAGGAAAAAAAAGATGGGGGCAAAAAACGCCTCGCTTCGTAAGATCGGGTTGCCTACTAAAGAAACACTATTCTCAAGCGAAGTTCATACATATCGTTCGAGATCCACGCGCAGTAGTGAGTTCACTAAAACGTTCAGAAGTGCATCGCACTAGCACGCAAAATGGGATAGCACGCTGGATGAACGACGTGACACACGGAAAGGCACTCAAAAAGGCATATCCGGATGAAGTACTCGAAGTTCGTTACGAAGATCTCGTTACAAACCCCGAGGATACGCTCAAACAGGTCTGTACTTTCTTGGATGAACCATATGATAAAGGAATGCTGACATACTATCAAGACCAAAACGAATATGGAGAATACTACGAACGTATTCACGCAAAGCTTTCCAGACCCCCTGATCCGTCAAGTATTGCTCGATGGAAGCAGGAGTTGACACAGAATGACGTACGCTTAATAGAACACCAATGCAAACCCCTGATGGATGTATATCATTACCGAAAACTTACCTCCAAACCAGCCGTAACACATCCCTTTCACGAACCCCTCCTTTTTTTGCCGACTTTAAAAAAGGCCAACCATTACATGACAAAGAGAAGAGGGTATTTAAAATCGTTCATTAAGCGCAAAATCATTCTTGGCTACTGGAAAGACCTACCTCGCTGCGTCTCAGGAAAATTCTAATTTCTGTAGAATGAACTGATCGCCAACTAGCTGTACCTCACTCACAGGTCTTGAAACCCAGAATATATAAATCTTTCTAGAACAAAGGCTTTGCACAACTAGCCAAACAATCAAAAGGTTTATATAATAAAACATGAACATTACATGTGTGTGTCAGGGTGTGGCATACAAGAAAGAAATACTTGCTAATGATAAAATGCGCTTTTGATTACCTGCTTTGGAGACATAGGTTTTTTGGAATACTACTACTAATCGCAATGCTTCCTTTTTTGCCTTACTTGTTATCCACTGATTGGACTTATTGCAAACGATGTTGGTGGTTGGTCCCTGATGTAAATCCTAGCTGTCAATGCGGTGATCAGCAGTCCTGGTTTTAAAATCGACAGGTTTAAATACGAGGTATTGCCAAACCATACTAGTGCAACGGTGTGGCATAGAGCGTCACCTCTACTCATCGCCTTGCACAAAAACAAAGGAGGAGGGCGACGGCCACAAAAAGATGATCCTCTATCTACCCGCCAAATAATATGAGTAATGAAATAAGTCAATACGACAGTAGTTTCAGCACTTTTAACAGAATTAATTACTGGCTATATGTTGCAGGAAATAGTTATGCAGACGACGACTACGAAAAAATGTACAAGAGCTTAAGCGTGTTGTATAAGGAAGCATACCCGCTTGCGAAACGAAAGAGCGACACAGCAGCAAATGAATTATCTGGTGCTTGGAAGCGTGCAAGAAGCGTTCTTGAAACAGAACATAAAAGACGTATGGCCCACCTCACACATACTCGGGATAAAGTTCCGTACATGCCTGAATTTGATGTTGAGGATGAACTTACAAAGTTTGAGCTTAAGATTCGTGATATATTGATTCCTATTTTGGTACGTCAAGGTGAAGATTCAAGAAGTGCGATGTTAGGATAATATGGTAAAGCTTAAGATAGAGAATGGAAAGTGGAAGCAGTTGCCCAAGGGTAGCCGGGAAGGTTTTTACATTGATGGGATTCTGCGTGATAATCTGGATGGTGTTTATAAGCTAGTAACTACGAAAGATTTTGATGGGATTTTTATGGTGGATGGCGAGGAGCGTACTGGAAAGAGCATTCTTGCTCAACAGATTGGGTATTATTTGACCCGGGGTAATTTAAAGCTGGAGAATATATGTTTTAGTGCTAAGGATTTTGTGCGCAAGGTTCAGAACGCTAAAAAGTTCGATTGTGTTATTTTTGATGAGAGTGGTCGGGGTTTGCGTGGGGGTAGTCGTACCAAGAAGACGCGTATGGTTTTGCAGGCTTTGGAGGAGTGTGGTCAGAAGAACTTGTTTATTTTGATTTGTCGTCCTAGTTTTTGGGAGACGGATAAGTATGTTATTCAGCATCGTTCGCGTGGTTGTTTTCATGTTTATCATCGCAAGGGGGAGCGGGGTTTTTTTCGTTTTTTTACTAAGAAGGTTTTGAAGGTTTGGGTGGAGAAGCATGATAAGTTTAGTTATCCTCACTATCCTAGTTTTACTGGTCGTTTTACGAAGTTTTGTCCTGTGGGGTATAAGAGTTATCGTGCGAGTAAGGCGTCTAGTTTTAGGGAGTTGGACGTGCTTCAGGAGGATCGTTGGAGTAAGAAGGAGATTGCTTGGGCTACTTTGGCGGAGCATTTGTATCAGAACTTGAATTGGAATCGGAGTGCGATTGCTGATGCGAGTGGGGTGCATCGTAAGACGGAGATGAGGTGGCGTAAGGATTTTAAGGAGGAGATGCATGCGCGGAAAAGGGGTTGATGGCTAATGTCTCAGAATAGGGGGTGGTGGCGTCCCTTGTTTTTTGGTTTTTCAGAGGAGCTTTTGTGGTCATTGTGGGCTTTGGGGATGGTATATAGGTTTTTGGGACTTGTTGCGCGGGTTATAAGTTTATACTCCTTAAATGGTATCATTGGAAAGGTGTTGTTGGAGTGATATGATGAAGAAGTATGATGATAACAATCGATTAATGACTAAAGTTTTTAGATTTGTAAGTAAAATCGACAGGTTTAAATACTTCAATTGATGCGCAAGACCATGAGCTTAGCTAATAGAAAAGAAGAAAAATGCTGGGAGATTAAAGGCTGGTTTATGAAAAGTACTTTTGTTTTGGCCGGTTTGGCGGGATGGTTTTATTTTATCAGCTTTGTTATGGGATTCTTGTCAGCTTTTTCGTGACCTATTAGGAATCATGAATGTCGTAATATATTGTAGGGTGAGCACGGAAAAGCAAGACGTTGATCAACAAAGAGAATACTGTAAGACTTATGCTGACCGACAAGGTTGGGATGTTGTTTATAGTGTGAAAGATAAGATGAGTGGTCGTAAGGACTTAAAGCAACGTCCAAGATTTATGAAGTTCATTAAGGATGAATACAATTTTGGTTATGATGCCGTACTAGTCTATGACCTTGACCGATTGACTCGTAATTGGGATGATGTTACTATGATCGAGGCTTATTTTCGTGAGAACTGGGAGAGGGTTAAGCTATTGTCTTGCAGGCAGCCTGTTGATTTAAGTACGGCTCATGGTCGTTTTATGTTTCGTATTTTGATGGCTGCCAGTTGTCATATGCCTGAGCAAATGTTGGAGCGGCAAAAGATCGGGATTAGCAGGGCTAAGAAGCAGGGTAAGTATAAGGGTCGTAAGGTGGGAAGCACGAACTTGTGAGGTATTAGCCGTGTTGGCACCAGGGACAGACTTGTCGATTATATTTGGGGTCGCCCTGGATGATAGGATACTTGCGCCGCTTATCACAAATTTTGCAAACGTAGGTTGCTTTAGTTAGACTCATATAATACTATGACCTCTTTTTTTTTAGGATCATACTGGATTTCCAACCGTTTTATCATATTTCTTTTCATTAAATCTTTCAGTTCCTTATACACGCTCCCTCGGCTTTTCTCGCATAATAGCCGAACTTCTCTGCTGGTTAATGGTCTCTTGGTGTTTTGCAGGGCTTCCCAAACGGATTCAAAACCCACGCTTAATCCCCCCGAATAACATATTTTTTGATAATTAGGTACAATGCGGCCATTCCACATACGCTGCAATAGGCCAGTGTGCCTTGAGCATACCAGTACGGTGCTTGCGCACCAAGATGCGCATAATATAGCAAGGGAAGCATCGTCGCAATAACTGAGAACATAAGAACGATTATTTGGAATAAGAATTCATTATTTTTTTGTTCTTTTTGTACTTGCTCAAAGAGGTCTTTTGCATTTATTCTCGCTAACACTCTTTTTTTCTTTTTTTCTTTCATACAATATCCTCTTTATTGCATTCGCATTCAACCATTCTGTGTATTTCCTTCATTATGTTTCGTTTATCAGTGCTTATAGGTTTTGTCTGGTAGAATCTTGCGAGCTCGCAAATTACTTTTTTAGCGTGCGTCCTGCAGTAGCATAGTTCAAAGTATGCTACTCCCGATGAGAAACTTCCGTAACACTTTCCCTTTTTTTTACATTTTTTTATGCAGCATTTCATCCTCCCAGTATTGAGTTTGCAAGATTTATGTTTTTGGCTAACTCTACGGCCATCGATGTGCATGCCCCACCAGCACTTTGTATTGCAAAATATATTATGAGAAAGCTAATCGCGATCAGCATTATGGGTGCTGCTTTTTCTAAAATGCTTAGTAGCCGGTCCCGAGTTTTCCATTTTTCTTCTTGCTTTTTAGCGTCCTCATACGCCCATTCTTTCATATTTGCAGGCTGTGACTGCATTAAGAGCTCTTTTTCCCCTGTTGGGTATTGGTAGCCAACCGGCTTCATAATTGCCTTTTCAGCCATTTCTTTGTTGTGGCTAGTTGCGCTCTTGACCTGTTTTTTGGCTGCCTTGCTTCCTAGCAATGCTTTCATGCGCGTATCAAATCCAACACTTACTGGATGCAAGTGGCTGTTTGTATCTAGTTCAAGAAAATATCTCTTGTTTCCTTTGTCGTCCCTTAATACGTATTTCGTGTCGGGTATGGGCGAGCGCAGTCTTTGCGAGCCAATTTTGGTTTTTCTGCATACGAGGTGGCTTGTGCCGTCTGGTTGTCTGACTTCTTTTACTTTGTCTTCTCTGGTTCGTACAATTCTTGTTCCGTCGCGTTCGAGGATGGTTGCTTTGTATTTGTATCCCGTGTGGTGCCATAAGAACCAGATGGTTGCGGCACCTAAGACTAAAAGGATGGCGATGCCTCCTAGCCATAGTATTATGGTGCTTAGGACGTTCCAGTCTGTTGCTAGGCGTGTTACTCTTTCTACTGCGTTTCCTGCTTGGTCGAAATAGTCTTGAAATGCCATTATTCTTGGTCTTCTTTTCCTCTTATGCTTTTCCAGATGCTTTTGATGTCCATCCCTCGGATTGTTTCTTGCACCTGATCTTTGGTTTGGTGGTGCCTGCTTTCCTTTTGAATGCGGAGAAGTGTTTGTTGGATAACAAGTTGTCTTTCCAAGAGGTTTAGATCTTCTATGCTAGCCTCTACTTTATTTATGCTGTTGCTTAATCCTTCAAAATCGATTACTGTGTCCATACCGCACTTTTGAATGCGCGACTATTTAAAACTGTCGATTTCGTCCTGATAAAGACTTTTTGACCACGCTCTAAATCATGCCAAAAAACACAACACTTTAATAGAAGGAATAATATTAGACGCACTGGTGACATTAAGAAACGGAAAAACCGCCCAAAATGAGCAATACAACACTACTGCAACAACTAAAGAACGGACAGTACGTCATAACGATACCAAAAGCAATCGCCGAAGCAAGAAACTGGAAAAAAGGACAAAAACTGAAATGGATGTTTGACAGAGGCGAAGTAGTAGTAAGAGAAGCATGAAGAAAGCAATACTGCCTGGACTACTTGCGCTTGCAATACTAGCAGACATAATAACTGCGCTTTTTATGATGCAAAAGCACACAAGCATCATTGAAGCCAATCCGTTTATACACTGGATCCCAGAACCTTGGGGATTTATGTTTTTAGTATTGGTAAACATTTTATTTATCATAATTGTTTACAGAATCAACAAAGATTTTAAAAACCCCAATTACTATTATTTTTGGGTTACGTTAATATTTGCGCTTGGAATATTTAGACTATCTTTGGCCCATCAAAACTATCAGACCTACCAGCTAGAACCCGCCACGGTAAGAACATATATTGACAGCATAGGCGGGCCAGAAAACATAAATCACGTTGCGGCGTACGCTAAAACCACAACCAAGACTGCAATACTACAAATCAGCCCACTGCTTTTTAGCTGGATTTCATTCCTATTATATAGGTGTCAGCCACAAAATCGGCAGGTTTAAATAACAAAACAAAAAATAGAGTGTGTTAAATGAAGCAAATTAACAAAGGTAGGGGGGAAGTGTTTATTGATGTGGATGAAGCTCCATTGTGGAAGATATACCTTTTGTTGATTGTGATTTGTTTGACGCTATTTGGTTCTGGATTTATGCTTGGTGAGGGCGTTACTGCGAAGAGATGTGATGAAAAGTTTTTACCAATAATTTTTGAGTATGAGTACGGGATGAGTTATGAGGATTACAAGCAAGAAAATTCCGCTGTTGGCGGGGGAGGTGAGTTATGGCAGACAATCAAGTTACTGAACGAATCGACACATTGATAGAGCTTATTAAATATAATACGCGTGTTTTGGAGCGTATCGCGGTGAAGCAGGGAGCGATTAAGGAAGATGAAGAATAAGTAATTCACAAAATTTTACGTTTTTTTTTGTTAATAATAAAAAAAGGGTCACAAACCACTATATAATAGTGGAGTTGCGACTTGATTTGTCGTTTCTCACCGCTACTCCCTTCTTGCGAAGGCGAAGGCG
>LFUF01004560.1_pt1 | contig 11269 bp, 15 predicted proteins | sample 633261 | NCBI WGS metagenome assembly LFUF01 (sample SAMN03781032, study PRJNA287316) | hypersaline lake metagenome | isolation source: virus filtrate of water collected from the Namib Desert Hosabes playa | place: Namibia | collected 2013
CAACTTCCACTTTCTCTTTGTCCTTGCACTTTAATTTTATCGCTAATATCAACATCAATAGGTATAGTTGTCGTCGCTGTTGTTTTACCTTGCGCTCCTAAACGATTGTAATTAGAACCTTGACTTGAAGCTATTTCAGTGTATCCAGAACCATCGTCTAGTAAAATTCTAGACCGACTTATACTTCTGCTAGAACAAGAGTCTGCCGTGCTAGTGAAATCTACAGTCAACATATATCTACCGCCTTTATTGAAAATTATCTCGTAAGAACTAGATGAATTATCATGCCCATACAGCAAGTCATCGTTGAAGTTAGTCCTTGTACCATTCCACCAGATGTCTTGCCATACTGCAGGAATAGGCGGAATTAAATCTTGATCGACTGTAGAATATAATCCAAGACAACAGCTTTCTGTTGTTTTATAGCTGTCTATATATATTTCATCTGCTGAACCTAATCTTACTTGTGATGATGAAGTTGTAGTTGCCCCACTTCCTATCGCTGTCGAGCCAAGGTGAGACGATTGTACTGATGCACCATTTCCTATTGCTGTACCTTGGGATGATTGAGCCGAAGCGCCACGACCAAGCGCAAAACTAAATTGTCCACCCGCGGATGAAGTCACTCCTAATGCCACTGAACCGCTGGCCGATGCTGAAGTCCCCCCAATATTGAGTGCACCGTTATTAGAGCAAGTTCCATCTCCTAAAATAAAACAAACACCACTATATTGAATTCTATCTGAAATAGTTAAGTTTCCATCAGATGTTATGTTTCCTACCTTAAAGTTTTTAGAATCATTATCCCAGAAAAAATTACTATTATCTTCACTTAATTCTCCTAGACTATCTGCGAAAATAACCGAACCTTCTGTAAATCCCCCTACACTTCCGCCTCCGTTAGTACAATTAGAAAACACCAAACCATCCTCTGCACCATTAACAACTGTACAATTTCCTGCCTGTCCTGAATAAGATGAGGGTGTATCTAAAAGTTCTAAGAAAGATAGATTAGAAGTTTCTGAATCTTCTAAATTGATTACATTGTCTGCTGCTTCATCCTGTGAAATTATTTGTAGTTGTGCAAATGCGAAGCTAATAGAAAATACAAAAATTCCTAACAATAAAAATATTTTTTTCATAAATTTTTTAATGAACAAAACTTTATAAACTTTTATTACTTTTAAAAAAGATGGTCAATAGATACAATCTATTTGAGGACTCACAAAATAATGAAGCTCAATGGGACTTAAGACAATTCAGAGCGCAATTAATTGCTAGAAATATCATGGAAATAGAAGAAGCAAGTAGAGAATTTAATTATCCTTCTTGGGCAAGAAACATCAGACTGCTTTTTAAGACAGTTGAACATTTTGTTACACCAAAAGTAAAGGACTTTGAAGATAATTTTAATGAAAAATTAAAAGAGCTTTCAGTAATAAGCAACAAAAATAAAAGTGTTTTGTTTGGAAGAAGTAACGATGCAGAATTAGTTTGAGAGTTAGAACAATGTCTTATAGAACTAGAGAGAATAATCTATAAAGGAATGGAAACAAGTGGATTATGGGGAAGTAAAAAGGATGACAGTGGCGGATTATGATAGTTACAGATAGAAAATATTTTATAGAAAAAAGGAAAGTTGAAAAATTAGATTTGATGTGTGAGAGAGTTTATGGAAAGAAAAAGTTACAGAATGTTATTGGTTGCGACGGTCAGGAAGGATTTGGTAAATCTACTATAACTGCGGGGGATGCATATTATATGGCTTACAAATTAAAAAGACCCGTTCTATTATTTTTTGATATTGAAAAACTGATAAACCATGCTTTGCGAAATAAAGACCACATCTATATTTGGGATGATGCTGCACTTGCAGCTCTGTCCATGGAAGGATACAACAAAACAATTCTAAAATTTATCAAAACTGTTTTATTGGCAAGAAAGAATAGGCATACTTATTTCATTAACATACAAGAAATATTTAGATTAAAAGAACCAATTGTTGCTAGGATGATTGGATTAACTCATGTCTATTCTCCCGACGAACTTAAAATAGGAAAATTTGCTTACTATAAGAAAGATAGATTAATTAATCTATATAAAGAATGGCAAAGAAGAAAAGTAAAAGCTTATAGGAAGTACATGACTTTTCCTGGAACATTTCCAAATCTTCTTCATAAGATATTTGATGAGAAAGAATATGAAAACCTTAAAGATCAAGCAATATTATCAATAATGCACGATAAAAAAACTCACAAAGATGAAAAACTTATGAACTTAATGTATAAAATATCTATGTTGCCTGTTGAAACTGATTTAAATCAAAAAGAAGTTATGAAACACTTCGAGATAAGCGAAAGAACTGTGCGTTTTTGGAAGAAAAAGTTAGATGATACCGACCCGTTCAACTTACACACGGCAAACAGCACGAATATTAATAATAAGGGATATATAGAACCGAAACCAATTGAATTGGTAGAGCTGTAATGCTATACTATAATAGGAGTAACAAATGAAGGCTTCAATCTATCTGAGAACATCCACAATCGAGCAACACCCAGAAAAGCAAGAAGAAGCTTGTAGAAAGTTCGCTCAAGCAAGAGGTTATGAAATAGAAGGAGTCTACTTAGAAAAAGTTTCAGGATATAAGAAAGTAGAAAGAGAAAAGTATGAGCAAATAAAACAAAAAGCATACAAGGGAGAAATTCAGGCAGTTATCGTTTGGGCATTAGATAGATGGATCAGAAATAGAGATACTCTACTGGATGATGTCACAATACTTACAAGCTATGGATGTAAGTTACATTCTGTGCAAGAGCAGTGGTTAGAAGCTATTAACATTGAAGGATCACTTGGAAGAACTATTCAAGACTTTCTGCTTGGATTGATGGGAAGTCTTGGAGAATTAGAAAGTGAAAGAAAAAGCGAGAGAGTTAAAATGGCTTATAAATCTCACAAAGGCAGATGGGGAAGACGTGGTATTCACACTAATAAGAAGAAGATAGTATATGATATGAGGAGCAAAGGATTAAGCTATAGACAAATATCTAAACAAACAAATCTTTCTATAGGTGCCGTTCATAAAATCATAGCAGAAAAAGATAGGAAAAAACCCCCTGTTTCAGAGGTTTCATAAATGGGTCAATTAATGAACATGGGTTTTGGAGAAGGATTTAAAGAATTATTTTTGAGAATAGGGTTAGATTTGAATAGTCCTGCTGGTTTTTTGTCGTTGGGTGCTTTAACAATATTTATTTTAATAGTTTGGAAAGTTAATCAAATGGGGAAATGATAGACAAAAGATATTTCGTTGATGAGAGAGGCTTATTTCAAGCGAGAGAGGTATTATTTTAGATAGATGAAAGCGCCGAATCTATATCTTGAGATATATTCCTAGCGATTTTACCTAACTTATTAGTTCTGTTTTTGGATTTTTTTTGATTCTGATTTAAAGATCTGATAGCTTTAGAAACAGAACTCCTTGATCTTGTGTCCTGTTTAAGATTTTTTATCCTATTTTTCAGATTTTCTCTTTGTTTCACTGCTCTATTTGTTTTTTGCAAAGCTCTTAATTCTGCTTTCAATTCTCTCAAACTTTTTCTTTTAAATCTTACCATTTTTTTCTTCTATTGAATTTTAAAAAAGAAAAAGGAAAATAAAAATAAAAATAAAGTTATTTCCTTCTTCTGCCCGAGCCTGATCCACCGACTCCTCCAAACACTCCGAAGATTATTCCCAATACAATTCCTGCTACTAGAGCTAGAACAATAATAGTAACAAAGTCACCGAAGGTTCCTAGACCTACAAGAGAATCATTTCCAGCTTGGAAAGCTTCTCCGCAACTAGATGTATCAGTTGAATTACATCCTGCTGTGTTAGTTATTCTCGTATCTCTCAGTTCTTGAACAATGACAAGCATAAGCACAAGAACTATCACAGCAACACCTATGGACAGAATAGAAGTAGCCATGCCTCCAAGCTGACCACTCTTATTCCGTTTCATAGACTTCATTGGAGCTACGACAGGATTATGAGTTTTTGTAACCATCTTTAATAAAAATAAAGTTATTTCCTTCTTCTGCCCGAGCCTGATCCACCGACTCCTCCAAACACTCCGAAGATTATTCCCAATACAATTCCTGCTACTAGAGCTAGAACAATAATAGTAACAAAGTCACCGAAGGTTCCTAGACCTACAACGGATTCGTTAGCGGCCTCAAAAGCTTCTGTACCTGAGGCCTGGGTGTCTCTCAATTCTTGAGTTATCACAAGTGTAAGCACAAGAACTATCACAGCAACACCTATGGACAGAATAGAAGTAGCCATGCCTCCAAGCTGACCACTCTTATTCCGTTTCATAGACTTCATTGGAGCTACGACAGGATTATGAGTTTTTGTAACCATCTTTAATACCTCCTTTATATTTTTGTATCATGTAAAATCTATATTTTTGAGATATATAAACATTAGTTAACTTTTAAGTTAACTTTTTTTCTTTTTTTCATGCTTATCTAGAAGTGAAACTAATATTAAATTAAATACAACTACAACTATTGTTACAGAGACCAGCACCATGAAAGAATTTAAATTTTGTAAAGCTATTATTCCAATTACTGGTTCTGTGGAAGGTTCTATCATCTTCTTTCTCTCCCCATGACAAGAACCCCCAAACTTATCACTCCAGCAATTATAAAACCAGATGCTATCCAATAGGGAATTAGTTCCAGTGTTGCAAGAAATAGAGAACCAGCTATTGCAACAAAACCTGCAAAACCAAAAGCTCTTCTAGAACCAAAAGATAGAGTTGCCATGAAAAGAACGATCACAAAACCTAACAAAGCTATAGTAAAAAATAATCCATCTGTAACTGTATAACTCCATTCTGAAAGACAAACCAATGCTCCTTCGCATCCATCTTGCAAGTTGGTTGGTAGAGGGTGTAGTTGTGATGTCATTTTAAGGCGACCTCGATATTCTGAAGATTACTGATATTATTGCAGTTATTAATGAGAAAAACATTAATGTAAGAATTCCTTCAACCACATAGCTAGGCAGAGAGAATCTGTCTTCTAAACTTTCTAACATATTGAAAACTGAAGTGAAAGGTTGGAAAATGCTACCAAGTATTCCATATCCTCCTCTAAATATTTTTCCTTCAAAGTCTCCGCTTCCTGGGTCAGGGTCGGTGGGAGTTATTTTTCCTCTCTGTTCTTGTGCTTCGGCTGAAAATGTATCTAAATCTTCATATTCATCTAAATCATAAGTTAAACCAGAGCCATAGTTATCACTCCATCCCTGTCCTACAACACCAATTGCTATGATAGACATTGAGCATATCACTACAGCGAACAAGGCTAATTTTATTTGCCCTCTCTTATTATTCATTTTCATCTTAAAGCCCATATAAACAACACTCCTAATATAATTTGCGCTACGATTAAAGCTGGGTGTACATAGACTATGCCTACAGAACCTAAAATAATAAAACCTAACAGATAAAGTACAATCCCTGCCACAGGAGAGAAAGTACCAATACCTATCATAATCATAAGAAGAATGAAAGACCACATCAGTCCTTCTAAACCAAAAATAGATGATGGATTAGAGACCTCAAAACTTAAAGAATCTATCCTTATTTCATTTCCAGAAAGAGCTGTCCTAAATATTTCAGCTACGTAAGAGCCTCGTGAACTACCGACATCACATATTAATGTATTAGTTGCACTAGTTGATTCAACGTTACAGACAATTGAGCTTCCGTTAGTAGAATATCTTGTAACTTCCAATCTAACAGAAGATAAATCATTAGTTACATCATTCCACGTAAAACTTGTTATATTTGTACTATCTGAAAAAACAAAATCATATTCAAAGCCTTCAGTATTGTCAAATCTTCCAAAAACATTATCAGTATCTTCGATGACAAAAGGCAAAACACATATTGTACTTCTACAAGAAATTGTTATGCTATCTTCGGTTTTTAAGAGATTATTGTCTAAATCAAAAAATCTAAATCTATATATTACATCATCTTCAACTAACTTGGATGAAAATTGACCGAAGTTGTCAGTTATTCTAGTTTCAACATTTTTAAAACTTCCTAATCCAGGGAAAAACCTATCTATTTTAACCAATCTGTCAGATAGGGGTATCAATCCTTCATCTTTAATCTCAATTATTACATTTCTAGAACTTGTTTTATTAGGAAGCAGTAAATCAATCTGGGTAGTATTTTGGCTTATAGGCAACTTATTGAATTGGTAAATTCTTTTTGATAGAGATGTGTTAATGTCCGTAGTAGCATTAGTCAACTCTATCTTTGAACTGAGAAACATAGTTTGATTATTCGGAGTAGAATTGAATAAGAAACTGTTATCCTTATTTAATTCAAAAGATTCATTTTTTGTCACTGTTCCATTTCCGAGATACCATACAAAATCCGCCTTAAATATTGCTTCTGCTTCTTCTAAGTCTTCTTCATGTAACAGTGTAAAATTAATTGTCCCATCTCCTGCTGATGTTTCAAAATCACTAGGAATAACTGTCTGTTGGTTAGTTGGTGTTTGTTGTGTTGAAAAATCATCATCTACTTGTAATGTCACATCCCAGAAGAATTCTAAATTATCTGTATTTTCCAAAGAAGGAATGTCTATATTCCTTCTTATTGTATAATTTCCTGAACCAATTTCCTCTATATCTGCTAAATAGGAAGTTCCATTGTAAATCAATGAAGAAGAAAATAAATCAGCAGATGGATCAGTAGATAGGTTAATTTCAAAATTCTGGCTATCAGTGTCATAAGTACTAGCCGAAAAAGATTCTCCTATAATCTCAAATCTATTAATCGAAAATGTACGATTAAACGGAGAAAAAGAACTAATATTATTTGTTGAATTTGAGAATGTTCCTAAAACATTCCATTTGAAATCTCCAAAGTCTATGTTTTTTTCATTGAATATTGCTGTTTCGTTTTTGTTTGTTCCAGAAAAAACTGTTGAATTTGTTCTGTATAGGGTTCCGTTTTGATGCCATATATGAAGAGTTGAATTTTCAGAAAAATAACTGCTACCTATTAATTCTGCATTTAAACTTGCGTTAAAAGTAATATTTTTATTAATTGTTATAGTATTATTCGCTGGGCTGTTAAGGTCTATAGCACTACCAGAGCTAAAAGGATAAGTTGCATTATTCTCAAATAAAAATTTAATTTGAGCATCATTTAATGCTTCTTTCCATATACCTACCTCATCTATATCTGCATCTAGATTTGTTGCCCAGCCACTTTGTATTCTTTCTCCAAGTTTAATAAGATTGGAATTATCTTCGTGTTGAAAAGTTGTTTGATTCATCAAAGTACCATTGATATATGCCTTTGAGTGTGTTCCGTTAAAACTCATAGCAAGATGAGTCCATTTTCCATTGCTTAGATGATCTGAGAGAACACCTGTGAAAACAGGATCATCAGTATCTGCCGAACTTCCTGCTATAAATAATATTTCATCCGTAGAGCCTCTATACCCTATTACAAATGAATCATCTTGAGCTATTATTGCAGTTCTGTCTGATGAAGTTCCTAAATTATCTGGATTAATCCATACGGAAGCTGTGAAGGTATCTGTATTTAAAGAATCTGTTAAGTTTACCCAGTCTCCTGAGTTGAAATCAAAAGATTGATTGACCAATCCTTGAACTCCTCTAGTTGCTCCAAGATTCGTTCCGTTAAAATTATCTAACTCATCTTTAACATCTCCAGAGGTTTTATCTAGCTTATAGTATGCTCTAACATCGTCATTTAGACTTTGAGAACTTACCAAAGGTAAAATTAAAACCAAAGACAAAACTAATAAAATAATTAATTTTTTCATCTTGAACCCCCTGGAGGTTTTCCAAAAAGTATGACTAAGAAAACAACCAAAGCTAATAAGATAAAAGTAGGATAGTAACTCCCTAACAGTGCGTTAGTTATTGTAAATCTAGTTATTGTTTCTGAAAAAGCAGGGTTTTGAGAAAGAGAATGCCATGTGTTGCTCAGCATTACAGCTATTAACAGACCAAACAAAGATATGATTACATAAATGAAATAGAAAGCTGGATGTATCCTTGTTGAAAAAGCAGTCAGAGCTAATAGAATTATATACCCTATGGTTATCCCTAGAAAAACATAATCCCACGAAGAGTTTAATGAATTTTGAGAAGTTTGAAGAGTTTCTTGAGCTTCAGTGCCTTCGTATTTTGAATCGTTAAGATAATCATCTAATTCTGTATATACTCCATCAAATAGATGATTAAGGAAAAATATTACTATTCCAATTGCAAAAATAGAAGCAATTACAAAAATTAAACTTTGTATTTGCCCTCTTTTGTTGTCTTTTAAAATACTTTTTAATTCCATTAGAAACTAATCTCCTCCTCTATTTTTCTTTTCAATTTTTTCTTTCCTTTCATCATGTTTAAACTATCTAAAACCATTTTGGTAGCTTCTCTTTCGGAAATTTGATTTTGTTTTTTGAAATCTTCAACCCATTTTTTAAAATCTGCATCTACTTTCATCATCTTCCAATTTCTTTTAGCCATGTTGATTCTCCTCAAAACCCATCTTTCTTATGTGTCTTTCATTATTTTTAATTAAAATAGTATTGATAACTGCAAAAATCCAGAGAGTTGCTAAAATAAAACCTAAAAACCAAAAGGCGTAGAAGGACGCAGATGCAAAAAAGGAGAAGAAATCTTGGATTGTAGGGTCAACTATATCATTTTGCAAACTTATGAATATGAAGTTGGTACTTATTAGGAAAAACAAGGCTGCCAAAATCAGAAGAGTATATTTATATGTAGGATTAGAAGTTCTAAAAAAAATAAAACCTATGAAAAAAACTAATCCTATTCCTGCTGTAAAATATATTGTTCTTGTAATTGTGTCGGTCTTCAATTCAGATGGTTCTATACCTCCAGGATTGATGTACAATGGAAAAGAACTAGTTTTATTTATACTGGAAGATAAGCAAGTAACATCGTAGACATATTCTCCTATTTTAGATGTTTGATTCTCATCTAATGTATAGTTATAGTAATTACCTTGGGCAGACCTAGTCATTTCTTGATAGTTAACAAGAATACTTCTATTAGGATAGAATATAGTTATCCTACACTCCACAGAAGAATCAGGAATACCTCCATTTAGTCTGACAGGATGTTTAATATCAGTCTCTGTATTGTACTCTATAGCTAATGAACTAACTCCAGGCATAATTAAGGTTGTTATTAAAAGTAGTAAAATAACTATAACCTTAATTTTTTCTTTACCTCTCCCCATGCTCCCTCGTTACTTCTTTTATAATTTTGAGAGTTAGAATTAACACTTTCGAAAGACACTTTACCTAAAAATCTTTTTTCATTCTGTTCTTTTGCTCTATTGAGTGTTGTATACGTATTAATCAATATCAAATCCATTATGGTATCACATACATTTCTGCTCTCAATTCCATAATCTCGCCAGTTAAGAGCTATGTCTAGACACAAATCATCTTGGAATTTAATCATGATATTTCTTATTTCTTGTTCATCCAATAAAGACATAACAGTTCCTTGATTAATAACAGATTTAAGTTTTATTTTTAAGTTCTTTAATCCCATATCATTGACTAGTGGGTTTCCTACTTGAATAGTTTGCCCATTCATATCTATTTCTTTTCCTAAAAGTTCTAGAATTATTTCTGCGACTATTTTCCTAGGATTAATCTGCTCAAGAACAACAGCTTGTGATTCTTGCATTTGCTGGTGTATAGTAGGTAGATGAGGTTTTATATTTTCATCTCCTTGCGCCCTGGCTATATCTTTCTGCGCAGCGACTTGGGCAGCATAATTTTCATATTCTTCATTTACCATCTTAGATTATATCTCCTATGTTAAAGTTTAAAATATTATTTTGATTATTTCTTCTTCTATCTCTTGTAATTGGTCTAGTAAATAAACCTGTTGATTCTAATCCTTGATTAACATCCCCGAATATCCCAAGACCTACGGCTTCCAAGCTAGGTGTTCTTGCAAATTGTCTATTAGGAGCTATATCTGGCTGTAATTCTGATCTGCTAAAACCTAGAGAAGGAAAGTCAAAACCTCCAAAACCTCTTCCTCTTCCTATACCAGTTGCGATTCTAGGTACAATTGGAGAAGAAAAAATATCTCTTCCTAATCCCACATTAACATTAGTAAGTGAAGTCTCAAATTGAGACCTGAAAGCACTTCCTTGTGTACTAGAACTAATACTTGCTGGAGATTGCAAATCCGCTAATTGAAAAATATTTGTTGTTCTACTTCCTCCTCTTTGTAAGTTTAAATCAATTTGGTTTGTTTGTGGAACTTGAACAAAAGAAGTTTCTTCTATAGGTTCTTGTATCTCTAAAGAAATAGTAGATGGCGATGTTGGAGTAGTTATTTCGCTAGTTTGAAATTGCTGACCTTCTAATCTAGGCAATGAAAATACATTTGATTGGCCTGGTTGAGTTATAGGAGTTACTCTCTGTAATCCTGCAGCGGTTACTTCTGTGCCTTCTGTTCTAATAAATGACGAAGTTTGTTCTAATTGTTGTGATTGAAGTACATCCCCTACATCAGAAATATCATCTGTTCTTCTACCTTGAAGTACATCCCCTACATCAGAAATATCATCTGTTCTTCTAAAACCAATAGCTTGAACATCTCTAGAAACTCTCAATGATCTTGGACTTCCAATAAAATCAATTCCTCCATCGGTTCTCGGAAAGGTATCAAATTCTAATCTAGCCGCTCTTCTTCTACCAGCAACAACTCCAAAAATATTATCATCTAATTGTTTTCTTCCACCACCTACTCGGACTTGTCTTCCTACACCTAAAGGGTCTGCTCCCAAAGAAACCACTTCATCTCCAAAAGAAATTTCTCTATTAAGAACTCTTGTAACTTGAGAACCTCTAGCTCCTTGTCCAAAAGGCAACTGAATATCAAGCAGTCTATTTCCTCTTCCAAGAAATGAACTTCCTAGTAATTCAGAACTTGTTGCAGTACCTATCTCAGATACATCTCTTCCTACTCTTGCTACATCTCTTGAAAAGGGATTAACCTCTAAAACAGGTCTGTCGACAAATACCCTTCCTATAGTTGCATCTGGTCTTCCTCCTGTGCCTCTAACAGTTAGACTTTCTCCTAAAACAGTTGTAGGTCTTGCAACATTAAGGTTACTTGAAGGTATCGATACATCTGCTTGTCCCCCTGCAAATCGTTGAGATATGGC
>LFUF01004331.1_pt1 | contig 10593 bp, 18 predicted proteins | sample 633261 | NCBI WGS metagenome assembly LFUF01 (sample SAMN03781032, study PRJNA287316) | hypersaline lake metagenome | isolation source: virus filtrate of water collected from the Namib Desert Hosabes playa | place: Namibia | collected 2013
CTACAGTAGTAGTGATAGTTAAAAGCAAATAACAATGACACAAGTAGCAGATTACATAACAGATTACGGGGTTGAATTATTGTATTTTCCCATGAGGATAGGAGTCGATCCTCGTAATGGTAATCTGCTTTTGTCATACTTACCGCCTAACATTCAAGAAAAGTACAGAACAGAGAAAGATAATTTTCAGGGTTGTAGGAATGGAAATGTTATACCCCGTTATTTAGCGTTTGATTTTGCGGGTACGGTAGTGACTTGCGAAGTACCAGAACGTTTGACTAGCGAAGAAATACGATTTAGTAAGGAACAATCAGAAGCAACTTCTCTGAGTTACTTTGGAGAGTTTATCAACTACTCAGAACTCAAATGGCTAGCAGACCTTACAACAACATAAAGTATATATACACCACCGACTTAGGACAAGAAAAATTAAAACTGTATCGACAATTTAAGGATGAGGACACAGACCAACCCCTGCTCTCACTAACTGTTACTTTCCTGAGTGCGATCGTAGGAACTAATATTAAGGTGGGAAAATTAGGAAAAAATGAGAGACTTAGAGCTTTGAGGGTGTATGTAGATTTGGGTAATTTTGACTGGTCTCAGCAAACAGTACCTATGCCTTTTAATGATGCAGACAGTATTACTCGCCAAACTCAAGAGAACAGTGAGTTGCCTAAGTTTTTGTGTGCTGATTATTTAGGTGAGAATAGTGGGAGCATAGTATTATGACAACTATTACTACCATATTCAATGGTAATCTTGAGTTGCCTTTTACTAGAACAAACAGTTTTAGAAGGGGTGATTATTTGATGATAATAGTGCCTGCATTGGCTGAGTTGAATACAGAGCTTGAGGTAGATGTAGCGTTACAGGTTGATGTTGGTAATATAAGAAGACAAGTAATACTTCCAACAGCACAGGTATTGGATACTACTTATATTACTGAAATACCGTTTTCTTTGAGAAACAACGATAGTGATTTGTTTTTGTTTGTTTTTGCTACTAACTCATATAACGCACAGATAAAAGTAGTAATAAACGAGAACAAACAACTTGACAGAATAGAACAAAAAGTAGATGAGGTTAACGCCAAAGTAAGCATTGTTCAAAACACTCAAGCAGTAGATTTGTTTTTGCAGACTAGTGATGTTGCTTTACAAGGAATAGATGTTGGTGTGGATTTAATACCTCTTTTACCTGCTGTACCACTTTTACCTTTACCATGAACACATTATTAGTGCTGTTGGATTTTATAGAGGAGAACAACATACATCTTTATTTGTTCTCTTTTATTTGGTTATCAGTGTATGTAATACTAAAACTAGAAGGTAATGACATCAAAGTATTATTAGATGTCTCACTTATACTTTTTCCCATCAATCCTAAGAGGAGAAGAAAATGACTAAAACAACAATCACTACTCAATCAGGTACTATTAGAGCATACGCTACTGAAGGAGTAGTAACGCAATCGACTATTAGAGAGTATTTATTGGTTAAGTCTGATGGAGGTAATAAAAATATAATACTTAATAATGTTGACAACGAATATGTTATTACTAGAGTATTTGGTCAGGGTAGTAGTGGTAACTTTATACTAATCTATGATGGTCTTGAAATAATCAACCTCACAGGAGTAGAAAAAGTTAACGAATACCCTGATATTATTATTACAACTGATAGTGTTATCAATATTACCGACAGTGCTGGTGATAAAAAAATAGTAGTACAACTAAAACGTATAGGATTAGAGAGGATACTAAATGTATAACCAACCGTATGTAAAAAAACTAAACGATAACTCCTTTATTGTAGAGTATCCTAATTTTCCAAAAGATAAGTTATTGTTAGATTTTTTACCTATTATCAATCAATTCAAACTTAAGGGTAGGTTTTGCCTTCAACACTGGCAAGCCAAACCAAAAGGATTTAGACAATGGGGGATATATTGCAACGAATCTAAAAAGTATTTTTCACATTCTTATGATAAGTTTAAGGTTGTTACTCTTCTGAAAGTACAAACCTTACAATTAGATGAGAGAAGATTTAATACTGTTCCAACAGCCGTTGTGTTGTATATCGATGCCAGTGTAGGTAAGGAGATAATAATTGAATAATATTGTATTCCAAAAAGAACAACCCAAACAACCTAACAACCAATGGGTTATTCCTGAGTACGGATTTATCGCTTTTCTAATAGTATTGTTGTTGGTATGGAGGCGGATTAATGAGGAGAGATGAAGAAAACCAAAATATACTAAAAAAAATATCTGACTTACATAAATGTACGGAGCAGCTGTGTAAAGAAATAAGCACACTTCAAACAAAAATTAATAACCTAGAAGAGGTGTTGTATAAAGGTAATTCAGAACAGAAAAGTGTGAAAGAAGAGATAGCCACTTTGGAAAGTAATATAGCACACCAACAAATAAGAAATAATAAAAATGAAGAGGTAATACAGAAATTGTTTTGGGCTATTACTATTGGTGTGAGTGGTACTTTCCTTATGACTATCTTACAATTATATGTTAACGTATCTAATGAATCCTCATCAAAGAATACAGTACAAGTAGTTACTACTGCTAATCTTACCAACTCGTAGTATGTTATATTTATCAAGTAGTTCTTTGTCGGTAAGTTTAGTGTTGACGTAAGGTTTTTTGTCCTTGAGCATCTTACCTCCCATTAAGTACACATATTTAGAAGGTGGTAAGACTAGATTTCTGTTTTTTTGCAATTCTTTATGTGCTTGTTCAATAACCTCATTTTGTGCGTCAGTAAATACAGTTAAATTAAACTGCTCTTCAAATATGTCCTCAACTTTTATGACAACGTAATTGTCTTTAATAGGCATTACCATCTCTATTAGTTTGTAGGCATATTTTTTTTGATTGTTTTTAGCTACTACGACCGTGTAGCCGTTGCGGGTCTTAACTAATTTTTTCAAACTATAAAAGTCCATAATTTCCTTAGTAGTAGTACAAATAGAGTATATCATAAAATGATTTCACTTCTACAACATCCCACCACCCACCAATGGATATTGAGCGATCGCCGTCCAGTGGATAGAAAAGCACTGTGAGAATGTACCACTACAATCGCTACACACCTGCTAAAATGAGGACTGAACAATTGGAGATAGGAAACATGGCAACCATATCCAAAGACAAAAACTCCATTCGCATTCACTTTACAGACCCCCTCACAGGACGTAAAAGATTCTTATATCCTAAACTCAAATGGAACGCTTCTGATTTGAAGAAAGCAGAAGGTATATTACGTATATTGGAGGGTGATATTGCTGACGGCACTTTTGACCCCTCATTATCAAAGTACAAGTATAAGAATCAATTAAAACTACGCGAAGAAAGTAATACACCACTCTCATGGTTGTATGGTAAGTACCTATCAATTATGGACATACACCCGCGCACTTACCGACAAAAGGAATATGTAATTCGCAACTTTATTGATGAGTGTGGCGACAAACCACCTAATAGATACGACTACAATGATATTGACTTGTTTTTAAGTAAACAACTAGAAAAGTACCCTAAGTCATTCAATCGTAAAAGTAATTTATTGTATGATATGTTTAATTATTTTTGGGGGTGTAGTCTGGTTGATTGTAATATCGTAAAAATATATTTAGATAAAGCATACATCAAGAAAAAGAACAACCAAAAAAATCGCATAAAAATCTTCGCTGATGAAGAGATTAATAAAATACTAGCTAAATGCCAAGAATATTATCCTGAGTGGTTGAATTTTGTTAATTTCCTGTTTAGCACTGGTTGTCGTTTGGGCGAAGCCGTAGCCTTGCAATGGCAAGATGTAAACTTCAAAACTTCTGAGGTTACTTTCAACAACACTTATGACAATGAGTTTGGGTTCAACCAAGCCAAAGCAGGCAACAGAAGAACGATAGAGCTTGATAATAATACTCACAATCTATTATATTGGCATTATTACTCTGACACTCCTGTTAATCAATTTGTCTTTAAGTATCACGGCAAAGCAATAAACACTCATTACTTTCGTAACAAGGTATGGAAAGACATACTTTATCAATCCAAAATAACTTACCGTAAGCCATACACTATTCGACACACTTTTATTACTAATCTATTAAAAAAGGGGATAGACCCTATTACAATATCAACTGTAACGGGGCATACCCCTAACACATTAATGAAAGAATACGCGCATGTATTACATAAGATATCACTCAAAGACTTAAAACCTTAACTACCATTTACTTTGAGTATCATTTGGATAGCTTCCTGTACTGTTTTAGTTTGGTACTCTTTCTTAAATTTATTGTAGAGAAAATTGATATTCTTATCTACTATATCAGTAATCTCTACCCCGTTTTGCTCTAAATAGTAAAACACTATTTTCTTGAACTCCTTTTTACTGAACTCATTCACGTTATTGTTTATTTGATTTTCGTATTTTGACATAATAATCTCCTACAAGTATTTACGAAAGATTGCTTTCTTGGTGACAGGATGAACAGTGTAAGTGAAACCTTTTTTCTCGAAATGAGATTTCATGGCTTCGCTTATATCTGTTTTATTGTAAAACTTATTGTGAGTATCCCACACCTTATCGAATATCTCATCAGCGTATAGTAATTCTTGAGATGCAAGATTATCTGAACGTTTATGACTGTAACCCTTATCCAAATATTCTTGCAGATGGACATAATACTCTTCTATTAGTTCATCAAAGTAAGCTATAAAAGGTACTCCCCTTTTACTTTCGCACTGTTTTACATAATTCCAATATTCTGTAAGATGTTCTATTGCATGGTCGATGTCTTCAAATATACCTAAATAAACACCTACTGCCATTATTACTTGCGAAGCAGGGTAATACTCATCAGGTATATCGGTGTCATCTTCTGTTATCTTTGAAACCTTACCTAATATTGGAAAAAATATGTTTTCTACCTTGTTCTTCTCCCATAGTTTTTTATATTGTTCCATACTATACTTCCAGTTATAAGAAGATATAGTAAGTTTGGGATTAGCTCTTTTAGTAAACAAACGAATAGTGCGTCTATCCATTTCACTCATTTGTTTACTTACTGCTTGCAGTGGTTCAATACTGGTAAATATCTTCAAACAATAAGTATAAAAGTCTTGTTTGTCCTTACCTTGTTTGGATACTACTGCGTACTGCTTCTCAGTAGTTAATATTTCAACACCGTAATCCCCCCAGCGCTTAAGGTTAGCAGCATAAAAGTTCTCAAAATTGAATAGTGCAGGTTTAAGCACTAAATCATTATTCTCGTAACTACCTCGAACATAACAAGCCTTGTGCATACGGTCAATGAGGGTAGCTCCTGTGTCACTTCCCTTTAGTTGTTTGCGAGAATGAAAAGGGTAATGCCTCTCAAACAACCCTGCGAGTTTGGATTTGCCTGTACCAGTAGCACCGCTAATATAAACAAGTGGTAACAACAATTCCTTGGAATTATTTTCGCTAATTGGAGGTAGGGCTGCGCTATTGATAAGCATACATATCGCTGCGATCGGGGTTTGTATATCCTCATCAGGTAAAGGATGAAACGAAGGTATAATCACATCCCTCAAAAATAAGGGGTAACTCAACCCTTCAGTATTAAGAGATTCAACAGGTTCAAGGTGAAATGAGTATTTGTCAAAATCGTACTCAAAAACCCAGTCATTATAATTATTCGTTTGTGAGTTTTTTATTTCATCTTTTAATTCCTTCTTACGCTGCTCTAATGATTTTATAAACTCACCTACTTCATTTTCCTCTTCTGTGAATGTATGTTGGCATTGTTTTAATTCTGACAGTATTACTTCTACACTATCAAGGTCATCGTAACATTCACGAAACTCTTGTCTGTACTCTTCTAAATTCACTATTACCTCCTATTAATAACTGCCCCTACTACCAAGAGCAGGGGCGATCCACTATTAAAATGTTAGTTCTTGTTGTTGACCAAAGTGTTCAATGATTTTATCTAGCTCTTCTACTTCTAGAGCTAAAAATCCATTCTCACTTTTACCAAGAGTCCGAGAGGTGATGTTTTTTATTTCTCGTTTATTCTCGATATTAAAAACGTCAACTACATCAACAAGACTTAACCATTTCTCACACCACTCATCGCTTAGAGTAACCTCACCCTTAGAGTAAGCGGTAAACCCTTGTGCTTTTGCTTTTGACCAATTATCTTCTAGCCACTTATCAAAAGTAGTAGTAGTGTCGGTGGTAGTAGGTTCAGGCACAAACTTTTCCACTTCTTGAGTAGTAGGTTCAGGAGTATTACTTTCACCGATGTAACTTGGCAATTCAAAGTTAACAGGATAAGCACCCGATACGTTAAGAACAAGTAATAACGTACCATAGTTTTCTGGAGAAGTAGTAGCATGAGAAAATATCTCTCTGAGGCTGCCAGTAGGAAACCCACATTTGGATAACTCCTTATTCAGGAACTCCATACGGTCTTCTGGTTTGAAGTAACCTCCCCCTTTCGAGTAGTTGCTGCCACCTGATTTTTTGGCGGGTACTTCAATGCTGACTAATTTGGAGAGTTCAGGGAAATCATCTGGCATTGCCTCTACAAGTTCATCCTCACCCTTCAAATTACTGCGCTTGTATTTTCGCACATTAATATAGTCAGGTTTGTCCTCCTGCAAATCAGGTATTAACCCCTTATTGAATAGTGCATCATTAATACCTGACTCATCAGCTAACTCACCTGCTTCAGTATCTTTATCCTTAATACGAGGTACTAACTCATTAAATACTTTCTGCTCTTCAGTATTTAATTCTTCAAACTTAGGTGGTTTAGTCAGCACTATTAATTCTTGTTCAGTCAAGTAACAACCCTCGAAAGTTTCACATATTTTTTTGAGTATGTGATGCTCGCTGCAATCGAGAATAGTAATGAATCCAGTACCCGACCACTTTTTCAGTAATGCTGTTTGTCGTTCATTAGCTTTATCTTCTGGTTCATTACGTCCTTTATTGAACGAAAAAGTAGTACCGTACATAGACTTCATAGGCGATGACGGTATAAATACTATTTTATCTTTTCCGATATAACCTACATATATCGGTAGAGTAGTAGAGTTATCTTCAAACTTCACTACTTCTTTACCATCTTTCTTGTAGGCTATACGACCCAGAGAAGGTTTCAGTATTACATACTTATCATCGTGCAGTCCTTCTTTCGGGTAAGACTCCCCTTCTACTTTTTCGGTAAGCGGCAGATCGAACGGTACATTAGGCGGTAATAACAAAGATGCCATAGTTTCCTTAGTTTTCCTTAGTTATGGACAATACCTACTATAATATAGTTGTCGTTAAATTGCAACACAATTAAAATTAAATGAAACAAGTACACGATATGAAAGCTACAAAGTGTTGGTACAACCGTGTCACAGGGATTGTGCGTTACTCCCCTCAAAAGGGTAAAAATTGGCTCTACTTTGCTTCTACTGGAGAGTATCACACTTTTTTGAAGATTAATGGCATAGTAGAGTGTCGTTATCGCAATGATTTATTTTTATTTACTCAACAAAAGTTGATTTTTGGCGACAATCGGTGGGTAGTGGATTTCAAACTAAGTGCTGACTCCCTGTACGGTCGCAAAACACTAGGGTTTCTGGCTAATCACACTAATAACAATATCTCTACTTACGTTAGTGAATTGGATAATCTTTTTATAGAGTATAAAGGCATTCAGGATACTAACTTTCTTAAAAAACAACGTCAATTGATGTTGTACCCCAAAATAGACAAGAAAGTAATACTGGTTAGCGAAAGATGTCAAGCGTTTGTACATGAAGATATTGACAACCTTAATATTTTTTGCAAGAATATTACAAGTGTACAGTATTTAGTGAAGTTAATGGAGAAATACTATGTCTGATAAAGAAGTAATTGATGTTGAAGGTATGTTATGGAGCGAAGTATGCGAAGAACACGGACAGAGTGCCGATCAGATGTTCCATCGCTACAACTTATCTCCTGAGATGCTAACAAAGCAAGGTAAACTTATTAATTTTACTGGACGCGGTAGCTTCACAGGTAATATTGTCTTTGATAAGGATTTTGTGTTGCAGAAATTAGCAAAACAGATCAATAGCCTAGGTCTGGTAGTAGAGGAGGATATTGATGCTTTAATGAGTGAGGTAAAAGATGTTGTGGTTCAGGCTCAACAGAAGGAACGCGAAAACAAACTACAGGAGGTACGTAAACAACTGGAAGATTTACGAGGGGCAGGTATCGATGAAAAAGAGCTTGCCAAGATATTGAACATTAAATAGTAGTGTTGTAACCTCAGCAACTTTATTACGGTTGCTGAGTTTTAATATTTTACTTGTTGCATAGCAGTATTAAGTATGATAGTATTACTTTGTACTGTGTAATTATTACCCTAAAGAACATGAAACCAAAAAACGCCAAGAACGACAATGGCAAAATCAAACTAAATCGTAGTCTCGCAGGCAACCGTGAAATAGAGACTAAATTTTACCAAGATGTATGGGAGAAATGCAAGACAGCAATATGTGAGAATGCCTTGCCGCTTCCTAACATGGAAAAATACGTAATTTACATAAATATTAACTCTGAACTAGCCTACGAAATTACTTTCGATAATGATTACTTTGTTTGGTTCTTGTCTTGGCTAGTGGTAAATCGAATGAAACGTGACTTTGATTGGATGGAAACTAAACTATCTGATTGTGAGGACATTTTACGCATTGCTAAAGAGAAAGAATTAGAACAAAACTTACATAATATCGCCTCTCAAGTATCAGAATTAGAGGGCGAAGACATAGAAGTAGTTAAGAAAAGACTATTACCTGCTTTGAGAGCAAAACAAAATAAAAAGTAAACCACTACTACTCCCTTCCCTTCAACAATGGGAAGGGATTTTTAAGGATTATGAAAATAACAAAATGCAATCGCTGTAATTTATGTGAAACCTCTAATACTTACTGCCAATCACGCGGTAGCGGTAAGCAGCCAATTATGATTATTGGCGAAGCCATGGGAGAGACTGAGGAAAGGTACGGGTTACCCTTTATCGGAGATAGTGGGATTATGCTAGAAATTATGCTAAATTCCATTGATTTAAGCTCCGAGGATTGTATGGTAACTAACCTAGTGCGGTGCAGGCCTCCCGACAATCGTACTCCCCTCAAAAGTGAGATTCTAGCGTGTTACGGTTATCTTTACCATGAAATAGTCACGTTCGATCCTTCCCTGATTGTATTACTAGGTAATAGTCCCCTCAAATTTTTTATTGATGCCAGTGCCAGCATCAGCAAGTATCGCGGTAAAGTATTTCATCAAGCAATACTTGATTCCAAACTTACTCGCAACAATAAAAGGCTGAGAAGATACAGCGATAAGCATTATTACTTTTTACCGCTTTACCACCCCTCAGCACTTATCAGAAATAATAAATTATCTGTAGGTAGCCCTAAATATCTCACTTGGCTGGATCTACAGATAATAAAAAACTATATCAAACCATGATACTTTCTCATGCAAGAAATACAGCAGAATTTACCCTTGATAGGGTTTAGAATCTTGGTATCATCAGGCACAATATAATACTTAAACAAGTTGCCATAACGGTTAGTACCTGCGCATTGATAGCAGCACTTATCAACATAAGGATAAGCATCGATCGGCACTATCTCACGATACAGGCTTTCCCCTGCAAAAGGATTGTGATTGATTTTAATTATCATTTTTTTCCTCTATTAAAATAATTGAATCCCCGATTTAGGGATCGGGGATTCAAACATTACTACTCTTCTAATAATTCTATGGAAGGATCAAATATTTTTATGAAGATATTTTTCCCCTTCTTATTAAAGGCTATGCTTGTTACTTTTGAAAGGTTGTTTACCTCTTTTGCTTCTACGGGAATGGAAGCATTCCCGAGGAAAAAAGCCTGAGTAACATCTTTGGCTTGTCCGTCTGTACGATAGACATCCCACAGAGACTGGATTGCAAACAACTCAAATTCTTCTTTGGAGTAGATTACTAGCTCTACACCCAAATAATAGGTAAGAGAGTATAAAGTTGAAAGCTCCTGGCTTGCCAAGCAATAGAGAACTTGTTCCTTATTTTCCAAGTAGTGTTGGTTTCTCCCAAATCGAATTTGGGAAAAAATTTTCCTGATCAATACATCTCTGATATCCATATTTATTTGCCTCCTTATTGTTCAAGGGGGATCGAAAACCCCCCTAGTAGATACTCTCTAGATATACAATTCAGCGATGTTATCTATTTCAGTTTTTTTCGCATTGATGATCTTATCGTAAAGATCAGCCGAAAACGGGTGATCGGCGGGCAAATGCACGACTCTGTCCGTGTGGACAGATTCAATGAGAAAGCCTGAGAAAAAATCCACGCGATTGGATTCTATCACAGTGATGGCGGTGTTGTAGCCTTCAAATGTTTGTTTCATTTTTTTTTATTTGATTGAACTGCAATTAAATAATACCACAAATAATAGTGCAGCAGGGTAAGTTATTTATTAATATTACTTATAAGTAATATAAGTAATACTGATGAATTAAGGCTTGAC
>LFUF01004211.1_pt1 | contig 10025 bp, 5 predicted proteins | sample 633261 | NCBI WGS metagenome assembly LFUF01 (sample SAMN03781032, study PRJNA287316) | hypersaline lake metagenome | isolation source: virus filtrate of water collected from the Namib Desert Hosabes playa | place: Namibia | collected 2013
TGCCAATTGTTGGCAGTTGTTCGGTCAGGTTTAGCAAGGCATTTGATCCTTCATCAGTAATGTTGTCTGCTACACTGTCTGCAGTCAAACTGTCATTAAAGCTATCCAGAGCCAGGCCTGTTGCACCTGCGATAAGTGCTACTAGCGCGATGAGTACGACGAAGTTTACAAGTTCGTTCATACTTACCATTTAGTTTGTTTTTTATACCTCCATTATGAGCGCCAACTATTCACGCCCTATAGAATAACTGTTTTGTTAAACATATATAAATACTACTTAAGAAAAACACTTTTTTATGTGTAGTGGCCACCGCATTCCGGGCAACGCAGAGTGTCGTTTAGGATTGAGTGGTCAATGGGGCATTTTCGGGTTATGTTTTTTGATTTCATACTTTTTGGTCTTGCCAGTATCCTGCAAGTGTTGACATCATCATAATTAGGATGATGTAAATCATATGGGTGCTTGTAAGTCCTCCGGATAGCCATAAGAAGCCGCATATTATGAATGTTCCGAAGCTTGCGGCCATCATGCTGTCGCTTGTGTAGTATCCCTTTCCTTTTAGCCACATAAAGGTCACGAGCCATAATGTGATTGGGATTAATGGGTAGAACCAGCCGTTGCTTACGCTGTCTGCGTAATCCATCATTTTTGTGATGCTTGTCAGGTTTCCGGGGTTATCAAATGTCATGGGCGGTACCTCAGTATTGCTGCCACGAGTGCTGTGAATCCTAGGAGGCTTATTGCGGATATTGCAAAGCTTACTACCCAGAAGGGAAGTTGTAGGGTTGAGCTCACAGCATTTATTATTTCTTTAAACATGACCATTGGAGTAGTTATTAGTTTGCCTAGTTTGCTCAATACCTGCGTGACTTGAATAACTACGTTACTGTCTTTGCCTGGGCTGAGTTCTGCGGTGTCGTTAAAGTTGCTTTCTATTTCGTTGCTTAAATTTCTTATTTTGTCGTACGTTTCTGTGTTGTCTGTGGGTCTTACTTCGTAGCTTGCGCTCATTCCACTCAATACTTGAAAGCTTCCAAGGATTATTGCGCTGATGATTAATAATCCCATCATTATGTGTTGTAGGTTTAGGCTCATGCTCCAAACCTCTCTTTCATTACGTAAAGCATTATTATTCCCATGCTGGTTATTCCTATGGGTACGAGTATTCCAAAGTTAACTATGCCTAATGCGTAGATGAACCAGCTGCTTGCGATGCCTGATGCGATGCCTAGTTTGGGGCTTGCTAGGCCGATTAAGAACATTGTAAGTGTGAGTAGGAATGCTGTGCTTGTGCCGAGATTTAGGCCGAGGGTTCTTGCGAGTCCTCCAAGTTGAACGCTTAGGCTGTCAATTGTTGTTTTGGTTCCTAGGTCGTATGCTTGTGCTTTGGCTATATATTCGCCTTGTGGGTCGCTTCCCAGGTTGTAAGATATATTGTCAGCGGTGTTTGTGCTGCATTGGTTGCTTAGTTGGTCTGTGCTGTTGCTTACGTTTAGGCAGACTTGATCTACTCTGGCGTTTGCGTATGTTAAACTAAAGTTTTTGGTCGTGTTGCTATATGATAAGTCTGTGCTTATTTCTTTCAGTCTTATGAGTTGTGATAATGGCGTGCTGCCAAGTATGTCGCCGATTCTTAGTGTGTATTCTGCTTGGGTTAGTTTAAACTTGTTTGTTTCGAGTTTTTCGTTGCCGTTTTGCAATACTTTGAATTTGTAGAATACGGTGTCGCTTACGAGTGTGAATAGTGTTTGTCCTTCTGGGTCTGTTATGTCGGTTTCTGCAACGAAATACGTGTTTGTGCTTGTGTTGAACCGGTGTGCTTGCACTATTGCGTTTTCTACGTCGTTGTCGTCTTGGTCTTTTACTTTAATGGTAATGCTGCTAGCGGCAGTGGTTAATAGCGTGTATAGGCTTACTTTTTCTACTGGTGGGCCTATTACGTAGTTTTCTCTGGTGTACTCTTTGTCTTGATAAAGGCCACCCGGGATGCTATAATCGAGTAATACGTCAGTTTGCGTTAGGTTCTGGTTTACGTTTGTGCAAAATGCGTAGCTGTTTACATTTGTTGCCGAGTCAGTGTAGCTTTTTTGTTGGTTGTTGTATTGGTAGTCTAGAACTACTTCTACGTTTGCGTTCAGGTTTGCGTGGTTTGTTTCGTTGTAGAATGTGTAGTTTTGGATTGGTGTTCCGCCGTGTGCAGAACATCTTCTGATTAGTATTGGTTGTATTGTTTGGTTTGTAATGTTTGTGTTGTTTTGGATAGTGTTTGCTGCTTGTATGGTGAAGTTCCATTGGAAGGGTATGCTTGCGTTGGTGTTTTGATTGAGTGTTGGGCTTGTTATTGTTGCGGTGTATGCTTGGCTGTTGCTTGTGTTGGTGTTGGTTATATCCGTGATTAGGGTGTTGTTGTATGTTAGGTTTGCGTTTATTTTTTTGTTAGTCGTCGTGAAGTTGAGTGTGAAAGTGTTTGTGCTTCCGTCTGTTGCGATGCTTGTGTATTGGCTTGTGGTGTTTATTACTTCAAAGGTGTAGTTTTGTTGGTTGGTGTTTAGGTCCCCGATGCTTTGAAATGTGACGGGTTGGTTTAGGTTTAGGTTTGTGATGGTTATTATGTAGTGTTTGTTGCTGATTTTTTGTATGTTGTAGTTTTCTTTGCCTGTGGGGTTTTGAAGTTCAAAGTCAACCCACTTTTCTAATTGTGGTATGACGAAGTGTGCTTTGTAATCACTGTTTGTTACGGGTACTATTTCGTGGCTGCTTGTTAAGTGCTTAACCACTTGATTTTTTGGACTAAAGCTTCCCGGGGAGTATGTCCAGCTGTAACGATCTTTTTGTTTTTGTGTTGTAAGGCTTCCGCTGGTTCCTTCGACGTTTATTGTTATGTGTTTTTTGTTGGTAAGCCTGCTGTTGTCAAAGTCGTACTTAATGCTGTTGCCTAAGGGGTTTCTTCGGTAGGTGTAAGGCCTTATTTTTTTTGCGGTGTGTCCGTCAGCTGCGTAAATGCTAAGGTTGTATTTTCCCGGAGCTAGGTCGCTTACGTCGTGGTTTAGGTTAAATGTGAGACTGCTGTTTCCTATCTGTGTTATGTTGTGGATTACTCTTTGTCCGATGATGCTGGCGTTAAAGCTCCAAAGGTTTCCGTTTGGGTCTGTTACGTTTATTTGTCCGATGAGATTTGGTCCTGCTGCGTCGCCAGTTATTACCGCGTAGTTGTTGCTCCAAACATTACTATCATCTGTAGAAAAAACTGGTTCGGTGATATCAATTTCTATAGTACTGTTATTGTCAGCCCAAAAAACGCTGCCGTTTGTGCTGTTGATTCTTATATTCCAGAGATAGGTGCCTTCGCTCAAATTATGTACGAAGTTGTTCTCAGTAGCATTCTTTGGGGTTGTGTTTGTGAGTTGTGCTGTCCACGTTCCACTTTCGTTCGTGTATAGTTGTGCCGTGTCTGGATTCGTACTAGCAAACAAGAGATGATATTTATAGGTGTTAGTAATATTATTAGTTATGGTGCCCGTTGCTGGGCTCACCAGCGTCACAGTATCAGCTGTTTGCGCGGAATAATTTCTTCCGTTGCCTTCGTTGTAACCATATATTGCGTCTGTACTGTCGTACTGTTCTTCCCAAAAAGCAAGATTGTCAACTATTCCATCGCCGAAACTATCTTGATTATTAGCCTTCTGCCTTCCGCCAACCACTATAGGCGCATACGTTCCACCACCAAAATCAGCAGTACTTGCGTCAGTATCCTCACTTGTACCATTCACGAAAAGCTCTGCCCCACCACTCCCCATTTTAGCTACAATATAAACCCATTCGCCCGCAACCACATTCGTGGTGCTAAAAAGCTGAAACTGGACGGTGCCGCCTTGCCTGAGACGGACACTGTACTTTCCATTATCCCACTCTCTGATTTCAAGATTATTATTTGTAGAAACGTCGCCTAATGACAGAAAAGCTTGAAAGTTTGAGGTGCTTTCTGGTTTTATCCACAGCTCCACCGTTTGAATGTTTGATTGATTTGAAAAACTTGCATTTTGCAAATAATCGCTGTTTGCACGTTCAAAATCTACACCATCACCAACAATCGCAGCAACATACCCTTCAGGCTCATTACCCGGCTCAACGCTGTTGCTCTCGCCAGTCACGCCCTCATCCAACCCTTCCGTAGCACTCTCAAACTGATAATAGTGTACGGGATCGTAGTTGTGGGCGGTTGCGCCCATTATTGTTATAATGGTTAGTAGTCCTGCTATGATGAATGAGATTAATATTTTGTTGTTTGATGCCAAGGCCACTATTTTGTCGAAAAAGCCTGCCTTTTTTTTGCAAATAAGGGGTTGGTTCATACGATCCCCTCCGATCTTGCCAAACCGGCCATCACAATTAGGGATAAAAAGCTCCATACGATTTCTATAAACGGCAAGTTTTTCATAATATAGTCAGTCATGCCTAGGCTTGATACGCTTGCACTTAGTGCGCTTGTTTGTGTGGCTGTTACCCACGCGTTGCTTAATGGCGCGCTTAGTATTGCTATCATCAAGATCAGTAGTAGTCCTGCTAAGTATATTATCGGGTGTGAGCGCAGTGCGAATGCCAGGACTAGTATTCCTATGTGTGTTGCGAAAAAGATGAGTACGAAAAAAGTGTCAAGGTTATTAAATGTGGTTTGGCCGTGACTTTTTATTTCAGGGCCTATGCTGCTTTTTTGGAAAATGGTTTCGTCAACTGTGCCTGTGCTAATGATGTCCCAGATTACTAATCCCGTAAGAAAGATTAGAGCGACTCCAAATGCTGTAACGACTGCGAAAAGCGTGTCGATGCTGCTCATTCTTTTTTGCCTCCTAACAAAAAGCTTTTCTTGAATACTATGTCTATTACTTCTTGTTTGCTCCGTTTGTTCTTTTTTCTTCTTTTGAAGTCTAATATTTCGCCGTCAAGACCAAATAAATCAAATGCTTCATTTTTTTTAAGGTTCATATCTTCGCTTATACCTTTAGCTAGGTCGTCCAGGCTTTTTGGTATGTAGCGAACTACGCCACCTCCTCCTAGCCTTCCAGGTTTCTTCTTCTTTTGTTTCTTTGTCTTCCTAACGATTTTAGTCTCCTCTTCGTTCCTTCGTCCGCAAGCATTTTCCACACGAGGTATAAGTAGTACACGATAGATCCTGCAAACACCAAAATCCACAAAGCCATGCTAATTTGGTACTGTGTTGCCAAAGTGAGTACTAGGGCGTCCTTTAATGCCGAGCTGCTAAATTCGCTTGTCGGCGTGGCTTCAATTATTAATCCTGCGAAACGCGTGCCTGCCATAAAGCATGCGCTAAGTACCGTGCTTCCTATGGTTAATACGATTTTGTTCCTAAAGACTATCATGAATAGAGTGGTCACGGCAAAGACTCCCGCGATTAAACTGGCTATTATTGCAGTGTTCATTTTGGTGTTTGCCTCTTTTTGTGTTGTAAATTCTTTGTATGTCCAGTTGGTGTTGGTATCTTTTGCTCGCAGGTAGTATTTGGTTGTTGTGTTGAGGTAGTGGACTCTTGCGCTGTTTTCATCTTCGTTGATTACTCCGTCGAATCGCGTGTTTGTTACGTTCCTCCATGTTTGGTTGTCTGGACTTATTTGGACGCTGGTTGCCGCTAGTATTAGCGGAGCTAGTAACAATAAGCAGATGATTAGGGGGGTTTTTTGTTTTAGTCCCATACGATTGTTGCATACGTTGTTCCTTTGCTGTATATGGTATAATTAAATTGGTTTATCACTTCCGTGATTGTTATTATGATTGTTTGTGTGGTTGTGGCCCAATAATTGTTTTCTGTTGCTGTAAGGGTTATGTTTTCGGTGGTTCCGGGGGTGCTAAAGTTGAAGTTTTGTGTTATGTTCTGTGATGGGTTTCCTGTGAGGTTTGTGATTCCGTTTCTTATTATTTCCAGTGTGTTGTTTCCTGTTGTGATGTTTCCGTTTGCTGTTGCGACGGTTGTTTCCGTGCTAAAATCTTTGTAATAATAAGTTTGGCTGATGTTTATGCTTAGGTTTATTTTGGGTATTCCTTTGCTAACCGTGATTATTTGGGATGCTGAATCTGTGGTGTAGTTTTGGTTTCCTGTTGTGTTTACTACGTACTCATATGTTCCTGGATCTAGCTGTGTTTGTTGCTTGTTTTCGCTGTTTGCTATTGTGTCGTTTCTGTATAGGTTGTAGGCCGTGTTTGTGCAGTTTGCGGAGGGTGTGAAGCTGTCCGGGTAGTTTACTGATGTGGGGGTTATGCTGATTTGGCAGTTGGGGTTGGCTTTTGTGATGTTTACATTGAGTGTGAGGGTTCTGTCAGGCTCGTAATTGTCTGTGGTAGATAAGTTTGCTACATACTCATAATCGCCTGCTGCAAGAGTGATTACTGCATTATTCTCGTCAGTTACGTTATTGCCTTCTCTAAAGATTTGCGCAGTGCCATTTATGCCATTAATTTCGGCAATGATTGGGTAAGGGTATGCGCCTGTAATGTTAAGGAATGTTTCGTTGATTGTAAATGTTAGCTCTGTACTGGCAGGATTAACTGTGACTTGGTAGATTGTGCTATTGGTATTCCCGCTGGTGTCGTTGATTGTGATGAGAATATCGTATGGGCTATTCGTGACGGTTAGGGCGGTTTTGTTTTGGATCGTTCCGTTAGCGTATATGGTGAAGTCGTTGGTGTTGTTGATGCTGTAAGTGTCAAAGCTTGTTTCGTCAGTAGCGTTAAAGTCGCTACTTGTTGGGTTGTTATAAGTGATGGTTAGATTCTGTGGAACGAAAGTGAATGTGGGTGGTGTCGTGTCTGCGGTAATTGTTTCGACGTAGGTGATTGGTTTTTGATAGTAAGGCTCGGCAGGCAAGTAATAAACAGTTCCTCTCGTAATATTCACTCCCTGACCATCATTATCACTCCCTAAACTAATATTCGCGTTACCACTAATGTTCGTATCAAAAGTAATATTAAGCACGCTACCAGCTATTATCGTGCTTACCACGTTCGTGTCTGTAAGCGTAGTAGCCCCATCCAAGACTCTGAACCCTTCAGCAAGACTTGAAGGCGTACCAGTCCAGTCACTAATGTTTAAGTTTTCGTTATAATTAATTGTTAAGGTAGTGTTGTCTGTTCCGTCACTCACTATCGTAGCATTAACTATCTTTGGTCCACGACCTTTCGCTACCTCGTATTCCACGTTTTGTATTGCTCGCACCCAACGGTTCGCAACTTCTTGCATCTCAGCATCAGTAGTGAAATGCAAATCATCGCTTAATGGCCCAATATCGTAAGTTACAGGCCCAGCACTCACATTATTATCTAAACTCCAAGCATCCATTTGAGCCTTCCGAATGTTATCGTTCGTGGTTCTCGTACCGCCAGGATGATGGTTGATTTGTCCAACAATCGTAGTAGTAGCAATGTTTGTATCGCTCACAAAGTCATCGCCAAAGATAGTGAGGTTTTGCAAGTAGCAGTCATAGTCTCCGTTGCATCCTGCTCCGGCATTGTCTGCGTCTCGTTCTCCTTGAAAATACAGTATTGTCCGAACATTGTAGGTTCCGTTGGTTGCTTCGCCTACTTGAGCAAGCATTTCGTCATAGTTCGTTCCGCCTTTAATCCAGCTTTCTATTTCTTCTCCTCCATCTGCGGTTGTAATAAAGCTTACAGGAACACTTTGGTTAGGAATTAGCTGGTTTGCTACGAGTGGCCACAAAGTTCCGTCAGTAGTATCGCTATCAGTCGGGTCATCAGCCACGTTCCAATTATCGTTCTCTTTATACACCGTACTCAAAAATTCAAGTCCTGCAGTAAGACTATTTTGGTTATTTCCTTTTCCTTGCGCATTACTTTGTCCGCCTACTACGAACAAGTCACCCACACCAACGTCAACCACGCTATCATTCACGCTTAAATCATTGCTAGGACGCACCCACAAAGTACCGTTCCCAGTAGTGGTGTTGAAATATCCAGTAAATGTGTTTCCTGCAGGACTGTCATCTATTGTTTGCCAGCTTCCCTCACCAAGCCTTGCTTCAATACTTGCGACACTACCCGTAATAGTACCCACAACCTTTATTTCCCCGTGACTAGTATTGTGTCGCTGGTACGTTACGTACTGAGTAGGGTACAACATAGTAATTGTTGGAGCGGCTGTTTCTTGAATTTCGAGTGTTCTGTTTTGACTTACATTGCATTGATTGCTACTATCACACGCTTCAAAGTTCCAAGTATAATTACCTATTTCGAGCTCTAACGTAAAGTTGGTCTCATTAAACACTCCACTAACTATTGTCGTGTTACTAATCGCATATGATTCATTGGTCGCATTCGTAATGTATAAGCTTGCATTCACTAAACCAGTATCGTCCGTCTGGTTGGAGAAGAACGTGATATTGATGAGGTTACTTGTCGTGTTGGTTTGTGCATCAGCAGGGCTTGCGCTTATTACTGTGGGGAACAAATCAACTATTTCGGCAGGTTTTACTTCAAAGCTCCGATTCGTGCTAAACGTGCATTGAGTATTATTATCACACGCTTCAAAACCATACGTGTAATTTCCGTGACCTAGTTCTAAGGTAAAGTTTGTGCTGTTGCTCGTGCCACTAATCACAGTAGTATTACTGAGAGCAAAAGACTCGTTCGTACTGTTCGTGATATACAAGCTCGCATTCACGAGTTGGTTATCGTCAGTTTGCGTACTGTTAAAACTAACATTTATGAGATTGTCCGTTTCTATTTCTTGTCCTGCAGTAGGATACACACTCGTACTAGTTGGAGGATTATCCGTAGGTGGCCCAGCCTCAGACGCGCTTCCGTACGTGATAATTTGGTTGGCTCCAACGTATGGCGTGCTACTATTATCTGAATTACTATACAAGTGTGCTTTGATTGCAATATTATCAACAGTCTTACCCGTTTCTATTCCTGTAAAGTTTATGTGCGTACTATTCTGACTATCCACAGCGTACTCGCTGCTTTCTTCATAACTCGCAATACCAACCGCGTACAATTCTCTAACCTCTTCAGTACTCAAACTCTTATTATAAACCATAAATTCGTCAATTCTTCCCTTAAATGGGTTAGTTGTGGGGTCGCTACGAAAGTTTATCGCGCCCAAATACATAGGAACATTCTCAAGAGTCAAAGTAGTATCCATATTCGAAGTAGTGACACTATCGTCAAGCACTCCATCCACGTACAAGCTCACGTGAGTACCGTTAAAAATTCCTACTGTATGAACCCACTCATCCGTACCAATATCGAAAGTTCCGCAAACACGTTCCGGCGCACCACCATCATCATCCTGAACCTGCAAAGTAATACGGTCATTATTCGCGCAGTTCGGGTTGCCATACTCGAAAAAGATCATACTATCGTCCCCCCCACTATCATCTATACTTCCCAGCACGTAATCTCTTTCGCTCTCATAACGATAATGCCAAAAACTAACACTAAACACGTCTCCTCCAGCAATATCATAAACAGGATTAAACGTGGTATTCACGTAAGCTGCGTCAGTACTAAAATTAAAACTGTTATTCCTAATTCCCGTACTATCAACGGCTGCTCCGCTCTCAAGACTACCGCTTACTCCAGTAACTTCGTCAGTTAAATCATCAGCCATGAACGCTGCCGCAAGCTCTGTGTCAGAACTGTCGTAACCGTCTGTTACGTTCCAAGACAGCACGCTCAAATTAATATTTGTTCCATCAGAAGCATTGCTCGGATAAACACTCACATTAAATACTGCATTCTGCGTTCTTTGAATCTGCACCGAGGGATAAATCACGTTTCCTTTACCAAAATATTCGGTAGGCGATTGGTTCAATAAAATAGTCTGATTCTCACTTGTTCCAGTAGTGTTATTATGGACTAACGCAAGAGCATTAACTTCGCTTATTTGAATGGTTGGGTCTACCGTACTATTAAACCAGAAAGTAACGTTTGCTTGATAAACTGTCCGGTTAGTCTCCGCATCATAATAGTTGCCATTACTGATAGTTAAATTACT
>LFUF01000020.1_pt1 | contig 9862 bp, 11 predicted proteins | sample 633261 | NCBI WGS metagenome assembly LFUF01 (sample SAMN03781032, study PRJNA287316) | hypersaline lake metagenome | isolation source: virus filtrate of water collected from the Namib Desert Hosabes playa | place: Namibia | collected 2013
AATTGGCACAATGCTACAATGTGCTCCCCCAACTTGATATTAATATTACTTTAGAATACCGCGCCGAAGGCGAAGATAGACGGATGGTAGAGCGCCAGAAGACTGTGATGTGTATATGACGCAAGCCGGCTGCTGGCCGCCCGAGAAAGGAGGTACGGTGAGCCTGGCCACCGCCACGATGGTGCAGGGTCAGCAGTACTGGCGGGACCCGCAGTGCTCCGAGGGAGCGGCCGGCATCGCCCGCAGGATGGAGCAGGATGTGCAGACCGACCTCAGCGTGGAGGACCTGGCGCTGGCGGGGGACTGGTCTCTGCCGCCGCTCGTGCCCACCAACGTAAAGACTGTCATGGAAGAGTGCGCTATTGCCTGCCCTAACCCCAGCCGCGGCGCACCCGCAGATTCCAATGCGGAGTTTTCGGTATTGCCTGTGCGCGTGCACCCCGAGCACGGTATTGAGAACGCCGCTTCGCAGTGCGACCCAGTCACCCACACTCGCAAGCAGCTGCGCCTGGACCTAACACGCACTGTGGACCTGCCCAGTAGCAAGGAGAATGTCATTGTGCAGCGCACCGCTGGCAAGCAGCACTGCGTGGTCGTGGAGAACGGCCAGAGCGTGCTGTCCAACGCGGCGCTGCGCCCACACCAGGAGGCGCACGCGCAGTGCAAGGTGGTGGCGGTGGTGGACACCCCCTGCAAGCCGTACTTCTTCAACTGCTCCTCTACTGTGCGGCACACCGCGGCGGGGGAGCGGGCCACCAGTGACGGCGTGGTGGGAGACGCAAACGACGTGGTGTTCGCTCTGCATCTGCGCCTAAAGGGACTCCCCGGCGGAGTGCTGACGGAACTGCAGGAGTCGGACCTTCTCTTTGCCTTTGCGAACCTTTTCCAGGTGAGTGTGCTTTCTCCCAGGAGTTTGCCATTTGCGGTCCAAGCACCTCACTGTTGTGTTCTGCTGCCTATTGTCATATCTAAAATAGGTGCCTCTGAGCAGTCTGAGCGTGGCGGTGTCGGAGGAACATGATGCGCAGTCTTCCTTCTCAATTCGCCGCTCCTCCACTCCCGTGCAGGTTAGTCTCTTTCCTTGTGGGTGGTCGCATTCCTTACGCGGTCACTTAAACTGGCATGCTTTGTTGCAGGTGTATGTGCGGCTGAACGTGCCTCCCAGCGCTGAAGCCGCGTCCGCCTCCGGGAACAACCAGCAGCCCAGCGCACTGCAGCTGCCAGCCGACGCGCTCAAGGTGATTGCCGCAGCTGCGAAGAGCCGCGCAGGGGGCAGCCCGGGCAGGGAGGCCACGCTTTTCCGGCAGCTGCTGCGAGATCAGCTACAGGCGCACCTGGAGAGCGTGATCAAGCACGCCCAGTTCCCCACGTTGTTGGCGATGGCGGTGGCGGATGCAGACCCTTCCACTGGGGTGCCCTCTGCCAGCAGACAGCCGTCCACGCTGAAGAGGTGGGCGCCAATTGTATTCTGCTGCATCTGCTGCATTACGATGCTGACATCTGTGTTTGTTCTTGCAATCTCGTCGTGGTGAAGGCCTGGCTGGCTGGTGAGCAGCGCCATCTCCGCCAAGGGAGTGACGGCGCTGGCGGGTCGGATCGACAGCACGAACATCAGCGCGGGGGAGAAGCAGCGCAGGGACGCGCACAACGCGGCGACCTGCTCGGCTGCGGTGCACGGCTGGCCAGGTGAGGAATGAATGAGCAAAGTCTGCTTTGACAGAGTACCTGTCTGTGCTGATCGTGAGTGATATTGCTGTAGGATTGTGGAAATACCTGGGCCTGGACGCCCTCTTCTCCTTTGGGCAGGCGCCCTCTGTGCCGCAGCTGCGGGGCGGCGGGCAGCTGGGCTCCAGCGTGTCGCTATTCTTCTACGCAATGGGCACGGTCCTGGCAGCGGGCACCTTCCTCCTGACGCTGTGGTACCTGCTGCGCCGCTATCTGCTCAGTCGGGAGAGGGCTATGAAGGAGGCCCCACTGTCAGGCGCAGGTGGGAGCAGCGGCTACCTGGCGCCCCTCATGCTGCCCTCTGCGCTGGAGGGCGGCGACAGTGGAGTTGAGGACGAGGGCAGAGACGGGGCGCATCACTACCAGCACGGCCACCAGCAGCACGGGCACGGTAACAGAGGAATAGGCGCACATGCGCAGCACCACAAAGACCGGCGGCGAAAAGTATTGCAGAAATTCTCTGTCAAGAAGTAGAAAGACGGTCTCCATCAGCAAGAACACTGAGCGAGTGGGCTACCTGTGCAGCCTCTGGACCTTCCTTTCTACCTGTACATTGCTTGTGTGTTGCAAAAAGAATAAATAATCCACTGCGAAAGCTCAATCTTTCTCTTGTGGAAAATAGTTACATGATCGACCACAAACACATCGTCTAGCCCTCCTTGGTCAGCGCCTTCCTCACTGCACCGTCCTTGATCTCCCCTCCGAAAATATAGAACGAACCTGCGGACTGCACTTGGAAAGAAGCAAAGGGGTTCGATACTTTCCTATCCGCCTGACGCAGTGTAAACTCTGTTGCTACTGGGTTGCCAAACAGGTTGCACCGTGTCGCCTTGAACTTGCGATCTAATGAAGCGGCGGCATCTACGGACACAATGGCTGTCGTTGATGGAGTGGCATTGGTGACCACTTCATGGAGTGTGCAAACATATGGGTGTGCAACTACTTGCAGCAGGATAGTTGAGCTAACTGAGGAGAAGAATACAGTGCCGAAGAGGGCCATCTGGGCTGCCATCGGCAGCACTCCCGACTGAATGGTCATGGCAGCTGGAAACAACATTGTACTCATTATCGTTGACCCTAACGATATCCGCCGCAAAAATCGCATTTTCTTCGCAAAGATTCCTTCATACACCAATACCTCCTCTCCAAGTTTGGGTTGTACAGCACTGACTTCAGTGGACTTGTCCATCGACAGGTGGTCAGCGGACAGCAAGCGCACTTGGCATCCAGCAACCCTGCTGGCAGCTCGATTTTGCCTGACACAAAGAAGCGCAGCTCTAGCCTTCAAACAAGACCGTCCCAACATGCACAAGGCTTTTGTATTGACAAACTCTACTGGCAATAATAGACCAATGCAACCATCGCCCCTCACTTCATTCCTTTCACCCGACGCAGTTGGGCAAAAAGCTTTTCACAGCCTAAACATGTTGGGTTTTGAAAGACTTTCTCGACGAACTTTCATCCCCCGTCCTAGACACGAAAACAACAGATCTTCGAAGAGTTTCTCAACTAGCTTCGTGTTTTGCGTGAAGAGATGACCAGTATTGCACAACTAAACAAATTGCTTGAGAAAACCGCGGACTGGGACAAGGATGAGCGGTACATGGCGACGAACGACTTATGCACAGCCTTGAACCAAGACATAAAGATTGACGAAAACATGGAGCAGAGAATTTGTGCTGCTGTTTTGAAGCAACTGGACGATCCCTCAAACGATGTTCAGTCTGTGGCTGTCAAGTGTCTGGCAATCATCACCAAGAAGGTTCAGCAAGCGCAAATCAGTGACGTTTGCAAGAAACTTTGCTCCTTGGTTCTTGATGGCAAGGATGCACTGAGGGACGTTTATTCCATTGGCCTGAAGACGCTCATTGCAGATGTACCTGAGTCCATGGGGCAAATGGTGGCGGAGCAACTGACAAACAAGCTGCTCACCGGCATCGGCAAGCAGGATTCCGAGGCCGTGCAGCGCGAGTGTCTGGACATCATGACGGATCTACTGCGCCGCTTCGGCCATCTAAATGCGCTATCTCACAACGAGGTGATGAAGCAGGTGGTGCGGCAGCTGCAGAGCGACCGCGCGGTGATCCGCAAGCGCTCCGCCCACTGCCTGGGCGCTCTGGTCGTGGTGTCCTCCGACGCCCTGCTGAACAGCCTGATGCAGATCCTTCTCGACGGCATCGAACAGTCGAACGCGAACTCGCAGGGCACCCGCACGCTGATCCAGACCATCGGCACGATCTCCCGGACGGTGGGCTACCGGCTGAGCAAACACCTGGACAGAGTGGTGCCGCTGTTCCTGCGCTTCTGCGGGGACCCCACTGACGAGGCCCAGCAGACGGATGCGGCGAACGAGCTCAGGGAGAGCTGCTTCCCCGGTAAGGCGATGTTCTAGCTGGGAATTGAGCTGTTCCATATTGTCACGTCGCCAGATTTTCCTGCTATGTATGCGCTCTGACTGTTTATGTTGAACCACATACTGTAGGCTTGGAGTCGTTCGTGCTGCGGTGCCCCAGGGAGGTGGCGCCTTTTCTGAGTGACATCCTGCGCGTGGCGGTGGCCTTCACCAAGTACGACCCCAACTACGCCTACGAGTCGGACAGCGAGGGTAAGGAGAAGCGTGACTGCAAGACTACATGTGGTCTGTGTTGATGTGGACTTAGCACAGTCGTGTAACTGTACGCCTGGCCTTGTACAAGAGAGTCACATATCTGCTGTCTGTGATATACGTGCCTCCCTCAGATGCGATGGACGTGGACGGGGAGGAGGGCGAGGATGAGGGCGAGGACTACGAGGACGAGGACGGCGGCGGGGGCAGCGACGACGACGACACCTCCTGGAAGGTATGCTGATGCTGTGTCGGATTAGCACTGTGTTAGGGTTGCAAGGTAGTGGCGGTTGCGGTGAGCATGATTAATTGTTGATCTCTGCTGGGACAGGTGCGCAAGGCGGCGGTGAAGGTGATCGTGGCGGTGGTGCAGGCGCGCCCCGACCTGCTGTCCGACACCTGGGCGGCCTGCGGGCCCCAGCTGGTGCGGCGCTTCAAGGAGAGGGAGGAAAACGTGCGCTTGGACATCCTGGCCTGCTTCACCGCCCTGCTGCAGGCCTCGCACGCCTCCACTGGTGCCCAGCAGGCGGCTAGGGAGAAGGCGGTGGTGCGCGGCCTGGTGCGCCAGCGGTCGACCTCCGGGGACTACATGACTCCCGGCGCCCTGAATGCCGCTGGTGCTGGTGTGGGCCGTAATAACCATTCGCCGCTGCCGCTGCAGGGGTCGCCGAGCGATGTGCAAGCAATTGTGAGCGCGTGCTGCAAGCAGTTGGCGGGCCCCTCTGCCAAGACGAAGAGCGCAGTGTTTGTTCTGCTGCGCGCTCTCGTACACTCCCTGCATGTAAGGGTTATGTGCTCGTATTGCCAATGGTGCATTTGCAGTTATCCTGGGCGTTGCTGTGAATGTAGGGTGGACTGGACAAGTCTCTACCCAAGCTGCTGCCCCTCGTGGAGAAGAGCCTGGCGGACAAGCAGCAGGCGTTGCGCCTGGACACCCTGTGCTTCGTGCGCGCCTGTCTCGAGGAGCACGCGCCCTCTGCGGTGCAGCCTTGCCTCGTGCGACTGCTAGACGCGGTGGTGGCGGTGGTGGGCGGTGACTGGTACAAGGTGACGGCAGAGGCCCTGCGCGTGCTGGCCGCCATGGTCCCAGCCCTGCGCCCCATGGACGCGCAGACAGGACTGTTCGACGATAGCTTTACCGCCTACAAGCCCTGTGTGCGCAAGATCTATGCGGCGGTGCAGCCCCGCATGGAGGCGCTGGATCTCGACCAGGAGATCAAGGTGTGCGCGCTGCTTGCGATGGGCACGCTGATGAGCCACGCGGGCGACGAGCTGGCGGCGCAGCTGCCCTCGGTGCTGCACGTGTACAAGAAACGCTTGGAGAACGAGACCACGCGCTCCAGCACGCTGAAGGCCCTGACGGGCATGGCGCGCTCGCGGCTGGACCTGGACCTGTCCGAGTTCCTGCAGGCCACCGCCGGGGATCTGGCGATGTTCTTACGGCAGACCTCGCGCTCGCTGAAGCAGCTGACTCTGCAGACCCTGGAGGCCATCGCAGCCTCCCCCAGCACCAAACTAGTGAGCGCCGAGGCAGACGTGCTCCTGTCCGAGGTAAGACCGTGCAATTACACGGCCAATTTAATTGCGGGTAGTGTCCCTTATGGATATTTTTACTTCACAACATCATCTAGGCGGCGACTGTGGTGAACGACATGGACCTCCATCTGTCGCACCTCGCTTTGCGCCTGGCGGACCGCCTCCTGGCGCGCGCCCCCGCGGTCTGTGGCCCTGCGCTGCTCACGCACCTGCACCCACGCATGATGATGCTGGCACGCTCCGCGCTGGTGCAGGGCTCGGCGCTGACCTCGCTCATCCGCCTGTTCCGCAGCGTCGTGCAGGCGTCCCTGCCGGGAATGTCCTACGCCGACCTGTTCGCCCAGTTGTACAGCAGCAATGTGGGCGGCGCAGATCTAAGTAAGCAGGCGCTCACGAACCTGTCCAGATGCGTGGCAGGGATCGCCTGCACCCCTCAGGCCACACAGCAAGCCCTGCAGCGGTTCGTCGCAGATCTGCAGAACGCGGGCACCACCGAGGCGCAGAAGCAGTTGGCTCTGCTGTGCCTGGGGGAGGTCGGCCAGGCGGCTGACCTGGCCTCTCTGGCCGGCTTGAAGGACCTGGTGCTGGCCTGCTTCGAGAGCAAGTCGGAGGACACCAAACTGGCGGCCGCATTCGCGCTGGGCCACATTGCGGTGGGGAACATGGGAACCTTCCTGCCGCTAGTGCTGCAGCCGGCGGGCACATCCAAGCACCAGTACCTGCTGCTGGCCGCCGTCAAGGACATGGTGGTCGTGTTCGCCAACCAGCAGAAGGATTTCCAGCCACATCTTGCCGCTGTGTTGCCCGTGCTGCTGCAGCAGTGCAAGGCGGAGGAGGACAGCGTGCGCACCATCGTGGCGGAGTGCCTGGGCGTGCTGACCACCATGCTGCCCGACCAGATCATACCCGTGCTGCTGCAGCTGAGCCAGGACGTGTCCGACAAGCTGTCGCGGCGCATGATCGGCAACGCCCTTCGCTTCTCCCTGTCCCGCTCTGCCGCCTCCGCAGGCGCGCTGCAGGCCATCACCACGGAGATGCACCGCTTCCTGCCGCTGCTGCAGGACGAGGACTTGGACGTGAAGAAGGCCGCACTGCTGATGGTCAACACCGCCGTGCACCACAACGCCTCCACTATTGAGGCGCACCTGGGCACCACGGTGGTGCCGGCGCTGATCGAAACCTTGCAGATCAAGCTGGAGAGGGTTGTGGATCTCGGCCCATTCAAGCACAGGGTGAGCAACTTGCACTTTCATATTCTTCTTGGCTTGTGCACTATTGATCAGCGCCTTTCCGCTACTCTGCGTGCAGGTGGACGACAACATGCCTCTGCGCAAGATCGCGCTGACCTGCCTGGAGACCATCCTGGACAACTCCCCCGAGCGGCTGGACAGCGCGTCTCTGGTGCAGGTGATGCCCACGGTGCTGGCCGACAAGGACGAGTTGAAGGCGCAGGCGCACCAGGTAAGGCAGTGATTGCACCTGCTTTCCTTGCAGTACATAATAGTCAATTGTATTCCCCCTACTGTAGATCCTGGCCAAGCTGTGCCAGCACTGCCCAGCGCTGGTGGTGGGCGTTGTGGAGCAGCTGATCGCGCCCCTATCTAAGACCATAGCGAAGAAGGCGGTGCCCAAGGAGGAGGGCGCGGGCCCCGCAGCGGGGGCAGGCCCGGAGGCCGAGCGGGCGCTGGACCTGGTGCGCAGCGGGGTGCGGGCGGTTCTGGCGGTGAGCGGCATCGAGGACGTTGCGCAGATTAGTCGCAAGTGGGGCGAGTTCGCAGACAAGGTGCGCAGTGATGAGTACACGGCGGACATCGTGCGCGCGCTGGAGACCGAGCGCTCACTGGAGGCCTTCTAATCGAACAATGTTACGGCTACAGATGCTACGGATGCAATCGTGACCTTTTCAAAAAGTACGTTGCTGTAATTGATTTTACACACATCAACAAGTCATATTTGATGTAAAGTTTCATCAATCGCGCAGCACAGCTAGAAGTACGTTCGGAGCATTTCGTCGTCACCGAGGAAATTGCACTGTGTGCGATTCGCTCTTGCTTTAAAGTCTTGTGAATTCAAATTAACCGCAATCCGCTCCTGCTTCGCTGGGGATAATCTTGAACCCAAAGTGGGTTAGCGCCCGCCCAGGCTCGCGGTGACGAGTGGTCCAGGTGAAGTGCTCGCAGCATAGGAGGCCCCCTGGTCCCTCTAAAGCGTCCAGTGTCGTCGGCAACGCGGTAATGGCCAGAATTACTACCTGCTCCCTGGTGTCCTGTATCATTGCCCTTTTCACACAGCCTTGCAGGGGAGCATCTGCCATCTTTCCCTCCATGTAGTCGCGGATGCCATACGTTAGCAAGCCGGGTGGCCAAGTAAGATCTTTTATGAAGTACTCACGAAACTCGTAGATTCGTCCGGCGGAACGGGCTGTAATTACGTAATAGAATAGTATAATGAATTTGGAAAAATAAATAAATCCAGCAGCACACACTGTCATAGAAGAACAAAGCAGTGTCAAAATATTTTGATTTTAGACTACCCATACGGATTGATTTGTCTTCTTCAGGGGTAACTGTGGATAAGAGCTTACGAAGGTTGCTCGTGCCTCCAACCCCAGTGCCACCGCCATCAGTCTTGCCAATTGCTGCACCACACGATAGGAAACCATAAGATTTAATTTGTTGAGCAAGCCGAAGAAGCAACAAAAACAAAAGTAAAAAATGGTAATTTTACCTGGGAGGGAAACTGTTGCGGCAAAGCACCAAAAGTGGAAAGATTGGAATGGCAGGAAAAGAGACTGCGTGAGTGTGAGCCGGGATGCATCGCTCAAGGTCACCACTTGCCGTCGTTTGGGCGGCCAGCGCAGCCTTTGCGCATGTTGACGACCTCGGTCGCGCCACCTGCGAGGTCAGCAAAAGAAGGCATGAAAGAGAACGAATGGACTGTCAGATTTTGGTGGGAACGCATCACGCAAGGGGATTACCCACCTTCGCTGTTCGCTGCATTCTCCGCGGACAGCGGCTGATCACCGACCTTTTCACTATCTGTGAGCAGCAGAAGCCAACAACCATCAATGATTGCGATGCTGTATACGAACAATGTCTTACTTCGCCAACCAATGCTCGCGGGGTGTCGCCGCCTGGATCGCATTTCATCCAGAGCAACGGCAACCGCGTCGACGTTTGACAGCTTAAACTCAATGAAAGCATTTGCCAGGAACATCAGATGATCATTTTGTCGCGACATGTCTGGGGAAAATCAGAAGTCATGGAAAACAAGACAGTGACAACCCAGACGCATACCACTTGGTTCCGTGAATCTGCGTCTGTCTGCAATTTCCTCCTGCGCAATCAAAACTGCCTCGTCCTTGTCAATGCCAATTGACGTAAGCCAATTCGTTAATTCAACTAACGGGTCGCTCTCAAAATTCATCTTTCGTCGCAAGAGGAAATCAGGAAATCCTGACAATCCGTAACGGCGGCGTGCAAGTGTGAAAAGAGGTTTTTTCGGTGCTGGGCCGTCCAGCGTTTCCACACGGCATGCAATTGTAATTCTAAGTGGTAAACTCTGAAGCGATGAAACTATTCAGACTTCGTTGTAATTTTACAGTACAGCATGTCATAATCGTCACGGACAATGAAACATCAAACAACTCTCATCACCGACCACTCCAATTAACTGTTCTCCGTTCACATATTTTTCTCATTTCCTCTCCTTCTTGCGCTGAAATATTCCGTACTTGAACTCGCCGGTGCCTTGCCAATAGGGCTGCCCACTCCGCGCAAGTAGCAATAACTACATCTCCATCGTTTTATTGCACACACAGGTCGACCTCTTCCTTCTGCAGAACAATAGCTCTCAGGAATCTGGAGAACGCCATCGCCCACAACTCTCGCTCCACAGGGTTATCGTGAAGCTGGCCGACACTTTCCACGACTGCTTCGCAGATTGCTCCGTCTGCAGATGGAAAAGAGAGAATTAAAGCGGAGCGGTCACGGCCTA
>LFUF01001686.1_pt1 | contig 9842 bp, 20 predicted proteins | sample 633261 | NCBI WGS metagenome assembly LFUF01 (sample SAMN03781032, study PRJNA287316) | hypersaline lake metagenome | isolation source: virus filtrate of water collected from the Namib Desert Hosabes playa | place: Namibia | collected 2013
ATGTTTGTTTGTCACTTAATTTTTTACCAGCACCCGTTCCCTTATATTCTACCTTCGCATATTTACTATTTTGACCATATAATTTGTTAATTTTTTCTTGTTCTATCCTTGCGTTTCGTTCATAATTTTTTCTTGTTATTTGCCTATTTTGTTCCTTTCTTGCCCTATACTTTACCCTTGATTCATAAACCGATGCTCCTATTCCTATTAACTCGCCTGTTGTTTCGGTTTTGAATAAAGTATCTCCTACATCGTTGCCATAAACTTGTTTATAATAAGCACGTTGTTTTATTTTTCCCTTTGTATAAAGCCCTGTTGCCCCTCCAACTAAAGCACCTGTTCCAACAGCAACCACCGTTTTTTTTATGATATTCCCGACAAATGATGATTTGGGAAGTGTCATTGTTGCGATTGATGTTCCCCCCTTTAAGGACAATCCACTTACTTTCATTCCTCCCCCCAGTGATGAATAAACCGCACTTCCTCCCTTACTAGCAACACCTATTCCCGCACCAACTCCTTTGCTAATAGTATAGGTTTCTACTGCCTTAATTCCCGCAATGCTTCCGATAGTTCCAAGTGAAACGAGAGAATATCTACGCCGTTTATTCTTCAAGATGGTTATTGGCTTTATTTTTTTTCCACTAGGGAGGGCAAATTGTATCTTTATCTCTGGAGTGTCAAACGCCAATACTTTTGCCGTCCTCTCGTTAGCGATATTATATTCTTTTGCTTTTTCTATTTGCCTACCGTAAGATGATTTTGGTGTTGTAAAGTCGTCTGAATTAAATACAACTTCTCCATCGATTTCGGTTGTTTGGATACCCTTTTCCCTTAATCTTTTTAATCCTTCTTGTTGAAGATAATATTTTTCCTCTTCGGGGGCATTTTCAACAATCCCTGAAAGTTTATTTATAGCTTCTATTTGTTTGTTTGCTCTTAAATTACGTTGCTGTTCTTCTTTCAAAATATTGGCGGATATTTGAGGAAGGATATAGAAACCCTTTGTAAAACGATTCATTGCTCTTCTTTTTTCATAGCCCTCCTCACTTAATGGAATTGATCCACCAAATGGAGAAGATAAGTAGAGGGTTTTTGCTCCAAATATTAAAATATTAAGAAATGAATTTTTTGGGGTAGAGATATTTAATTGTGACTTAAAACCCCTTTCATTTAATTTTTCAATCGCCTTATCTCTTAATTTTTGTTCTTCCTTTTCAAGTTCCGCTTCACGCTTTGCCCTCACGTCGCCTTCCGTTGTACCTAGTGATCCAAAAGGAGTAGATAAATTTCCTTTGGGATCGACTAATACTTTTTCTTTAGAAGTGAAGGTAAAGGTTTTTCCTCCTATGTCGTACGTTCGTTTTATCTCCCCAAATTGTAAATCGGATTCTTTTCCTACGTTTGATGCTTTTTGTTTAGAAATTGGAACATATGTATTTTTACCGACGACATCTACCGTTCTTTCAACGGCTTGACCATCTCGATAAAGTGTACCTTGCTCTATTCGCGCATCGCCCGATTCTACTTTTTTGAGGGCTTGATTAATACGTTTTCGTTCCGATTGTCTTTGTGATCTTTGGAAATTTCTTTTTTCTTCTTGATCTTCTTTTGCAGAAGCGTATGTATCTGCTTGAGTTAATATGTCTTGATAAGATACCTCCTTACCTTTGTTTAATTCTTTTAATCCCTGATAAATTCCCTTTTTATAGAAAACCAAATATGCTCGTCTTTCGTCGTAGCGATCTTCAAGTTTGTTTAATCGTTGCGTTCTTTTATCACCATCCTCTATTGTTGTTGCTTCTCTTCGATCCTTGTTGTATTCATCACGTAATTTTATGAGTTTGTCGTCGGCATTTTTAATTTCTTGTAATGATTTCGTTTTAGTTTTCTTGATGCTTTCTTGTTTTTGTGCTTCAAGTTGTTGTGGACTTGAAAAATAGGGGCGATTTTCTGGAGTTAATGTTGAGTAAAATTCGTTATATTCTTCTTTTGTTTTGACGTTACTTAATCTTTGTTTTGCTTGGTTTAGCGACGACGCTTTACGACGATCTTCCATTTTTTGAAGTCGACGAGATGTCCTACTATTTCGTGATGAAGATGTACTTCTTCTTTGGGAAGATAGTTTTCCTTTTGCCATTCTCTTTTCTAATGTATAAGTTATGTATAATCATTATATAAAGATTGTTGTATATGATGTGTACTTTATATACAAAATCTTGTAGTTTTGAAAATGACGCATACTACATCTTGTAGTCACTAATATTTAAAAAGATAGAGTGTGTGTGTAAAAATAATGGCAAGAAAGAGTGATCCTTATAATGAGGGGGCGTTTGAAACGGGGAGTGATACATGGAACGTAGCCGATGGGTATGTAAAATTAAAGATTTTAAAACTCATGGTCGAACTTGATAACCTCGAAACGATCGCCCGTTTTGGTGTAGTGAGCATGGATGAAATGCACATTTTTACTCACGATCAAATCTTACAGCGACGTAAAAATGCACTCGAAAGATACCTATCGCTTATTTTACAACTTGTTGGTAATGTGCAATTTTCACTTTCAAAAAGAAATAAAGCCAAAATTTTAGAGCATAAAAAAACCGCCGAAGAAGTTGAGGATTTTATCGATGGGGCTTGGTCTTATTCAACTAATCAAATTACTCACGATCAAGGATTGAAAATTAATGAAAAACACTTCCGAATTTGCTTAAAGATATTAACAAGAATTAAAGACGACATAAATGAGCCAATAAATAAGGCGGGATTAATATTCAGACAATCTAGTGAAATTGACTTAGACAAGATTATGGGAGAAATAGTCGAGGGAGGATAAATGGCGAATTATCTTAAATGGAGTTATCGACGCATTGTGCAAACAATCGTAGCGACGGTGTTAAATCGTTTTGATTCTATTATTGTGATCGAGGGTAGTCGTGGACTTGGTAAATCTACTCTTGCCTTTCATCTTTCAAGGTCAGTATCACGAGAATTTAAAAAGTTGTATAGTTTAGATGATAACACCTTTTGGTATTATTACAACACTGTGAAAAAAAATAAGGGTTTTACCGTCGAGGATTTTATTAAAGAGATATTAGAATTGAAAAGAAAGAAAGCGTATCGCTTTAAACCCGAAGTTGATTTATTGTATCGTCGTGATGATGTATTACGTTTTTTTCATCAATGGAATAAGACGGGTATTGCTGACGAGATGATTAATGTTTCTTTCAATCGTGACTTCTATAATGAGCAACAAAAGGATTTAATTAAAATGATGAACATGAATAGGGATCATTGTAACTTATTTTTTATGTGCGTTCCCCTATTTCAAAACCTTGATAGTCAAGTAAAAAATTTATGTAAGATGCGTTTTACCGTCGTGAGAAGGGGTGTTGCTATCGTGCAAACACAAAACCGAACGATCTATTCTCGCGACAAGTGGGATATGTCGGTGAATGAAAAGATAGAGCGAGAGTGGATTAAGAAAGGAATACAAAATCCCCACTACTCACGTCTTACTACTTTTCGTGGACTTTTCACCTTCCCACCACTCACACCAAAACAAGAGAAAATTTATCAAGGAATAAAGGACGAACAACGAAACATCGTCGCTAAAGAGCAAATGGGAATCGGCAAAGAGGAGGAGGAAATTAAACTCACTCCCGAAGAGAAAGCAATCGAAATGTTGAAAGGAGGTCAGGTCAAAAACTCGGCTGTTCTCGACGGTATCGCACTCTCAAATGATGACGCCCCCGAATTATTTAAGCAACGAGTAGTAAACAAATTAAAGAAACTTGGCGAGGAGCATCGACTATCACAATACTATTGGGAGAAGAAAAATCGCGCGAAGGATCAGGACAGCAAGGATCGTAACACTCGTGTTGAACGGATGATTAAGAGTTTACAAAGTTAAATGTTCACTAATTCCGAGTAGTAAATAAGGTGTTCACTAAGGTTTGCTAAGTGAACACTTAGTTAGGCACTACATTTGTGAGTTAGGCACTACATTACACGTTAGTTATTCGGTATACCGAATAACTAACACACACACACTCTCTTTTTCGCCCAAAAGTTGTTCAGTCAGGGTAGTAACAAAATGATAATTCGCCGACCCCGATCACTCAAACAGAGGTTTGTGTGAGAGGTAAAAAATTTACCCTTACACCGTTTTAAAAAATGGATTTATCAAATTTAAACGAGCATAGAAAGGAAGAAGCATTGAAGTTTTTGAATTTCATGTCTAATAATTATAAGGAAAGAACCATACTGGAGTACATGAATATGTTTAAAATCATGTGTAGCTATCTGGAGTATGCCGAGTTCAACCAAGAGTTCATCTATGCCTTTCTTGGTATGCACCCCACTAAGATTGCGTATGCATTTATAAAACTCTACATCGATTTCATTGATACCCCTTATAAGATACCTAAACGATCAGGAACAAAGCCACAAAAGGAACAACCTATACTTACTAAAAGAGAAGCCGAATCTATTTTTGAATATCTTAAATTAACTCGCCACAACAAAGGATATTATTTCATAAGTAGATTAATGTATGAATGTGGATTGCGAATCCAAGAAGCTACAAATGTTCAACTCCAAGATTTCTATATAGCAGAGTGGGAAGAAAAATTTACCCAAAGCGGTATTCCCCACCCGATCAAGTTAAAGGTAACGGGTAAGGGAGCAAAGGATCGTATCGTGTACGTTCCCTATCTCCTCTTCATCGAGTTGTTTGAATGGGGCAAAGATAAGAAAGACGGGGAAGATTTATTCACCTTCAATCCGAATACATATAGATTGGCGTTAAGACAAACACTCATTCGCTTAGGATTAACCAAAGTAGAAAAAGGAAAGGTGAAAGGTAAGTATCATCCCCACAGCTTTAGGCACACAAGGGCAACGCTATGGTATAAGAATGGAAGATCACTCACCACCATTCAAAACCTACTAGGGCATAAAGATATTTCTACCACTCAAGGGTATCTCCAAATAGGAGAGAAAGAAGCACTAGAAGAAGAGGAAAGGTTTATGCTTGAGGAATATAAGAATAATCAAACGCAGGGGGTAACCACACCCCCTACGCCAAAATGAAACACTTATAGTAGTTTCTCGATGTTGCAAAAAAGTTCTTCACTTATTCTAATCCTCTCGCATATAAATTATTTTGTGTGTTTTCCCACATAGATGTTTTGTTAAAAAGGAAATTTGAATTAACCCCCTCGTTATTCACAAAACAACTACACACCAAATCTCCCTTTACAAATTCATTCGCACCATAAAGTAACGGGTTGGCTAAGCATTGGGTTGTTTCCTCTTGGAGGAGAAAGGTGATATACAAACAACATCCTAGTATAAGGATTATCACTACCCACATAAGCATATCTTTTTGTTTAGGTGTCATATTTATTTCTCAATAGCCGTCGCAATGCGATGAAGAATAGCCAAAAGTTCGTATCTAAAAATCCCATCGTTCTGTAACTTTTCTATTTGAGTTAATACAAGTTCTTCATTACTCGGCGATTCATCATCATCGTTCTTTTGGGAAGGTTGATTTTGAGGTTGTTGTTTTTCCTCTTCATCTTCATCATCTTCGTCATCTTCATCTTCATCATCTTCATCCTCCTCTCCTTCTTCGTCATCTTCGTTTTCTTCTGGAACTTCGACGGGTTTCTTTTTCTTCTTCTTTTTAGTCGGGGAAGGAGTTGATGATGTCGGAGATGGACTTTTGTTTTTGTTTTGTTCTTTTGACTTTTTTATCCTTTCCATCATCGCTTTTATATCTTCTGCCATGTTGTGTATTACCCCCTTTCACTTCTTGTAAAACTTGATAATAAGTAAAAATTACATCTTCAATTCGTTTACGATTCATGCCCTCTTTTAATAACATCATTCGTATATCTTGTTCATTAAAGTCTTGCTCTATCATCATAATAGAAAATTTAACATCGTCGGGATCAGCTTCTTTACGTTTGAAAAATCCCTTTACCATTCTTTTTCGTTGTGAGGGAAGTAGTTTATAGACGATCCATCCAATAACAAACAATACCCACACGATAATAGCAAGTATAAAAAAGATTTTTAAAAATGTTATTATTATATCTCCTATCGCCATTATTTCTTTTTCCTATTCTTTTTATTTTTCATTTTTTCTTTTTGTATTCTATATAACATACGGGGATCGATTTCATGTTCTCTCAATATTTCATTACAGCGACGACAACGAATAAGTTTATCGGCATCACGTACCACTACATCATCTATTTTACCAAAATAATATTCACATTCATGATACGGTTTATCCTTATTTTTCATTAGTCAAACATATAATCAGAGTGTGTTAAATTCCAGTAAAGTTCTATTGCACAATCCTTACAAAAACACATCTCTCGATCACGTTTTTTTATAGCGACTTTTGCTTCATCACTACAAAAATCACACACTCTATCGATTTCTTTTATTTCCATTTGTTGATTTCCTCCTTATCATGAGTGGTAAAACAAAAGCGGGAATTAATCCTCCCTTACTTTGTTCATTCTCGTATTGTTGGATGCGTTGCATGATCGTGTCTGCTCGTGCCATAATACTATCTGTTTTTTCAAGGATCGTTCCATATTGATGAAAGAATATAATGAGTGCTAGGGTTATCACAATAAAGAATATGGCATAACCAATAATAAGCCCATATTTTTCCCAAAAAGATTTTTTATCAAGGCGTTGTTCTAGAAGGCGATCAATAGCCAACCTCGTTAATCGTGCTTCTTGTTTAACATATTGCACTCCCGCCTTTTTGGATACTTCGTCGAGATCGTCCATAGAAAAATTAATCCACTCGCCATCTTCCCTAATGTAATGCCAAAACTCATTCTTAGCCGATTGAATTTGTGCGGGGGCGATCCACTTTGTAAAACCTTTTCCTTTTACATACCATAAAGTATCACCCGCACGACCGAAAGGAACGGGTTTTGCCTTTGCCATCCCCACCCTCGTGGTAACATTACCCACTTTAGAATAAAGGGGAATGATAAATTTGTATTTTTTATTATTGATATAAAAATAAAGTAAGATGCCAATCCCCCCAAGTATGAGAAATGCAACAACAATAATTCCAAGTATTAATAAAAAGGCGTTTCCCGCTCCCGCAAAATTAATATTGCCTATACCAAGTGTACCCGCTAGATCAACCCCCTCTGCCATTATTCCTTCTTTTCCTTTTTAGTTTCGGGGTTCTTAGAAGAAGATAAATCTTGTGTATGCCCACACGATCGACACTGCCACTCCTTAGTTTTCAACCTCATATAACCTAATTGTGATCCACAATTTAAACATCGCATTTTTTGTTCATTGTTCATCACACACACACTCTTTAAATCTTTATAAAGTTTTAGCCATTACACAACAAGCGAAAAGAGATAATTAACAAGTGAATACATCGACCATCCTACACACACCATGATAATAAATTTTTCAATCATAGTTTCAAAAACCCATCCTTGCGATCGGATTTTACCGACGGTATCGTATAGTGTTCTATGGGATAGTGGCTTTATGCGTCTTTCTTCATCCATTGGTGAAATTTTGTTTTACCCTCCTTAAAATCTTTTTGATAACGATTGGATGAAATGTAAGCAAAACATTTCGGACACACAGTACACGTTCTTTTTACGGCGGGAAATTCATGATAACATCGCTTACATTCTACAATGTGCATTTCGTTTTTACATTCGGAGCAATGGGGTTTAGTTTTATAATATGCGACCATACCTTTAATATTGCATTTACATTTTGTGCATTTCATTTGAAAAATTGTTCATAAATATTTAATTCCAATTCCTCGTCGCTAATATCAAAATCTTTAGTATAAATTATGTGCCATCTCTCTCGATAGTAAAATATTATATGCTCGACATGGGGAAGATTAGTTGAAAAGTAAGTCATTTCCCTTCCTCCAATTCTTCTTTATTTATAATTGAGTTTTGAGTTACTGGAGCCTCCCATATATCCTCTTCGGTGAGATTGAAAAAATCAAGCCATAACTCGTCGCAAGTATGACACATCCCACAATCTTTATTTATTTCTTTATATCGTTTTATAGCCAATGCTCGAAGATCATCTTCATAAATCATTATATCGGTAGTTCCATCGTAATTTCTTACTATTCTTTTTCTCATATTTTTTAGTGTTTCAGGCTTATCCATTTTTTTTTCTTTCAAATCTTTATTTCCCCATAATTTTTTCCATTCTTTTTTCCAACCCCTCACATAACAATCAGTACATTCCATAATGATATGAATTTTATCATGTTTTTCTCCGCAACATTCGCATTTATATTTTGTCATTTTGTACCCCCTCACTTGGAATAAATTTTAATATCTCGTTGGCGAAACGTTGCATTTCTAATTCCATATTTCTAATGTATCTTTGGGCGATCTTATCAATTTGTGTAGTTGTTGGTTTCTTCATTTTATATTAAACTCCTGTGCTTCTTTTTTTACTATGTCTCTTACTTCGCTCATTGTTTTTTGTCTTGAATTATTTTCTATGTAGGTGATCAAGACTAGTCCAGCTAGTACAAGGTCTATGCCAACCCAACACGCAATTAAAAGAATATGAAATAACTCAATCATTTTCCTTCCTCCAAATCTTTTATATCTTCTTCAAGGTATCCTAACGAACAACAAGTGTTTCTACAAAAAACTTTTTTGGGATGACCAAAAATTCCAGCTATATTCTTTTTCGTAATTTTTTGTTTGCAAAATTTACATCTAATGTTTTTCAATCCAAGTATCTCTTTAATTTCATTAAAGGAATCTTCATTAAAAGTTATTGTTATTTTATTCTTTTCGCTCATTTCCCTTCCTCCAAATCTTCTATAACTATTAACAAGGAAGTCAGTGATATAGATAAAATAAATGTTGCAAAGAACATATTACTAAAATTAAATTGAAAAGTATTCCAAATTGCACATACTAATAATCCCATTGCATAACCAAAATGATAGGTATTCCATTTTAGTTCGCTCATTTTCCTTCCTCCAAATCTTCGGAAATTTCTCGAATTTTTTTAATCCATTCTCCAATAAATCTATTTATATCCCCCACCCATTTTTCAGTTGGCTCATTCTTCATAGCAATATAATTCCAACTAATATGCCTATTAACATTATACATTTCATCGGCGAGTTTACCTAGTTCTTCGGTTTGTTTAGTCATTATCTTCCTCCAAATCTTTTACCTCTTGGGCATTTCCAACAACACAATCATTTAACATTGCATCCATGAAATAATCACTTAAATTGTCACAGACATCTATTTTTGCTTGGTCTGGACTATTTGCTTCAACTATTGCTTCATGGTATGCTTGAATGTAAACTTTATATTTTTTCATCTTGTTGTTGGTTGCTCAATACTTGGGAGCAAAAATTTAAATTTGGGTGTAACCTCTGAATATTGTTGTTTAAAGAAGTTCTGACGAAGTCAGAATTTGGGAAATTATAACAACGATTATAATTTCCTTTAAACTGATATTCAGAGAAGTTTAAATTTTTGCGATTAGTTTCTCCAGACTTAAAAAACATTTAGAATTATTTGAAAATGGTTATCTTCTTTTCTTTTTCCGAAATATAATTTTTTTTATTCCAGCACCCTTTGGATGTGCTGAAGTAGAATATCTTATATAAGAAGTTCCCTTAGAACTTCTAATTATATTATCTGTTATATATTTCGGTTTCTTTTTTACCATTTTCTATACCTCCTTTCAATGTTTTTTAAGTTTAAATAGTTTTTGGTTTTCATTTTAATCGCTGGGAGCAAAAATTTAAATTTGGGTGTAACCTCTGAATA
>LFUF01004244.1_pt1 | contig 9682 bp, 18 predicted proteins | sample 633261 | NCBI WGS metagenome assembly LFUF01 (sample SAMN03781032, study PRJNA287316) | hypersaline lake metagenome | isolation source: virus filtrate of water collected from the Namib Desert Hosabes playa | place: Namibia | collected 2013
CCTTAGCATTGTCAGCCATAGTACGAAGTTCGTTTTTTTGCTCTTTGAGCATTTTATTTTCAAACTCCAAAATTTTAACAGTGCTTTGCAAGTCAGCCATTTGACGAATAAGCTCCCTGTATTCTTCAGGTGTAATAATTGCTTCCATACTTTCAGACTCTGTTAAAGGTATATTATCCTGCTTTTGAGGCGGTTTTCCAAAACCCAGATCAGTTTTTTTTGTGATATCTATGGGGAATTGATCGACCAGGGTAGCCTTATAATGCGGAGAGCACTCTATATAATATCGACCAGGGGGCACCGACTTTAATTTTTGACGAAAATACTCCAATTTCGCATGTAGATCATCACCGCTTGACCGATTCCAGGTAGTAATTTTTTCAACCTCTTTACCGGCCTTTTGCTTTGTCAAGCGCATACACTTAAAGATGCCCGTCTCTATGCAATGACGTATATGTGCAAAAGTCTGCTCCGGCGTTAGCGGCGTATTACTCATTTTGACCCCCCTTTTATTCTACCCCCTACCAATTCGAGATAACCGAATAAAAAAGATACATTCATAGCATTTGGAAAATTAGCTATGGTCGTAGGGATGTTATTTGTCGCGTCTCTCCAATCGAAGCGATAAGCTACCCTTGCACCACCCCCAACCTGTAAAAAGTCATTCTCCTCTACCGTCAACTTTCTATAATCCACTGTGGAAAAACCCGAGGACAAGCCAATATTTTGCTGCTTAACCATCGCAGATATATACTGAGCGGCGAAGCCCTGATTTCTAACCACAGACCCTATATCATTTTGGAGCGTATAGAATGAGAAAAATTCCTCTATTGCATTGAGCGTAGTACCATCCTGTACCGCGCACCATAATTGCAAAGGCAAAATTTTTCCTATTGCATTTACAGAAATTTGCCAGGGATTAGCCGCTGGCTGATTCAAAAAAACGATAGGATTTATAGCAGTAGCAGCGGGGGCACTTACCCTTTGAAAAAAGCGACGCAACTCATATTTATACCCCTCCAATGTTACGGAGTTATAAATGAGATCATTTTGATATGTAACTTCAGGGGAAAGCACTATTGCGGCAGATAGAATAAGTTGACACGAATGAATGTAGTACCAACGTTGTTATCGAATTGTATTTCAATATTATCATTCCCCGCCAACGGCTGCGGTGTAAATAAAATACGCTGTCCCTGCGCATAATTAGGCACAGCCATCGCTACCGACGCATCCGTTACAATTGAGTTATTATTGACATCCAAAGTAAAGCCTATATCCAACGCGTCCAAAGCATCCTGCGCCTGCGTAGTGAGACTTAGACCGATCAGAAAGCGACCAGGGGACGACAACTGTAACTGCTGTTGAGTTATGCCGTTTGGCACGTCGATCCGGAACCCCTGTATATACCACTGATCTTTTTTAGCCCAAGCCTTTGCAAGCTCTGCCCAAGCGGCTGATATATCCGCAGAACCAAAATGATTTGGGACACTTACACCGGTACCCGCTGCTCGCTGTCTAGCCAATTTTTGTAACAAATTATCATCCATGATTACCAATTTTAAGTTTTTATAAAAAAAGGGCAAAACCGGCACATGACCGGTATACCCTTTAATTTCCTCAAAGTCTACAAATTAATCTTTGCAGAAAAGATTGAGCCGAATCGACCTATCATCACAACAAGTCCCATATTAGCGGTAATTGCTGGAAGCGGGGGCAACGAGAATTGCATTTCGATTTCCTGATTCGGAGGGATAACCGGCGGCGATTCCATTTTTAATCTCGAAGACCCAAAAAGCTCCTCCCCGGCTGTACCAGGGTTGAATTGCGTAATGCCGGTATTTTGCGGATTCAACTCAGGCCGCAGCTCCACCATTGAATAAGGCTTTACAACGGTACTATTGGCAATTTTTAATTGAAAAGTACCAAAAGGAAAAGGAGCTTGCGGCCCACTTGATACAGGAACTCCCTCAGTATACTGAGTAGCATCACTTGTAAGATCAGCCGCAGTCAACGGTATTAAAGATATCAACACCTCCTCAACTACCAACGTCTCCCCAGCTTGCAACACCCCTCGCTGGAAGTTGGTAAAGTTAGGACTTTTCTGCGTTGTATTATTAAAAAGTGATACATTTTGACGCGCCGCACTGGGCTGAATAACCTCCGTATCAAATAACGCCCGGGTTGACCCTTGCATTTTTTTGATACCGGACAAATTCAATTGATCGGCGACATAGATTAGCTTTTGCGGCGGTGCAGGTCTTTTTCCGAAGTACTCTGCTGCTGCTAAAGCTCCTTGCGCTTCTTTCATCGTTCTAGCCATGATTTTTTTTTTTTTAAAATGGAAACTCTTTTTTACCTACTCTAAGGACATTAATACAATGGTACACCAGCAATCCCAGCATTATTGTCATAATCAGATAACGAATAAGGATTAGCCTCTGACAACGCATAAGGGCTTTGTGATATGGGCGAATGATCTGACAAGGCGTATTCTGACTCTGGCACTATGTCATATACACCGTTATCATTCATTGCCCAATAATTACCCATACTATCCATATATATAGGGCTTCCTTGAGCATCCCGCATCCCACAATCAGCCAACGTATTGTCATCCACCCATCGGGTGTGCACCATATCCGAAAGAGACTGCCCCGGCTTTGGGAAGACGGAAGCTATAGCAGCGCCCGAGAAGCCAGCACCAGCGCCCCCATTTAAAGCAGAAATAATCGATCCACCGAGCAAACCGATCATTAATCGCCAACCAGCTGGGAGACTCTGTATACCTGCCCAGGACATTAACCCCCAGGCACCTCCACCCATGGCACCAGAAAAAGCATTCTTCACCATTGGCATTGCCTTTTGCTTTGCGGACATTCTACGCCTGGTTTTTCTTCTTTTAGGCGCAGACATTGCCCTTGTTGAAGGTCTACGTCTTTTACTCCTCTTAGAAATAGAATTTCTTTTACGTGTACGCGCTGCTTTTTTGGCGGCCGCACTTCGTTGTGCTTTTGTCATTTTAGCCATGATAATTTTATTTTATTTCCAAAATATAGTGAATTTTATTTTTTTAACAAATCGGTCCTATCAATTACGTAATATCCCACACTTCCCAACACCGCCCCACAAGCAAAACCAGCCGCTATATTTTTCCATAAAGGCCATTTATACCCCCGCACCTTTTCACCTGCATTTATACGCTTAACAACCCCGGAATTGGCTTCTAAATAAGATTGAATTTTCGGGATCTCATCAAGTTGCATCTGGTACTCCTCCCGCTTTTCCCACTTCTCTTTTGCCATATTCATAGTAGATTCAATACCTTTACGGTGAGCCTCCTCAACAGCGGGGGTCATCATTAGATTATTCCAGGCTTCTGCTTTCTTTTGCTTTGAACCCTGAATTAACTTAATAACACCATCAACTAAAGCGGTACCACCAGCGACGGCGGCAGCAACTGGAAAAGGCATATTAAAATATTTTTTTAATTACAAAATAACTAACCACTGATACACCTACTGTAGTTATACCAATAGTTAACCAGTCAGGTTTTCTCGATTTATCTATTGTGCGCTTTACACTATTCTTTTTTTCCAGCAATGTATTATAGATTTCCCGTGTTGCTTTCCCCTCCCCTGCCGGAATTTGTGGAAAAGGATTATCGGGTATTTGGGGCATTATCTCGTTGGTACACACTTTTACATATTCGCTCCAGATTTCATCGTAATCATACAATCGGTCACGCGGCGACAAATTAGCCTTTACAATTGGCCATACGTAATATCGCATATTAGACGCACACCTTTCCGCTGTCACCCCTTTTCCCATTAACGACTTTTTTTACCGCTTGCCTTACCTATCAACACACCACCGATCACACCTAATCCAAATCCAACTATACCATAAATTGTACGTTGGCTTTTTGCGCTGGCAAGTTGAGATTGCAATTGAATATTTTGCGCACGGCACGTTGTAGCTTGTTGCTGCCATACCGTGGCACTACCACCACCCCCAGTTACTCCCGTATTACCAGTAATAGCACCGAGTATACTACCCGCCCCTGTTAACAGGTCCGGGAAAGCCGTCCAAAAACTACCACCATCGGTATTAGTCTGTGAAAGATAACGCGCAGCATCCGGTGACACCGGTATTTTACTGCCATCTGCTAATTGAATTTTCATAGTTTAAAATGTAAAATTTGTTGATACTTGTATTTTCGCTCCTGATTATACACAGGATTAGTTAAGTCTAAGCTTTTCAAATCACCACCCCATAGCGTCATACTATAAATATGTGTTGGCGCATCTGGGTAGTTACTGACTAAAGATACATAATTTCTTGGGAAATCTAAATATTCCGACGCAGCCAAGGTCAATACCGTGAAGCAGTCACAGTCTCCCTCCCAATTATTGTTGTATAAAGTATCGACCTCCCGTATCAACTCGATTCCCGTAGGATCATCTTTATACACTACCAAATTTTTTAGATACGTGAATAACTGCTCTGGGGTTTCAATCCACCCAGGCAAAAAATAACCAATAGTAGCCATGCTATCAACTACCTGTTGCTTTAACCCCAGCAACGTATCTTCAAGTGACACATAGTCTTTTACAAGCTCCATCGCCCTACAAAATGATCGTTATTAACTATTTTTTCCAAGTGGTCGATTATTTCCCTACCTCGTTGGCCATGGCTTCTCTCCCCGCGGCATCTTCAATGCTTTTAAGAATTACGCCGATACCCTCACAAAGTATTGAATTAATTTCGCGTGTCGTTCTACCGATTTTATCACCATTAGACATAGCCTTTACACCGATATGTGCTATATTACGATCTTGCCGGTATAAAGTTACCTCAACGATCTCGGTTTCTTTTTTATCACTCATTCAAGCAATATCGGGATTTTTTGCTGATTGCCCAAAACCCGGTGACCACTGAATTTATAAAGCTGGGGGAAATAGCCCTGGAGGCATGAATAATATTCCTGATAATGGATAGAAAAATCGTAACTCTTTCCGTATTTATCACTGAAAGACCAAAGCCCACCGGGCTTTGCCTTATAGATATTATCAAAGTCCTTTTCGCTGTAATCGAAGTTAGGAATGACGACATAACTCTTTTTATAAGAATCCGAATAGTTGCGACTCATGCCGTACGCTCTGCCGTAGATTTTCCAGTCTTTGACGTTTTTTCCGTCTTTGTCGGTAGTAGCTCCCTTTGATATATATTTTGTGAGATACTTAGCCAAAGATTTAGGATTTCGAATTCTCTTTTGCTTAAATCGCCCTCTTTCCTCAAATCCGAAATGTACTGAATTACGAAAGTCTTCCATTCCGCAAAGCTTAGCCCAGTAAGAGGACAGAGCGCCAACATCGAGGTAAGCAGTCTCGAGTATACAATGAAAGTGGATAACGCCCCTTTTTGTCTTTTCCGCAACCCACACGTAAGCGTCAAGTCGGCCTCCTTTAAGAGGGTCAGTCTTTGACTTCGTTTCAAGGCATTTAGACAAAGATCGTATAAAATAGTTGTCTGCCATTGACGCGCGCTCTTTTCCAGATAGTAACCCCTCTCCCATGGCCTCGATTTCACGGTACGCGCTTTCCTGTACCGTGAAAGTAAAGAATTTAAGGCGGTTATATTTATTTTGCCGGCTTTTGTAGAAGCGGTAGAAGATAGTAGAGATAATTTTTCTTTTAGCAGCTCCTCGGAGTTGATAACCCCTTTTACTGATTGCATTTTTTCTGTCATAACCTCCTTTCCCGCGCTTAGTGTTACCATGGGGGCTATACAGGTCCGGGTATAATATTGAGTATCCATCGCAGTATACTTTTAAATGTGTGTTAGGTTCGCGTTCGGTTTCATATTGGGGACGGTAATCCGCCCCGGCTTCATTAACTATTTTCCTTACATAAGCACTGGCCCCCTCTGATTTTGGGGGTAGCAGTTGAGAATAGAGTATTGAAGTAGGCTTTCTCACAGGCTATAATCCATTATATGAGTACATTTTTTATTCGATATATAGAGAAATTCACGGAAATTCGGAAAAGTTAAAGAGTATAGTAAATCCATTATCCCACCGTTCAAGCGGGGATTTTTATGAGCAACCTCATAAAAATTAGGGATAAAAGGGTTCTTTTTCGCTAGAAATTCGCGAATGGAATCAAAAATAAGCCGTGAATGTTGTATATTTGTCATAAGTAAGTAGATAATCGCAATTAAAGAAAAAAAAACCTTTATTGCAATTTTTAAGAACCGGCCGCCAGGCCGGTTTTTTTTTTATCCGGGAATAATACAATTAATGACAAAAAAACTTATGGGACTGGCCAGTCCTAAGTTACTTTTTACAATTATTCATAACAAACTGATAATCAACTTATAACAAAAACAACAGCTGCGCCGAGCTCTTTCCGGATCTCCAATCGATATGCGTCCATGTAACCGGTCCAGCTTTCTCGTATAAGTACAAAAAAAAAGGCCGTACGAATTAATCGTACGGCCTCAATGAGCAAATGGAGCGTAAACCTGGGGAGGAAAACGCTCCTTACTCTATTGGACGGCTTTACAGTAGCCTATTTACCAAGACACCTAAAATAATAGAACCAGCAACAATACCGCCGGTCTGTAAAAGCATGGTATTTATATTTTTCATGGTAGAAGGGTCAACTTTTACCGATACATTGACCGGCAACCCCCCACTACCCCCCGGTTGTCCTATAACATGCTCGTAGTCGATGGGTTGCAATAGATTCAATAACCCAGAATTATTTTGGCGTAACTGTCTCATATCGTTATTACTTGACTTTTTTCCTGTGAAGGTAATTTAGTGATTCCGGAATATTGAAATATACCGGTGCTTTTTGTCTGGTTACGAGCGCGGGCATTGAAGTACTGAATAGCATCGACGGCCAGGTATGATACTACGCCGCCGACAATTGCGCCTGTAATTAAATTTTTGGTTTTTTTATTCATAATCACACAGTTAATTCCGCTGTCAACGTACCGTCTTTATATTGCGCGAGCAAATCCCAGACGGTTCCTAGCCTTATTTCCTCAAAGTGTGGTTTATCGGGCCTGGACCAGTCCCCGCCCCATTTAAAACCGTATGACTTCCCCACCTTTCCGATTAACGGCCAGTGCGATGTATCATACATTGCTTTTCCATCTACTATTGGCACTATATCAAAAGCTAGACCATAATTATGATAGCTCTCGCCGGCCTGTGCATTGGTTACCGTTTCACCGTAAGGCGGGTAAAAGCGCCCCTTTTTCCACAGCTCCGTTTGCTCAGCAAAAGACCGGTCAGCGCCATCAGGAGGAATGCGCACGTTAATACCGCGTGATTGCAAATCCAGAATAAAGCGCTTTGCCCTTTGGCGTACATTAAGCGCATCTGACAGACCTTTCAACCTTTCCTCTGTATATGTATCCCATACTGCCCCAGTATAAGCCATTAACCGGTGACGAAAAAAATAACCGGCACCGAGCAGCCCCAGGGCAGCACCGGTACCGATAAAAAAGGCTAACTTTTGCTTTTTTGCTTTAGTCATGTTACAAGATACAAAAAAAAAGGATTTTACAATAGTGAATAAAAACCATTAAAACCGGTTTTTATTGAATCGTTGTGTGGTATCTTTCTATTCTTCATACCTGCGGATTTGCGTTTAAATAGGCGCGGGGATTTGTCAACGGCTGCCCAACATCAAAGCTTTTTTTCATCACCTTCACACCGTCCATACCAATAGCATACCGGCATTTTTCGCCAGGCAACAAGGGGTCTTCAAACTCTAACTCATAGATACCGGAAGCCTCTGACACCCCGGTAACGATGGCCCAACAATTATGCAGGGAAGCAGGCACCGACCAGTCGAATGCAACATCCTTATCCACAATACAGGCTTTTCGACCTATATATTCGTGAAGTTCTAACTGTACCCTTGTCTTATTCATTTTCTCCCCCTTTCACCATAACATCGCCTTTTTTTTTTTTTTTTTTCAAGCGGATAAAACTCTACTTCCTGACGATTAGGATCTACAAGTATCTTTCCGTTAATGATATCTACGCGGTGTTCAAAATTTTTAATTAATCGCTCATCCCATTGGAAAAGAGTATGCATTCCCGTAGAAGTCATTATACGTACATAATAAAAGCCGTCGATCAGAGAGAAGAATATTACTTCATGATTTTCCACATTTTCATGTGCGTGCTTCTTCAAAAAGTCTTTTAAATCTTGCTTTGCCATATTATTAAAAATTTAAAAAAAACCCCCACCCCCGAGACTGCACTCCCGAAAGCAGGGTATTAATATGTTAACCGGGTGGTGCAGCACCCCTTTAATCACTGATACGTAAATATAACAAAAAAGTTACAATTATCGAACCTCATGTCGTTCACACAGAAAGTCGATTACATCTTCCCTCAGTCTTTTAGGATTACCCCAAAAGACTAGGTATTCCCACGGCCTCACAAGTGGACGGCGTTGCTCTGGGGCTTCAACGTGATATCTAGCATGGCTGATAATTACAGCTACTTCCTTTTCTTCTTTTGCAGCCGCTACCAAAGCTTCGCGGCATTTTGAATACGATTTACTCATCTTTTTATTGATTAAAGGTTAATTTTTTTTTTTTAGATTAAAAGGAGAGGCAAAAAGCCCCTCCTTAGACACATCCTTGTCGTCGGACTGGCACGAATGGCTTCCAATCACTTCGCACCAATATTTTTTAGGCAAACTGCCCCGATATTTGCCCCCACTCAGAAGAAGACAGCAAATTCACCAGGTCTTCACGCAAGTTGCGGTCAGTCTGGTTAAAATATTCGAGTTGCAATTGGGGTATATAAGGCTTAGGCACTGTACCCACTAACGCAATGGCCCTTTCCTCATCCTCAGTCCATGAATAGGGCGACCACCACCCCGATTTAGTGCCCAGCGCATCAGCGATCTGGGAGGCAATATCATAGAGGTTTATATTCGCAGTCGTACCCGGCACCGGCACAGTTGATTGCGCAGATTCAATAATTTCTTCACGTGTACGCTGATCTTTTGATTTTTTTAAAGCCTTTGACAAGCCATATATAGCCGCGCCACCCCCTACTATTAATAGAGTAGCAATCGGCCAAGTGATAGTCATTTTTTTTCTAGCCATAACTTAACTTTTAAGTGAATTACCAATCCTAAGAGGCGGATTTACCATATCAATACCCTTTACAAGTCCACCGATTAAACGCTGCTTTGTAGCACCTTTCACCTCTGTTGAAAAAAGTAAAAAATCCTGTTGGAGAGATGAAAACATTTCCCCAACCGTATCACAGGAATTTAATCGATCTTTCAATACCCTTTTTTGCTCTTTGGTTAATTTGCTCATTGAGTTGCTTTTTTTTCGTCCCTAGACTCATTCTGGCCATCATCTACTATACCTAATTCATCGCATAAGGCTTTATATAATAATGGCTCTTTTTCCTGCACTTCGTCCAGCTGCCGGTCAAATTCGGTCTGGTCTTTTTCGTACAGCGTTTCAAAGTGCTTGACATAATCAGATAGTTGCGCCCCCCCTTGTTGCTGGTCTTTCTCCTGACTTTCCGGTTCTTCTTTTTTAGCCAGGGCGCGCTCTTTCAACTCACCAAGTATTAGCGGCAAATCCTCGGCTAAGCGGTCACCCAGACCACGCCCCAACTGACCCCAAA
>LFUF01004158.1_pt1 | contig 9559 bp, 16 predicted proteins | sample 633261 | NCBI WGS metagenome assembly LFUF01 (sample SAMN03781032, study PRJNA287316) | hypersaline lake metagenome | isolation source: virus filtrate of water collected from the Namib Desert Hosabes playa | place: Namibia | collected 2013
GTACCCGGCCATCTGTGGTGAGCACGTAAGGGCCAAAATCTGGCACTACATCACCAACCAACCAGTCACCATCTGGCAACGCGGCCAATGGGACCAGATGACCATTTTCCTTGATGACTTGCTCTTGCGCTTCTGTCATGACACTTACCCCTTTCTGTTTTTGGGACACCTGGCCCTTCTGGGCCTGAATTTTGTGTCCCAATTTTGATATGGTGGTACGAAATGTACCGAAGTCGTACAGATAGTTACCAGTATATCATTAGCGGTGACAAGTGTCAATACTTTGGTGTAAAATTGGAATATGAACCGAGGGGCTATGAATGAGTGGGTAATCAACAAACTTAATGCTCACAATATGAGCATGCGGGAATTGGGCAGGCAGTCAGGTGTAGCTCATGCCCAAATTTCGAGGGTGCTATCTGGCAAACAAGAAGCTGCCTTAGATTTTTACATCAAGATAGCGCAGGTGTTTGACGCCGCGCCGGAGATGCTGGGTATGGCCGGGGTGATCTCCCAGGAAGAGGAGTGGGATTTATCGCTCAGAGAGCTATTTGAGATCATCAAAGGGCTTACTCCGGAGGAGCAGCAGGCGGTCGAGGCCTTTGTCGACTATCTGACCCAGAAGCGGCCAGACAGCGCAGCCACAGAGCAACCCAACCCGGCAGCCGGGACCGCTTAAGCCAGATTTTGAGGGTTAACCGGCCAGAGCGCAGCCAATGCACCCAGCCGGGTTTTGGGACAATTTTGGAACGGCCGCATTGGCCACGTGTCCAAATTCTATGTGCTGTCAGCTCTAATCGTCGTTTGCGTCGTCGCATGGGGGACCTCCTGTAGAACATCGGTTCTATGATAACACAAACCCGGCCAACATGGACCACGTTGGGCAAAAAGTACCACGGCCCAAAAAACCGGCCTCAGAACTGGCCCAAATTCGCGTTTTTATCGCCATTAGGTAACCAGACACCTGTTCCGGCCCAAATCGCCAAAATGGGCAAATTTGGCCCATTTGGAGCCAATATGACAACAGACGTTCCAATTTTTGCAAACTTGGCTATAATAGAGCGTATGAAACCGCTAATCCCCCTTATCCCCCTGGCCGCGCTGGTCATGGGCCTCAACATGTTGCAAACACCCAATGAGCTAAGCGCTTTTGAGCCGATCCTCCGCGCCCTGGCCGAATTACCCCTGGTGGGCGGGGCCGTCTGGCTGGTGATCCGTCTGCAAGACAAGCAGCAAGCAACACTACAAGCCCTTATGACCCATTTTGCGGAGCGGGCCGAAAAGAAGGATCAATTTTACCAACGGCTGCTAATCGACCAATTGAAGACCATCGAGGAGCTAAGCAAGAAATGAGCGATGAAAAGCATTGGTCCGAACAATGGATACTGCTAGATTTTTTGGACCGTCCAAAACCAAAGCGGAATGAGCTTGAACAGTTCAAATGGATGTTTTTCGTTATTGCTTTTTTGATTAGCCTCAATATTGGGGCCTCTTGTGCGTTGGCCGCTGCAATCCTCTACCGTTACGGTTAATTAAGGGCCAACTAAGGGCCTCCGCCATCAATTACGGTTGACGGCTCAATTAGCTCTTTTTTAGCTTTATCTACAATGGCCCTGGCTTGATCCCATCGGGCCGCCGTGATGTTGTCCCCATCATCCCACCATGCACCCTGATAAATAGCCCGATCATCCAGAGCCATCAGACATAAATAAGTGGTTTCAGGGCTGAGCGTATGTAGAGTGTCATCGTCACTGCTGGCCAAATTCTCCAGCAGGGTTAAGTCATATTTATTCGTCGTCGGCATTTTTCCCCCTAAATAAAAAAAGCCCCCATTTGGGGGCTTGGTTGGTTGATACAGGTTAGCCGCGCCGTGATGCGCGATGGATACGCTTACCAGAGTCGATGAAAGGCCGGTCATTGGTGTTGTCTGGCCGAACTTTTTCACCGTCACTGACTAATGCAATAGCATCAGCGCCGGGTGTGCCGTATCCGGTCTTGTCGGTGAACAAACTAACATAGGCCAACAAATCAGCGTCGGCGGTGTCTACCTTGTTCCGATCAGGGCCAGTTGTGCCCACAAAAATACCATCTGCCGGGGCGGGGATACGGAAGGTTGCATACTTGCCGGGAGTCTCAAGCGGACACACAATTTCAGCGATATTTTCAACCTCGGAGCCGGCTGTTCCATATGTGGCGGTGTCTTCCGCGTACTTTTCAGTTACTCGGTAACCGGCAACCAGACCGTCTGTCAGCGGGTCTAATTCCGTAATTAACGCTTGCACGTTGGCCAACGCGGTTGCGTGGTCAGCGCCCACAACATCGGGTCTCAGTGTGCTTTTATTACCGGCTGCGTCCAGAATGTCAATACTGGCCACAAAGCCTTGGGATACGAGAGCCATAGGTTTCCTCCTTTCTACAGATTAGAACAATCGTTCTTAGTGCGAAGTGTACACTATTGCCTTTTGACTGTCAATAGAGTAAAATTGACACTAAATTATAATCGTTGGCGCGCCAACGATTAGGGGAATTACAGTGTGGCAAACTTTAAGGTTAAATACGCAAGCGAGCTTCATCTTGAGCGAGATTGGGCATTCTCACCCGGTCATTGGTTCAAATTGGACTGGGAAACGTTGGAAACTGAATATCCCACTCCTGAATGTTATTTGGTGGCTCTGGATGCCCGTCAGATTAATTTACTGCTGCATCTGGTCTCTATATTCCCTAAATATTATCGCAATTGGGGCTACAGCACGGCCACGCTCGATAGTGCTGTTTGGGATACCATACAATCTTGGATTAGTGAATTGGAGGCAGCATTAATGAGCGGTTGTGATCTGCAAGATTTTATTGACCAGCACAAAGACACGAACAAATTACTGAGGCTACATCTAGAAATGATGACTGGTGGCTCTGTTAATTTTGGCTCTGAAGACGTTGTGCCCGATGCATGGGATTTCTCACAAGACGGCTTGAGGCCTACGCTATTGGAGATCAAACATTCTTTGGCATCAGATATGACCCTGCAAGAATTAACTGACGAGATCACGGCATCTGCCAGAGTTGATGAGTTTAAAGACATCCTTGAAATGTTGACATTCGTTAAAGAGTTAGCGCCGAACCTGGGCGGCTCTTTGCCAAATGTTTTTGCTATCTATCGATCCATGGTAGAAACGCGCTTTATGCACTCGATGCTAACATTACAGGCATATCAGGCCACCAGCTTACGGGGTATCATGGGCGCTTTGGCGCCGTTTGAGGAGCAAGCCGCCGATGAGGAAAGCACGGTAAAAAGCATTGTTGATGAAATTGACAAATTGCCATGGCTTGCAACCGTGGTGGCCGCGCTTGAACCATCCCCAGCCGGGGAAACCGCAATAGCTGTTAAAATTGCTATCAGCGCAAAAAACCTACTTGATAGGGCCAAATCTGTTTGGGCCAATTGGCGGGACACGTATATTAACCAGGTTCAAAATCCTGTTCCACAGGCTACAATTGTTGGTGTTCTTGAGGCCATCTCAAGAAAATTGGTTTGGGACAATTGGGATGATCAGGGCCAATATGCTCCCGGCCCCTCGGTTGGGATCGCTGGCGGAGCTGCTGGCAGCGTAACAGTAGGGGGGTCATCCGGAGAGTGTAATTGCGCTGTTTCGTGTTGTTGCGGCTCTGGCCGGGGTAATGGCCTGGTGCAACAGCAAACCGGGGTAAATCTGCTATCCTGTCAATACCCTGATGGCTTTTTGGATTTTGATGATTACAAAATCTACAAATGCAAAGCGGCCAACCGGATATTTGATGATTTTGTAAGCACGCTTCGGGGGATCTACGAAAGCGCAACATGGTTTAGGTCGAGATGGGGCGATGGGAAAGCGCCGTATCCGAATTTGTTTGAGATGGATGATTTAATAGCCACCTTTTTGCCCAACGTGCTCCCAAATACAATTGAGTACAATCTAACCCCCTCTGAGATGTCCGATTTTAGAAACGAATTAACGGCCAGGATAGATGATGCGTTCGAGTGGGGATACGCCGGAAATTGGGCTTCATTTTGGTGGGATTTTTACGACATCTTTAAGGGCTGCGCTGAATACTTCGAGACCAACGCCCAAATCATTGTTGATGGTATTTATAACTCTGTTTCTGCATCCGAAGTTTACAACGTTTTAGATGCTGAAATGGGGAATGCAGTTGTGGACGCGTTGGCCAATTATCCCAACGCCGTAGATGCCTCTGACAGTAGTTCTGCCGCCCAAATCATCATGCGTAAGGTGTTAATCAATGGCTTCTTAAACATGCTCTTTACCCAATCATCATTTGCTATGAACTATGTTTCAGCCGTCACCTGTACGGGTGATGCAGGTTGTCCACAGGTTGAAGCACAAGACATTATTGTAAACAGAGGATCCATTTCTGTTGACGGAAATTTGTTGACAATGAACGCAGACGAACTAATAACGGCTGGTGCAAATGACCGTTTTCAGTGTAATATAGACATCTCGCCAGCGTATGAGCTTGAATATATTAGCGCGGGAAACTTTCAGCAGCCGGGCGGTACTGAGCCTATTTGGAAAGCTGTACCAGATGGCTCACCACAACAGAACTACAACAGCATATCAGACTTACCAACGGACCATTATATCAGTCTCAATGTTGACACCGCGGACACAACCGGGCCGCAATCGGTCACACTACGAAGAATATCATGATATTACATCTAGAACGGGATCCAAACACCAATTTTATTAAGGCCTGGAAACCGGATGATATTATTGTTGCGTTGAGAGATTTACCAGTGCAATTATCACAATCAAACGGTAAACATCCAGTTCATTGGGATAACTTGATCAATTTACCCAACGAATTGCCCGCCAATTGGGGGGTAATAGACGGAGGTGTACCCTAATGCCAGTAACTATCAAATTACGCGGTGGCACGGCGGCAGAATGGACGGCAGCCGACCCGGTATTGGCGGCTCGTGAAATGGGTCTGGAAACAAATACTATGAAATTCAAAGTCGGGGATGGATCGACGGCATGGGCCAATCTGCCATATTGGGGTGGGGCAGACCATGACCATGACGGCAATCAGGACCTGCTACAGGTACGCCATGGCACATCTAGCGATTTTACCGGCTCCGAGGTGCTGGCCAGAGGAGAAATGCTCGTTGTCTGGCCGGATGCAGGTCTAGAGGCCATTCCCGATGAAATCAAAATAGGGAATGGCAGCAATGATCTGTCCGTGCTAAAGGATATTTTATCTGAGCATCAGCATGATTTTGCCAGCAGCGGACATACGCATAGCACACCCATGGCCATTGTGAAGGATCGAAAAGCGTTGGGTACAGAAGGGGGAACCTTCAACCAGGGCGCTTATCAAACAAGAGATTTAAATCATGTTGAGCATAACGATATTGGCTTATCTTTATCTAACAATCAAATCACGTTGCCACCCGGAGTGTATTTTTTGCGGGCTGAAGCTCCAGCGTTTGCGACAGGGCGGCATCAATTGAGATTATACGATGTGGGCGCGGCATCGGCCATATCCTACGGCCAACAGAACTACGCATATGGCAATGGAAGTGTTCAAAATAACGCGGTATTGGTGGCTCGGTTGTCATTGGCCAGCCAAACAATTTTTGAAATCCAACATAGATGTCAAGTTAGCAGGGCCGATGATGGCTTTGGACAAGAGATTCAAGATTGGTGGGAAAGCGACTATAGCTATTACACACAGGTGGTGGTATGGCAATTATAGACATTAGAGCGGCCTTGGATAGATTGTCACCCGGCGCATCCTATGGCTGGCGCGGCGGTGATCCGAGCGATTTTTCACAGATTATCTGGCGCGATGACGCCCCACAACCCACACAAGCCGCGCTTGACGCGGCTTGGGCAGAGATAGAAGCGGAGCGGGCCGCCGTTGCTGCGGCCCTGGCCGCCGAAGAGCAGGCATCCAAAGATGCAAGGCAAAATATACAATTCCTCATGCAACTGATGACCGCCGATGAGCAGCAAATCAGAAATTGGATAGCCTCTAATGGTCAAGAGATGGCTATTGTACGCCTTACGCAATCATTACAATTTGTGCTCCGCTGGATACGATCACGCGAATTGCGCCGGCCTGATCTGGCCGATGACCCCCCCACCCAATAAAAAAGCGCCCAGATTTCCGGACACATTGCCTCAAATTATGCGAAGTGTGCATTAAACCTCTGAGAACATTTGTTCCCCCAAATTACCTTATGCGAAGTGAAAGCCAGTACATGTGTTCTAGTCCCATGGCCCGGGGAGAATGACCACATCAAACACATAGCCCGGTATTTGCCGTTCTAGCTCCTCGATGAGCACCTGTTGCAAAGTTGCGCTGCTGGCCACTACTCGAATAGCCACCATTAGTTGTTTCCGGCTGCTATACAGCCACGGTCCTGTTGGATCGCCGGCGATGATAAGTCGCAGCCGGACGCGCTGACTTGGAGAACGCGGACGATTCGCGGACAAGCGAAGCGATTCGCGGACGGCCTTTTTGCGCCGTCTGGCAGCCTGTTTCCGGCATGCATCAGAGCACCATTTGCGCTGTTTTCCGCTCAGATAATTCCCGCAGGTTGTATTTAAACATTGTTTTTTGGACAACTGGCCAAACTCCAGACCTGGTTTTTGTCCCAATTACTTACTTACTACGGCGCTTTACGCTGCCTTTTTGCGGGGCGAAGTACGTTTCAAGCCATTCTTAGCTGTAGTAAGTAAGCGTTGGATGTCATCCAGGCGCTTTTTCATCGTTTCTCCGCCCCATGCTCTCTGGCCGGTGAGCACCTCTGATATATCGGCCTTTGAGGCCGCATGATTCAAATCGGCCTCAAGCACCTGTTGCAGGTCGGCCTCTAGCTGGCTCTGAGCGCTGCTATTTGTGCTCTCCGCGCCGTTTAGCAACGCTGCCCTAGCATTAGCAGCCATGCAGCGCAGTATAGACGATTGCTCAAAATAGGCGACAACTTCAGCCGGGGTGATGGTCAGCACCCGATCATAGACGGTATGCTGTATCACCGGTTCCAGATCGTCGGCCAGACGGCGCAGCAGGGCGGCTAGATCTCGGGCCTGGCCGCCAATCTGGACCGGGCCGAAGATGATATACGCATCTTTGCCGGTTAGGTGGACGCGGGGGGATATTTCCTGTGGTTTGTGTTTTGGGGATTGTTTGAGTAGAATTTGAGTAGTCATACCCTCTTTTCCTTCCGCCGGGGGGTGTTACCGGGGCCACACGTCGTTAGCGTGTGGCCCTTGTTCTTTGGGACACCAGGCTAAGCCGGCTCGATGGCAACTGTCCCAAACTATCATGCGTACAGATGGCCCTGCTTGGCTCTGGCCACATACTCCAATTGGCGGATCATCCGCTCGATGGCCTCGATCTTCTGTGTGACCTCCCGATGTTGTCGTTTTAAGGCCCGGTGCTCTTCATGCCGCTCGATCCTGGCCAGGGCTGCAGCTATCTTGTCAGGTTTGACGCCGATATATTCACGCCGGGTTCCGTGCTCTTTGTAGTAGGAGCTGTGGGTGCTGTGGGTTAGCTCTAGCTGGTCCGGTAGCTCAGGATCATCCTTCCGCATCCAGTAGGGGCGCGCTGATGTCATCCCCTGGGCCTCCAGGTGGCTCATTTTGCCTGGTAGCTCTACAGCCACCAGGTCATACAGCCTGTCCAACTCATCACAAACAAACGTTAGGCGCATTCTGAGACTATGCTCTTGTCCATTTACGTCTTCCCAAATCTTCATAACTCACCTCACTACCAGATGTTCGTAACCATCATACCAATCACCATTGCCGGCCTTGTAGCTTGGTGGCGGTTTCCGGTCAAACTTAATGCGATTCACCACATAGCCGGGAAACGAGTTAAGCCCTTCCGGGGCCAGACCATTTTCAACTTCGTAATCTATATACGCAATCTGGTTCTCTAATCGCTCCAAACTATACCGGTTGGTCATTGCTATGTTTTCGGCCACGTGATAGGCCAGTCCATATTTTAGTAATTGGTCAAAGATTTTTTGCCGAGGTTCGATTTCTGACACATGACATGTTTTAAATCTTTGGTTTGATGGTTCACTTTTGGGTACATGTTTTTTAAAACATGTCATGTCATGAGTTCGGATTTTTCCGAACCTCGGTTCGTACCGAGGTTGCTTTTGGTACGTGGTTCGGATAATGGACTTGCGCTCTAGTGCTGCTTCAATGCCGGCCAGTACAGAAGAGCGGCTTAAGTTGGTTTGATTGAGGATGTCTGTAAAAGTCAGAGGTTCCGCATCGATGCCGATTTGGAAGTAATTCAGCAATATGCAGAGGGTGACTTTCAACTCAGATTTGGTGAGATCATCTTGAACCAGATACCAGCTTTCAGGCGGCAAGGTGAAGCCTTGAGTGGATGAGAATATACCTCCCCCCTGTTCGGGCTCCTGTTCGGGCTGGGTTCCGTTGGGTGTAGCTTTTTGGCTATCCGAAGTGCCGTTATTGCTGCTCATTGCACCCACCTTATCTTGTTGCCCAGATCATCATCATTGATGATCTGGCCCTTGACCGGCCAGCCAAACATGCGCTCGTAGCTTTCCTCTGGTGTTTCGTTTAGGTCATCCTCTGGCCGCCAGTCACCCGATAGCACGCTGATTAGCTCCTTGATCGTCGTGTCCACCGTATCAATATAGGCCGGCTCAAAGTCCGTGGCATCCAGATAATTCACTAAGCGCCGGCCAGCCTCGATGATCTGGAGCTGGCTGTAGCGATATGGGGCCGTTTGGGTGGCCTGCCATCCCCATTCAGTCGGATCAATGACCAAACCTTGGCGCTTCACTACGGCCACCAGGCGGTTTAAACTGGAATCTGTTACTGAGTAATGTTTCGGCCATTTGCCCCGGTTGGGCCGGTGAACGATGACCGCCGGCATGGTAGATTGCTCTGTCTTGGGGAACACTGAAATATGGGTTATTGGGTTATTCATGGTTAGCCTCCGTTTTTGCAAATAAGCATGGATAGTGAAATCTAGCCTCAAAAGCTTTCAGCTCCGGATTGTCGGAACAGACACGGATCACCGGATCACGAAGAATGGGCTTTCCGCAAAATGAGCATGTACACTCTGGGCCGGGTCCGGGGCTTTCGTAAAACCATGTGATTTTGCGCCGGGTTCCGTTGAACTCCATTTCAACCAGTTTGCTTTCAACATCCTTAACCTTGTGATATGATGGATCCATCACGCAGCCTCTTTCTTGATGTAATGCACTTCCCCATCAGGATCAACCCGGCCCACCATTGGAATAACCTTGGGACCCAGCAGGGCCGCGCCCAGCGCTTGCCGGTGGGCTTCGGCCAGACTGATATTTAGCTCCCTGGCCCGCTCTTCCAACTGCTTTCTGATTTTGTCATCTACCCGCAGCGCAGGCAGACGCGCACCGTATGCCGTGCTTTTCATACTCTTACCCCTTTCCGTTTTTGGGACACCGCCGGCATGCCGGCATGAACCTGGTGTCCAAATTTTGAAACGGTCTCAATGTCGTGATACCGGGACGCCCTGTACCCGGCCATCT
>LFUF01004153.1_pt1 | contig 9429 bp, 3 predicted proteins | sample 633261 | NCBI WGS metagenome assembly LFUF01 (sample SAMN03781032, study PRJNA287316) | hypersaline lake metagenome | isolation source: virus filtrate of water collected from the Namib Desert Hosabes playa | place: Namibia | collected 2013
TTTACCAAAGAAGTGATCAAGCACATTCTATCTACGCTTAACCAGTCATGCCAAATTATACCAAACTAACCGAAACCGTTCTCGCTCCATTAGATGAGGAAACGAAAGAAAGATAACAAGAAATTAAGAAAAAGTTTAAGTTAAAAGTGATGGAGTCTTATGTTCTGGCGATCGCGCTTCATCCAGAAAAGAACTTAAACCTAGAAAGGCAAAAAGAAAATGTAGAAAGAGCTTACAAGAAATTATTAACCAAAGTAGGAGGAATTCCCAAAACAGGAAATATAACAGAGGTAAAAAATGGTGATATTTCCTCCCTTTTGGGAATGGTAGAAGCTCTAACCGTAGGATGGGATAAGTGGAAAAATTTAACATACCGAAAAACACCTATTCCTTATTCGCGTTATCTTGAAGAATTAACCCAAGATCAATTCTTAAAAATCCGAGAATTAAGCGAAGAAAAAAATAACGGGAATATGTTTTTGAGTGGCACTCTAGATGAAATAGGTATGGCTTCTGGTTATACGTGGGAATTAAGGCAGATGAATGACGGGGGAGGATTAAGAGTAATTGATGTGAAATTTCCCCCTGATATCAGAATTGATTTAATCGAGGGGAAAAAATATAGCTTGTGTCCTGATGTGAAACTGGAAAATCTAGAGGAATACGAAAAAGCAATCTGGGGACACATTGAAACCTCTGGCTTTCTAATACCTATAAAAAATCGAAAAAAGATATACGGTCAAGCGAAGCGAATTTTGGTATCCGCCCATATTAAAGAAAAAAGCTATGTATAAAATAAAGTCTCTAACTCCTACTTATCTCAAAAAATCAGTAAAACAAGCCAATCTACTTGACTCTTCTGAAAAAACTTTCAGAAAAGAAGGAACGGAGTTCTTTGTTGATCAATATAAAATAGCAGAAAAAGGACACTACCAAGTTCAACTTTCTTATGGTGCAGGAAATTGGTTTTTATTTGGGCAACACTGGGATTTACCCTGGGAAGATAGCGAAGAAACACAAGACAGTGTCTTAACGGAAAAGCATAAAGAGGAGTTACGCCCCGTTCCCCTTCTCTCTACCCTAGATATAGATTGGTATGATCCTAATTCGAGAGTGAGTGAATACTTCCGAGTTTTTGAGGTTACGCAAGGGGATTATCGCAGGATACCCAAAGATTTAGAAACCCGAAAAAACATTATTCTCCTTGCCAGAAAATTAGATAAGGTAAGAGAACGGTGGGCTGATACTGAGGATCGACCCGCTATCGCGGTAACAAGCTGGTATCGCCCACCAGCTATTAATCACAGGGTTGGAGGAGTACCCAACTCACAGCATATTACGGGGAAAGCTGTTGATGTTTTCCCTGTGAACGGAAAAATTTTCGCCTTCCAAAGTTTCCTTGATCAGGTAGCTTGGAAAGATAAAGCACTGGGATATGGTGCGAGAAGGGGGTTTGTCCATCTAGATTTAAGAAATTCCCCAATTCGATGGAATTATTGATCAAGTTAAAAAGTTTTTTCAGATAAGAAATTAAGCACCCACAGACAGGCAACAAAAATCACCGCTTTCCAATCTAGAGAAGCGGTGATTTTTGTTAACGGATCAGGTAAACTGTACTAGGTGTCAGTTGATTATTCGCTTCTTTACTTTGATATGTATCAAAATCAATCAAAACGATATTTTTTACTTGGAATTCATCACCGCCTACGAGAGAGACATCGGATGAAATTTCCACGCCTGAAGTTACTAATTCCCAAGAACCTCCAAAAGCATCATCAGTAAAGCGAAGTAAATAGGCTGCGCCGTCAAGAGGAGTACCCCCTGATACAGACAGATCACTAATTTCTAGTAAATCTAAATCGAGATAAGTTCCTTGAATCGGATCACCTTGCCAAATACCAGAAGCAACTACCCCTACAATTGAAATGGAACTAGCTCCCCCATAGTTGATATCCAGATACTCAATGATAGCATTCTGAGTTGGAACAGTGGTTCGCCCTGGGATTCCATTGATTGAGTCAACTAATTCTGGATTATCTGAAACCTCTTCGAGGGTAACACCCACCGTCAGACCGTTCCGCCTAAACGGTCCGATCGCATTGATATTTGAAAGGTTGAAGACATCGGAACTAAAGGTTACTTCCCCCGTGATTCCGTTGACTCGGAACACTCCGTTATTAATACTGAAGTTACCGATCTGATTAGCGGTCGTTGCAAAGACTTTTCCTTGCACCCCTGTAGAGGAAAATTCGTCATCCCCTAGTTGTCTCTCTAAAACTTCGTTTGCTTCTATCGGTACTCCTCCAAACCAGGGGAGCGCATTATAATCCACTCCGCTTCCCACATATTCCATTGTGTGAGAACCACTGGTAATCTGTGATCGATTAAAGTTACCCACTCGATTAAAATCTTGGAAAGGAGTGGTATGAGAAAGTTCATTAGCGATCGAACGAGCGCGGTTCACTTGGTAAGGTTCTGGGCTGGCAAAAAAGTCTGGAACATCAAAGTAATTTAAGTTTCGGTTGGTAAAGAGATTCGGCTCTGTCATCGTTTTCTTCAACACCTCAATCGCACTCTGTGTTGCGGAAATTGCCCCACTACATAAATTAGCGGGTGTTTCTGCATCTAAGAGATTAAAGGGGTAACTAAAAGGCAAAGCGTAGGCTCTTGAGTTGTCAATATGGAGATAAGTTGCGGGATCGTACTGATTAAGGGGTAAAACAAAATTAGAAATTTCGTTCGCTAGTTCATCCAACAGAAGAGAATAATAAGCGCGAAGATTAGAAATTGAATTACCCGTGTCACTTGCTTGTTTGATTAATGCAAAGCGAGAGAGTATCCCAGAATCTACTAACTGATCATTCCCTTGATATCTCAAATTGTGAATCAGGGAATTTATAAAGAATCCGATATCTCTTCTGCAAATACTTTCATTCAATTCTAGCAAATTATTAATTACCCAGAAATCATCTGCGATCGCAACACGGTTTACTAATTGATTGATTATCTCCCCTTTATTAACTTCGATCACTCTCGCCGCGTCATTAATAAAAATATCTAACTTACTGAGCTTAACTAGCTCTTCCCTATACTGAAATTCTGTTCCTTCGTACTGGGTATTAGTAGTGGTGTTCACCCCTTGATGAGGCACTTTTTCCACCGTTCTCCCGTTGATTATTTCGTTTATAATATCAAAATAAACATAAATTGAGGCTCTCGCGTTGGCACAATTTGAATCGTTTATATTTTCTAAATTAAAGGCGTAAGAAGGCGGTAAAGCGTAAGGAAAACTTCCTCCGTAGCGAGGATAATAAGTAAAACTAGAGTCGTAATCAGGATTGAAAGAGTAGTTTTTAGTATCTAGCAAAGCCAATAACTCGTCTCTCATACTGATGAATAGTAGAGAATAGTTAGCTTGAAGTGTTGCTAAATCAGAGGGATTCACTGCTTGCTCTTCTAAAGCCTTGAGAGATAATCTTGTATAATCAACAGTTTTTTCGTTTCCTCCTCTTTGAATATCCCACGCTACCGCTCTCAGGATTGATCTGATATCCCGATCACATTTATTTTTTTTATCTGTATAAAGAGTAGCGTTAAATCCTGGTGGAAGATTATCTGTTACATAAGTGGCGATCGCGGGGATATTGTAATTAATGATATTTCCTGCATCTATCATCTTTTGCTCTACAGGGGAATAAGGAGGATTTTTCGTAGGTAAGGTTAATGCTCCCGTTAAGTTCTCCAGATTAAAAGTGTCTTCAAAAACAGAGGTCATTATATCGAAGTAGGTGACACAAGTAGTTAATGCACTGGTACAGCGCACATCTTCGAGTTTTACAAGTGATGTTCCTAAGTTATCTAGATCAATACTTCCAAAACTGGGTTTGTTCACCCCATCACTGTCTTTCTCAATTAATACCCCGTAATCGGTATCTTCAAATTCCAGATTTATCGCCAGTAGGCAATTACCTAAAAGAGTTTTATCTGTCATATACTCGCTAGGAACATTGTCCCCCCGAATCAATCGATTTAAGAGATTATTTACTTCTCCTAGATTAGTTGAGGTGAGATTCGGTACTTCCTTGTAAATAGCTTGTTTTATCTCATTTGCCACTTCGTAAATATAAGTATTTCCCCCTCTAGCCATTTGCCATGCGATCGCTCTCACCATTCGCTTTAAGTAATAGTAGTTTTGGCGAGAGAAAAATTCGTTTAGCCAAGCGATATTAGAGATAGAAGCCCAGGGGCTGGGGCTTCCTGCGTTAATCACATTGCTGATAATTTGACCCACTGGCTCATTATCAATTTCCTTTAATTGCCCTGTATTCTTATAAATCAAAGCCGACGCATCGTAAATTTTCCCAAACGCTACTTCGGGCTGGCTGTGTTCTGTTAATAAGAAGTCTTTTTCTAGTAATTCCCCTGTAAATATATCTAGCAAGTATGTCCCCACTTCTGTTACTAGATTTGAGCAGGGAGTCGCTTCCCCATTATTTGCCCCCGCGTTTGACCCAACTTGAGTTATTTCTTCATCAGTGTAAGGGGTTACACCCGTGTAAAGCGAGAACTGTTTAGGTGTTGATCCTGAGTCTGTCAACTTTTCTATGATTAAGTCGATCGAGCTATTTACTGCGCTTATTTGAGTGGAGCATTCGTCAATCGCATTAGAATATAAATCAAAATCATACTCTGTTGGTTTAGATGGCAAACTATATGTTTCAGTTAAGTGATTGCCAGAGCTATCGTAATTGATATTATCTAAAAGAGATTCCAGTTCAGCCTTTAATTGATTTAAGATCGCCGCGTAATCCGCTTCAAAATCAGCTAAAACTAAACCTTCGTTCGCTACCTGATCAACTAAAGCCGATCTACCACTCTGCCCGTATTCAAATAAGTAGTTATTACCTGTGAATTTCAGATTAAGCGCGATCGCATCTAGGTAAAGCCCTAAATCTCTTCGGCATTTTTCACTGTTATCAGAAAAAAGATTTGGATAGTTGAACCCTGATGTGTCCAAAGTAGCCATCTTATCCAGAACTTTTTCTTTATTAAATCGGATCACCGCACTTGCATCTATGTTGTTCTGGGCAACTCCATCAACTAAGAGTAATTCTCGATTTGAGGGTAGTTCGTAAAAAACTTCCTCTCCTATATGGCTCGCTCCTAATTGCCCCTTTATTGCCTTCTGGATGTAGCTTAATAATGAAAAATCAGGATGACCAGATACTAACAGAATTACCTCGTCTTTAATCACACTCCAATTTAAGAGCTTGCTCCCCGTATTACTAAAGTCAACCCCGATTTCGCTCAGGTATTTTTTGATTTGGTGGTAAGCTCTTAAAAGGAGATAATTCCCTGTGTTTTGTAACTGTTTGGAAGCTCCCGTTACGATCGGTAACAATACTTTCTCAATCAAATCTCGATAAGACACATCTGTTCCTGAAAGTGTCCCATCATCCGTTAATTGACCTGACTCAAAAGCATCTTGTAAATTAGGGAGCAATCCTAATGTTTTTAATGAGTAATAAGCTCTTTGAATAAAACCATTTGCTCTCCCTAATGCAATGTTTCCGCCTATATCGTAGGAGACGGCATTTTTCATAATTAGGTTGCTCGCGTCGTAGCGAGTATTACCCAGTTTCACATCCGATAAACTCCCCAAGAAGTTGTGGAAGGGTTGCCCAAAAATATCGTCTATGTCTTCCACTGTTGCTTCTTCTAAAGATAGTGATAAATCTGGCTCATAGGAGTCTAAGTATTCCCCTTCTTTATTGTAATCTCCTTTTATCGCTCTTTTTATAAACCCTTCTTCTTTAGTAAATCCGTAATTTGTCAATTCTTGATCCAGCACTTTACTAAATTGATTTGAATCAATGTTATCGGGGGTAACGGAGGTGCTTAAGTATTCGATTCCTTCGATATTAAAAGACTGACCAGGGGCAGGTGCTGCCTTTGAACCAGGTCTTAATCTATTGAATCCCACATCCCCTACAGAAATGACTTTACTCTTAATGGGGAACGATGTAACAAAATCCTGTGTTCTGATTAGTCCTCCTAATCCTAAAACAACATTAGGATCAGTGGAAGCAACCAGTTTTCCATTATCTGAGGAGTTAGTTGCGTTTACCGCCACCAATTCAATTTTCAAAGGTGTTAAGTAACGTTTGGCATATTGAATCTCAATTCTTTTCCCGAAGTTACTGATTTTCTTAAATTCAATACCATTCTCTCTACTATTAATTTCGATTAATGCACTCTGGATGTAGTTCGCTAAAAGAACATCGCCTTGCACATTTCCATTATTGATTGTCGGATCGGCTAAGTCAGATGTTTGAGCCGTTATTAACTTGAATACCCCGTTCTCAAAGAATTTTGTCTCTTCTCCATCTATTCGGAAACTCAAATCAAAATCTATTAACTCGTTGGCATCATCCTCTACATCAAAATAGATATACTGGATATCTTCTTTCTTGGTCGCCGCCGTTGGATATACCTTCGAGAGCGATGATTCAAATAACGCTTCTTTTGATCTCCCTTCTGCTACTAAACCGTAGTTTCCAAAGTCGGTTGTACTATTTGTTAGGTTAACAATTCCGCCTGATCGGGTGATAACGTGGATATGGCAGAATGTTCCGAAGAATGACACTAACTGGGCATATCCATCGTTGATAATCGCGCACCCGATTCCGTCCATATCGATTTGGGTGAAGCTGTCCACTACCATTGATCGGATCGGTGAAAATTTAGAGATCGATTCCCCGTCAATTTTTAATCCTCCTCCCCCTCGTTTGAATGGGATATTTCCTTCTACGCTATCTCTTACCCCTGCTACCGCTATTCGGGTTTGGAAATCTGTCCCTAAACTTGATCTATCTGTTGGATCACTTGTGTCATCAGCGTTATAAGTATCTGGATTCCCTGGTTTATATTTGGTGTAATCTACTCTAGGGAAATCAGAGGGAGCAGTAAAAGCTGTTGCGTTCTGAGCATAGGGGGATTTGAAAATCATTCTTTTTTTCTCCCCTGCGATCGGTGAAACTGGATTTGGTGTTACTCCGTCGCTTTGCATAGGCAAGTCTGTTCCGAACCCTGTTACCGCATCTACATAGTCATAAGCTGTTTCGTCTTCTCTGTATAAACGAGCGGGGGGAAACTCGATCGCAAATGCACCTTCAAGCCTCTTTAATAATTCTCTTCTCTCTGTCCCAAGCGAATCAAACTCGCTTGGTAACGATGACGCTGCCAAATGCCCCTCGATCGCTAGTAACGTGAAGTAAAATCCAGAGTTTGCATAAAATACTGAATTGCTCTCATATCCTGCCTTCGGTCTTAAAATTGTATTTCTGATCGATTCCCCAATTACTGAAATCTCTGGAACTTTGACATTGATGGGGTATTCTTCTTCGTAAATTCCTGATGCAATAATTATGCTTGTCCCAGGGCTTGCATTCTCTACAGCATCTTTAATCGAATACTTTGGACTGGAGGGTGTACTTCCATCCCCTGCCACACTCCCATCTAGGGGATTAGGCTTTACATACACTGTATTTGGTCTTACTAGATCAGATACTTCTACTTTCCCCACACCCAGCGCATCTATACTCGCTTGCGCTGTTGCTAAACTATCTGTTTCTAATAAATCTAGTCTTGCCTTATTTTCATTTACTAGCGCATCTGAGACTCCTTCGTAAGCCTCTTTGATTTCTGCCCCTAGTCCCGATAGTTTCTTTAATGCCATTTTTTATATCGCTTTCAATATGCTGATATAAAATTGGGCGATTCTCTCTAGGAGAATACTTTTGGAGAGGGGGGCGATCGCACTTTTCTTCCTCAGAGTCCACGCTGTCCCACACAACTGGTGAAATTTCTTACCCACAAATAGCTCTGTGGCTAGTTTTTAACTCAAACTAACCTCACTCAGAAACCTGAGTAAAAATTTATTTACCCCGCGCTACCAGGGTTTTTCTCTTACTTTCCCCCGCTTGCACCGAGGGTTTAACTTACATTCCCCCGCTTGCACCGAGGGTTTAACTTACATTCCCCCGCTTGCACCGAGGGTTAGAGAACAGTTGATTCCACCACCACAGTTTTTTCAACCACTTCCATTTTAACATAATTTATGGTTAAACCCAAATCTAGCTTTTGTTAGCTAAGTTGCTACCAGTGATCTAGCTTTTGCTACCAGTGATCTAGCTTTTGTTAGCTAAGTTGTTACCATGATCTAGCTTTTGTTAGCTAAGTTGCTACCGTAATCTAGCATTTGCTAGTTGCCAAAGAAAAACCCCCTAGTAAGATACTAGGGGATGTCAACAGGTGTGATCAGGCTTAAGGATTAGTAACACCAGTTACGAGGTCGATGTTTTGCATACGAGAGCAATTTTTACGAGAATGAAGCTCCATTTGAGGAATCGTACCTACAGCGTAATCCGTGACGTAAAGTTTAGCTTTAGCGAGACGTTCCATTTGAGTGTAAACGCCGTTTTCAATCATACGAGTATTGCCAGTGGGAGCAGACTTAAAAACGAGATCAGACATTTTTAGGAAGTAAATAACGCCTTCGTCTAACTCAGGAATAGCATCTACGTTAACGCTTTCTGCGGAGGCGATCGCCTCGCGTTCTTGTAGGGAGCGACGACGGGCGCAATGAGGGTCGTCAATAATCGGGACACCTGAGAAACCGCCAACACCAAAACCGAGGTCAATCAGGGGAACACGGGTGTCGCCCACCATCTGGAAGAAAGTACGCTGAGTTTCAAAGAGTCTCTTATATTGCTCCATGACTTTAGGAGTGGTCAAAATCATGTCGTAGCGACCACCTTTAGTTCTAACTCGTGTTTCCATGTTAAACATAGAAGGAAGGTCAAGAGGCTTAAAAGCATCTGATCCCAAGTAATTACCAGCAGAGTCTTTCCCAAAGTCAATAATTTCGGCTCTCCAGAGGGGGTAAATGGTTGAACTAAGACCAGCATAATCTTGATCAGAAACAGCTTCAGATAAACCATAGATACCTCCCGTCTCAACCGAGCCATTACCGATGAAGAGGTACTCGTTGAGAGAGCGTTGGATTTCTTCTACCGCCGAAGAGACGTACGTGCCAATGAGGTCACGTAACTCTTCTTCACTCACCTGTTCCGCCGCTTCTAAAATTTCCTTTTCATTGACAGTGAAGGAAGATTGAAGGGAGTTTGTGTGGATGGGAAGAGTAGCAGGAACATTTTGATCACGAGAAGCGGCGGGGGAGTTACCCGTTACACTAACTCCCTTTGCTTTTGCGCCACCCACGTTTACCGTCCATTGAACGGTAGCTTTACGTTCAGGGCGTTTTCTCAAAAGTGAGAGCAAAGTTGCTTCTCTATTAATTTCGTAAGATAAAATCTTTTCAAATTCGGAATTGAGGGTGGAGCTAATACCTGTCTCTTTTAAACATCT
>LFUF01004228.1_pt1 | contig 9369 bp, 12 predicted proteins | sample 633261 | NCBI WGS metagenome assembly LFUF01 (sample SAMN03781032, study PRJNA287316) | hypersaline lake metagenome | isolation source: virus filtrate of water collected from the Namib Desert Hosabes playa | place: Namibia | collected 2013
AGCAGGCCGGGCAGTCTGTCAATGCCCCTCCGCAAATCAACAATACAGGAATCCGCCCCCAGCAGCCCACTGTCGGCGATTCCATAGACGGACGAGTCAACGCGACAGATCCGGATGGGGATGCGATGAATGCATGGGCGACAGTCAAGCGCGGCGGAACTGTTCAGAATCAGTCGCTCCCGATGAATCAGCCGACGACCGGAAACTTCGAGCTGAAAAATATGTTCTCGGTCAATGAGTCCGAGACAGAATATTCGATAGAATATATCGTCGGCGATGGGAACGCGAATGCATCCGAGAGTCTGAATTTCTCGGTCCCGCTGGTCGCCGACTTCTCCTTCTCGCCCCAGCAGCCAGCGATCAATCAGCAGGTCAATTTCTCCGCCACAGCCAGCAGCGGGGCGATTTCGACCTTTGAATGGGACTGGCAGAATGACGGGACATTCGATGCGACAGGAGAAAACGCGTCGCATTCCTTTTCGTCCAGCGGCGGCAAAACCGTCAAGCTGCGGGTCACAGACGAAACTGGCGACACTGATGAAGCGACGAAGAACATTCTCGTTCTCGAAAATCAGACAAATAAGAGCATCATAGAGGAATGCGATGCAACGCCATTCTGCCGAACGAATGAATCGCAGGAGGCCAATAATCCGGTCGGGATTAACGGGTCGCTGACAGCGCTTGACGGCCCACAGAACTTCTCCTATAATATCAATGCCACAGGAGCGATAAAGAATTATACGGTTTTCAGCTTCTACAATTCTTCAAGTCTTCGGATTCCGGGCAACTTCTCGAATACCGTCGATTTCGAGATTGTCTCCAACTTCACAAATTTCCCGCCCACGGCGGATTTCAATCTTTCGATCTCAAATCTGACAGTCGATGTCGATGGCAGCCCCTCGAAGCCGAACGGCGGCTTCATAACGGACTATGAATGGGACTGGACTTCGGATGGGACGTTCGATGCGAGCGGCCTGACGCAGTCGAATACCTATAGTTCAGGCGGCGACTTCAACATAACGCTGCGAGTCACAGACAATGCCAGCCAGACAGACACTGTCAAGAAGCAGATCCGGCTCTCCACAGAATCCGATGGCCCGGCCCCGCCTGAGCCGAAACTGAATATCAGTGGGGACTCGCTGGAAATCGTCGCCCCGCACACAGCGGCCCGCTATGGCCAGTTCACGTTCAAGATAGATGAAGGAGAACGCCGGACCCTGAATCTTCTTGGGAAAGAGAATACGATCGAAGTCGTCGATATTCAGGACTCGCAGAGCGCGGAGATCATCGTCAACGGGCAGCAAGGCGACTTCAACGAGCGCGATATATTCCAGATTGAGCGCGGAACGCCATCGGGAGTCGCATATAATATCATCGAGGACGTCACTGTTTCCGATGTCGTCCAGAACGGGACAGGGGGCTATGTCTATTTCAGCGAGCTTGGCAAGCCCGATAATGAAACGCTCGTCCCGATCGACTACAGATTCCAAGTCAACGATTCTGCGACAATAGCGGCCCAGTACCGCCGGACTGGAATAGAAAATGACTGGCAGAATTTGAGCGTCTCGACATTCAATTCCGATCAGAATCTCTCGATAACGCGCGATAATGTCAGTCTTGGGAGCGGAATCTATGAGGTCCGGGGGCGGCTCGACACTGGCTCCGCCGTTAATTTCACTCGGAGAACAGGTGTCTATGTCGGCGAAACGCCATATATAAACGTCACAGATCCGAAGAGCGGCAAGATCTTCAAGCGCCCGCCGAATGGCGTTTCCGGCTATTCGCTGCCGCTGTCCTTCAAAATCGCAACGTTCAATCAGACAGTTTTCGGACTGTACTATGCGAATGAAACGACGAGATTCATGGAGGGGCGGAATGTCGTCATCGAAGTTGAGTCGGGGAGCGGAATTATTGAAACGTTCATCCAGACGATCACAAATTCCATCCGGCTCCAGACATTCTGGGATGCGGCTCTCAACATCGGGCGGCTCTTCGGGATCTTGGATGCGCCGCAGGATGTCATTTTCCGGGGATCAGGGGACATCATCGTTCCTGATTTCGGCGAATATACCGGGTTCGTGAATGCCTCCTCGAATTTCAGCTCCTCGTTCCAAGAATGGAACGCGACCAGCATCGGCGTTCCGGTCGCGCTGCAGGAAGAGAACATCACAGATATTTCAGATGGGCGCGTCACTGACATTTTCGGCCTCGATAGCGGCCCCAACACAGATCCCCATGTTAACAATTCAATCAACGAAACGATAGATATAGATGGCGATGGGTCGCCGGATGGCTTCTTTGCGAATCCATTTTTCTGGGCCGTCGAGCCGAAGGATGGGGCCCGGATCGAAGTCGTCGAGCTGGATCAGCATTCCGAGCGCTTCTCCTTCTTCATGGGCTATGAAGGGACTGTCCCGATCAACAAGTCGTTCATTCTCGAAGATCCTGACGGGAAGAAAACGGAGCTGGTTGTCAATCCCAGTGCGACGCGATTCCAATTCAATGTTTCCGCCAACTGGCTGCCGGACGGGACATGGAAAGATGGAGAATATGAATGGTATGGGAACATGAGCGCCGGGAGTTTCAGCTATACCAGCAACGGGAAACAGAACGGGACAGCCGCGTTCAGGATCGTTCCGACGCTTCCTGAGGATTTCCTGCCGATGATCCGCTTCCTCGTTGAGCGGACAAAAGAACAGATCGCGGATGTCCTCGGCATCTCGGAGTTCATTGTCGGGACTGTCATGGCGCTTCTCTTCATCCTCCTTGGCGTTATCCCGCTGCTGATCGCAGGGCTCCCGCGCATCGCTGCGCTTGTCGGCATTGGTATTTATGCGATCACGATCATATTCCATATAGTGCCAGTATTCTGGGTGATCGGGACGGCGATACTCCTGATCCTGTTGATGGCTGGATGGATCGGGCGAATGATCGGGGGGAGCGGCTGATGGGATCTATCCGCTTCCCGATCACAGCGGTCGCCATCCTGATCTTGATCTCGCTCCCGGTCGGGCTAGCGCCGGGACTGGTTCAAGATCTCACACAAAATCAGGTCAACACGACCCAGCTGCAGCAAACAACAAACGTTCAGAATAGCAGTGTCGGGCCGAACGCGACCGCGCAAACAACAGGACTGGTCGATCAGGCCGGAGATCTTGTCAGTGTCCTCTCGAATCCGCAGAGCGGGAATCGGCTGATAGGGGCGCTATTCACGCTGATTCTCGTCGGGCTGATCGCTTGGCTCGTCGTCGTTCTGATTCCGGGGTGATCGAACATGAGCAATATATTCCGGGCCTTCAAGGCACTAGGATGGTTTTTCGCCCTGCTTGGAGCGGCAGCGATGATTCCGCAGCTCCGCATCGACTTCCTGAATCTCGCGGATATGCCGCTCGGCATCAAGATGTTCTTCGTTGTCGCGCTCGGATTCGGCGGCATCGCTATGCTGATAAAACTGCTGGATGAGGTGGCCGTCTGATGCCGACAGAGCATACAGAGTTTTTCGGCAGGATGATCCTCGGCCTCTCGCTCCTTTTCGCTGCATTGTTCGCCGGGATTCTGGGGGCCGGAGGCTATGGCGTTCAGGCGTTCGTTCCATCCGAAACGAATCTGTCCGAGGAATATCCGCCGTGGAACGTTTCCGGAGCGGCATTCAACGGGACAACAGAAACGGGCGGAACGCTGGAATTTGAAACGGCTCAGGCCGGAACCGTTTCGTGGACCGGACCAATTCTCGATCAAGGAGATTTGATCGCCGGATCGCATATCAATTATAATGCGAGCATTGATCCGACTCAGAATCAGAGCGTCGCAGTCCGGATTTTCTCAAGCAGCGATAATTTCCGAACGATCAAAAACTCGGACTCGATCCAGCTGAAAGACGGGGTCGGAATCGCGGAGATCGAACTGGCCCCGCAGCCGCAGTACCGCGTTCAGGTTCTCCTGTCGCAAGGGGGAACGGAAACAGCGCCCGCGCTCAATTCGCTGCAGCTTGAAGGGAATCAGATCGACCGGAGCTTTGATTTCTCGCTGCTGTTCAGGATGATCATCGTCTGGATTCTCCTGCTGTCGGCATTGTTCGTAGTGGTTCCGGCAGGTTAGGAGCGCATGGCAAGGTTTTGATCCCGTTCGGGCAGCGACCAACGGCCCGCTCCTGCTGGTATATCTGATTCATGGCATAGTAGGTCTGCAAGAAGGTATGATTAATTGACCGAGAAACAGTGCGGACCCCATCAACTGGCTCATTCTCTCCAACGTATGTCAATATATCTTTCTCAATATCATTCCGATACTGTCTATCAAACTCGAAAGGGAATATAGCCGTTCCAAGGAAGAATGAGAGAGGCAGGGAAATAATCAAGCCGAACGCTATTAAATCCGCCGCATCTTGCCAGCGCATGATATGATATGATGAAAGCTTTTTTAAATAAGCTTTCACTAATAGCCTCTATCAGCCATGCAAGACAGATCGCAAGAGCTTTTTAATTCGCTGATTGGATATGGGGGGATTGTTTTCGTTGTTCTCGCGGCGCTCGGCATCTATGATGGGCGGCTGGAAAGCTGGCAAGCCGCCTTCATGGCGGTCTTCGGGGTCGCTCTGAACGGCATCGCCTCGGCGCTAGAGTTCCGGCGGGATCAGGAAGTCCGGACCGATACCGCGAGCATCATCGAAAAACTGACAGGATTCGATTATAGCGATGAGTTCGAGGAGGCCGCCGAATAGATGGCAGGGCCATCAGAGGGAGCCGCCGAGGAGGCCGTCACGCAGACAGGCGCGGCTGCTGCAAGCAATCCGAGCGGCTTCCTTGAATGGGCGGCCACGAATCCGATTTCTATCCTGATCCTGATTTTCGTTGTCTTCGGCATCGCCATCGCGGGGGCGATCATATATGTCATTCTGTCGCGGGGGGAAGAGGAAGAGGAATTTGAAGGCGATCCGATTCAGGATATTCTCCGGACAGATTTCAAGGAAGTTCTGGACAATCATGGCAAAATCTCCAAGTCGGCGATCCGGCGCGACCTGCGCAGAGAGGGCGAGGTCTGGAAATATGTCCGTTTCACAGAGAATGATAATCTGAAAAAGCATATGGAGGAGCTGGCGCGAGACAAAGATAATGATTTCGATGCGCGGATTGAACTGGCCGCGCCGGACGAAGAGCGCCTTGAAAAACTGGTCCAGACCGGGATCTATAGCGAATCTGAAAAGCAGGATATTCTCGACATCGGGCTCGTTCCGCATCGGCTGCTGCAGGTCCGGCCCCATAAATTTTTCGGCAAGCTCGTCTGGGTCTTGACCGATTATATCCTTGATCTGGACAAGAAATCGAAATACCTGCTGATTCCAGAGCATAAAATAACGGATAATCCGGGCGATAATAGCATCTCTATTGATCGAAATATTCAGCTCCGGCCATTCGCTGGTGTTCAGCTGCCGCTGAAATTCGAGAGCTTTAGCATCCTGAACGCGGTCATCACGCGACAGCTCTATGAGGCCAGCCTCGAAGATCAAGTCAACTACAGCGAGAAAGTCAACTTCTTCGATTCCAGCTTCTCGCAGCGGATTCAGGAGCTGGAAGCGGAGGCGGAGGCCGAGCAACAGAAATACAGCAGGGGCGTTGCGGGCGATATTTCCAACAGCTAGGAAGGGAAAGCTTCAAAAGAGAGCATGACAAAAACTAGGAGGAAGGCGACATGGACAGAGAGAACGCCAAGGAAGAAATGATCGGGAGCGCGCTCCGGGCCGCATCTGGAAATATCAAGGCGGCGCGGCATATCGCCAAGGATGTCTATCAGGAGATCCTGAACCTGTCGCAAAACGACGTTTCAGACTATCTCAATGATGAAAATGCAACTTAACATCAATCATCCGAATGTTCGGAGAGCCCAGCTTTCGGAAATCAAACGCCATCAGCAGATGATCAGAAACGCAGAACAGCGTCGCTCCTGCTAGTTGCGGGGGCGACGGATTTCCCGGCCAGCCTGACCGGGAAAGCTTGTGAGCCTGCCTCTAAGGGACTAGGCGGCCTGAAAGCGTCTGGGCCCTGATCCGGTTTGGAGCCGGACGGGGCCTTTCAATGGGCGGAGATCGGACAATCGCGGAGGCCGAAGGAAAGACGACAAGCATCCATATAACAGCGGATGCAGCCCGGCTCGCGGAGAAACTCGGAATCGAAAACGCGGGTCCGGCCACGACATATAATCAGAATGCCATTCCGATGGCCGCCGCTTTCGCAGATCTCCGGCGGGACAAGAAGCAGGAGATTGAAAAGGAGATCGCCCAGCTGAAAGAAGAGGCGGAGAAATTCGGGCTGGAACTGGTCGCCCATATCGAGATCGCAGATCTAGATTCCTAATAGGTATCGAGAAATCAGGAGAAATCTGTCGATCTGTCGGAAACAGAACGGGCGATTTTGATGCTGTCAGCGGGTCCGGAGATTTCGATGCGATCCCAGATCTTGAAATTCGGCGACGAATTTCCCAGATCCTAATAGTTGCGCGCGACGCGATCCTATTAGGAATGCCGGATCGCCTTAAGATTTCGGCCCCGAATCACGATTAGTCGCGTTTTCTCCTGAATCTTCTCGCAAATACCCGCCCTATGGCAGCAAGATTTCTAGAGAGTCGCGACGTTCTGTTCTTCCAGCTCCTCTTTTCGCTCCTCAAGCGCGCCCAACAGAAGCTCATCGAGATAGCCCCCTTTAAACTCATTGTCGATTTCATCATATATTTCTTTCAGGCGCGCGGGGACATCGGGAACTTTCCAATCCGGATAGTCGCACCATTCATAATCCATGCCGCGATTGCTCCGCTTGGCGTGCTTGAGCCGATAGGATCGGACGCTGGCATATTGATTGAATTTGAGATCAATCACGATGTCGCCTTTTTCCCGAATGCGCGGGTCCAGCTCCTTGTATTCCGGGCCGATAAATATATGGCAGTTCTCGCGCTTTCGCTGGGTCCGGAGCGCACCGGCAACGGCCTTATTCATCTTGCTGTTATATTGATTCGAGTTGAGCGTTTCATTCGCTTCCTCAAACATGAGCGCTTTCCGGGTCGAGTCGCGCTCTGCAAGCATAAATTCGATGGCTGTATATATCGTCTGGGTTCTCGGATCGAAATCGCCCCGAAGAATATTGAGTTTGTCATGCAAATAATAGCATAAGACGAGCGCTGTCATGCTTTTTCCGGTCCCTTCCTTTCCGACAATGATGATGATGGGCGACTGATTCTCCGCCATCATATTATTTATGCGGCCATAGAGCGGATGAACCCATTCATCATTAAGGCCGATATTTCCCTCAGGCTCGCGCTCTAGGAAGATTTTTTCTGTATGCAGATCGCTCCGATCGGGAACATCTATATCAGCAGTTTCGCCCTCGACATCATCGACCAGCTCCCGGATGGTCTCGACGGCCTCTTCCCGATCGCTCGTCCGGAGCTGATTGATCGCGTTAGTCATTTTCTGCCAGCCCTCGTTCGGCGACATAGTCTTCGATCTCGATCACGAAGCCGCCCCATTTTTCATAGGAGACAGCTTCTACGCGCTTCTTGATTTTCCGATGGACGCCGTTCTTGTGCCAAGTCTGATAGTTGATGTTGCTCTCCTCAGAGAGGTCCGGAGCGCTTAATTTTGCCTTCTCATAGCCTTCCTCGTTCCAGTCTTGAACTAGAGAATCCAGCGTTTCGAGCGCTCTAGTTTCATAATTAGAGCTTTCTTTTTCGGCGGAATCGCTCTGCGCTTGTGGAGGCATGAATATATTAAGCATTTTCCCCCTTTTAACATTTCGGATTCTGCGCCAATGAGAGGAAAAAAGAAAGCTATATTACGCCGTATTACGGTATATAAAAGGGCCTTCGTTAGGCCCTCTGATCGGGGAATAAGCTATATAAACAGAGAGCGATGATAAGGAGATATGTTATCGAGCCGATCCGCGCCCGCGAGCGGACATGATCGGAGGTGATAGAAATGGCATTCACACAGTCGCAGGCCAAGGGATTCATGGTCGGCAGCGTCCTCGCGCTCGTGACCCTGATTTTCATTGGCCGCCTCCTCCCCTATGTCTGGGGATTCCTCACCAACGGGAACGCCACGGTCGACAACGAAACGTTCACGGTCTCAGACGTTCCGGGCGGAGATCTCCTGACAGGACTAATCGTCTTCCTGATGGTGCTGGTCATCGGGATCGCGCTGGTCCTCAAAATCTTTGACTTGATTTAGCTTAAATCAAGTTTTCCGGGCGTAGCGGCCCGGACTATTCTTTTTCTTCCATATAGGGTGTTCTGTGGCGGGGGATTGGTCGCGACTACCCCTGCCTATTTGATGCAGATGATGCAACAGAGAGGGGCAATATGGGGGCGATATGATGAAAGGCTTTATAAAGATTGGGGGATATAGAATATATAGAGGAGATGACCATGACAAAAGACAATCTCGAAAAGACATTCAATCATCTTGCAAAAAAAGCAGTTAACACGGCAGATATTGATTTAGAAATAGTCGAAGAAGACAATGAAGGAATGGTTGTTAAACCTGTTGAAGATCCAGAGTTCCCATTCAGCTCTGTTAAATGTCACGAGCTTCTTGAAGGATTAACAGATTTTGAAAAAACCCATGTCAAGGCAAGAAAGACAACTAAGGGAATCAGCCTAATTGACAGAAGCCAGAAAGATAGAGAAGAAACAGAACCCAGAGACTTCTGGGAAATCCCAGGAACACAGCAAGGGAAAAGAGAGCAAGCCCGTCAAATGAAGATAGAGCAGGAAGTGATGAAGCAATGAAAAATAGAGATCTGTTTGACAATCTAAAGGAAGGAGATAAGGTCGAATACGAATACTGGTATGATGAAATGAAAAAAGGGGAAGATACAGCGATAGTTGAGGAAGAAGATAGGAATCAGTTAAGCAATGAGGTCTGGGTGTCCGATTGCAGGCATGAAAAAGGAGCTATATGGGAAAAGCATAACGACCATATTGGTGAAAGAACAATAGATGGAGAAACAGACCTTGATATAGTAATCAAAAAAGTTGAGCCATCTGAAGAAAGAATTAAAGAGAAGGAGTAGGCGCGGGGATTGTCTCCCCGCCCTACACTCTCCGCAGACGCCGCCAGGATCTATGGGTGATCTCCTGCGGCGGCGGAAAATAGCCCGCCGGGGATTGTTTCCCCGACGCGGCTCTCTATGGGACGAATCGCGATCACGGTAGACGACGAAATGAGAAACGACATAGAAGAAGAATGCGAGCGGCTCCACTGTTCGCTGTCCGAGTTCGTGCGCAGCGCGCTCCGGGATCGGCTGTATGATCGGGAGGCGGAACAAGAATGAAAGAGATCAGAGCCGACCTCGTGCTGGCGGAGGACCGGGAGTTTGACGA
>LFUF01004229.1_pt1 | contig 9161 bp, 17 predicted proteins | sample 633261 | NCBI WGS metagenome assembly LFUF01 (sample SAMN03781032, study PRJNA287316) | hypersaline lake metagenome | isolation source: virus filtrate of water collected from the Namib Desert Hosabes playa | place: Namibia | collected 2013
TTTTTCAGCTAATGCGGATGAAATAAAAAAGTTTAAAGAAAAACGAAAATTCAAAAAAAAGAGCAATGGAAAATAAATATATAGTGTATAACGCCTATGTTGGATATGGTGAAAAACCACAAGAATTTACTTCATTAAAAAAAATGAATGAATATCTAAATGATGAAATCAGGAAAGGAAAAATACTAACCGTAAGGGTTGAAAAAAATGGGTAAAAAATACAAGAGATCAAAAAAAACACATAAAACAGCACGTTCTGCCTGGGCTGATATATCAAAAAAAACAGGGTTAAAACCCGGAAATGTGGTTAAAACAAAACACACTAAAAAATATTGGCAATGGGAAACAGCAAAATAGGTAGCAAAAATGGAAGACGTAAAAAAACCCGTAAAACAATTTTACAATCGAAAAACAGGCCGGTGGCATGTGTTTACAGAAGCAAACGAAAATCAGCCGTTACAGATAACACGAACAGAGCCGAAAAAACTGCCGGGCGTTCCAGTGTGCGGAAACTATTCCGAAAAAACAGAATCAGAAACAGGGCAATCTACATCATCGAAACAGCAACGGAATGAAGCCGGAGACAAAGAGGAAAATAATAATCCGGGCTTTTTTAATTTCCTATAAAATAGGCCGGGGTATTTGGTGGGTGATTCCCAAAAAAATGAAAGCATGGGGAATTGATTTACTTTTGAACTATGCGATAACAAAAACCAAAATAAAATTACAGAATGAATTCTATAGATTTCGAGACAGTAGACCAGAAAATAGCTGAAATTGATGCAGAGCAAAGCAATTCAGAACAATCGGAAAAACAGCAGTTCGCTAAGGATTATCAAATTGATGAATATATTTTTCAGATCGAAAAAATGGGCGTGAAGTACCTGGAATCAATTCACGAAAAACTTTCGATCCCGGATGATGAATTAAAAGTAAATTCTGAAATGTGGAGTACTGTACTTCAAAAACATTTTTCGCTTGATACGCTAAAAAATACACCGGAATTTATGGCGGTAGGCCATACGGCAATGTTAGGTATGGGGATTTGGAAAGTATATTCGGAATTGAAATCACAGGGTGAAATAGAATGAAAAAAACACGTAAAATTATTACGATCACAGGAAAAACAGGCCGGGGAAAGTCTTATTTAACAGAGCACTTTTTAGCAAAAGAAATTGAGAAAAATCAGCCGGTGGTTATTGCTGATTCCATGGCAGAATATACAGCCGGTGAAAACTACGACAGTTTCAGTCATTTTTATATGCAGTGCTCAAAAAATAATGGATTAAAACGGGCCGTTCACATTGTGCCGATTCAATCAGATGTAGAGGCAAAAAAGCTTTTTACGTTCTCGCGTTATTGTGGCGTTCGGCACTGTTTGATTGTTGAAGAAGCTTCGAAATATTGCTCTCCATATCAAATTGATGAAGCTCTTAACGATTTGGTGCGATATGGCAGGCACTGGAATGTTTCGCTTGTGTTTTCCGCGCAACGTTTCGCACAACTCAACAAAATTGTTACATCACAGACAGATGCTTTTTTATCATTTCAGCAGACAGAAAAAAACGATTTAAAGGCCATTTCCGATTTTTTAAACGATACAGACAAAATAAGAGACCTGAAAAAATTCCAGTTCGTAGCTTTTGGGGATGAGTCGGGATTTTCTAATATTTCAGTCGGTGAAGTTTTAACGCTAAAAGACAAAAAAATCAAAAAAGTATAATGAAAAAACTTAAACAAGCACTTCCATCAATGTTGTTACTCCTTGCCGGGGTTATTCTGTATGACAAAGTTCTCAAAAGCCGGATTCCATCCGTTTAAACCAATTTCAATTTAAAGGGTAAAACCAAAAAAATTATGGATTTTCAATTTCTTGCTACTATTTCCGCGCTTGTTGGTTCAAGCGCTAACACTGAAACAAAAACCATTCCAGCCGGGAATTATTCCGGCATCCGTTTGACCCTAACAGGTACAACGGCTTCCGCTGAAACGCTTGCGCTTGACGATATCGCAAATGTATTTGTCAATCACGTTGACGAGGGACAAATTGTGCGGGCCGATTATGGTTTTCTAAACATTTGGCAGAACTTAAAAGGTGGGTTTCCGCCTACGGTTTCCGGTACAGCCAATACAGCCGAAAGAGTGGTTGCCACAATTCCGTTTGGAGATCCCCGGTTCCCTAATACGCTACAGCTGAATAATGACCGCGAAGCATCTTTCAAAATTGAATTCAAGTCTGCAATGGCTACGCGCTTTGCAGGCAGTTCGGCAACGGTTCGCGTGGATTTGATTAAGGCGAATGACGTGTCGCAGGATTATTTTTACATTATTGATTCGCAGAATCAGCAGGCGCAAGGGGCCGGTCAGATTCAGGATACCATCACAGGTGCCAATATTGTGGGCCTGTACCTGGAGGAAAACAGCAACGTGAATTCCGTTACAATCCGGCAGGATTCTGAAACCGTTGTTGATGATACGCCATTCGGTGTATTGCGTGATCAGACCAACATACAGAACCGCATTGAATCAGCCGGTCAACAGTTTGTTGAGGTGCGACCGATTGGATTTACGCGCGAAAGTACGCGGAACCGGTCAACAACACTCAACACGAACTTCAGTTCATCCGGGACCATGGAACTCTATAAATTCCGCATGAAGTATCTATCGCAAGACGTTGCGCAAAGCAATGAAAGCGCGGTTGCTTCAAGACTGCAAAACAGATAAGGGTGAATTATGCTTGTATTAAGCAACGGGCCTGCCGGGGGTTCCCGGCAGGTTTCAATCGATGAAATCGGAGAAGTTCGAAACTTTGGCAATGTTCGACAGCCGGTCCCGGATCCGGTAGACGATGAACCTGTAATTGGTCCAACATCAACACCGGAACCGATAAGTCTAAATGTTCAGGAAACAGCAGAGAAAACAAAAAACGTAAGCCGGGCCGTTCTATTGGGTGGCGCGGTATTGATAGGCCTGTTAATTTTTTCGGAGTCGTGAAATGTTGTTTTTGCCCACATTTTTAATAACGTATTTTACCGGGGAACCGGCAAAAGATGTTCTTGATACAGATCAAAAGCCGGGGACCGTTATAAATCTGTTTGGTTTAGTGATTATCATAATTTTTTCATCTTTAATTTTAAGGAAATGGCTATAATTTCAGGCGGTATAGCGGGGTTAACCGCATTCGATAAGGCGACCGGTGGTACTATTACATCAACCATAACGGGCGGTGTAAAAAAACTGTTTGGTGGTGGAATTGATTTTGCTCAACAGAACCGGAACCGTAAGCGTGAAGCACTGGAACGGGTTGGGTTTAATTGGCGTAAAACTTCAGGCGTTCCAGCCGGTGAGGAATGGAATATTGACAACTTTTCAGACAGGGCATTGGATAACGTTGCGCGTTTATATGACCGGTGGGGTGAATTGGCGGTTAAGGTTCACAACGATAAAAAAATTGCTAACTCTCAAGTTGCAGAGAACTTCGAAACTCTTGAGCAGATTGTTTTGACAGAGGAACAGAAGCAAAAACCAAACGGCTTTGGTTCACAGGGGTTTTTTGCCGGTGGTTCAGATAGCCAAATAGTTCAGGCCGGAACCGGTATTGTAACAGCGCTTGCAATTGCGGGCGGTTTGTTTTGGGTAATCTCAAAAGGGTAATAAAATGGCAGTATGCGGAAAAAATACGCGGGCCGTTGAGCCTGAAAATAATATCATTTCGCAGGGCCAACAGTCCAGCGGACCGGGCGGGCCGGTCCAGGTTCAAGAGTCGTTTAATTTTGGCAATACTCTATCCTTTCCATTAATCGGAAACAATCAAAAAAAACGGCTTACAAAAGGGGTTTATAAAATTCAGGGCTTTGTTGAGTCCAACAATGGCGAGCCGGTTACAAAATCCGATTTTACCAGGCAGTTTGAAGTAGATGGAGAGTTAAAAAAAGTCCGCTTTAAGCGCGTAAATATTTCACGGCCTGAAACCATAGATGGAAAACAGCTTTCTAAACTAACCGCTGTTTTTTCAATTGATGAAAACCCGATTCCGATACCATTCATTATATACGGAATTTTAGGGGCGACCGGTTTAGGTACGGGCGGTTATTTCATATCACAGGTAAGCCGGTTCACAGAATCATCATTCAATCAATTTCTAACCTTGGCGGGAATTGGCTTGACCGCTTATTTTGCACTAAAATGATCATGCAATACTTAACATTTTTACTTATTGACCGCTCAAGAAACGTTCCGGGTGATGTTCTCGAATGGTTCCCAGTCGTTGTAAAGTGGGCCTTTGTGTATGGCGTTCCGGCAGAAATTATTATGGCGGTTATATGGCAAGAGTCTACAGGAAATAAAGATGCAATCGGAGACAGTAGGACCGCTTTTGGGCTAATGCAGGTTAGGCAGATTGCTATAGATGAATTGACCCAAAACGGCTACAATGTAAGGCCGGTTCCAGTCTTAAATTTTGATGATAACGTGAAGCAAGGCACCGCGTTTTTAAACTTGCTACACAACCGTTTAAACGATTGGTTCGAGACGTTGCGGGCATATAATTGTTGCGGTACAAATTTCAGCAGGTTAAAAGATAACCCTGAATTATCAAAAACATACGCCGATGAAGTGATGCACAAAGCGGAGTTATTAGGATATGCAAAGTGATGTTGTGAGAAACTCAACAAACATACAAAATTTAAGTAAACAGCAGGATAGGATTGAGCAAAAGGTTGAAACGCTTCAGCGCGTTATTGTTACAGAAATGTTTGTTTTGCTTAGTTCAATAATAACCTTGTTGATTAAAACCTTTGGATAAATATGTTTACAAGAAAAAAAATTACAATTCCATCAGCCGGGCAAAATGAAGTTTTTTTTCTCCGTGGAGTTTCTATAGTTGTCGAAAGTATGTCAACGTACACCGGGCCTAATCAGGTCCCATTGTTGAGTTTTGGTGATGGTTCAGGCAGCCCCCAACCATTATACCCGCAAAGCGTCTATGTTTCTGAAGATGGATTTCAAAGGGTTGCAATTACAGGTACGGCAGAGAGTGCAGGGGATGAAGTTTTCTTATTGGCTACAGATGCGTGCCTGAATGAAGAAATTAATATCAATTCATCCGCGCAAAAAAGGGCCACCGTAGAATCTTCATTCGTTCAAGCAATGGATGATACGGTGTATTCAATACCTGAAATTGACATTGTTAGTTCGCAAAATGAAAATCCATCAGCAATGTATGTTACTGCCAGGGGGAACGCCATTGCGTACGCTTTCGGTATTGACCCGGTGCAGGGTTCAGGGTTGGGCCATATACTACAGGCAGATGAAACTCAAAAAATTGAGGGCATTGAATTTATATCTAAGTTCAGGGCCATTGCTGAAACATCAGGGCAAACACCGGACCTTACCATAACAATGCAATACTGATGATTCAAAAAATCGGAAAAAAGGGCGGGCAATTATCTACATATAACTGGAAAGATGGCGTATCATCTTTTAATGCAGAGGTTTACAGTTTTGTATATACCGGAATATTTGCAAACCAATTCAAATTGGTTCAAGAGGGTTTAAACGGAACAGCTCTATTTGCTTTAAAATCATCCGGTGGCCGAAAGTACAGAATAAAGTATAAAATCCAACGATTTGGAAACACAAAAAACGTACCGGAAACAATTGAATTTGTTCAAAATGGAAACGGGAACCAAGTAACAACAAGAGAAGTTGAGGCCCCTGTCAACGATAATTGCGAAAGTTTTCAACTTTCATCTTTTGGAAAATTTGTAAGCATACCGGGGGGAGGTGAATCAAATGAATTTATTTTAAATGCTTCTTACAATCCCGGCGGGTGCCTTAATGATAATATTCCGCTAAAAAAGAAGCTAAATTTCATACGTGCAACGGGCGTTTTTGTAGTCAGGGCTGGGGACCTTGTACAAATAAACAACCAGCCTACAGATTCAATATATGGTTCAGCAGTAAAACTATTCCCATAAAAAAAGGGCTAACCGGAATTCAGCCGATTAGCCCTTAGAAATAATCCAAAGCACTTTTAAGATATATGAATTACACATATAATCCAAAAGCAGATTATCAAAGCCCTGTAAAGCGGGTGAATTACGGTCAGTCAATACAATCTATTCAGGCTGAAATAACCCGGCAGTATGGCATTTCTAACGGGGACCGCGAGCAATCTTACATCAATCAGTTCAGTTCATCCAGTCCGGTTCCGATTTATAAAGAGGAACTACAGGTTTTAAAAAGTTGTGGCGTGAAGTCAAAAAACGACCTATACAGCTATTTAGGCGACATTAGCAGGGCGACAGCCAAATGGGCTTGTATTACTTCCAAAACTCAACGCGCACAAAATGACCGGTGGTTACTTGAGGTATATGAAAACGTAACAAAGCTTAAACCATATATTGAAAACGTATCGTATCAAGAGCCACCGGACCGCACCGGGGAAAAAATAAGCCGGTTTTCAAAAAAAAGCCGGTCCCGGATGATGGACCGGTTTAGGAAAATGAAAAAATCGGGGCTTTCACTCCCGTTTTTTGTAACGCTTACGTACCATCGAAATGAAATGCGCGGAGACATAGCAAAAAAACATTTAAACACGTTTTTGCAACGGTTCAGAAGGTTGCAGTCAAAAAACGATCAGTTCCGGTATTTTTGGAAAATGGAAAAACAAAAGCGTGGTGCGATACATTTTCATTTAATGCTTTGGGTTCCTGAAAATGTGTTTCCTGAAAAGTGGAACTGTTCAGAAAAAATAAATGGCAAAAAAGAGACCACAAAACAATGTGAATACCTGAAATTGCGGGTTTCAAGTGCCTGGAATGAAATTGCAGAGCCGGGAGACAATAAGCATCTACAGGCGGGGACCAATTGCAGGCCGGGATTCTCTTGGCGTATGTGTACCGGGTATCTCGCAAAGTATATGGAGAAAGAAGTAACTGAAAAACAGTTTCAAAAATCAGCCATTACAGGCGGGTATAATCCGCGCAAAAGGAAAAACTATGTTTACTGGAACCATCAGAATGATAAAACGGGGTTTAGCAGGCTATCGGGAAAAAAGAGAAAACAAAGAGTGATAAAAGTATGCTCAACAGAAAAAATAACAGAAAAGCCGGGGCGGTTTTGGGGGTTTTCCTACAATTTTGATTTTTCGGCCTGTTTTCGCGGGGAAACTGATATAAAAAATATTGATAGCATAAAATCGCATTTAACAAACATTCAAAAAACGGCCTACAGGCAGTATATACAGTATGAAAAATCTGAAATCAGCAGGATAAAAGCATCAAATTTTTCAGAGAAAAAAAAGCGGGTTAGGCTGGAAAAAATAGCGGAGAGAATGAAAAACCAACGTAGGCGGGCCATTGTGAACATCAAAAAAATAGAGTTAGGCGCAATGATTCAAATTGAAGTGGCGCAAAAATACGCTATCTCTGCAATCAAAAGCGGGCCGGTATAATTTTTTGGGATTTAAACGGTTTTCGTTTAATTTTAAAGGCGTTTAAACGATAAAATGAATAACTGAAACAGTTAACGATAATTCAAAGCAATGGATAAAAATAAATCAGTAAAGCGCTATGCGCTCAAATTACAAGTGCAAAAATCATGCACAAGCGAGCATTTTTCGCACTACAGGGTTGAGGAACATATAATAACTGCAACCAATGATTTTATGGCGTTCGGGCGGGTGCATGAAACCATAATAATGACCAAAGGTTTGCGATCAGTTATTACAGTCGATTTTTTGAGCTTCCAAAAATTAATCGGGGGCCAAAATGAAGTTTAATAATTTTGAAGAGATGGAAAGGTACGCAGTAAATTTGATTCAAAGCTATAGAAAAAAGCATAAATCGGAAAAGGAATTTATTGCCTTTTCGGGCGGTGGTGATTCTCTTTTGACCTGTTTAGTTGTAAAAAAGTTTTTTCCGAATGTCGGTATATTTCATGCAGATACGGGAATAGGGTTAAAATCAACTAAAAAGTATATAGATGATGTTTGCAAAAAAATGGGCTGGAATATTACAGTAATTACAGCAGAGGAAACAGGTTCCAGTTATGAAAAAATGGTAATGAAGTTCGGGTTCCCGGGCGGTTCTAACCATAATATCATGTATACGAGATTAAAAGGGAAGCCAATTGCAGAGCTGCACAGGAGATTTAAGGGTAAAAGGGGGAATAAAATAACGCTATTTACAGGTATACGAAGTGCAGAGAGTGAAAGGCGTAAACAATACTACACTGATAAAGAGATAGAGAAAAGAAGGGGGATTATATGGGTAAATCCGGTTTTTCATGTAAGTAATCAGATGAAGCACGATTATATAAAGTCTTTTGGGTTAGAAATGTCGGATGCTCATAAAAAAATAGGTATATCGGGTGAGTGTTTATGTGGTGCTTTTGCTCATAAGGGTGAGCTTGAACTAATTAGATTAGTTGAGCCGGAAACAGCAGAGTATATTGAGCAATTAGAAAAAAAAGTAAAAAATAACTTTCCTTGGGGTTGGGAAGATTCTCCACCGGATTGGTATCATATGGAAAGGAAGGGCCAAGTAAATTTATTCCATGGCGCAAAATTTTGCCGGGGTTGTGAAAAGTCGGGGGGCAACAATGACTGAAATTCAGTTCATTTGTAATGGAATAGTGGTAAAATCTTTGGCTTTCAATATTGAGCGGTGTTTTATTAAAGCAAAAGCCGTGGAGTTAAAAATATTTCAGAGTGGAAAAAAAATGGTAGGCATACAGTTTATGGATTCATATTCATGCTACACTTTCCACCGGGCTATTTGCTTTGAGCAAAAAAACCACTTTACTTTGTACCTGAACAATAAATCAATCGTTGAACAATACCAATAACCAAAAAAACAGAAAAATGATAAAATGGCTTGTAAGTAATGCGCTCAAAAACCTAAATGTAGACGTTGAGTACCAGCATCCAGTAATTGACATAGTAGTCAAGTTCCAGCAGGATGTTGTATTTCAACAGACAATCAACGTTGACCGGCCTAATAAATGAAGCTTTTAAAGTGGCTAATATCAAAAATAGATGGATCCGGGGGAAAACTCTCCGGAGATCATCAATTTATAGTTGATGCAAAGGGAAATCTCTGCATCAACTATTTTTTTTTGATAGATGGTAAAGTAGTGTATCGCAGAAACGTTGTGAT
>LFUF01004257.1_pt1 | contig 9071 bp, 18 predicted proteins | sample 633261 | NCBI WGS metagenome assembly LFUF01 (sample SAMN03781032, study PRJNA287316) | hypersaline lake metagenome | isolation source: virus filtrate of water collected from the Namib Desert Hosabes playa | place: Namibia | collected 2013
AAATTACGGGAGAGGAAGAATCCGGCGGAGAGCTATGTCTCCCAGCTGAAATCTGACAGGAAGGAGTAACAGTATTTGACAAATTTAGTTTAGTTCCTTCCCACCCTCTACATATAATGTATGGTTAAGTATTATGCGCGAGGAAAACTATTTTTACCAGGAAAAAAAATTGACTGGAAGTTGCCACCAACCCCCCCGGCGGGATTCTATCCTGTCCGGGGGCCTATTCCTCCTCCAGCACCTCCGCTATAATGACCTTCAATTCCTCGCGGTCCACCCCTTCCATCCGGTGCTCCGCGATTGTCCCCACACTCTCCTCCAGCTCTTTCGCCTCCTGAGCGGTATCTGTATCAAGAGCCAGGGAACAACTCGGGCAGTAACTGGCGGTTGGTGGCGCGGTTTCACCGCACCGCCCACACTCCTGCCGCGCTGTAGCATCCTTCCCGTTCTCCGCCACATCTATCCCCTCCTCTGCCAACCGTTCTTCCCGCATCCGTTGTTCGTTCTCCTGCATGTACTCCCGTGCCATGTCCGGATCTTTCCATCCAAACCAGTACATCATCCGGTTCAAACCCCACTTACGCCCGTAATGTGTGGCCGCGGAGTGCCGGAATACGTGCGGTGTCACCCGCTTGTCTATGTCGGTGCGGTTCTTCAACCGGTCCAAGACGTCACCGATCCCGTTATCACTCATCTGTGCGCCCGTGTTGTTCGGACCGATGTTCACAAAGAGTGGCGCGTCTTGTTCACCGCGGCGCGGGTGGTATTCCAGGTAGTCCTGTAAGAGACCGACACACCGTGTGAGCTGGAGGGTGCGCGGTCCTTTATCGTTTTTCAACGTGGTGAATTCTATTTCCGCATATTTCGTGTTGAGCGTGACATCTTCCAACGTGACAGCGCGGAACTCGTTTAATCGGGCTCCGGCTTCGAAGAATAGGAGCGGAATGAGTTTGTCCCGCGGATTCTGTGCTTCCTCCACCATACGCATGACTTCCTCAGGTTCCAACGCCGTTACCTCGTTCTTTCGTTCGATCTTGGAACGCCTACTCTTCAAGAAGTCCGCGGCCAGTATCTTCTTCACACGTTTAGGCCGATCTATTTCGTCCTCGTACAGCGTTGTGTAAAACTTTTTCAGCACCACTTTGAAGTCGGACTTACTCCAGTCGCTGTAGTCACTTCGCTGGATGGTGCCGGCCAAGTCGCGTACTTGATCTTTGTCGGCTTCTTTGAGGTTGAAGTCCACGCCAAATGTTTCGAAGAGGGTGTTGATGTTGGATGCGTATTTGTAGAGGCGTTGTTCTCCTATGTCCTCGCTGGCCTGGAGGTAGCTGTAGAAGTCTTTAAGCGCTTCTTTGTTGTCAGGTGTGAGGAAGTCCTCGTTGAGAAGTTTGGTCCAGCGGTCTTGTGATCGGCTTTTTTCGTATTGGGGCATTGTGGTGTTACACCTTCTTGTTGGTGGTAGGGGGTTAATGACAACCCCCGTTGGCATAACACCTTAACCGCCGAGTGCCCTCCCTCGGCACTCGGAGATTAAAGCCCTATGCCAACGGTCTAGTGGGTACTTGTAACCCCCTTTTTATTAAGGTTGCGATTACACCTGTTCGTATGGTCAGGTTACAGCGGATGGGAGGTGACGACGCCCACCATATGGTCACGGTCCCAGCCTCCATCCGTCGCGCAAAGGGATGGGGCAAGGGCCAGGAACTACGGTGGGAAGTGAACGATGACGGCGACCTCGTACTGAAAGAAGAATAAAATAAACAGGTGCGGTTTAAAGTTCGTCTATCCGATTTTTTACTACGGCCATAAGCTCTTTTGATTCCTTCTCCGGCGGAAGTTCTATGAAGTAAGAATTATTAGCGGTCACCACTTTATATCCACGTTCGATAGAGAGAAACGCGACACCCCCCAATAAAGCACCTATACCTAATCCGATAGCAATATACCATATAGGAGCCCCATAAATAGTAGCAATAATCCCTGCTGTTGGGAACACTAACGCGATTAGAATCTCCAATATAGGGAAGGATCGTTCAAAGGACAGGCCTATAACGTCCTCGAGCTGAATGCTCTGGAATTCTTTTTGACCCCAACGTGTGGAATATTTTATGATTCTCGTATTGGTGATATAAGCGTCCTCAAAACTTTCCACCACTTCCTCTTCTTCCCCTAGAAACTGCTCTACCATATCCTCTAGATACTTCTCCCGGCTTATAAACTATTCCTAATTAAATTCTGACAGGGACGTAGGTGTGGCCGTGTTCTTCGAGGATGACCTCGCACCACAGCACCCGATCCATACCAGGTTGTAGTGGCGTCCCATGTTTTTTTGAATTATGCCGTAAATTCCGCCGACAGAACCGGATGGAACTAATTCCGCGTGTCGGGGTGAGTGGAAACACCCCTCCACACCCAGGGTAATCGAACAAGATTCCAGGTTCTAAACCACAGTTCCGGCCAGAAAACCGCCGATAACCTATAAACCCACTCTCACAGTTAAAACCGTCATATCCTGAAAGCGTCCTCAAGCTCCTTCTCAATACTACTGGCGTCCTCACGTTCGACCGGTGCACGCACCTCGAACCCGGTGAACGCTTCCGGTAGGTCCTCTTCAGGCACCGGTTCAAGCCCGAGACCGGCAAGCGAAGGAGTAGCAAACAGGTCCTGCTCCGGTGCCTCGAAGATGTTCTCCGGCTGCCTCCGCCTACCTTCACGCCGCCCTCTATCCGGGAAACCGCACCCGAACGGGGCGCCTGGAAACGGTGGGACTCCTGTGCCGAACCCGAACGGTGCCACCGGCTCCACCAGTTCAACCTGCTCCACGTCCTGCACCTGGGTAACTTCCTGTTCCTGCCCGGTGAACGGTTCCAGCGCGGCCCCGGTGAACACATCCTCCCCCGGCGCATCCTCAGGTTCCTCTCCCACCGCCTCCACCCCGAATAATCCTTCTTCAAGGTCGGTGGCAGGACCTATATCTGTATCCACAGCGGGCGTGGCCTGTGAATGTGAACGGTTCATCGAACACTTCCACCACCTCCACGCCCTCGCCCTCAACCTGTCGGAACTCGGTGCCGCGTAATCTCCCGGTGGACGCGCGCGGCCGGACACCCCGCAGGAAAAAGCACGCTGGGACCCACACGCGGAAACGCCGCGCATCCTCGAAGACGACAACGATTAAACGGTTACGGACGCGGGGAACACACCGGGACACAACCCTTCCCTGTTTCCAGGGGACCGCACCCCACCATATTTCCGTCCACTCTTCCCCAGCGTGCGTACACGCGTACGCGGAACGGGTATATACTGGAGGAGAAACCGTGGAGTGAAAGAAGAAAAAGCGGGCCTGGGAAACCCGCCCGCATGGAATTAGTTCCACAACGCCAGGGACATGGAATTTTAACCCCTCCTTAAAGGAAGCAGGGGGGAAAGAAAAGAAGCGAGGAAGAAACAGCATGAGCCAGGAACAGGAACCGGGAGACGTGGTGGAGCGGTTGCGGAATGGGCTCTTGAAGGCTCTATAATGGAGAACTACCTTGAGTCCATCTAGTTTAATACTGGTCCATATATGGACCAGTATGATATACGATGACCTTTTTCATAGTAAAAACGGCCAACGAGAAAATCCGGAAATCGTTAGAGCAGTGGGAGAACGGTTGCGGGAGCTCCCTCCAGGAACATGGCAGTACCGAAGTCCTGAGCCTGATCCACCGCCACGGATCCGGACCGTTCCAGGAACACCTGGACATGGAAGACGCACGCCGCGTCCTCGAAGACCTGGACAGGGGGGCAGGCGCTTAAGCGCCACCCCCCCTTTTGAAGGGTGTGCAAAATTTTGCCTACCCTTCCCCCCAACGCTGCCAGCTTCTTTATTTCGGTTCTGCGCACGTTCTTCTTCTATTTCTTGTATCTCGTTTCCTTCCCGCATTTTCTGCTTGAACGTCTTCTCTCGCTGCTGGTTAAACTCTATTAATGCCTCCCTTTCTTCTAGTTCTGATTCAAACTCTGTAAACCGTACAGGTATTTCATCCTCTTTTCTTCTGTTCTAGTCGTCGGGCACGACGATTCTCCGCCCCGGCCAGCCCGACCTGCCAGAAATCAAATGCGGGGTCGTCAGGATCGTTATGCGCGCGCCGGACATCCTCCTCTGTCGTATGCAGCAGCGCACATTCGAGGGTTTCCATCACCGGGCGTCCACATTCTCTGCATAGAGCCATTTTTTTCGCACCTCTTCAACGTACACCTATCAAACGCGGCGGCCACAGTCGCGGCAGCGCGTTCATAGACGTAAAATAGGGCTGGTTCTGCTTTTGAAAACCCCCGTTCCCCTCTCCTGCCTCTCTCGCTCTCCGCACCACCGGCGTTGTTCAATTCCTATGATTTCTTATAGGACTTCCAGTAAGCGGTTTTTAAACAGATACCAATAGATGGGTATGGTCATGACGACCCTGTCTTGTTACTACGTTGTTGGAGTGCAGGAATTGAACAACGTTTAAATACAGGGCTGACATCACCCCGTAGCGGTGCCAAAAATGCAAAATTTGAGCATAGTGTTGCCGGAGGAGATCCTGGAGAAGATCGAGGAACGCGTCGAGGAGACCGGAGTAAATCGCAGTGAGATTATTCGCCAGGTTCTCGTGCGCGAGGTCGCCGAAAAATGAAACGAGAACAGGACCTGCGTGCCGCCGTAGCGACCGTCCTGGAAGTGGAACAAGCCCAGGTGGACAGGATCGGCAGCGAGTTCCTCAGGAAACAGGCCCACCAGGTACGTCGATTAGGGGGTGTGGACGCGTAAAAAACAGGGGGGGAAGGAACACCCCTCCCGGCGACGACCGGGAGGTGCTGGGCGTTCCCTGTGCAAATCCCTCTCACGAGATGAGACAATGAGTTATACGGTAAACGAGTTAAAAAGTACCGGGGTTGAGAGCCCGCATAGTTCACTCAACGATACTGAGAAGGCGGGAACCTGGGCTTCGGGCACGCTCTCTGGCGTTATAAAGACGGTCAAGGAGCGAACAGACTTATCCGATGAGCAGATCCTCACGCTCGCAGAGGAGGCGCTCCGGGAGGTGGAGGTCTGATGTCCCGAATGATCCGTGACCGCGGGGACGCGGAACGCGTGCTGGAAGCCCGGCGTAACGGCGAACAGGTGGCGGCACATCTCTGGGTGGAGGCACTTCTCAAACTTCCGGTACACCGCGTGCGGGACGTGCTCGCGCGGGAGGGGGGTATGCGATGAGCCAGACCCAAAAGCGCCGGTTCGAGGTTCAGCGCGAGCCGGTGGTCGAGGAATATCAGCCGCCGACCCTGTGCTCTGTCACCTCGTGCATCAAATTCGCGCGTGCCGGGAAGAATCGGTGCGGACGGCACGGCGAGGGGTGGGAGAGATGAGTGAGGTTGATATGGCCGAGCACAACCAGGAGTTCAGGGGCCGGTTTGAAGAGCTCGGGGCGGAAGATGTTTTTGAGGAAGCGAAACTAGGGAATTGGAACGCTGCCGAGGAAGAACTGGAGAATATAGAGGATAAAGACGCTGTAAGTGACGTTCTCGCGTCGTACAAGGAAATATACCAGAACCGACATGGAACTGAAGAAGCTGAAGGTACTGAACTTACTGAACGGGGTTTCCGTATAGGTAGATACCTTAATCAGAGCGAGAATAAGGAAATAAGACTATCTGGAAAACTGGACGATGAAACCTATTTCCATACGATTTTCGCACAGAACGGGGACTCATACGAACCACTCGTGATAACAAGCGACGGCGACGTACTCTCTGTAAAAAACAGATTAGAACTAGAGAAAGACAAAAAAGAAGATATAGAACAACCTGAACGCCTCGATTACCAATTCTTCAAGTGGGATGGAGAAGAATACAGGTACAAGCATAAGATAACCAATTTCCCGGAACTCGATCTGTACCAGCCCGGAAATAAAATACTGCGGTACTTCCAGGCAGATAAGAACCCGAAGAAGGAGATTTACAACAGGATTCGTGAGAAGATATGGAAATACTGGGATCACTACAGTGAGGAGTGGTTCGACGTTCTCACAGCGTGGATCATCCACACCTACCTCGTGGACGGTATAGCCCACACACCATACCTTATGTTCAGGGGGCAGGAGGATACAGGGAAGAGTACGGGGCAGAAAGTTTCAGCCCGAATGACGTACAACGGATTCTTCACAGGGAAGAGTACAGGCCCCTCGACCTCGCGGATAGCCCACTACACTCAAGCGACGCTCCACCTGGACGAATGGGAGAAGGCAAGTAACAAGGAGATAGAAGGTGTATTCAACACCGGACAGCGGAAGGGCGGAAAATATACGTTCACAGATATGAACCGTGAGAAGGTGGAGAATCAGATACAGGCGCTTTATTCATTCTGCCCTAAAACACTGTCGGTGAACTCTCTCCACCCGTTTGACAGCCACTTCATAAGCCGGAATATAATAATAGAGGCCACCCGTGCGAAGAGGAGTTTAGATACCATAGAAAGCATAGACGCGGAGGAGGCTGAGGAGTTCCAGGAGATACGGAACGAATTAATGGCGTACGCTCTGTTCAATTGGAAATCTCTTATCGAGGGTGTGGAGGATTACCGAGAGGAGCTGGACTTGAGCGGCCGAGAATCCGATAAAATCAGCGTTATCTGTGGATTGATACAGCACTTCAAGGGAGAGGAGAAGACAGAGGAGGTAGAGAACTTCTTGAAGGATCTCAAGGGGGGAGAGGAGGAATCTATTAGTAACACGTCGTGGACGCTCCTAGAGCGTGTGGTGGATATGTTCGGGGAGGACAGCGAGATGGTTAAGGTTCGCCCTGGAGAGTTGGCTGATTATGTGAACCAAGAGCTTCAACTGTCGGAGGAATATGAGTGGAGCGGTAGAACGGTTCCCGCGCGATTGAAGGAGTTTGACCTTATACGGAACCCGGAGAAGCAGGGATCCCGCAGCAGTAGCACAGGAGGGTACGAGTACGAGATTCCACGCGAGTATGTTGTGGATAGTCTCACCCGTTACGGACTATTCCGGTTGAGGGATCGACTTGTAGAGACAAGCGAAAGTGGTTCAGAACCTTCAACACCTTCAGTAAGTTCAGTAGATGGTCCGACGCTCGCAGATGTCGTTAATACTGTCAGCGAGCTCCAGAACGGCGAGAATCCTGTGGCGTACCCGGACGTGCTTGCGGAGTTCCCGGAGGACGCCGAGGAGCGTGTACGCGAGGCGTTGGATAAAGCGAAAGAGGAGGGCGACCTGTACGAGCCACAGCAGGGAGGTGTGGCTAAGTTATGACAGGTATGGTTACGGTCAGGTTCAAGCGCCCGTTCACGCAACAGTTCGCTGGAACGGACCTGGAGGTGTACGGCCCGTTCCAGACATTCGATGTGGCGGATATACCGGAGGCGAACGCGCAGGTCCTGGAAGACCTCGGCTACATAGAACCGGTATGAATGGTGAAATCAAGATGAACGACCTAGTTGCAGAAGTCGAAGCCGAACAAGAACAAGAAGCGGCGTCGGGCGATAGCCCGGTTCTGACAAACAACCAGGCGGCCGCGTGGATCAACGAGGGCGACAGCGGCCCGTACCTCACGGTGCAGGTAGCGACCGGCCGCTTCAACCTGTTCCCGAACACGGACGCGGCGGAGAAGGCGCTGGAGTACCTAGCTAAAGCTGGGGAGGGAGCCGAATGAAGGAGTGCTCCCACTCCGGCTGCTCCTGGAAACCTCCCGCGGGTGTAGCCGACGCAAAACGGCTCTGGGCCGTCGTGGAGCATAAGGAAGAGCAGCATGGCGGTGAACTGTCGCCTGAGGACGGCGAGAAACTCAGGCATCCGCACGGTCGTGGCCGGGTGCTGGAGCAGGTAGAAGGTGATACGCGGTGAGCGCCTGGTTTTTCGAGGTTGCAGGGAGTGGGTGCGTCGGGATAGGGGAATCCGGCCCGCGTAATATAGCTTCCAGAGGGAATGGCGTCAATCACCCGAAAGCCACCCACTTCCTTTATAAACCAACGACGAGGAAGCGACCCGGTTGTTTCAGGAGTTGGTGAATAGACAGAATGGCAGAACAAGGACGTAAGGCGAAACATGAAATCCGCCATCGTATCATAGAAAACCTGGAGCAGTACCCGCACACCGCCGCGCAGCTCTCCTCCCGTATCAACAGCGGTCAGCAGGTGGTGCAGACCCACCTGGAGCACCTGGAGGAGCTAGGTGTCGTGTTCTCCTTCCAGAAGGAAAAGCTCGGTGGGAGCAGGACGTACTGGAGGTTGAACACAGAATGACGCTCGGGCAACGCCGCCGCTACGAACTGTATGCGCTTATCTTTGTCATGGGCTTGGTGCTCGGGTACGGCCTCCTTTACCTGCTGTGGAGGACGATACTATGACAGAAAGCATGACGCGAGAAGAAGAAATAGAGGTGGAGGTGGACGCACGCGATGGCCCCTGATCCGAATCAGGGAGGGTTCTCTCCAGGAGACCTCCTGTTCATCCTTGGGGATACCTGGGACATGCTCAAAATAGTAGTGATCCTAATCGCGGTGATCATGGTCGGGATACTCCTCTTCAATCAGTGGTTGAACCGCAGCGGTCATCATGTTACTGGGGTGTAGTGATTTATACAGATGAGAGACATAGCAGGCGGGGATACATCAATAGTTACGCGCATAATGCGCGCGGGCACGCGAGAACCAGGGGGTAGGGGGAACGACCTGGATTAGCGCCCTCGAACACCGCTTAGGACCTAGAGGAGGGGGCGAGAGCAGGGTGGATTATACACTATACCTATCTCTTACCCTATCAATTGCGGCCTCCCCCGATAATAATGGAAAACGGCAGCGGTGAACCTACAGAGAAGAAGCAGATAAACGACGACCTCAGGGAGAACCCGGATATGGGAACGAAAGAATTAGCGGAGAAGTATGATACGGCGGAGAGCTATGTCTCCCAGCTGAAATCTGACAGGAAGGAGTAACAGTATTTGACAAATTTAGTTTAGTTCCTTCCCACCCTCTACATATAATGTATGGTTAAGTATTATGCGCGAGGAAAACTATTTTTACCAGGAAAAAAA
>LFUF01004046.1_pt1 | contig 9028 bp, 10 predicted proteins | sample 633261 | NCBI WGS metagenome assembly LFUF01 (sample SAMN03781032, study PRJNA287316) | hypersaline lake metagenome | isolation source: virus filtrate of water collected from the Namib Desert Hosabes playa | place: Namibia | collected 2013
AGAACCTAGTGACATCTACTACATTCTTACAAAAATCAGTTTTGTTTTTGAATTTCGAGCTCTTCTCTATTAAAGATAGTAGCTTGTTAGGAGGAAACTCTACCCTACTGCCTAGCACTTTGCTCAGCTCCTGCTCTTGCTCTAATATGGTGTTTTGTTTTCTACTTAGTCTGAACCCTACTAAGTTTTTATATTTTAAGGCATTTTCTCCCCACAAAGATAAAATATATCCTTCTGAAGGAACTTTTACTATAGGAGTAGGTTTCCACTTAGCTTTAGTTATATGTCCTTTTATTCCTAGATTTAATAAAAGAACTAGAATGTCCTGCATTAGCTGCTCGGAAACACTGCAGCATCCCACTGTGTTTTTAGAGATAAATCCATCACCGTCAAAGTAGCCTTGCAGAAATCCAAGTTGTTGTTCTCTGCTTCCTTGCAGTATTAGATTAGGAACTGTCTTTTCTTTAGAAGTGCTTTCTACTTGTAGAACTTCTCTAATAAAATACCTATAAAAGCACTTGCTACTAGTCCAAGTATATCCAGCTGCCGTATCATAGTTGTAGTTCTTAAACTTTAGAGTCTCTAGCCAATCCGTAAGTTCGCTATCTCCGTTTGCAATATTTACTCCTGTACTACTAGAGGACCCTTCTGCTACATAAATGCCGGCTAAGTAAGCAAGATCTATATTATCAATGCTTTTAGGAACAAAGCTCTTCTTTTTAAAGTGCTCTTTAGTTAAGCCAATAAAATCTACTTCTTCTCCAAAGTTGTTGTGGTTATAAAAACCTTTTACGATCTGCCCTTCTTTTAGATCTTCTGCTTGAGTCCAATCCTCTATACCACCCTTATCTATTACAAGGAGTTGGTGTTTGGGAGTAGTTTTTAGAGTTTGACCGTTCTCTAAGGTAATTTTTAAAACTTTGCTTTTAGGGGAAACGTAACTTTGTGTTGTGCTTTGTTCTTTATTGTTCCTATCGTATATCTTAACATCAAGCTCCTTAAAGCCTTCTTTTTGAGAAGCTAAAGATTCTAATCTCCTCATCCCTTGATCTGTATAAACTATGGAGTTTCCATCTATACAAGCAAGCGTCTGTTGAGCTGCAGTAAAGGTTCTTTCAATATTGTCAATAAAAGCAGCCTCATCAATTATAAGAAGAGATACGGCTTCAGATCTTGCTGCATCTGAATTAGAGGAGGCAGCTGTCATTCTAGAGCCGTTTACTAAGGTTAGTGAAAGTTTATTGTACTCCTTATAGTCTAGTTGCAACCACTTAGGAAGTCCATCATACATCATTTGAACCTTTCTAAGTAAGTTCCTAGCAGTCTTTTGAGTAGTAGCTAAGGCTAAGATATTCTTATCCTTTTTAAAGATCATTAGCCATAGAGCGTATGCAGCAACCAAAGTAGAAATTCCTAACTGCCTAGACTTTAACGCTATTGTATACTGATGATCAGTAAAAATACTCATAACCTTTTCCTGAAAGGGATAGAGATTAAAGAGAATCCTACCTCTTTGAGGGTGCTGAATATAGCAATACTTCTTTGCGAAGTATCTAGGGTCCTTAGCACACTTGACCCACTCTTTTGCAATAACTTCCTTTACTCTTCTTTGATCTGCCATATGTATATAAATATATGTAGATCTTAGAAATCAGCTATTTTTATCTCCCCCTTTTTATCCTGCATAAAATTACCTATATTGAGATCTAATCCGTATAGTGTAAGATCGCTAAAATGTACTTTATCAAAATCTACTACTAATTGACGAAGGTGATTTGTGATCTTCGTACCTAGCTTTTTTCCTTTTATATTTGTCAGGTAAGTTTCCACTTCATCAAAATCTATTTTATTAGGATTAGAAAAATTATCTGGTAAGTACATCATTACCAGCTCTCCTAAAGCAGAAGCTATTTCTTTATTAGAAGAAGAGAGGGGATAAAGTAGGTCTTGGACTTTAATACCTATTTTACTGTCCTCTGTCTCTGTAAAAAAGTGTACCTGTATAAAAGTCTTTGTCCTTTTATTTAGTAGATTTCTGGACTCTTCTATTTCAATAGGATCTGTGGTTACTTTTAGACTAAGTTCTTTCCCTTTTATTTTAAATACTTTGCCGTAATCTCCACTTCCTAAGAAGTTTCCTAAGCCTTCATATTGTTTTAGATATTGCAAAGAGTCTTTATTGTTTTTTATAAGGGTCTTTACGTCCTTCCAGGACTTTATTTTATATATGTCCTCTATTCCTTCTAAGAGTTTCATTTACTAAAAATAATTAGAATTGCTCCTGCAACAGTTAAAATTCCTGAAGAGGATTTATATACTTTTTTCCTAAAAGACTCTTTCTTTAGATCTCCTTGAAGCTCCTTAGAAAGCTTTTGGTAATAGGCGGACTGCTTTCTATAGGAAGTGTTTATACTCTCTAAAGAACTAATCTTCAGATTTCTATTTACTAATAGAGAGTCCCTAGTTAAAATACTTTCTTCTAATACGTCTATCTTACTATATAGAATCTGAACCTCTTGTTCTAAAGCATCTTTTTGTATTAGCTCTTTCGCAATTTCTTGTGCTACCTGTTCAGGGAGAACTATCGAAGTACTGTCTATACCTGTCTGTGAAAAAGCGGTAGAGCTCATTAGTATTAAAAGTATCGATAGCAGTAACGTTTTCATTTAGTTGTTGTTTTAAATTAACTATGGAACTATCATATTCTACTAACTTAGAGTCTAAAGAATCTATTGTAGAACTAAATTCTTTAGCTTGTAAGTCTAATCTATGATTTACTTCTTTTAGAGAGTCTATATGAAAGGAGAGCTCTTCTATCTTCTCTTCATACTCCTTCACATAGGAAGGGGCAGGATTATATAGTAAGTAGGTTAATCCTGCAACGAGTCCTATTATAATTGCTATGTATGTTAGTCTTTCTTTCAAAGTAGTTTATCAAATTTAATTTCAGTTGAAAACCCTCTAAGGGAGTTTCCTTTGTAAAGTCGTCCTTTACTAAAGGATCGAAACTCTACCCCATAAGACTGACCTATGTGATTGCTAAATGCAAATTGAGGCTCATCTTCTGTGTCATGTAACTCTACTATGTTAGTATAAATAGTGTCACATTCTATTACTAAGGTGTTATTTGAGAAACTGTAGCTATTAAACCCATCCTCAAACGTCTCCTTTATTACAATAGTTTTATCTTTATTTGCTCCAAAAACCACTTCCTCCATTACTTCAGAAGGAGAATTAGTAACTACTACCCTTGATAAGACTTTCTCTTGTTTAGGAGAGTATAGTTTATACTTGTTTTCAGGTTTGAGAGGAAATAAAGACACATTCTTAAAATAAAGAGGCTTTTCTATCTGCTCATCCATTTTATGTACTTTATCTATAAAGGAGTCAAATATATAAATTCCTCCTACCTTTCTAGATTTAGAGCTTTCCCATCTACACGCATTTTTTTTCTTTAGCGAGATTCCTACTACTTCTTCTCCTGAAGAGTCTATTAAGGAAGCATCTGCTTTACTATAAGTGCTGGCCTCTGAGTAGGAAGAGTCTTTACAGTCAAGTACGTCTTCGTACTGTAGAGTAGTTGTAGTTGATTTGAACTGTACCTTGATAGGATCTCCAGAAGAGGAAATATAAGATACTACAAGATCCATAAACTTCTTCTCGTTTAGTTTTCCTGCAGAATTTACCCCTTGCTTTGATAAAGGCTTCACTATAATTTCAGTTCCTGAAGGATGAGACATTCCTCCGATAGAAGATCCTGCTAAACTAATATCCCTCTTGTATCCTAGAGACTCTAATTTAGAAAATACAGATCCCCTATCTTGATCTGTTAGCAAAACCGCTCTTGCTTTAGTATACGCCTTTATCTGATTCTTAGAAATATTTAGCTCTTTTGCTGTTTCTAAAATACGAGTCTGAGAAGCCTCTTCAAGATACGTAAAGGGTTTTTTTGACATAACCTTTAAAATTTTTATTACTTAGGTGAGAGCATCAAAGTCTACCTCCTCTTCTCCTTCCTCTTCTTCACCCTCTTCTCCTCCTAAATCAGCTCCAAAGGAATCTGCTCCAGCTCCACCACCACCTCCGCCAAAGTCACCGGTTGGTTCGTCACCGAACTCTCCCCCTTCCAGATCTTCAGGCTGTTCAGGCTCTATTGCAGTTGTTTTTAGTACATCGTTGATCTTTGCAAGAGCTTGTTGATACCCTGCCAGTGTTCCTATATTGTATCTTTTACTCTGTATTTCAGCTTGAAAAGAGTCTCCCAACCATTTTAAATAAAAACTGTGCCCGTTTTTAAGAGATACTTCAAAAGTTGAAGGACGAGGAGCAGTCCACTTAACTTCGTCTACAAATTCTTCGTACTCACTAGTTAGAAGCCTAGCTAAAGTCTTCTTTACTGTAGGAAATTTTGCTAGAATTTGTTGGGAAGAGGTACTAAGAATTGCACTTTCCTTTAGTGCTTCAAAATATGCTTCCTCTATAAGAGTTCGTAAACTTTCTGAAATATCTATTTTCTTTTTAGTTTCTTTAATTCCCTTTTCTAAATCGTCGTAATTTTTGAGGGAGCTCGAATCTTTCTTTTGGTTATCAAAATCAGAAATAGCTTTAGCAAGCCATCCTGCCAACTTTTTCTTTTTCTTTGAGTCCTTCTGATTTTCTAAAAAACTTCGAATAAGCTCTACCTCACTTATTTGAGCCTCTTCAAGATAAGTTTGTTTTAATAGATCTATTAAGTTGTCCTTAATTTGAATTTGATTCATCTTAACCTTTCCAGAAGGTAGTATCTCTATCTCTCCTACAGGCTTATAGATTTGTTTGACCTCTAAGTAAAGAGTATTGCCTTCTATTTTAAAAGATAACCTACTCTCTCTGCTTTCTGAATAGTTTATATTTGCTTTAAATCTGTTCGAAACTATATCTACTATGTCTATGCTTAGCACTTCAGTACTAAGGCTCTCTAGAGCTTGAGAGAGAGGTATAGAAAGCTCTTCTCCGATAGTTTTAATCTGAGCTTCTGATAACTCATCCTCTTCTTGCTGTTCTGACTTTAAATCAACATCATGTCCTTTCTTAGCCAGCTTTTCAGCAGTTCTTTCGTCATCTGTTGAAATAGTTCCTTCTTCTTCCTCTTCCTCTATGTTTTTGCTTTTTTCTAATACTGGAGAGGTTTGGTGAAAGAAGTAAGTGGCAATTGGATATGCTTGCTCAAAGCTTTCTTGCTTTTTAGAAAGAGTCTTTTTAATGTGTTCGTATAGTGCATAAATTGACTTAGGAGCAATAGAGGTGTTGCTAACGTCTACTACTTTATGCAAAAAAGAGTTAGCTGTAGGAAAGTGCTGAGTAAACTCTTCTCCTGATTTTTCTAAAGAGCTTATTATTTTTCCGTATATCTTAAATACTTCTTTTGGTTCTACCATTTCTTAGATTATTTTTTATTATACATTTCCTAAAGCATTAAGCAAAGCATAAATTGCACCGCCAATTGCTGTTGCTACAACTGAATATAGAATCCACAAGGCTTTAGTAACTGATGCTTTCCACAAGCTTATTTGCTTTACCTCCTCTCTTATTCTCTCTACGGTATTATCTTGCATTCTAGAAAGCTCAGTGTACTTTTGTCTAAATTCAGTATTTTTGTTTGTTTTTACTATAATTCCAGTTTCAGGATCTAGTAAAGTATATTTAAGTCCTCCTATATCCTCTTTGATGTCCTTTATGTCATTGGAAATAGACACTGAAAGGTTTGGAGTATTTATTTCTTTTATCTCTTTTAAAAGCTCTTTTAGAAGTAATTGTTCTTGGTCAGACATTCTCTAGATTATAAAGTAAAAATAAGATTTTCTTCTAAAATAAATAGTCACTTAGAAAGGAAAGATTTAGTATGATTAGAGAACTCCTTCAGTGCATCAAGTATTTCACTCTTATTTGCCTTTTTAGATCTGCCCCAGTCCTCTACGTCTCCTTGTTCGGTAACAAAGGAGGACTCTTCAAAAGACACTCTCTCTAAAATCCACTGTTCGAGATCCTTAGCAAAAGCCTTTAATGCTCCTTGCATCATACTCTTTTCATACTCCTCATAGAGGCCTGCTTTTTTTAACTGGTGTTCGTATTCGATAGTACAATCGAAGCAAAACCCATGAATTTTATACATTTTTTTATCTAGTCTACCACTCATACTTCCTCCACAAGAAGGACAAGCTAAAGGTATCCTAGCTATATCTTTTATAGAATCAAGTTTAGAAATGCTTTTTTTAAGTCCGTTTTCGATTGTCCATTTCCTTCCGGACTCCTCCCATATCTCTCCTTCTTGATGAGTTTGGTCAGCTTTGGAATATCCTGAACTAATTTTAGTCTTCTTACTGTAGTCCTTACGTATTATATTTCTTAGCCGATTTACATCTTCTTTTTTAAATTCTTTCTTTAGTAAAGATTCGCTCATTATATAAGGTATCCGATCTCTCTTAGTTTATCTATTATTGGATCTAAAAAGTCTGTATTCTTGGGATGATAGATTCCAATTCCGCCTGCAGTTATCCAATTTTTTATCGTACTTTTTTTATCATCTATGTGCACAGCTCTAGGTGAAGCATATTGGTGCTTTTCAGCTGAATAAGCAAACACCACCTTAGGAGAAGGAGATAAATTTGACTTTGCCCACTTCTCTTTTCCTACTCTAGAAACCTTATTACGGGAAGGAGATGTTAGTAAAGTAGGAGAGTAGGGTTTTAGTATATTCCACAACTCTTTTCCTCTAGGTGTCCACGTCATTCCTGACCAAAATACTTCTCCAATCTCTTCATCTATTAAACTCCAAAACTCTTGAGTATTATATTTCTTTTCAAATTCATCTGGAGTCATCCCTGTAAAATATTCAAACCTTCCATCAAAGTCTGTAAGTACTCCGTCCATATCACAATATAGGTCTAAATCTGGGGGGTTTGGTTGGTTGGTTGTACTTACTTCAAAGAGTTCTACTAAAGAATTTTTCATCTATTTTTTACTGTGTCCTCCCAAGACCTGAATGCTAAATTTCCTTGAAGATATGCCTCTGCTTCAAGTGTTAATAAGGTATCGTCTTCTGTTATATTTGTTCCGCTAATATCTTTAAGCTCCCCCTTCAAGTTTTGCTGATGATGAATCATCTCATGAGCAAAAGAACGTACTACGTCCTTTGGATGCCTACCGTCAGTGTAGAGTATAATTTTTTTCTGATCAGGTATATACTCAGCAGTTTTTCTAAAAAACTCATTAAACCTTGTCTTCGTATCTATTTTTACTACTGGAAGAGGAGTGATCTTAAAGTTATGTTCTACCATGAAGGAAGTTAGAGACTTTATATTCTTTGTCAATTCTGTGTCCCTCCCTTGATTTTCTGAAACTACAGGAACGTCTATAGCATTTTCTTCTAACTGCCTCTTCTTTTTAAGCTTGCTACTATTAGTGGATATTGTAGAAACTACTTCTTTAAGTGCTGTTTCAAAGATCTTTCCACTTATGTTCGAAAGGTCCTCTTCTGATAATTCTGATGGAAAGTAATTTGCCATATTATGTATGTTGTTATGCTTTAGCTGCTCACGAAGGTTTGTTGCTCTAGTAGTTATAAAATTTTTATATAAGACTAAATCATTTACGTTTGAATACTTCTTATATGCTCCTAACCTTCTTAAATCTTTATAATCTGTATGATCTCTAAGAAGTACGCTAATAAAAAAAGTAGTAGTAGGTGATTTCTCTACTATATTTCGTTTAGCAAACTTAACAGGATCAGAATTAGTATTAATAATTTCTACATTGCTAGGTAAGTATTTTTTATAAATGTCCCATACTTCTTTAGATAAAGTGGCATCTATATTATCCCTAACCTGAGAGCCTATTAAAACAATTACCTTATCTACTTCGTAAGATCTGTTTTCTTTAGGCACTATAGAGTCCTGCTTAATAGTATTATTCTCTAGTAATATATAGGAAGCCTCAATAAAACTATTAGTACTTAAAGCTTTTACTGCATTAAAATGGCCCTTATGGGGAGGCTTAAATGCTCCTGGAAATATAACTGTTCCTTTCATTTTAGGAACTCATCTACTATATGCTGTGCTTGAAGTACGTCTATAGGCTTTGCTTCTAATTCTATAGGTAGTTGTCGAAGCTCTCCTGAACATATTCCTTCTAAGGCTTCTATATACTTCTTCTGCCTCCTATCTCTCTGTCTGTAAATAGCCTTAAGTTTAGTCCTCATAGAATCCTTTCCAGGTCCTACTCCATCCTTACTCCACTTTTTCATAAAATGACGCTGAAGCTGTTTCTGTATGGACTCATCCTCTTTATCAAAACGCAGGTGTTGAGTTTCTTCTTCATACCTTTTTTCTACTTGCTTATCCTCTATAGAAAATGGCTTTGAAAAGGATGTCTTAAACTTCTGTGGGTTGATAGCTATAATCTTATCTAAAAACTTCTTCAGAGCACTAGTTCCTTTTTTAGAAGCTTCGTTAAACTCCTTTATTTTATCTGAAGAGAAATCTGTCCTCAAATTAACAAAGAAGTGGTAGTTATCTCCTAACATCTGCTTATACCTCCTCTGTAGCGAAGGATTATATACGCTATTAAATAGCTCAAAAACAGAGGTTTTAGGTACACTTCTACCTCTCATAAAATTAGAAATGAAAGCATTATATGGATGAGTATATACTACAAGCATGCAAACTTCGTATCCTTTTTCTAATAAATTTTCTACTTTATTCGACTTAGTAGCAGTAGTATCCCATACAAAACTTCTTGCTTCTTCAATAGCATGCTCTACTTCTTTCTTTGCTTTTTTGCTTCCTACAGATAGGGAATCCCCTTCTCCTTCCACATATTTATCAGGGTTGATTATAGGAAGCCCGTGTAGATTTAGTTGGGAAAGTAGCCATGTTTTTCCAACGGCTGCTGCTCCACTTGTTATTATAACCTTTTTCATAGAACTTGTTCTTATTTATAACTTTAATTTAGTTGGATACGATCTGTAAATAGGTTCTGTTTTAGGATTCTT
>LFUF01000239.1_pt1 | contig 8911 bp, 1 predicted proteins | sample 633261 | NCBI WGS metagenome assembly LFUF01 (sample SAMN03781032, study PRJNA287316) | hypersaline lake metagenome | isolation source: virus filtrate of water collected from the Namib Desert Hosabes playa | place: Namibia | collected 2013
ATGTCCGAGCACGATATGATGCAGGCGATCGTGTCTTTCCCGCGGCCATGGCAAGACGATTGGCGTCACCCTTGGTGTCCAATGTGAGCGGCGATGATATTCCATACCCAGACTGCTGTTGATTGGGCGGGGCAGGCGATCGTCCAATTGTATTTGATGATACGACAGCTGGCAGTCTCTCAAACGAGTTCATCGGTGCAGGGTCGGCAGGAGACTTTTTCCTGGTCGACGGAGACGCCGCAGCAGCCAAAGCCAGTCTCGGATCATTGGTAATGAATCCGCCGTTCGCAGTTGGCTGGACCACCACTTGAGGCATCTGTGCTTGACTACCGAGGGGATACATGCGAGAAACACGTTTGTTGTCCACAGCAACCTTGCTGCGCTCAACGACGGTCTTCATCGCATAGTATTCGGCAATACGATCAGCGAGCTGTTTGGCTGCCGGGCCTTGCACGCCTCTTGCAGCGAGTCGCTTGGAGATACGCTTTCTCATACGCTCTCGCTCCACGTCCTCCAACATTGCCGTATTACGCCTGGATTGCTGCGGTTGTTGTCGGGGTTGGAGCGATTGGCTCTGGGTCGCGGCGGCGGATTGTGCGTCGGCCTGCTGCATTGTGGCGATAATGTCGTTCTCGTCCCAGTCCTGGACCATTGAAAGACGATTGATCTTGCGCTGCAGATCTTCGGCGGCCACGGCCATCGCTTCAGCTTGTTGTCGCCGGACGGGCGCGGACGGTGAAGGCGCTGCCATCATTCGCATCATATCGTGCTCGGACATCTCTTTTTTGGTCGCCTGTGCGGCTTGGTTATTGGACGGCCCTGACGAGAGCTTGAGTCGTTCGTGTTCATAAAGCGGATTGCGCACCTCGAGTCCGGTTCCTCGACTATCCCCGGGACCGCTGTCGACGACGCTCTTCATGCGCTTGGCAGTGGTTGGACTCTTAGGGCTTTTCGCGGTCCCGTTGTTGCTTTGAGGGTTGAATTGGAGGGAATCGAGGAGACTGGTCTGGTCGCGCTGGGTTTCAAATGTGTTGAATCGGTCTGCAATGTTGAGGAACTCTGAGAGTACCACCAAAAAGACGACAGCGAAGATCACCACGACGAGCAAACAAGCTAGCCACGAGGTGAATCCCGCGAGGGGTGGTGAGAAGAGAATCATTAGTCCGGTAAATAGGCCCATCAGGGAACAATACGCCACGCCCAAAAGCACATGTCTCGACCGGTATCTCTTGCTCGTACTCGCAAACATCACAGGGAGCGTCACGACCCAGTTGAGTAGCCAGAATATAGCGTATGATGGACTTGCCCGAAGAGTCTGGTAAAGCAAAATTGCCGCAATAGAGCTCCCCATAGCGCCAGTGGCGTGAGTGCACCATACGAACAGGAAGACAATTCTGCGCCATCGATCCAACTCGGAGTTGTCTGGTGGGGGCAACAGAGTCCTAAACCGATCATACTCCTGGCGATCACGTTCCTCCTTGCGATCCATCAACATAACCATGACCTGGGCAGCAAGGAAGCATCCAGGGGCTGCGCCATGGAAAACATACACCACCCCACACGAGATGAATCCAAGGCCGGAGGACATCAGGGAAAACCCAACTATCGTCACCGCGGCGTTCATAAACTCAGGCGAGGTAGCGATGGAGGAGAAATTGGCCGTCACGTCAAAGTTCCTGTCGGTGAGCGCGCTACCAAACTGAGGCTCCACTAGTGTGGCTGAGAAGCGGAAAGGATAAAAGAGCGCTGGAAGCGCCAGGATGCCGATTACAAGTAGAATGCCGAGACGGATGGAATTGACGGTGACAAAAGTGAGTTGACTCCATACCTTGGAAACATCTGGTGGGACCGTGACCCACTGGCCATTGCGGATGACTGTTGGAGCGTGGTTGGTCCACACACACCTGCCCAGGTAGTAGGACTGGAGGGACATTACCAACATTACCGAGGCGCTCAGGGAGAGAAAGAAGAGAATGCAGTTTGACCACGTGATCATGAAGGTACCAAAACCAGTCTCCACCTCTGGGGTGAGGAGGAACAAATCAGAGTCCACGATCGACTTGGAAAACTGCTGAAGGGGATTCGACAACAACCATCCGATGACACCCCCGATGAATATAACGGACACGACCAATGCAATATTCACTAGAAGGGCATCGCGTGATCTGCGTTCAGTCCTAAATCGCATCGCACGTACAAACGTGCTCCACTCCTCATCGCTATACACGACAAACCTCAGCACGATGGGGAAAAATATGACGATAACAAGGGGGAAGGATGCTCCCAACGTGAGGAGCAGTAAAGGAAGAACGAGTTCATTGCATTCGGCATTGATGAGGAAACTTGATCCCGGATTTGCGCACAGACAGTTGCGCCGCAACACCTGAGCAAACGTGTCTTTGCATGTGAACGCAGGACCCTCTACGCATGCCTTGCCCTCGAAGGCATATGGAAATGCGATCGACATTGGCGCCCCGCACTGACCGTACTCCATGAACATTCCCGATCGAGCGTCACACAGTCCCAATGCTGGTTTAGTCAAATTGGTCGTCACAACGGTTGTCGCGTTGCCCATCACCGCGTTTTGCATGCATTCGAAGCGAGCAAACAGCGACGAACCGGCAATCTGAGAGAGCTTCTTGGCTGTTGCGCATCGAAGAAGCACTGTGAGCGCGTCCTCGAACCTTGACTCGCTGAAGGGCATTGGACCGCAACGCGTTGATAGAGCGTAAGGAGAAAACTCAGTGTCGAGAGACTGTAGATCACGACCAATTGGTTTATCTTCTAAGTTCAGCTGTGCTGTCTTGTCCATCTCCTCCGTGGTCACATCCAATAACCGACCCGAAGGGGGTGAGCATGAGAAGAGGCACCGCGGCATGTACTCGGTTCCAAAACGGCTCGTCGGTACGGAGACATACGGTGCGTTTGTATTAGACACACAAGCGCATCGAGTAGTAGCATCGATGTATCCATTCTCCGAATCAGATCCCTCGTTGTCAAAGTCGTGGAATGCCTCCATGCGGGGTCCTGGGAGGTAGCGAACAAGCGAGGGGGGGATGATAATGGAGCGTTCTCTTAAGACCGCGTTGGCCGTCTCAACCTTTCCTACCATAAACTTCTCAGCCAATGCGGCGAGGAGAGCATTGGGCATGCAAAGTTTCTGCGGGGCCGAGATGTTCATGTTAATCCTCGATGCATCCCATGTCATAAGTTCGCCTGTCAGGCCAAAGACAGCGCCGGATGGTTGAGATATGTTTCCATAAGCAACAGGCTTCAAATCGGCAGAGATGAGTCCGTATGTCGTCGTCAGCTGGCTCAACCCAGTGTTGTTGCAAATGAGGTCGCTTGAGCCGAACCCTGCGACGAAGCGTATTGTGTTCTTCACAGGCAATGACCCGTTTGCAGCGGCCACGTAGGGGAAGGAGAACTTGGGGAGTTTCCATTCGAAGCTAGCACGGTAATTGGCATCCAGCAATGTGTATGCGCGGCTGTACGTTGTGAGCGATGCGATTGCTTCAGGCTCATCCAGCAGAGCAGACCACATCAACGCTCGAAGGGCGGATCTTGAAATCCGCACGGCCACCAAGGGCTTCATCACGATGTTGTTTGTTGCCAGTTCGTCTGTTTCGACGTCAAAGTCATTGGGTACTGGTAAGAGGGCATCAGGATCCGCGTCGACGAACGATGTATACATTGGAGGACAACCCAAAGGCTGGTCTTTGTAGAACCGGTTCTTTCGGACAAGCGCTTCCATGGACACTCTAATAAAACTATTTTCCACGAATTGCAGTGCGGTCGCAACCACTTGGACGGAGGTTCCGTTAGTCGCATTCAGAAAGGTCGCGGTGGCCTCGGCGAACCGAGATGCCTGGTTTTGTACTTCATCGGCGATTGCGGTGGTGACCTCGTTTGCAATCAACACTCCCCAGGGCTGCACGTAGTTGTTATATAGATTGAAGAGCAACAAAGGGTATTGGCTCAAGGAGCACTGCAGCTCAAAGTTGAGGTCGTCGGGTAGTAAGTCTACCGTGACTTGGTTTGAGGGCGCACTTGCCTGAAGTTGCCCCGTGGTCGCATTGATAAAAGGAATCACCCGAGCGCTAATGGCAATCGTGAATTGAACCGATGCCCTATCCCCCGTGTTTGATGCGCACGCTTTGGTGCACGTAGACGTTTCTTGGTACAAAGAGACGTTTTGCGCGGTGCAGCATGTTCCAGTTACAGCGTTCCCAGGGTTGACTGAGACGTAGGCGTCAACAGGGATGTAAGGTATTGCCGCATTGAAAACAGCCGCAACTTGAACTCCATCGTTCTTTATATCAACCGTTATTGAGGACTGGTCCAGGGTAAGAGTGATTCCTGAATTCGGAATCAGTGGGGTGCGTAAAATAAAATACGTGCAATTCGTTTGGTCAAACGGAGGCAACTCAAGATTCTGCTCTTTCACCCGGTTGAATGTACTAGTCACAATATCAGAGTATCGCGTAGGGGCCTCTTTAAGGGCATTTTGGGAAATGGCCATTGATCCCAACAAAAGTCTGCGCTCTTTTCTACTGCAATCCTCGTTGCCCCACCCTGCGAAACACTGACAAACACCTCTGACACAACTTCCCCTTCCTGCACAAGTTGTCTTCAAGGCAAGGACAGGCGCATCCTCCGCGATCGCTAGCGGGCAAACCCCATTGTTGAATATGGTAGGGCACGTCCCCTCGCAACCAGTTGGAGCCCAAAATGCCAAGCATGCGCCAATCAAAATCAAAAAGATCATTTTAGAGCTATGGTTCATTTTTCGTTGGACTGTTCGGCTCAGAGTGGGCGCTTGATATGAGCGCATGGGGATATGCACCTAAGCGTCATGAGAGCCTACGCCTACAAAATGGATCTAGCTGAATGGAGTTATCAATGCGTTTCCTTATCTTTCAACCCACTGCTGCCTTTGGATGAGGCGGCTTTATACCAAAGTCGACTCAATGACCCACCCCGCGATGTCACGTCTAACGCGAGAGCCGATACGCTTGGTTCATATACGCGTCAAGTCCGGTCTTGCTGGTTGGTATGTCGCCGACACCGTCCAAGTCCAAGGCGCAATCGTCGCGCACGCCGCACCTCAGTCTATAAAAATATATCGCACGCGAAAGATAGATATGTAATTTTTAAAAACAAAACGCAGAGAGAAATATACGACAAGCGCGCACGCGTCCCAAGTAATATATGTTATGAAAGCGTTTGAAAAATCGTGTACGTTGTAATATATAGATAATAATAATGAAGATGAGGATGGGGACGACGAGAATTGTCTTCTCTCATCCTCGTGTAAATATAATCACGGGAGATAAAGCGCGCGCACTCATCGCTCTACCGTTTGGTGAATCAATCCACGAAACTGGACAGAGTTTGACAAAGTGGATACTTTTTTAAATTGACCTTTTTATATTACGGTCTTATACTTATCTACACGGTATCTAAAGGAATTTTATTACGAATAGCATTGTGGAGCTCAACCTCTCTGGAGGCAACGTGCCGTAGACGAAACTGCTTGGGAATCGTTCATCGTAGATCGTAGGGTGTGGGGGGAGACAAAGACAAACATGCGTACCTTAAGGTACACAGGCAACAGGGGAAGCAGAGAAGAATCGGCATGTTGTGATGTGATCTGATCTAGAACCGATCGATACGATCCGAATACCTCAATATCTTTCATTGTAGGATACATGGCAGAGCTTACGCACAATCAAGTGTGCGGTAGAAAGGTTTGGCTCGAGTCGCGTTCTATGAGCCCAAGACATCCCGCAGCTTCATTTATATGAATTTCACTTCAATATACGAGCGGAGGATTGTGCCCCCGGTCGATTCGGCTTCAAGATATAGGGATTTTTTCTCGCTCCCCCGACCTCCTGTCCTTGACTACGCCCTGCGGAATCATCTCTTGTTTGGTGAACCTTCTTCTTGCGTTCGTCGACTTCCTCATCGTCCGAACCTTCCTTATTCCATCGAGAGGGACGCTTCTTTTTAGTCTTAGTTGCACTCACCGTTGTGGGCGCAATGGCACCTGCGCGCTCAGCGACTTCCTGTGTGTAGTTGAAGGGTACGAAGCCTTGGTCTTGCGGAGTGGATACGTCGACAATCGAGGTCTGCTTTCCTTGCTGATGTGGCATCTTGTATCGCTCCCTCATCGATGTAATTTCTTCTTTATCAATCGGTTTGGCATCAATGGCGATTTCGTTGAGCATCGTTGAAACTGTTTCTTTGATGGTCTCCACTGCTGCAATCCTTGTTCGCATTTCTTCGTTTACGGAGGCTTCAATCAGGGCATCAACAGCTCGAACACGGGTCATATCCTTCCCTATCGACTCTTTCACTACGACGATTGATGAGAGTTTTCGTAGGGGCTGCATATTTATTGCGACTTTGGACGCGGATGAAAATGCCTTTTCTATGACTTCGCGAACACTCGGGTCATATTCGGACTCATCGCCATTCAAGTTAATTCCACAGTAAAATGCCCGTTTGTGAGCATCGATGACACTTGGCGACACTTGTGCAACCATACTAGAAGTTATCGGTTGGATCTTGTCGAATTTCGTCGCACCAGCGGTACGGAAAGAGGAAACATCCGCTCGAGCCCGAATGATGACAGCCAAGAGTTCTGAGAGTTTGGCCTTCAGTATAACACTCGATCCCTTGATACTCTCGAGTTCCTTGACAAGTTGCTGCTCGCTCTCAGGCATTATTTTGGCAAGACGGGCAACGCCCCGCAAGGATAGAATGAACTCTGGACTTTCGTCCTCTGCACGGGCAACTCCATCCCTCCATTCATATAGGTAGCGCGCGATCGTCATCACTTCCTTGGAAGCCTGCTCGCCGTTGAAGATCTCGGTAACTCGTGCAATATTACATACAGGCTTGGAATATGCCTTGCAAGCAATATCAGCGCTTCGTTCTAAGACGTTCTCGACTGCATCCATTTTCCTTTGTGACCCAAGTTTCAAAAGCTCTCGCCTTAAGGAATCGAAAATTCCAAGTAGAAAATGTGTATCTTCGCGCGCGTACTTAAGCATCTCCGCTGTAAGAGGTCGCAGTCGCCAATCAGCTAGTTGGAGCGCTTTGTTGGCCTGCACCTTGCAGTGTCTTTCCAATGCATATGCTAGCGATGCCGACTCGTACCCCAGAACTCTCGCTGCCTGACCAGTGTCAAACATCTGAACTACATACAAGCCAAAATCTTTCTGGAGCCACTCCACATCATAGTCTGCGCCATGCAAAACCTTAACGATTGTGGGGTTTGTGAAGACATCAAGCATCTCACAAATTCGCTGACGAAGCTTGATAGTGTCCACCACAAAATCTCTGGTTTCACTCGAAATCTGCATTAGGCAGGTGAACCCCTGATAACTTCTCTGTGAATGATGCTCCAAATCCACGGCTATTGCTTCATGTTTCCCATTTCGAAGATGACGAAGCATTTCATCAAAACCTTCATCTCCATCGACATACGAAAACTGGACAGCCTCGAGACTATCGACGCTGGGCTCATTGGTTTTACCCTTACCGTGGCCGAGCTTTTTGGTGACACGCTGCCGAATAGGGAATTTAACTGCCTCATTCCATAACCATTTAAGTGGGTGCTCTTCGAGAGCATTTCGAATCTCCGGTTCATATGGATTGCGGTAGAAGGGCTCTGCTCCAGACTTACCTAGCGATACGAGATGTGCCACTAGGCTTTCTGGTAGGTTTTCGCCCTTTTCCAATATCAGGCTTTCAGCTAACGGTATGATAGCATTCGGCTTTGACAACAATTTCGGCTTAAACGGTGCACTCGTGTTATCAACGGGGGAATCGGCGAAGAAAACTTGAGGTTTATCAAAAGAGTCCCCGGAATGCATTGGGATTCTACTTGCGGATGACGCAGCTTGAATTTTCTGTGTGACATTTCCGAAACCTCTTTGCCTGTCGTAGGCCACATGCGACTTCTCCCTGAGATCAGCTATTGCATCCAATAATGACTCTTCGCTCTTTACAACGTCCGCACCAAGTACACGAATCAGGCACTCTTCTGCTACATGTCTTAATTTTTCGGCTCGCACCTGAAAAGTCTTGCTAGTTGAATAGAGTTCAAAGTCCTCGCCATGCTTCGGCAGCGACGCAGAGGCCTCTGTCAGTTCTTTCGCCAACTGCTCTTGGCCCTTGCTTGGTGATGTCATGATATACTTTCTCCACCTTGTCTCCTTTGCAAAATTCGAAGAGGCTGTCTCAGTTCTGTCTATAAACCTATTTGATGTCGTCTCAATTCTCTTACGTCGCTATGGGGGCTCGACGGGGTTCATCCTACAGCTACGGTCGCAAAATAGGGTGCGAGTGCGATGCTTGTGGGTTTGAGACAGACTCCAGCAAGATCTCACTTGAAGGTTTAAGTCACAGTATAACGACTATGAAACGCGAATAGTCTTTGACTCACATCTCATGGTCAAGCCCTCCTCAACAAGTCAATGACGAAGACTACGATCTTCAAAGTGGACCGTATATCGTAATGAGCCAAATATGGCTGCCCTAATTGTCCTTGTCTGTCTCCTGTAAACCTGTGCATCTGTATTTGAAATTTTATTTATCGTCAATAATAATAATCATATTTTATAAAAGGTGCCTCACTGCTTCAAAATACTATGGGCCTGCTAACCATTCAAATCGTACAGCGCTCAATCAAACGAAATCCCCAGCTTGTACGTTTGACGATAAAATTGCGTACATAGTTTGACGCGAACAGGTATATCTTGGACGACAACCTCAGTGCGTGTCGTCCGTGCGTCGCTAGGGGCCAACACACAAAAAAACAAGTGCGCACACGATACCACTGATGGTGAAATATAACTGTGCTAAGTCACAATTGATCGATCCACACTGATTACGTGCTCAA
>LFUF01004280.1_pt1 | contig 8845 bp, 14 predicted proteins | sample 633261 | NCBI WGS metagenome assembly LFUF01 (sample SAMN03781032, study PRJNA287316) | hypersaline lake metagenome | isolation source: virus filtrate of water collected from the Namib Desert Hosabes playa | place: Namibia | collected 2013
CTATAAATATACCCACCCCCTACCCCCAACCCCTATTATCTCAGAGTTGCGCGCTCTCGATAACAATTTATATAAAATTTGTTCCCCCCTCTCGTGGGATAGAAGGCAAATGAAAATCACTAGATCTATATCGATCGAGAGAGAAATCTGGCAGAAACTGAAAGAAAAAGAAAAGAACATGAGCTCATTCATCGAGGGGCTTATCATCGATGAGATCGGGCCCGGCGATCCTGATGATAGAATAGAAGATATCGATCTCCCGAGAGAGACATATCTGTGCGAGAAAAGGCAAGAATCGCTTCGCCTCCTCTTCGATGAGGGGATAGGAGACATGGGGCTTCCTGATGCTGCTCATCTCCTTCAGGAGAAAGGAATATATATGGGGAAGCATCATGCTGTCAAGGCATTGAAAGCCATATCGAAGGATCCTGTCGCCCCCTGGAAGATAGAGGATGGCATTCTAGTCGCTCAGATGATGAAGCATCAGTGCGGATCGAAGATCGGACCCACCCCTCTATCTCGGAATGATGGATGCTGCCCGAAATGCGGCGGCCAGATCATCGATATGAAGAAATATTCTGATAGCGTCGTTCTCGGGTCTGATAGCTGATGGCCGATTTCGATGATTCTTGCCCGGGATGCGGGGAGAAAGGAGAGCAGCATGCTCTCCGCATTCTCTCCTGCCAGAATGATTCATGCCGAGTCTCTTCCTTTTCTCCTGATCTTTTCAGCATCTCGGATGATGCAGATCCTGCAGAAGATCTCCCAATGAGGCGAACTAGATTCGGATGAAGGAGGTTGATGAATGATCAGAGATAGCACTATCCTCCGGATCAGTGCGACTTCCGGCCATGAGATCAGTGCGACTTCCTCCCGATATCGATGAGATAGCTGCTAGATATCTATTTCTTCCATGATTTTCTAGCTGTTTTCCGGCCTGTTTTCGAGGGATGATATCCTCCCTGGCGAAAGATATATATAGAAAGTGGCACTATTCTGGAATATGCCGAAGAACGCTAGGGATGCCGGGGCGAAGCCGAGCATCCACATATCGAAGAATGATGCCGAAAACGCTGAGAAACTGGGATGGGGGGATCATTCGCCGAGCACTGCCTATTCTGATGCTCTAGATGATTCCGTATCGCTATCTGAGTTCTCAGCGAGAGCTGAGAGCCTCCTGACTTCTAGAAAAACGACTATAGGGCAGATGATGCAGCTCCTGGAGGAGCTAGCAGATTCTGATAGAAGATGAATGAGGAATTCTGGATCGGATCGTTCTTCGCCGCATATATTTGCGGGGCTATCATAGCTCTGATAGGGAAGACAGGATATGATGTTTTCTGGCCTGCTCTATTTTCTATAGCGGCGATGATGATTTCTTCTATAGCGCTGATGGCGGTTCAAGATGAGAAGAGAATGATATCATGATATCCTGCATAGGGGAACAGGCATGCCGGGAGCTCTGGATGAGAGGATTCGAGGATGGGATCAGACATAGGGAAGAGATGATATATGCTGCCGCTATCTCATATCTGATCTATGAATTTCTGGATAGGATGGGGGGTATGATAGATAGTCGGATCCTCGATGAGGCCAGGAATTTTTTCCAAATTCTTCCCTATTCTATCATCCTTTTCTATGCTGTTTTGATGCTATGGATATGATTTATATATGAGGCTGAGAAACATATGGCTATGTCTGATATCCTGTCTTTTCTAGGGACTCCTGAGGGAATCATAGGGGCTATAGGAGTTTCTGCTATCGCTGCTTTCCATGCATGGAAGAAATATGGATCATCAGATGATATCGAGACTGCTGATCTGTCTGATAGCATCCCTGAGAAATATTTCGATGCTATCAAGCGGCATGGGAAGAATGAGAATCGGCCGCTCGTTCAGAACGGGCGGCATATAGGAGTCGTCTGGCGGATGAATGATTCTGATGATCTTTCGATGCCGGACAGGATCAGGAGGGCTATGGGGAAGGATGTCGATTCCGAGGATAGCTCCGTTCTGAGGCTGCTAGTCCGGAAGAAAAAGAGGCTGCATAGGATTGTCGCGGCTGTTCCGCTGCTGCGAAAGATAGTCCTGGAGACATATATCGTTTCGAAGGAGAATATCAGGAATGATATATCGGCCATCATCATCGATCCGGGAGTTTCCTTCGATCGCTTCGCCGGGATATGGATAGATTCTTCTGCTGATTCTGCGGCGGACATCCAGAATGCTCATGCCCTGGATCTTCTCCAGAAGAACATGGAAAGAAACGAGGACTTCGCGAACAGGATGATAGCGCTGGATCCGGCCACTGCGCAGCAGAGAGTCCTCATAGCCGAGGACTACGGCCAGAAATCGGCGATGTACGACTCAAAGAAGAAGAAGAATCATGGATAGCAGGGAAGGGCAGCCGGGTCGCCCGCCGGCCTCATAGAGCCGGAGGACGCAGGTTCAAATCCTGCTCCTGCTATTCTATAGTTCTGATAGGCTGGGAGCCTCATCCTTTTCATCTTTCAGCTTCTCAAGATATTCTATGGGGCGAGATAGCTTGTATCTGAGCTCCTGAGGCTTCCATAGATCCAGATATCTCTCAGGAGGCTTCGGAACGCTCCAACTTGAGAAATAATCTATATCCCATTTGTCTTTTCCTTTCTGATCGACTCCTCTATATGTCCTTCCCTGCCCTCTGCAGCGACCAACATCTGCCATATAGATCCTGTAGTTCGGCGAATCCCGGATCTTTCGATCGACTCTGTCGCTCTTCGGATCGATGCCGATGATGCAGTTCTTCAGCAGCGGCATGACATTCAGGATCATCTTCCAGGCTCTGTTCTCCGTGCTGTTGTGGGAGTTCGCGTTGGCCTGTTCTCCGAGCTCATCGCCGATCAAGACTTGTTTTAGAGCCGGCCTGTCTTTTTCTTCATCGAATCCGATTGTCATGGAGTTCAGCGCCTGTTCTTCCTGATAGAGGATGTTTTTCTCTCCGAATTCTCCGTGAGCCGCGTTCGTGACTTCATGGAGCTCATAGGCTATCCTGAGAGCTGTCCATGTCTTCCCTGTCTGGCTCTGCCCTGTGATGAAGACAAAGGGGGCGAGTCCTTCGGCCATTCTGTTGTGGATGGCAGCCACGATGTTGTGGATTCGCTGCCCGCCAGGGGATTCTGTCATGCCGTTGTCGCCTAGCCGGATCTTTTCTTTGTTTGTCTCCGGGACTCTGAATCCTTCTGGATCGGGGATGCGGTATCCTTCGTTCTTTATGGTTTTCATAGGAATTTTTCCTCCCGTGTTTCGATGTCTTCCGCTATTTTATCATGGGATATGGCAAAATACCCCCGGTTCTTCTGATAGGATAGGCAGTTGAAACGCCTGTCCATCTCGATATAGAGGCTGTAGTCACGCCATGTAGAATAAGGAACTCCTGTCGCGGCCACTATCTCATTTATATGCAGTTTGCGGGGAAGAGAAAGCTCCTCATCCTCTTCTGATCCTTCTATGATCTGATTCAGCTTGACTAGTTTCCCCAGGATCCAGTTGATTGCTTCGTTGAGTCTCTTTTTTCGTTGCTTTGGCGGCATCGTCCTGCCTCCGCCGGTCATCCGGCTTTCGCATCATCTATATTCTCGGCGACTTTTTTATGGGTTGTTATTTAAAGTATTACGATGTATTACGATATGAATATGCTCGAAATAAGATGGAAAAAATGCTGTAGAGAGCCCGATAACAGGATATATAAGGGGATGAGAGAAACTATAGGGCAGAGGAGGTGAAAAAATGATCGAAAAAGCGAAGGCCGCTGGCTCTGCGATGATGGAAAAGGCATCAGCTATGGCTGATAGCGTAGGCGAGTCCGCCCGGCCATATTGGGAGGCCGGGAAGTCGTTCGGCGAGGAAATCGGCAACGACATGGCTCTGGATTCTGAGAGGAATGTCCGAGCAGGACAGTCGGGCGCTGGCGCTGTAGTCGGCGCTATCTTCGGCGCTATCATAGTAGCGTATATTGCTGCTTCCATTGTTCCGGATGCCATCGCCGAGTTCACGAACAATTCGCTGACTGGAAGCGAGGCAACGCTGTGGTCTGTCGGCGGCGTAATCCTGGCTGGAGGAGTGATTTTCAGCCTGTACAAGATGCTATTCTAGCATAGAATAGGATAGCATCTTCTCGGCGGGATGGATAAGCTCGCCCGCCGACCCACTCTTTTTTTATACGCGGGTTTCGTAATACATGGTATGATGAGGAGGTATGTCGCTGTCTTTGTGATGCTGTCGTTTTTTGTTTCTGTCGGGTCTGCTGAGATATTTTTGTCTGAGTCCGAGAGTGTTGAAAAAGCGCCTCAGATGGAGATTTCATACACTGATTCGGTTCAGAAAATAACGAGTAACGGCACTGAAAACAGTTATTTCTATAATATTGTGGATGCTGATATAAGGAGGCCCGGGGATTCTGAGGTTATGCGGATTGATATGGATATTGATTCGTCTTTTGCCGGCGAGATCATAAGCGATAATTCTGTGTCTGATGCTGATGCTGCTGCTAAGTTGAATGATGAGGGATGGCGGTTTAAAGGCGGTTCGTGGTCTGCTGAGTCTGTGGCTGGTGTGCGCGATGGTTTTTCTGAGCAGCCTGTTAAATCGTATCGCGGAGAGGTTGATCTGAGGAATGGTAAAAGTTCTTTCAATTATAAAGTTGGTAAAAATTCTTATACATTCGTTGTTGTTCCAGGTAGGAAGGGGCGATCCGGAGAAGTTGCTAGTTTTAAGATGGGGAGGAATTCGATAAATGTCTCGATCCGCGATACGTTCAGCCTCACGGAGTACGGAAGAGGACTTGCATACAATATTGGAGGGGATAGGATGGCGTTGTCGGATTTCGGAGCGGCTGAGCCTGTGGAGCTGTATGATACTTCTGATTTTTCGCTTCTGGATAATAGTGCTAGCTATGATTCTCAGCAGAGAGTGACCGACCTGGCGTACGGGACTGATGTTGGAGGGGATCCCTATATTGCGGCGGTTGTGGATGAACCTTCTATGCAGTTGTTTGATCCATCGTTTGATGCGCTGGCTAATGTTTCGCAGATTGATCCGCCGGGTGCGCCTGATGGGGCCTGGACGGTCCAGGCGTGTGATCGGTGGCTTCTATATATGGGTCGTGATGTGGGGGCTGGGGAGAGTGATTTGACTATGTATAGGGTAGAGGATGATTTCTCTTTATCTAGTGTTGATACGCTCACCATAACGGGGTTTTCTTCTGGCTCTGATGCTGATTGCGGGGATGATGAGTATGCTATTGGGATGGATACGGGGGATATAAAGCTGGTGTCTTTTGATGAGGGTACGCTGTCTATTTCTGAGAGTAACACTATTTCTGTTTTTGGGGATAGGGTTGATGCTCTGGCGTATGTCGGATCTGAGCTTTGGGCCGGATCTAGGGGAGGGGATCTGGGGAGATTTGATTCCTCATATAGCACGATAAATATGGTTTCTGGCGATGGCGAGCCATATAATGCTGCTGCTGCGCTAGGAGACAGATATATGGTTGCCGCGCATAACGATACGATAGAATGGATCAATGAGTCTCTGATAGCTGAGGAGGCGATAGAACCAGGGCCGCAGGGGGATACCGTAAGCGATGTTGCTGCGAGAGCTGATAGGGATGAGTCTCTCGCGGGAGTACGGGATGGAGTGATGTATGCCTATGATTCTGTCGCCTCTGAGGATTTCCCGAATGAGGAGAATGTTTCTGTTGGCCGCGTGGCTCCTTCGGAAGGATATGATTTCTGGGAGGGCTCTGGAGCCCCCCTGAATTCGAGTGCTTTTGTCAATTTCCAATATAATATTTCTATAGAGAGTTTCCCGCAGGGGTATGATGAGTTCCGGCCCGGGTTGGCCGTAAATAAGCCTTCGAGTTCGGGTTTTGCGGTTGTGGATGATCCTGTTATATCTTCTCCTGGGAATTATTCTAAACAGCATAATGAGCCTGTGGGTTCTAATTTGTCGGATGCTGGGGCGTGGGATTGGACATTTGAGAAGTGCTGGTCTGACTCTACCGGGGCTAATCCTACTGTGTGCGATGATTTGGAGCAGAATAGTTCTTTTGAAATCTCTGAGCCCGATAGGATTCAGCGAGTGGAGACGAACATAGAGAATAATTCCTTCTTCAATTCATCTATCGTTGAGATTCCGCGGAATTTTTCTCATAATCCTGCTATTTCGGGGAAGGATAATAGCAGCCATGCATATCTGAATGGGGCAACTGCTATTAAAGGGCCTTCTGATTCTAATTTCTCGATTCTGTCGCCGCATGCAGGGATTAATAGCTTGGCTCGTTTGCCGCCGTATCAGTATAATGATTCTGTAAATTTTGAATTGTTGGAGGAGGGGCAGTACAGGGTTTTCACTGATTCTCAGTATTGCTATTATGTCGGGAATTGTACTGCGTTGGGGGAGGAGAATAGGTCTTCTATAAAGTGGTTTTCGGTGGATATTAATGAGACTTCTAACTCGATAAATATATCTGCGTCTGCGCCTGATGATGGGGCTGATGTTGTGAGTCCTGTTGATCTGGAGGTGGTGATACAGAACGAGATTGAATGTACGCTGTCCGTGTTTGTGCGTGAGTTGCCGAGCGGCAATTTCTCGGATGTTCGGATGTTTCAGCAGCAGATAAGTGCTAATCCTGATAATACCACTGTCCCTACTGAGTATAGCGATGATGATGGGGAGTATGAGTGGTTTGCCGAGTGTGCTGGTAATTCTACTGTGGATTCTACTGAGAATAGGAAGTTTAGTTTTGTGGATGAGAGCGCGGTGTCTGGCTCTGGCGGGTTCTTTGATGTCGTTCTCCTTAAGCCGTTCAGCGGCGATGTGCGTATGTTGATAGGATTCTTAATAGTATTGGGTACTGCTGCTGGTTTCTCGGTACTTATACCCTCGGCTGCTTCTGTTGTGTTTCCTTCTACATTGTTGGTGGGCCTGATATTTGGGGCTTCTATAAGTCCGGCCTGGTTCCCTACTTGGATACTGGTAGTGTTGGCTTTGGTTGGTGGCGGGGTATTGCTGTGGTTATTTGGTGAAGGGTGATTGCGGTGAAGCGTAAGGGATCGTATAGATTGTGGTTTTCCTTGGTTATGTTGTTGGGGATGATTACTTGGTTGGCTTCTTTGGGTATGCCTACGGGCATGGATACTGGTATTAATAGAAGTGATTTGCCTAATATTGGGAGTAATGAGTCATCCTTTCTTGATTTATTTGGGTACGGATGGGAGGTAGCCACTATTCCATATGATTTAACTACCCAGTATGATGCTGTCGTCTTCGTGTTGGTAATACCAGCGATATTCTTGGGGATATACACGCTGGTTTCGTGGGTTAGTCCCGGAGGAGGAGGATAGCGATGGGAAGATTCGGGACTGCGATAGCTGTAGGCTGCTCTGGGATATTCATATTTCTGATGGGGATAGCGGCTAATATAGATGAAGTGACTTCGATATTTTTCATCGATTTCTCGAAGACGCTTTCTGAGGTCGGCTCGCCGACTGTCGCTGTCGGAGAGATCGGCATAGTCATTCTAGGGCTGGCGTTCCTGCTGGCGGGGGTGCTCGCTCTTGATTCAGCATAGAAGAAAGGGCGAGACATCGCTAGGATTTTTCTTTTTCTCGATGCTGATCATAGTTTCGGCGATGGCTTTCTTCGTTCCGGATCTTCTGGCTTTCGATTTCGAGAGCTCGATATCTGAGCGGCTGGCGAGATGGGGGGCGATCGGCGGGACGCTTTTCATGCTCTGGATGCTGATATCTAGATAGTCTGCCCCCCTCATGCTACTCATTCAGAAAAAGACTCCAGGGGCTATATATATGGAAGGAATCGCCCCCAAAGGATATATCATCTCTCCGTTTCTTCCTCTACAGAAAGGATGGCTATCTGGACTGTTTTCTCGCTGAAGGGAGAGGGGAGCGATATCCTCCCCCTGGAATCCGATTTTCTCTCCAGGATCCTATCCTTCTCAGCCAGGATCTCGATCTTCCCATCTTCTCTCATCAGCTATCAGCCTCCTCCGAAATCTGATGCATCGTTCCACAGTCTGGGCATCTATGTTTATTATTATGATAGCGTTTCTTCGCCCTACAATTGCTACAAAGCCCCGTACTTTTTTGCTTTGTTGTTCCACGGCCTGGAAGGCCGCAGCCCTCACACACAAAATCCATCAGCTATCAGCCTCCTGTTCTTCATGCATTCTTTTGATCTTTCTGATGCCATTCTCGCATCCTTTCCAGTTATGATCCTCGGCTCTCGCTTTCAGAGCCTCGATCTCCAGGGAGTTCGCCCCCAGATCTCGAGCTAGTTCCAGAAGTTGTCGAGGAATGGATCTCCTGATTTCCCATTTTCTGGCGCCGGGAGCCCTGTAAGGGTAATACTTGATGGCAGCGGCACGCTGCTTGACAGGAGTCCATTCCTCCGATTTCGGCCCCTCCCTTTTCCAGCCTGGGGAAGCCTCGTATTCGATTTCCGCATCCTCAGCTTCAGGATCTAGCCGGAACCAGACCAGCCGGCTCCCTTTGTATGCGTTCGGCAGAGCGCTCGGCCCACTTCCCTTCTTCAGCATCTCTTCTTCTTGTTTCCATCTTCGAGCTATTGATCGTGCGTTCGGCAGATTTTTTGTGTTGTCTTTTGCCATTTGTCTTTCCTCTATCCGTGTGTTATCCCACAACTTTTATATATCTATCCCCTTCTCTCCGGGAACGGGGGGGTAGTTCATGGGGATGAAACGAGAAAATACCCTGGGTATTTTCGGGAGATTTTCGAGGGCGGCGAAGATCATTCTAGAAAAATAGTATTACGATGTATTACGATAT
>LFUF01004250.1_pt1 | contig 8827 bp, 13 predicted proteins | sample 633261 | NCBI WGS metagenome assembly LFUF01 (sample SAMN03781032, study PRJNA287316) | hypersaline lake metagenome | isolation source: virus filtrate of water collected from the Namib Desert Hosabes playa | place: Namibia | collected 2013
AGTCGTTGTTTAGCCATCAAGGCTTCATTACGCTTCAAGTTACTCTCCTCTATCATTACAGCTTTTGCGTTCGCCTTCTGAGCCTGAGCATCAAGCTGTTTGAAGCGAAAATCACGAAAACTTTGCTTTTGTTTACTTATGAATCCACCTATATCTACCATATTACTCCTCCTTTCAAAATTTTATTTTACTCCCTAACAAACCACCAGGACCGCCGAACAATCGTTTCTTTGGTCTTATCTCGCGCTTCTCTCCTGGAGTGTTAATCCTTGCCCTTCGTCTTTCTACGAAGACTCCTGGAGCGACCTTACTCCTTCGAAAAGCACCAGGAAGAGCCTGAGGACTTATCGTCTGGTCAAAACCGAGTGGTTTGTTACTCTGTTGTTGTGTTATCCTGAAACTAGCCGCTGCTGTTCGGTCAACGACACCCTTTCCTTTCTCGATAGCCTGTTCTAATGCGAGGCCTTGAGCGTTAATCGTTTTGAAGAATCCACCTCTCTTTACTTGCACATCAAATAAGGGTGTACTTCGTTGAGGTCTTGGACTAGGACTAGGGAATGGTGAAGGTGTGAAACTAAAACCAGGACTTGGACTGGGGGATGGACTAGGCGAAGGTGAAGGACTAGGAGACGGACTCGGACTAGGACTTGGAGAAGGGCTAATAGAAGGGCTAGGAGATGGAGAAGACACAGGAATAGGACTTGGAGAAGGGCTAATAGAAGGGCTAGGAGATGGAGATACACTCGGAGATACAGAAGGACTCAAACTAGGAGATAACCTAGGACTAAGACTCACACTAGGAGAAACAGAAGGACTCAAGCGAACAAAGGAAGGAGAAACTGAACTAAAACCAGGACTAGGGCTAGGAGATGGAGAAGATGAAGGACTAGGAGACGGAGAAGACACAGGAATAGGACTAGCACTCACAGGACTCACCAAAGGAGCAGACAAGGAAGGACTGCGAGGAGCAGAACCAGACGTATCTAAAGCACCAAAACTCACTTTCTGACCAGCACGCTCAGCAGCAGCACCCTGAATCAAAGAAAACTCATCCTCAGGAAAACTACTAGAGAACTCATCAAGAGCACGACGGCCACGAACAGCACGAACACGACTCAAAGGACTAAAACGACGAGACTGCAAATCCTGAACCCCACGACTTTGCAATAAGAAATCAGGAAGATCCTTAAAACGCAGAGGATTCAAACCACTACGAAAGAAAACATCAGGAACACCATCATCAAGCCGAGGACCAGGACCAAAGAAACTAACACCAGCACCCTTACGAGCAAGCTGCACACCAGCAGTTTCAGCACGCAAATCACCAAACTTCACCACATCAGCACCACGAAGCTCACCACCCTTCAAGTTACTAAATTTCGTGCCAAAAAAGCCTACTTTAGAAACATCACCAGGTTCAGGGTCATCTAAAGCTTTAATCTCAAGAATCTTCTCACCAGAACCAACACTACCAGTAGTTCCAAACTCAAGAGCCTTACCATCACCACTAACCCGAACATCCTCACCTGCACGTCGCAATCGTTGAGCGGTCTTGGCTACTGCAACCTTACCCGCCTCAACACCATCAAGAACAAGAAGATCAACATCACCAACCTTAGCAGGCCTGAAACCAGGTCTTAATTGTTGCGCGCTAGTCGCACTACCAAAAACGACACTATTAACGCCACCAAACTCTTCTTCAACAACCCGAGTAAACTTCTTAGTGTCTTTAACAGCTCCAACAGGGATGTCAAGGTCACGCACAGTCAACCCAGGTTCCGAACGACCAGCACGAACAACCTTAATAGTAGCACCTAATCTTTGTTGTTCAGCCTCGCTTAACTCAAACAAACGCCGAAAAGTAGCACCCGCTGACGCAGTAGCAGGAGCAGGAACATTAGCACTAACTGCTTCACGAGCAATACTTACAGAAGGTTTACTACCGAGACGAGTAGTACTTCCAGAAGCTTCTAATCCCTGACGCTGAGTAGAAACAGCCAAGTCACTCAAGTCAGACTTAGGAGTTCCAGGAGTCTTATCAAGAACTGTGATTTTTCCAGCATCAAAAGTAGTAGTTCCCAAGTCTTGGTCACCACGAACGAAAGTCTTGGTTGTAGTAAATAAAGGAATTTCTTTGTTAAAAAAGCGAACTCCACGAGTAACAGTACTCACACGACCAGAATCAGTTGTTACATCAATAGTCTCAGAAACAGGACCAGCAACTTTCTTAGCCGCCTTAGTCACAATAGTCCCAGTCACAAAATCACCAACCACCCCGCCAGCAAAACGTGCAGGATCTCTTCGAGCACTAGCACCTAATTCGACAAAAGCTCCACGGGGATTAGCAAAGAACTCCTTAGCACTACGGGCTGCTTGACTTCTTGCTTCGGAACTCGTAGCTAAAGAAAAACCCGCCTTTACTGTTTGTATTGGACTCTCAACAGTAGCCGCAGCAAAAGAAGCAACTGATAAAGCAATTCCTTTTTCAGCTTCAAGAAAGTCCGAACTGCCTAAACTTTCCCTTGCTCTTTGTTGTAAGCGTAAAGAAAGAGGTAGAGGAGTCCCTGCACTGATTGTCTTTTCGGTGCTTGGACCTTGAGGATTAACAATATTTCGGATACCAACACCAGTAACAGTGTTAGTACGAGTCTTTTGTTCTTGCACACGAACACTGATAGCTTCTCGCTGGGTAGAAAACCGCTCGCCACGAGCCTCACGACGCTTAACTTCTCGAAACAACTCACCTGCAGTGTTAGTCTCAGCAACTAATTTGTTCAAGCTAGTAGTACCGACGACACGGCCAGAAGTGCTCGTCTCTCGGTTTCGTTCAAAAGAAGCCTTCGCTCTCTTTTGTTCAGCAGTCTCCAACGCCCTATCAGCCTGACGCAATCGTTTATTAACACCTTCAGCTTGTCCGATGTTTGAGAGGAAAGCGACCTTGCTACGAATATTATCAAGCTTATTGAGTTCTCTACGTTGACTTGCAGTAAGCTGAGCAGAACGTATCGCTTGTTCAGCAGCAGATTCAGCACTGGATTGTTCATTGCGTGCTTGTGTTCTCTCATTACGAGCCCTATTTCTTTGTCGTCGGTCTTTCTCGCGACCTTGTTGCTCACGTAAGGTAATACCCTTGTCTACTGCTCTTTGAGCGGTGCGGATATCTTCTGCTATCTTACTTTCCCTATCTGCTTTCTTTTCGATAATCCCTCTCGTGTCCAAGAATCTGATTCTGTTAGCTGCAGCAGTATCACCTTGTTCAGCAAGTCGATTTCTTTCTTTCATCTTTTGCTTATTAATTTCGTTAATCCTATCGATTTGTTCTTGAAAACTCTTTGTTGTTTCTCGCAAACGAATACGATTACTTCTTAAACTACTTTCAGCAGGACGAAATCCACTCTCAACATCTTTAATGTCCTGAGCCGACAATGTACTAAAATCAGTCGGTGTATTCTGCAGAATTTGAGAAACAGGTGCTCCACTAAGAAGTTTACTACGCACAGTATTACTCACAGATTGTTTTTCTGCTTGACGACGACGCTCAGCATCAGCAATAACCCTTCGGCTAGCTTGAGTCTGACCACGACTCTCAAAAGCCTCTTTCCTTCGTTGCAAATCTGCTTTACTTACCATTATTTCTTCCCAAATAATTTGAGTTTAACCCCACTAAACACATCGTCGAACTCCTCAGCGTTCTTCACATTACGACGAACATCCATGACAGGAAGGTTTTCGAACTCTATCCTAGCCCTCATTATGTTGTTTTTAGTACTCATTTTTTGTGATGTCACTCCTCCTTGTAAATTGTATAACACTCAATATGAAACCGAGAAAAGTAACTATACCCATCCAAATACCGACCTGACGACTAGTGTTATCATCCCAAGCTTCATAAGTGTAAGTAACACCCTCTGACTCATGAACTAAAGTACCATTCGTGTAAGTAAGATTCTTCTCACTAACGCTACCATCGCGTAATTCAAGATTACCATTCATGATAGTTATGCTAAGAAGAAAAAGAAAAAAGAGTCCGATAGGAAGGTAGGGCTCGTCATCGGTTAAATAACCAAGAACGATCAGAAGCAGCGACAAAGCGAGAACGATTAAGAATATACTTAAAATCATCTCGGAACCTCCGACGAGCCACTAAATCCCATCATGCAAGACCGAAGACCTGCAGAACACCGAAGATGAGTCCAGCGATACCAGCGATAGTGAGTGTACCCCACATCGCGATTTCGCCAGCATCCCAACCTGATGTGTTTGTATCGTTGACTGTCGTAATGAAGACGTTCGCAAGAACGACGACACTAACGGACAAGCTTACAATTCCGCCAATGAATGATGCCATATTACCATTTACACCTCGCTATGGCTGAATAAACATCTACTCTTTAAATAAAAAATTAGCAAAAACGCAATATGAACTTAATCAACCAATTTCTCAAGCTCCCCTCTTAAATGTAGGTAAACCGCGGCTTCTTCTACATCTGAAGGAGTCATAGTGTGTTCTCTACTCATGTAGTTCTTGTATGCGATGCTTGTTTGTTTGAGAATCTCAGGAGTTCCTGGCTTGTGTTCTTCTTGTCGTAGCATCGTGTAAAATGTCAGTTCTCTCTCATAATTGTTCTCATTCTTCATCCCTCACAATCGGTGCAATAATTATCCCACTGGCTTTTCCGTCACTAACTTCGCCCAAAACGACAGGATAACCAGTAGCCCAAGTCATACTAACTGACTTTATATCTAACGCTTCGAATGACTCAACTGCTCTTCTGAGCAGACTGACATCGTACCTTGTTGAAGCCCAATCTCCTTCGAGCACTACTGTACCTAACGTCATTATATGTAAAGGCTCAAAAGGCATCTTATCATGTAAGAACCTCATCTTACCTTTCTTACTCAGTTTGAGTAAGTCATACTCCTCTTTCGGCACATATTTAATTCCATCAACAACAATTGTTCTCATTTTTTTTCACACTCCGATAATTTTCTAAATCTTTTTTAATTAAAGAGTCAACAGAATACGTGATTAATAAGATACTAACCATAACAAGAATTATCGATGATAAGCTCAAGATTAACATTTCATTATTATAATAGGCTGTTTCTCTCATATTAGCTCCTGCTACCATAAGTCCTGTTAATCCTAGAACGTAACTAATCATGTTAACAATATTGTTTACCTTAATATCTCGCTCATGTTTCTTTACTTTATGTTCTATTCCTTTCATCTTTATGTATTGTTTCATTTGTTCTTCAAAAGCTTTATTCATTTTTTTTCATCCTCGTCTTGTTCTTTATCCATCTCACTCATTGAACTTATATCATAACCGAGAGTTTGTTTACCATTATTAAACACGATATCATAACGACCGCCCGACAAAGATTCAAACACAATGTTATTAGGAACAAGAATCTTATTTTGCTCTTTATCACATTGTTTCACATATTCTTTTAGTTCTGCGATTGTATCTTTTAGTTCTTCAATCTTCTTTAACGCTTCTTTCTTATTCATTCTTCATCACACTCTCTTTTTTTCAAGTAATTTTTTCAGCTTCAAACCCAAATCTTTCTGTGAAATAGTCATTATAAAACCTTGTTCAGTAGCAAGAAGACCAGCTTTAAATTCCCCAATATCTTCAGAACACTCACTTCGTGATATTTTTCTTTCTCTTGCTTCTTTGCGACCTACGATTCGTTTAACAAGTATCAATACCATCTTTTTTATCTCGCATTATTTATAATCATACCTCTTAAACGCACAGAAACACACCTCTCTTTTACGTTCTTCTGTTTAACGACACTCAACACCTGTTGGTTATCTAAAGCGTTCATATCTAATTTATTTGCGTTTTGTTTTTTAGTATACATTTTTCCACATTAAAGCGTCTATTTTCAAACACAGTATATATTGATATCAATAATTATTTATATATTTATCGTTTTTTCAAGATTTCTTTATAAACATGTCCAGGGTGTCCAGGATGTCCACCTACTTCCACTCAGCTCTCACGCGTATATAGGGTAAGTGAGATGCCCTGGACACCCTGGACACCCTGGACACTATATGTTATGTTATTTAATTTAATACAGAAAGATTTATATATATTAAGTGTTTGAGTAAGAAATACAACCTTATGGAGAGGTGCGAAATGTTAAAATTTACAGGAAAAATATGGAATATGGGAGAATCTTCCGTAGTGACAATACCAAAAACATACGTCAAAAACGACATGCTCGTTTTAGGTAAAGAGTATGTTTTTATGATAAAAGAACAAGAGGTAGAAGACGATGGATCTGACAAATAAGACAATAGAGAATCTTCTGTTTGAAGTGACAAAGAAAGAAACCCTACAAGGGAGACGTAACTAAAACGTAACAAGAAAGCCAGTAGAGAACAATAGTGTTTTGTATCACCTCCAAAGATCCCTGACATATGTTCTCTCTGGCCTTGACTCTGCGATGGAACGTCAAAAACCTTTAGAAAACTGTGGTATTTGCGGACGACTCCGAAAACCCACCGCACAAGACTTAACTCAACGCGACCTGCACGAGATTTATAGTGATGAGGAATGCCGAGAATGAATCCTGACTTTGCAAGGCTGCAAGTTCGGGCAAATCAGATTGTTGATCAGCAAGTTCTTATCGAAAAGAGTAAAAGACAAAACGCCGAGCGTCATGTAGCTTTTGTTAGTGTTTGCCGACAGTTAGATGTTGATCCTCATACCTTGCTTAATAATGCTCGTCGACGTTATGATGAGGTGTTTCATCTTGGCAGATAACATTCCTGGAATTTGGACTTTAGATCAGCAGAAAAAGGCGAAGAATAATCAGCGGATGAGTGCTAATGCTCAACAAGGGAATATGATTCTTTGTTGGGCAGAGAATTATGTTATTGCAGTACCGACTTATTTTGATAGGAATGGGCTTTTTTGGCAGTGGAATTTTGATAAGCATCGCTACCAGATGGTTGACGAAACGGATATTCTCAATGGCTTTCGTAGCACAGGAAACACTGGCGAGGTCAGTGTTACGAAAAAGAATGTGATGCTTGAAGCTATACGTCAGATTGCTCGTGAGTATGAACCTATCGAGCTTGGTAAAGAGTGGATTCAGTTTGGTGACACATTATATAATTATTTGACTGGTGAGGAGAAGAAGGCCAGTTACAAGTATTTTGCTACTAATCCTATCCCTTGGAGTCCGAGCGATAGTGCTGATACTCCTGAGTTTGATAAGCTTTTTGAGGAGTGGGTTGGTAAGAATTATGTTAAGACCTTGTATCAAATCATTGCTTATTGTACTGTTTGTGATTATCCTTTGCATCGTTTCTTTGTCTTGACAGGGAGTGGTTTGAATGGTAAGGGTAAGTTTCTTGAGATTCTTGAGCGATTCATTGGTGATAGTAACGCGACGAGCATTGATTTGGACGCCATCACTGATAGTGGTAATCGTTTTGAGAAGTCTAATCTTTTCAAGAAGCTCGTGGCTCTCGTCGGAGAGACTAACTACGGACGCATCACCAAGACTGGCATGCTCAAGAGCTTGACTGGTGGTGACTTGATGACGTTTGAGTTTAAGAACAAGAATCCTTTCCAGGCTCGTAATTATGCGAAGATTATTATGGCGACTAATAGCTTACCGCCGACTACTGATCGCACTACTGGTTTTTATCGTCGTCCTTTAATCATTGATTTTCCTAATACTTTCGAGGAGAATCCTCATTTGCTCGATAGGATTCCTGGAAGTGAGTATAATGCTCTTGCTCGTAAGTGTCTGGGTGTTTTAGCTGAACTTATGGCTGAGAAGAAGTTTCACAAAGAAGGCAGTATTAATCAGCGCATGCAAAAGTATGAGGATGTGAGTAATCCTTTGCAGCGTTTTATTCGTGAGCGTTGTGTCAAAGATCCTTCTAAGCACATCTTCAAGTTTGAGTTTCGTGATTGTTTTTTTTCTTGGCAGATTCAGAATGGTTATCGTAACTGGACTGAGAAGATGTTGAGTCAGAGTATGAAGGAAGTTTTGGAGGAGCAGAAGCTTAGTCATGAGTCTGGTAATCGTTGGTTTGCGTGGGTTGGTCTTGGTTGGAAGACTGAGACTGATGGTAAGTTGTTGGATAAGCGTTTTGACGCTAGTGGTGGGTTGAACAAGAATCCTCATGATCACTTGATTGCTTTAGTTCGTGGTTGTGATAAACTTGCTGATGTTGAAGAGTTGCGTCGTCAGTCTGAACAATTCAGTGGTTTTGAATTTGATGCTTGGCTTGAGGAGTGTTTGAAGAAAGGAGTGTTATTCGAGCCTAAGAAAGGGTTTGTCGGGGTGTTAGAGTGAGGTTTTTTAGCATGTTCACAGGTGCAGGAGGTTTTGAGATTGGTATTGATAAGGTTATGAATACTAATAGGAAGTTGTTCTTTTGCACTGGTTGTACTTTTGCTTGTCCTTATGAGGTGAAAAGATGAAAGATGATGATATAACTTTTGAGCTGCCTAAGAATTTGTGGTGGGATAAAGGTCGTTACATGAAGACAAGTAGCGGTTATGTTATTGACCGTCGTGTGTTCAGGATTGCTTTCTTGCTTGCTATGATTCCTGGTGTTTTTGGTTTGTTCATCGGTGGTTTTGATGATTTGATTAATACTCATGTTACTTGTGATTTGGACGTTCCTTGTAAGAATCCTTGTTATGAGAGTGGTCGTCTTGCTTGTGTTGGTTTTACTGACCAGGAGTTTTTGCAGCCTGGTTTTGAGAAGGGTAAGCCTCCTCGTGGTTGGAGCGAGGTCATGACTATTTGGCCTGCATGGTTGATTGCGGTGTTCGCGATTGCTTTT
>LFUF01004403.1_pt1 | contig 8754 bp, 12 predicted proteins | sample 633261 | NCBI WGS metagenome assembly LFUF01 (sample SAMN03781032, study PRJNA287316) | hypersaline lake metagenome | isolation source: virus filtrate of water collected from the Namib Desert Hosabes playa | place: Namibia | collected 2013
ACAATGGAATCTTGAACGGAAACGTTTCAGATAACATGTGGGATGAGGATGTTCCGAGTCCTTCTTAATCTTAATTAAAAACCAAAAACAAGTGAAAAAATTACTAATAGCACTTAAAAAAACAAATGAAGCACAAGGTGAATTGATTGATTCATTATTATCCATTATTGTGAATGAAAAATCAGATGATCCTACAACTCCAGAGCCTCCTAAAAATAAGGGCGATACTATTTCAACCGATCCTGAAAATTGGCAAGTACAAGGAAAAATACTTGATGGAGAAAAAGTTGTAGCAGGGCTTACAGAAATTGATGGATTGGCTTATCTGCTTGTACAGAGTCAACGTAAAATAGACGGCGTATGGACGAATGTCGGAGAAGTCTATACATATGATGATATGGAAAATTGGAAACCGCATGAAAAAAATCCCGTATTGGCAGAAGCAATGGACTGGGCTGGACAAGAAAATGGTGTCCCTCACAGAGTGGCTCCTCGAACGCTTATCAAGCATAATGGAATATATTACACCTACACGAGAGACCGGCTTGGAAAGTATCCAGGTATAAGGGGTGTTGGCGTTTTTTCAAGCAAGGATATGGTAAACTGGCAGGGGTATCACGATTGGTTTACTGATGTTGAGAGAGTCAAATCAAAAATACCGAATGATTTTTTGACGGATAATGAATATGACCGATGTTACTTGAAATGTGCTACGGTCAAAGAGGATAAAATATATATCATTGTGGCAATTGTAGACGTTGAAGGCAATAACTCAACCTTTGTTTTGAAAGGAACGGACCCGATCACTTTTGATTCTTTTGAGCATGTTGAAGCGCCTTGGATAGAAAACGGTAGAATCGTCGATAATCTGTACTGGATTGGAGAATGGATTCAAATTGGTAGAGGAGATCCTCACTACCGTTCGATTGCTCTGCAAAAAGGCTGGAAGCCGTTTACGGCAGAGAACGGATTTTCGATTGACCATGACGGCCCGCGAGAAACTGTCTTTCCTTTTTACTACAATAACAAATGGCATTTGGTATATGATGATAATAAAGACGGTAGAAACATTCACGTAGCAACACAAAAATAATATTGTTAACATGGAGGAAATAATGTCAATTGAAAGAAAAGAAATAGAACAAGATAACTGGCTTACAATAGCTGGATCAGCTCGTGAAAAAATAAACTCTAAAATAACAGAAGTAGAAGATATTAAAAGAGTTGAAGAAATACTAAAGCCAGCTTTTGATAGAACAAAGTCTTTTAGAAAAAGATTAAAGGAATTCATTAAAGCTGAAAATGATCTTGGAAGAACTTTAGGTATAGCTGTTGATATTTGGGGATTTTTCAACCCTCGTGTAAGAACGGTAGAAGATTATATAAGAAAACATATAATTCCAAAATTATAATATAATGAACAATCCTACTGGAAAAGAAAAATATTCATTGCGTTTTGCAAAAGGGGAAACAAAAATATCTCGAATATTATTTGCTGTACTTGATGTTTTGTTTATACCAAATTTTCACGATGTTATAAAAAGTATAAATAAGAAATATCCAGGTTATAGTTTTTGTGAAAAAATAAAACTTGTTATAAGGCAACTTGATTGGGATAGAACTATTTTAGGATTACTATTAGGTTTCTTGTATTGGTTTGATATTATAACTTTGAAGATGTTAATTAGCTTAATACAAGGAGTTTAAATGTATTTTGATGGTTTAGTAGAAATATTTGTTGCTTTAATAGCAGGTGGTGGTATAAAACACCTTGTTGACTACTTAATTAAATCACAAAAATTAAAAAATGCTTCAAAAATAGACGCTTTTAAAAAAACTTTTGAAGATATACACAAAGTTTATAGATGTTTAAATTATATATCTTTATACTGTTCTGCTAAAAGAGTAGTTATAGTTAAGGTTGAAAATGGAGGAGGCGTTCCGACGGTTAATAGTCATTTGAGATCTACTATATTGTATGAGGTTTTTGAAAATCCATTAACATCAACAAAAACTCATTGGCAGAATGTTAAGGTAGGTAAAGAGTATATTGAATATGTAAAAAAAATATATGAAGATGGAAAAAACTCATTTAAAGTTTCTGAAATTCATGGATCTGAATTAAAAGATCTTCATGAAGAACACAACACAAAATTTGTTATCAGTTATTTTCTTGTAAAATCACATAAATATTTTATCTATCTTAGCATACAATTTGATAAAGATAATATAGATATAGAACCTTCTTGCAGGAATAGTATAAGAGAAAATAAATCAAAATTGTGCGATATTTTAAAAGAAGAAAATAACCAATTATTTATAGATGATTAAGAATTTGGGCAGAGAGCCACTTAAATCGTTTGCCAATGGCAAAGCCCCAACGAGGAGAGGTAAGCGCTCCTGCCCATCATTCTCGCGTTACTGATAGGAATAAGCCATTATTTACAATAGGCTATTCACTATAATAAAAAACCATATAAATAATGATCCTTGACCTCCAAATTTTACTTTCTTTTCTTTTTTTTCAGGAGTTTTTTTGGGCTCCTCATGCGTAGCTTCTTCTTCTGTAACCTCTTCTTTTATATCAGTTACTTCAAAATTATTAATTACACAGCAGGATACTTGGTTTCCAAACCCATAGTGAAAACAATTATCAAGAAATTTACTTAAAGATATTTTGTACTTTTTGAATTGAGTTTCAATAAGTATATACTCGCAATTTTTGGATTTTAATTCTTCAAGTATATAATCTTCTATACCTAAAGAATAACCTTCAGGTCTTCCGGATATAACTTCTTTTAGCCTTACTCTTTTTCGGTAGAAGAATCTAATTCCTTTTTTCTCTAAAAGAGATCCGTTGTAGCAAAGAGAATCGGAAACTACTCCTCTATCAGAAGTAGCTCCGTTTCTTATGGAAGTGTAGTTTTTAATTACCGCTTCCATAGTATCTCTTTTTCTTCTTCATTTATTCCGCCACTTTGATACATAGATTCCACAAGATCATTTGATTTTTCTTTTGTTTCATGTGTATGAATAAAAGAAACGCAAGCAGATACAACAACCATATTCATTCCAGTCATTTCTTTTTCCTTAGCAAAATCCTTCATTTTTTCGCTAAGCCATACTGGTATTTTGAAGGTTGTAGTGTACCATTCAACGTTATCTTCTGTTTCTTTCTGATTCATTTTATTTTATTATTTAAGTTAAAATGGGAGATCTGATTCTTTTATTTTTTTATCCCAATCAATGTCTGGGAAAACTTTTTTTAATTTATCTTTTACAAGATCTTCAAATTCCCATTCATTAATTGGGTTATTATTAATTTTAGGGGCAATTTTTTCTGCTGTTTCCTTTGATATAGAAGTCATATCATAAATAGCATTAAAATTTACATACTTTGTGTACCATACTTTTTCAGAATTATTTTTTGACAAAACTTGAAGATGGATCATTCCTTCAATATTTTCAGGAATAGTAACAACGCCAACTAATTTTTTATGTCCAAATAATTGAATATAGAAATATTCACCATATTCTCTTCCTAATTTTAGAGCTTTTTCTGTTTTTTGCATTTTTATTTATATTTAGTTTGTTATTAAAATGGGAGATCATCATCCATATCATCGAATTCTTCAGGAATATCTGCTGATTTGGATTTCTTATTTTTTAAGTTATTTTTTGCCGATGGATTCCCACCATTCAATATTTGTTTAATAGCTTCTTCAAGTTTTTCTCCTTGAGTATCTTCTTTTGGCTTGATTGATAATTGTTGCATTACATCGCCTTTATGTTCTCCTTTTTTTATGGTTTTTGTCCAAGCGCTAACCCAGAATTCCATGCCATATACATTTAAGGTTCCTTGAGCATTTGCCCAATTTGAAGTGTCTCTCTCGTTCTTCATTTTATCTTTGTCATAATTTCTGAAGAGAGTTCCTCTGTTCGTATTGTCAAAATCTTTATTTTGTGCCATTGTTATTTATTTTAGGATTGAGTTTATCGTTTAATTCATTAAAAGTCTTCATAAAAAGAATATATGATTCATTAACTCCAAGAATAGTATTTATACTTCTTTTCATTTTTAAATCAGAAACATTTTTATGCCAATCGTTAACACACCTTGTAAAAAGACTTGATGCTTCTGTCCTTAAAACTACAAGATCATATTTTTTAACGCATTCTGGAAGGTTGATTAAATCAATTCCAAATTTTTCCCCTATTGAATTTTTTATTTTTTCTTCTATTTTTTCTACATCAACATCATGAACATCTTTTAAATAACGTTTAAATGGTGAGCTTAAATCTCCAATATATGCTTCATGAGAATCGTGAAGAAGGCCTATAAACTGCTCTTCTTTTGAATATCCATCTTTAGCAAGAGAAGCTGATACTGTCAAGCAATGTTGAGCTACTGATAAAGGTCTTTGTGAATGACCAGTAAATCTTACTTGTTGAGATAACGATCTCGCAATATCTACAATATTAACATCTTCAGGATTATTATACATAAAGTCATATTGACCGTTTGTATATGTTTGAATCCAGTAATTTGATCTTTTTAGTTCTTTTATTTTATTCATTATTCTATTTATTTTGATTAATATTAAAAAGGTACATGATCTTCTATTCCTTTCCTTTCTGATTTCGGGATTTTCCCAAGTTCTCTCATTTCACGTTCAGTTAGAAGTATATTCCCGTACTGAATCATATGAAGAAATTCATCTGTTATCCTTTGCCTCCTATTTTTTATTTGAGTCCAAAATACAGAATCGTATAGAGATTCCTTTCCGTCTGGAGATTTAACGTATGCTTGATCCCCTACACCTCCTCTTAATTCCGGATATATATTTGGTCTTAATCCTATAGTAACAACAAAAGCATCTTCAAATATTTCTGAAGCTCCTTTTAAATCTTCTTCTCGTAATAAATTATCCCACCCGCTTCTCCCTTTATATGATTTATTAGGTTGGACAGCCCATATACCATTTAACTTCAAATCACTAATTGTATCTGTTAACGAGTTTGATGTTTCTATCATAGCTGCAACTTTTTGATCTGACCTGAATCCCCTTACTTTTACTCTTCCTAAATGATCTACCGAAACTCCTTTTATATCATATTTCTTTTTGTAGTACCGTATATACTTCAAAATATCATGTAAATATCTTTTAGAATGAATAACCAGAATATTATTATTCTCTTTCATTGAAGGGCTTACAACTGCATCAACTCTTGTTTTAGTTTCTGTAACAACATCTTCAAGGGGAAAGTGCAACCATTTATATCCATTTTTTGCATACTGCCCTATTTTTCTTGTTAGATAATATGTTTTTCCATGCCCTGGTCTTGCAAATATAAGTTCTGTTGTACCTAACCCTCTACCTCCTTTTTCATAAAACCATTCATCCCATTCTTTAACTCCTGTTGTAAGATTTTCAAATTCTTCTTCTTCTATTTCAGAAGGTGTTTGAGCTATATCAAGTGTAGTATCTATATTTGTATCTCTTGTCTTTTCAAGCTCTTCTCTTAATTCATCTGTTTCTACTGTTAAATCAAGAGCCTTAACCTTCAATGAATCACTGGCTTTTAATATATTCCTTCTGAATGAGTAGTCTTGTATTTTTCTACAATAATGCTCTATCTTTTCAGGAGAACAAAAGTTAGATGCTTTATGTATGAAGTTTATATGTTTATTTGATTCTCCGTTTAAACTTTCTTTTAATCTTAGTTCTATTAGCTCCTTATCTATTGAATAGTTTTCACTGTAAAATTTTTGAGTTATTTTGAATATATCGTGAGGTATAGAGTTGTAGAAGTCTTTCTCATTTAATTGGTTAACTGCATAATGAGCAGCATCGCTATTAGAGAATATAGATCCTATAATAGACATCTCAATATCAAGAGAAGATAACTTTTTTTCAGGAATCAAATTTTCTTCACCTATCATTTCTTTTTAACTCCATCTTTTAACGCTTCCAACAGTAGCGTTTTTTTCTTCATTAGAATTACTATTAGGCTCATATTTACCAGATTGTACTTGGAATATGTTTTTAGCTCCATTTTTTCTTGAAGCTTCGATTGATTCGATTGGATTTTTTATAGAACCTAACCATTTAAGATTAGCAAGCATCTGGTTAAAATAAACCTTCTCGTTTTTATCTTTTTTGTGGTCGAGCCAGTTTTGGAGTGATTCTTTGAAACTTAACTCTTCTCCAAAAACATTTTCGGTGTGATCTTGGAGATGTAGAGGAATATGTTTTTCTGTTTCTTCATTTAGGAAGAATTCTTTTTTATTGTAGTTTGAATTTTTGTTAGATGATTTTCTCTGGATCTCCGCATCCTCTATACGGTCAAATAATTTACCCCCGAAAAACAGGGTGTCAATAACACTAATTATAGATATATATTTCTTGTTATATATAGTGCCTAATTTGGCAAAAAAGCCCCTAATATTTCTGTATTTTTCATCTCCAACTTTAACTAAATCATTGATATTTATAGACTTAGCATCAACAATGAAATGTAAAGAAACTTTATATTTCATCCTCTTGAATTGTAAAGAATCTTTATATTTCGCGTCTAAATTGTAAAGTTCTTTTACATTTAAAAAAATCTTATTGTAAAACTTCTTTACATTTCGGAGCCTTAATTGTAAAGAATCTTTATGTTTCGGAGGCACTAAATGTAAAACTTCTTTCCATTTAATATCTTCAGATTCATTTGTTTTTTTTGCATGGAGAGCTTTAATTTGTAAAGACTTCTTGTATTTAGGTATGTATCTTTCAAGTATATCCTGAAGTTCTTTTGTGCTACTACTATCGAAAGTTCTTGAGGATAATATATCTTTAATAAACTGAAGATCAACTTTTACACCTCCCTTTTGTCCTCTAAAAGTTTCATAGGAGATCAAGCCAGAAAATTCTAAGTTGTCAAGTGATTTTAAAAAGGTAGGTCTTGAGAATCCAATCTTTTTTTCAGCTTCTTCACATGTAGCTTCAACTGTTTCTATAAATCCTTCTTCGTAGCTTTTCTGAAATAGAAACAAGATTGTTGGGTAATCGTTTCCTTTAAGGAGATTATTATTTAATGATTCGAATAGATAATCAAGTAAATATTCTTCCATTTTCTTCTGTTATTTTGCTGTCTGTTATATGTTTGTAAGATAGTGAATTGAGCAATCAAAACCAATCACATTGTAAGCCAAAAAAGTCTCACTCCGCGTTATTCTTTCGAGGATTGATTTTGCGGCGATCAATAAGGTTTTAAGGGTATTATATGCCATTAATTGTTTCATGCTGTCTACGGCTAAATTTGAGCCTCTAAATTTTTAATTGTTACAATTATTCTGGATTGTACTGTTTATTTACCATCTTTTAGAGCAGTAACCATTACACCTATAGCATCTGCTTCATTATCGTCTGTTATTGTTCTACCAATCCATTTTTCAGCATAATGAATCATTCCCATTTTAGTAGCATTTCCTCTACCAGTTAACTTCTTTTTTATTGTATTTACATTATAACCTTTAACTTCAATTTTTTTATTTTTGGAAACCATAAATGTGTTTACCGCTGTATGTATAGTAGCTACATAAGCCCCATGAGCTTGGGTAGAATAAGTGTTTAAACCAAAGTCAACTTTCTCGTAGAAAACTTTATTTATATTATACTCCTTAAATACACTAAATAACCATTCTTGAAATTTAAAATATTTCTTTTGTTTTTTTTCTGAAGTTTTAAAAGTTACTCTACCAGATATTTTTTCACCATTATCATTTATTATACAATATCCAGTTTTAGATCCTAAATCTAATGATAATTTTCCCATTATAAATCACCGAATTTTATAGTAGCTTGAGGAAGGTCTTTTGATTTATCTGTAGAATTATCTTTAACTCTTGCTCGATATCCATGTTTAAAATATTCTATTCTTTCAGAAGAATCTTCGAAATATTCTTTATCTTTTTCAATAACAAGATAATTTCTGTCCATATCAATACAAGCTATAGCTGTTGTCCCAGATCCAGAATGAGTATCAATAATCCATTCTCTCTTTTTTGAATAGTCTCTTAATAAATATCTCATTAGCTGAACTGGCTTTTGAGTAGGATGAATCCTTTTATCTTTTTTCTTCATATTACCTTGAAGCATCCCATTCCATTTATACTCGTACTTTCTTACTGCTGTTTTAAAAGAAGCCCAAGCTAATTCACAATCTGCAAAATGAGTTCCTCCATTCATTTTATCCCAAACTATCCAGCAAGTTGTAGCTCCAAGAGCTGGTTCTTTTGCATATATAACTATCTCTTTACCTCCTTCTTCTGTTATTATTTTATAATCTTTTTTATTTTCAATCATTACAGATTGGAAATAATTACCTCCGAATATTATCTGATTTTTAGTTACTCTTAATGATTCTTGAAAATATTCTGCAGGCGGTATTTCCGAATCCCATTCTTTAGGTGTAAAAAGTGTAGCTTTAGCTACAGCTTGACGTTTGTTTCCTTTGTATTTATCAAATCCAGTGCCATTGCCCCTTGAATGGTTTTGAGCTCCATCTTCTCCAATTCCATACGGAGGATCTGTTAGTAATAAATCGAATTGATTTTCACGTAACTTTTTAAGAATTTCAATATTATCTGCATTTATTAAAATCCCATGATCTGTTACGTGAGTAGGGTAGTCTTTGAATTTATTTTCTAAATATTTAACATTCATATCTTGTCCCCTAAACTCATTTCCTTTTTGTATTGTTTTA
>LFUF01004523.1_pt1 | contig 8718 bp, 14 predicted proteins | sample 633261 | NCBI WGS metagenome assembly LFUF01 (sample SAMN03781032, study PRJNA287316) | hypersaline lake metagenome | isolation source: virus filtrate of water collected from the Namib Desert Hosabes playa | place: Namibia | collected 2013
GGCAAGAACTGACGAAGAACGCTTGGCACTTGGTCGCAAAAGATTATTAGTAGCCCAACAGATTAAGCTCGAGGAAAGACAGGCGGCTCTGGCCGTTAACCTTGAAGGTCAGACAGGTGCAAACCCCCTCCAACCACAAAGCTTCCCCGGATTTGGTGGGCAACAACAACAGGGTGGTGGTGAAGGTGAGGAATCACCTCAGACGCCTATTGCAAAAATCAATAACGACATAGACAAAACAAAAGAAAAGGCAGTTGAGCTGCAAGGCGTCTTTGGCCAAATCAATCAAGGATTGGGTAGTTTTTTTACTCAAGCCGAGGGCGGTGCTGAGGATTTTGAAAAATCTATAAGAAAATTATCAACCACTGTTACACAGGGGCTTGGTCAGGCAATCACCTCTTCATTTTCAGCATTCGGTTCAGCTCTGGCCAGTGGTGAAGATGCGCTCGGTGCTTTTGGTGCGGCCTTCTTAAAACAGATTGGTGCTATCGCTACACAGGTTGGCTCTTTCTTTATTCTGCAAGGGCTAGGGTTTCAGGTGCTACCAGGATTTCAGGCATCGGGTGCAGCACTATTAGCAGCGGGTGCAGGGCTTGTGGCACTGGGTGGTTTTCTCTCAACAATCGGAGCAGAGTCATCATCCTCTAAAGTTGGGAATAGTGGTTCAAATTTTGGCACAGATTCGGAGACTGAAAGAAATAGGTTTGAGCAGCCCGAAGAAGAAGAACGCCAACAATCAAGAACGAACCAAATCATCGTCAACGGCGATATCTTTGACTCAGACGAAACAGGTTCACGTATCGTGGAGCTTATCAATAATTCATTCGGAGACGACGCAAGCTCTCTCACTGATGCGAGGTTTGCATGACCTTATTTAAAAGATCGGTCTGGTATTACGGGCACACAATCACACAATCTAATAGAGCGATAGACTTCGACGAGGGTGGTTCAGAGATTAGCGCAAACCTTAGAGTAGGGTCTTATTCACTCACAGGTTTTGCCAATGAGGTTGCCCGCACACTAAATCTTAATGGTGAGAATACCTACACAGCAAGCGTTGATAGAAACACAAGACAGATTACTATATCGGCAGACGCCAATTTCTCCCTCCTCGCTGCTACTGGTACGAGTGTTCAAAACGTCTATTCGTTACTTGGTTTTACCACTGACCAAACGGGCGGTAGTTCATACACAGGCACAGCATCGGGCTTAGAGTACGCCCCAACTGTTAGACTTCAAGACTACAACGATTTTGAAAGAGATCAGGAATCTGTGGACGCCTTGGTAAACACAACAGCATCGGGCAGGGTTGAGTCTGTTACGTTTGGACGAAACAAATTTATGACATGCAACATCAGATACCAGAGTGACAAGAGGCTATCTTTCGCGGTGAACAACAGCAATGCCGTGAATGATCTGATAGACTTTATGGAGTACATCACAACTAAGGCAATTGTTGAGTTTATGCCAGATATAAATGATAGATCGGATTTCAGGGAGGTTGTCCTTGAATCAACCTCCGCATCATCTTCGGGTACGGGTTTTAGACTCAGGGAGAGTGATGGCGTGCCGGGCATTTATGATACGGGGCGATTAAGATTTAGGGAGCGAGTGACATGAGCGTAACGAATGGACAACCAGCAAGCGCAACAGTATTCAATGATGCGTTTGTTTCAAAGACAGCGGACTCCGAGGTCATATCAATTATCACCCTGAACAACACCGCCACGGCAAGCGGTGATCAGATTACCAACTTGCAAGAGGCGGTTAATTCAGGGCTATCAAATGAGTATGCAGAGCAGACGCTGGGTGGTGGCGACTCGATCGACTCCCTCGTATCTGTTGGTAGACAGCTTAGACCTATCAAGTCCTCGGGCGGTGAGATCGTTCTCGATGGCTTGGTCTTTGGGAATAAAAGCTTTGTGGGTGGGATTGAGATCACGCTTGTAGGTACAAATGACACTGACTACATAAAGATCGAAAACCCCGCCCTGGACGACACGGATAATTATGCAATACTAAACGGATCAATTGAACTTAAGAAATACACAGCAATCACTTTTAGATTCTCAGCGAGGTTAAACAGATGGATAGAAATCTCACGAAACTTATAATCGCATCACTCTTTATTTTACTGGCGCTTAATTATGAGGCCCATGGCTTTATTGGCGCAGACGGGAGAGAGGTGAAGTTTGACAATGCTTCGACACAAGATGAAGCGTTTTTTACTTTTTTAAATGATCTGCAATTCAGCTCCAACGGTTACGTTCTTCTCCCCAGCGGAACTGTTGCAGAACGCCCCAGCTCACCCGTTGCAGGCATGATTCGTTATAACGAAGATGATGCCACCTTTGAAGGCTACACGAGTGACTGGGGCCCTATCGCAGGTGGCGGGGGGTTGTCTAAATGGGCGGCGAGCACGGACTATGATGCTGGTGCTGTTGTTTACGTTGACGAGGACGATCTCTACTTAATCTACGAAGCAAAGACCACTTTCACAAGCGGTGCAAGCTTCGATGATTCAAACTGGAATGAATTGAGTAAATCAAAAGCTGATGCTGGCGAGTTCTTAGTTGATCCTGGATTTGAGTATGGGGTTGTCGAGCTGTCCTGCACAAACGCCACAGTGGCTCAACAAGCAAGCGCAGGGCTTAACAATAGCGCAGCGGCACGAATTACATTCACTGCAGATGGTGGTTATTGTGATCTTGTTAAAACCTTTACGGGGGATGATGAGAACCAAAAACTATTAGTCGGTTCATACGTCAAGACAAGCGATGCGAATGTCACCTTTCACCCTATCAAAGCGGCGAGTGAGACTGATGAAGTTGAAGTGGGCATGACGGGTGAATATTACGCCGTCAATGCTCAGATTTTCTCAAGCGGCTCAACAGGCTTTAGAATTAAGGGAAACAATACGGAAACAGTTGACCTTGACTTAGCAACCAATCGCCTTGGCGGCTACGAGGTGGGGGTTTCTAAGAATTGTACGACTGAGCTGGATTGTGAAAATACCTTGACGGGGTTTTATGATTCAAGCGAAGCGACTCTTGCGGACGCTGTAAAAAAACAAACTCCGAATGAATGGGTGACGAGCACTGCAAAAGGGGGCACGAATGACTTTCAAAAAACATTTACCGTCCCCAATGGGACTTTTTCAGAGCTACCAAATTGTACTACAGGGACAAGTTCTAACAACAGCAATGTTGACTACAGGGAGAGTTTATCTACGGTGACATCACTGGTGTTTGAAACAAGGTCAAACGCTGACAATACAGCCAATGACAACAGTTTTACCTTCTCCTGCACCAAAGCCCCTGCCGACTTCAATTCCCTAAACCAAAAAGGTGTGGTGATTACGGGGTCTAGTGCTGGGGCCGAGTTAGTTGTGACCAATGAAGGGACGACTTCAAACGTGACGATTGGGAATGCTACAATCACAGTGCCGTTTGATACTGTTAAAAGTTCTAAGTATATTGAGTGGGACACCTCAACAGAAGAAGCAACCTTTCAGAAGAGTGGGAAGTACGAGGTTACGCTAGAGAGTGGCGTCTTTGACTCTGATACCCCTGGACAGGTTTTGTTTTTCCCTCAGTTAAATACGGGTAGCGGCTTTACTGCACCAAGCAACGACGACTCTAAATGCACGACTTCGACCTCTTCCGCCGATGACAAGAGTTACACTTCTTGTAGCTTTATAATAAACGGAAACACGGGAAACGTACTAAGAATGCGCGCAACCGGAAACTCTGCAAATCTAGTTATTGACAACAGTGGTGTAAGATACCCCCGCATGATAGTAACCCCCGTCCTTGACCAAGAAACCATAGCCGGGGAGTTTAGAGGTATACCAAAATACGTCGGTGAAGACACAATGATTCAAGGCTACGCCTCCTTTGGTGGTGGTACGGATGGGAGTGTGTGTAGCTCAAGCCCTTGTACTCGATACAGAGTGGTTGGGGCGTTGGCGGGGAATATGAGTGTTACGAGAAGTGGGACCGGAACCTATAGCTTTAGCATTTCCGGGTTTAAAGCGAGTAGCAACTTCTTTTGTAACGCAGTGGCAAGGATTGGAACGGGTGCCGTTCGAGAGATTTGGCTTGACCCCGCAGACTTGCAAGCGGACGGGGCGGGCTCCTCTACGATTAACTTGAATTCTTACAATTTTTCAGGCAGCGATGCTGACACATACTTTACCATCAAATGTGAAGGACTCGCCCCCTAAAGGAGCCTCATGAAGCTCAGAGAATTCGGAGCGAAAATCATTCTTGGCACCATGCTCGCACCTCTAATTGCAGGGTTTATCGCATGGGCAGGGCTTGAGATAGTCGAAGCCGCTAATCGTATTGGCGTGATTGAGGTAAGGGTTGACGGCGTTGAAGAGAAAGAGCAGCGTATCTACGAAGAACTTAAAACCATAAACAGTAAGCTTGATAAAGCTTTGGAGCGAGATTAGTTTACAAGTCTTTACAGCAATAGGTGATTTCGAAAAGATACGAGGTTGATGATGTTTAGTTGGATTAAGAGAGTAATTGAGAGCGTTGAGGACTGGATTGAGGATTGGTCTAATGACCCTGAGCCTCAATCTCCACCAAAACCGCCTGTATGTGTTGACGATGATGAAAACTGTCCCGCCACAGGTGCCCCAAACAACCCTTACGTTCCTGACAAGTACAAATACAACAAGCAGCTTTGGGATACGATGGAGTATAATTTCATCGGAAAACAAAAACCTTCACATATTACATGGACAATTAACAAGCTTAAAAAAGGTGTCGCGAAGTACAAAAAAGCTGCACGCCTTGTCAATACCAAAACTGGAAAAGCTGTCCCTTGGCAAGTTATCGCCTGTATTCACATGAAGGAAGGGTCAGGTAATTTTGACAAGCAAGTTCTTAACGGTCAGAAGTGGTGGAGAAAAACGACATGGGTGCCAAAAGGGCATGGTCCTTGGGAGTCATGGGAAAAAGCCTGTGTTACAGCTTTTCTCATCAAGAATACTCCTCAGAGATGGACGATTGAAAACACGCTTCACTTTTTAGAGCGATTTAATGGCATGGGATATGCCATGTACCGAAGAAATATTGTAGGCTTTACGCCTTATAATTGGGCGTTTACGAACCACTACAAGGGCGGCTACTACACAAGTGACGGGAAGTTCGACAGGGACGCCATTGCTATGGGTGTGGGACTTGCTGTGATTCTAAAGGAGTTGGGCTTTGAAGGTTAAGCTTCTTAAAGGCGCTGGTGCAGGTGTAGCTACCCTTATGCTGTTTTACTTATTTCAAGACATGCGTGTAGAATTGAATGAACTTAGGGAGCGCATTGTTGCGCTTGAAACTATCATAGGAGAAAGACCATGAGTGAAAAAAAACTAACAGTTGATAATACCGTAGAACTCTTGAAAGGTTTAGAGGTTATGTCAAGATTTGCTGGTGAAGTCGCAAAAGATGGCAAGGTACAAGCTGATGACCTTATCCACCTTATCGATGTGGCCAAGAGTTTTGACAAACTTAAAGCCGCTGTTGAAAATGTTGACCAAGTTGGCGACGAGCTTAAAGACCTTGATCAAGCAGAGATTCTTGAGATTATTTCTGCCGCTCAGGGTGTTTACAAGGCTTTTAAAGAAGCCAAGTCTTAAACATGTTAACCAAACTTTTTGCCATCATTGAGAGTATTAAAATACTTAATCAGTGGTGGCAGTTAATCCATTCAAGCTATACGGCATACCGTATCGATAAATTAAGCGATAATCTTGACGAGCGTCAGCTTGAAAGAAACATGGCGATAGATGCCATCAAGTCAGCTCAAAGGGAGCGAGATGAAGAAAAGATTATGTATTACAGTCATTTTCTATCTACTGGTAAGTTTCCTGACGGGATGTCAGAGTCCGGAGTTCAATCGCCCGATAGTGAACGATTGTCGCGTCTTTGATGACGTGGAGAATTGTCGCTGCATAAACTCTAATGGAGTTGAGTACACTCGCTCTTGCTGGGGGGATTTATCTCTAAAACCCAGAGATCAGCAAGTCCTGGAAGAATACGTTACAGGGCTAGAGAAGTGCATAATCGAATACGAGTTATGTGATGGGTCTGATTGTCAAAGGTGCGATCTTTTGAAATAGTGCGCCCTAACAACAAACCAAACGTCCGGCACGGAAGGAAAGCGATTGTCGGGCGCAGAGTGATGATATGAAACAACTGGTAAAAAGTAAAACACAGTTACCCACAGAACACGAAGAGCAGGTAAGGCTTTGCTGTTGGTTAAAAAAACATCACCCCAGCCTTAGGTTCTTCGCTGTGCCTAATGGCACATTCACCAATATAAGAGCAGCTACCAAGGCAAAGCGCGAAGGTTTGTCTAAGGGTGTGCCGGACGTATTCGTGCCTGCCCTGCGTCTATTCATTGAGATGAAGCGCCAGAAGGGTGGCACTGTATCCAAGGAACAGAAAGAATGGATGAGTTATCTCGAGAGTGTGGGTTATAAGTGTGTTGTGGCCAGGGGTTTTAAAGAGGCCTCGCTCGCTATTATTGAACATCTCGATTCCCTGTAATACTTCTTTAGATGCTTTTATCAAGCCCACCATATATCCTTAAGCTATGCTTCTCCAGCAGGGGTGCATCTTAGCTCAAGGACGAGTGAGGGTGCACCCTTTCCTATTGCACAGATAGATCGGTTTTGTATTTCTTCCCGTTGTGCATGTAAGTCACGGCCGCTCTTTTAACATATCTTTTAAAGATGCTCGTGCGCATGGGCTTTTCGTACCCGTAAAAATTGACGTCGAGTATCTCGCTGTTTCTAGGAAGGTGCCCTACGATCTTCTTTTTTTGTTTTTGGGTTATCTATTTCGAAGTATTGCATTTGGTCCTCTCTAGTTGTTAAGAATGACAGAGGGTGAGCTTTAATAAATTCCGACAGTGTGCATGTAATAGATTAAATACATCATTGCTACACAGTACAGGAGTAAAAACAGCGCCATCAAAAAATCTAGTATATTGTTTTTCATTTCAAACTTCCTTGCCCAAAGGCGTTTGGCTTATAGGTTCAAATTTTTGCTTATATTGATTCCAGTCTACCTTGCCGCTTGGGATTGTTTCGCTTGTGTCAACAATGAGAAATCGGCCCTTCTTTTCCAGGGCTATGTCTCCGCAATTTTTCACAAGTTCTTCCCAGTTCTTTTGGCTGATTAATACTCTTGTCTCTTCTGGTCCACAACTCATCTGATCTTCTGCTTTAAACAATGGCTTGCTGAGAACAATATATAGCACCCCAGACCAAACGAAATGCAACGGACAAGAGAAATAGACAGATAGATAAAACGAATGAGCTCAGTAAAAAGTCACACATATCAAATTTCGCTTTCATTACCCCTCCCGTTTTTTGCTAGATATTTTAAAGTTGCTTATATCTTCCTCATCCCAGTGAATCGCTCCGTAACCAGACTCGCCATCAGTGACCATGCTCCCTTGTCGGTTAAATCCTAAGAAGAGAAATTCTTTCTTGTCGCAAAGCCTAAACAACGTCTCCCCCGGCACGCACTCCCGCTTAATCCGCTCGAATGTTAAGGGTTCGTAGACGGGTTGCCAATCCTTTGCCAGGACAAGATATAAAGGAATTTGAAATGTACGGTCATATCTTTTATCACAGACGATATCGAGACCCTCAATCCTTGCCTTGTCACTCAACTTAAACGCCTCATGTATTCTCATTTCTGGTGCTCCCTTTTGTAGTCTTTTAAGTTCACAACTTCTGGATTGTCGCCCTCGCAAATAAAAGGGACGTACAGCTCTTCAATTTTTTGAGTAAAGTCGAAGGCAAGTTTGACCATATCTTCGCAGGGATCGGTGGGCGCCTCGGGGTCGCCAAGTTCTTCGTCTAGCTTTTCGAGGGCTTCGGTCAAAACATCCATGTAGTCCAGAACATCTTTTACCTTTACTCTCTCGTAGCGAAAAATCGCAACCTCGTCGGTGTACTTGTCCACACCTCGGTAAAGAAGCTCCTCTATGGCTTCTTCTTTTGTTTTGGCACTAAGTCTTTCTTCGTCGCCTGTTCCGTAGTAAACATCGTCTTTTTTTCTCATAATTCCTCCCTATCAATTAAATATTCTTATACTCCCCACTCTCAATCGCAAAGAGTAGGAGTAAGCCGACTTGTTCGTGGGTAAATTCTTTTCCATCAGCACTATCGTTCAAGTCTGCGGCGCTTCGACCAAATATGTCGGGAAATTCATCTTTGATTATGTCTGCGTTGTTGTATCGAGAGAATCTCCCGTGCTTGTAGCTAGGTGTCTTACTCACTCCCCACCCCCAAAAAATTCCTTAAATTGTTATTAATCACGGCGCAACCCCTCATCATGCTCCACGCCTACGCAGGCCATAAGAAAAGCCTTGTATATCTGATTGAAGGCCAGTGAATCTCGGGGCGTTTCATATTCTTGCTCGCTTTTAAACCATTCTTTCCACTCTTCCATTGTCTTAGTTTTACAGCCAATCTTAATGCTTCCATTGCCGTAGTAATAGACGGTCCATCTACAGTGACCTGTTACGGCCTTACCTTCGACTTTCTGGTAGCCTTCGACTATCTGGTTGCCTTCGACTTTCTGGTCGCCTTCGACTATCTGGTCGCCTTCGACTTTCTGGTAGCCTTCGACTTTCTGGTAGCCTTCGACTTTCTGGTAGCCTTCGACTTTCTGGTAGCCTTCGACTATCTGGTTGCCT
>LFUF01000232.1_pt1 | contig 8689 bp, 10 predicted proteins | sample 633261 | NCBI WGS metagenome assembly LFUF01 (sample SAMN03781032, study PRJNA287316) | hypersaline lake metagenome | isolation source: virus filtrate of water collected from the Namib Desert Hosabes playa | place: Namibia | collected 2013
TCATGGAATTTCCGTCGACTCAGTAGAAAAAGAACAGCACCTAGGGTATAGTAATTTTTATGCAAATTAGTTATAGATACTTGTTTGCTGAATTGTACACCAATGAGGATTACGCATGAGCAAGTTGGCTGAATTTCGTGCTGCAGAGAAAGCACTGCAAGAGCAACTTTCTGCTTTGGAAGCGCTGAAAAATGATTCAGGGCTGCAACGTGAGATTGAGTTCGAAGAAAAGCTCAAAAGCCTGATGGAAGAGTACGGCGCGAATTTGGGCAAGGTCATCGCCATACTTGACCCGGCTTCAAGTCTGCGCAAAATCAATGCACGGCCAGAAGCCGATCGTCAGCAACGTAAGCCACGTGAGGTCAAGGTCTATAAAAATCCCCACACCGGTGAGACTATCGAGACCAAAGGCGGCAATCACCGCCAGCTGAAAGAGTGGAAAACTCAGTATGGTGGTGACGTCGTCGAATCCTGGAAAAGCTAAGCCCCATTAGCTCTTCACAAAACCGGCTTCTGCAGCCGGTTTTTTTTCGTCCAAAAAAAACCCGCATAGATGCGGGTTCTTATTTAAGTGCGCTCTGCTTGAAGCCGCTGCTCTACAGCTTTTCTCATGCGCATTTCGTAGTCGATCCGCTGCTCATAACGAGCCAGGGCCGTTGCATCGGGTTTGGTCTCGTTGTTGCGCCACCGGTAGATCGTCATTTTGGTCACCCCAAGTATGGTGGCCATGTCTTCGTCTTTCTCGGTATCGATGGCGAGGCGAGTCATCCATTCAGCCAAGATGACGTTCATGTCCCGGTCGAAACGCAAAAGGCGTTCTCTCCGGTGCGGCTCCTCTGCCAGAAGACCCCGAGCCTTTTCCATTACCTCCGTGGGCACCGACGCAGTCCGGCCATAGATGTAGGAGGAGAGTCGAGGGAGACCGATGCCCAGGGCAAAGGCGTAGTCTTGATTGCGTAGGCCCAGGTCAGAGCCGATCTTCACCAGTTCTTGCTGATCAACCGAAAGCTCGGCCCGGCTTCCGCCGCGGGGACGCTTCACACCAGCATCAGCTGGCTTGGATCGCGATGAAGTGTCCGTATCGTTTTCTTGGTCGTCCGTAGGCTGAGGTTGTACAAGGCGTACCATTGGATCTTGATCCATGGCATAGATGCCGGAACTGGCCACTGTTTGTTCTCCGTTGATCACCCGTTTAAGTGCTGCGGCCATTTTAATGGTGGCAGCTTCTGTATCGATATCTCGATCGTGGTCTACTTCTACCTGGTCGGCTAGACCGACTTGCTCCAGTTCCTCACCCTTCTCTTGCATGTCCTCGATGGAGCGATGATTGATCATCAGCTTCTGGCGATCTCGCAGGACTTCTCGGCTGACGTTGTGCGCCACAGCGTACACAACCGCATAGACGGCATCCTGATCTTCAATCTTAGCCAGCATAGAGCCGAAGAAGACTTCCAGCGTCCTTTGCAGGACCTCTTCAAAGTCGCTGAGTTCGCACTTGTTTTGACGGAGCTTGACCCTGCAGATTTTGCGAACGCGCTCATCGCGATCCATCTCGAAGGCCAGACGGTTCACAAACTTGCGTGAGCGGTCCACATTCGAGATGTAAGTCCCGCACAGCTTTTCAAAGGTCGAGGGGGGGCCGGATGGCTCGGAGGGGGGGAGTGACTCGATGTCGGTGTCTTGCACAAGCCCTGAAGCAGTCTCTTGCTCCAGGGCATCAATCTTTTCTACTGCCATAAAGGGCTCGTTGATTTATCCAACCTACGCAGCCACGGTATCCACAGATCGGTCCAGTTGAGGGAGAGCGACACTCCTGAATTGCGCCAGCGAACTGGACACATCGAGGAGGACATTGATGCCGGCGGCCAAGATCTCAGTCTTGATCTCAGGGTAGGCACTCATCGCGTGCTCGATCCGCTCACCTACTTTTCGGATCTGGTCCGCTTGGCTTAGATCATCCACCCCGAACACTGTGCTGGGGTTCTGACCAGGTTCCACACCAAGGGCGTCCAGGCCGATTTCGATTGGGGAGTACTCGTGGATCATGAAGCATTACCTCTGGTAGCGACCGCATAAGGCCGCTTTTATTGATTATACGTACGTGACAGAGAACGTCAATCAAATCCATAACGCGTAAGTGGAAGACTGGTCCGTTTCAAATCGTTGTACTGTGCATTACGCAGGCATGTGATTGGTGATGCAGGGGCGAGTGATCAGATGCAGGTAGCCTGGATTGCCCGCTCGAAGCCGGACAATGCCGCGTGAACCTCAGTCATATCTGATGCAAATGTTGACGCGATAACGACGCCAGCCAGAAGAATTTCAGTCTTGGCTTCTGGGAAGTCTGTCATTGCTTTGAGCATGCACTTGGATGCGCATTTGTTAGAGCAGCTTTTATTGAATCGTGGGCAGTGCGGTTTGCCATCGGTTGAGAGGCAACCCAGCGACGAAAGACCGATTTCCGTAGCTCCCTGGTATGTGTCAAAGCTGAAAGACATGCTGTGTCCCTAATTCCTATCTAGTCCGTTGATTGGCGATGCGGGACAAATTATAGGGACGTGTTGTTATGAGGGTCAACAAATCGGCGCCAGAAAAGTTCCCTAAAAAGTGCGGTTTAATGCGTGCAAAATTTGGTCTGCACGATTTTTCGTATGCAAAAATGCAGCTCAGGCCTTGGGTGGGTGAAGTGTAATCTATTTGATGAATAAAAAAACCAGCGCCTTAAATAAGGCGCTGGTTTATGTGATGCAGTTAAAGAAAGACGTCTCCATCAGGAACAATGAGAATGTCTTCTAACGTGTCTACTATGCGGGTTTGATCTTCGAACAGGTCGCCCATGGATCCAATAGTAGGAGCTACATTTTCCGGGATCAGTTGCTTGACCCTTTTGGCTACGAGTGCACATTGCACGGGTTTTGGCCGCTGTTTACTGGTGGGTGGACTGATGCCGTTTCCTTGAGGAAGATTCTTGAGATGTGCATCGTTTCTTCTTTTAGGTGGGTGCGGAATGTCGCTAAGGTCATACGCCTTCGGCGTATCCCGCTTGCCTTTAGTCTGTCCTGTACGTTCGTGGTCGTATGTCCGTTTTGGTTTAAATGAAGCATTGTCACTTTTGGTATGAATAACCGGCCAATATGTGAAGCTTCCTGTTTTCCACCAAGCAATCACTGGTACACATATAACAAACGTCAATGTGAATAGCGCTAGCTTATGCGATGCACCCGTAGCCGCCACCAACGCGGTGTAGATACAAACTACTACAAGCCACGCGGATACATGCCTATTGATACGTTTCATTTGGTCTCCCAGGTTCGCTTTATGAGAGGGGATGCCGCACACGCCTGTGCAAAACAGGCAAAAAAAACCCCCGTTTCCGGGGGGTGTAGCGTTAGAAGATGAACTCCTTCCTCAAGGTTTGTACCGCTGGTTTAGGTGCTGGCTGTCCAGTTTGCACGGTGGGGGATACCGATTGAGGCAAAGTCGCCGCCGGCAAGTTAGGCATCGTCAGGGGTGCATTGAACTGATCACGAACAGTCACATGTTCTACAGAGGGTTTCCTGTAGACATCGATTTGGCTTTCAGTCAGGTCTACGCCGTGTGCTTTGAGCAAGGCGCGCCAGTCGACAGATCCTTTACGTGTGGAAAGGTGAACAGAGACACCTTCACTTTCATGTCGCTTGCGGCCTGGCGGCATCTGAGAGAGCAGCACAGCTCGGGCTGCTTCCTCTCGCGCTGTGGCTTCCTGAAATTGCCGGTTTGACAGCCGCCAGGCGGCCGCTGCGGCTTCCCATTCATCTGTACTCCATTTGCCTGTTTGGAGCCGGTGCCAGAAGTCGAGCTCGCCTTTAAGTATTTGATCGATCCGCTTCTGGTTACGCGGGACTTTGAGCAGCACGCCTTTAGACCCATCGAATGAGTAGTAGTGGGCGAAGCTGGCTTCAGCAACAAAGATCTGGTGCTGAACCTGGTCCACATACTCCGGTGGGACGATTCCTTTGAGAGCAAGCCCATGAGCTGTATCCCCTGGACATTTGATCTCGACCGGTATCCCCAGAAAGGGATTGAACCCGTCTAGCGATGCCCTGATAAATGGGATCGAGTCACTCTCGGCAATGATGGGCGTAACCGTGGTACCGGTGTGCTTTTCATAAGCCGCCCTAGCTATGGGTTCCAGCTGATGACCCCTGGCTCGAATACGATCGACGTAGGGGTTTGGCGGCGGGGGAGGCCCGATGCCCAGGCGGAGTCTGAAAAGCTCATATGAACTGCGGAATTTTGACGTGCCCATGATCTGGGGCGCCTCGCTAGCTCCGATTCCCTCACGACGCCATGCAAACCAAGCAGCGGAGTTTTGCTGAGCAGCTGGACCCGTGATGATGCGCATTGCCATATCGCAATCTCCTCTAAAAGTGACCTGCACCGGAACAGTGGAAGGCCTGATAACGGGAGATGCGTAACGTTCTTGCAGAAACTAGATGCCTTGGACTGGCGTCAGTGAGAGGGGGATTTAAGTAAGGAAGGTCTGAGGAGAAGGGACTGGAGCAATGGTGCTAACCTTGAAGACCGGCTGCTAGGCAGCCGGTAGCGTACAACAGCGGTGTTACTCGCCGATCCTCATCGTGCGGGGAAGGCCCAGCATGGCGTTCTGCATACGGAGATCATTCAGCGAGATCGAGGGGTCTGAAGTCGCTGCAGCTGAACTGGCGCAACCCCGGCCGGTTAAGCAAACCGTGTGAATCACCAGGTTCGTCCCCGCGAGCTTGTCGACGTTCTGGCCGCTGGTGGTCTGTGCTGCATCGGATGCTGCGGTTAGGCCTGAGGCGACGTTGTTCCCAACCATCCCAGAGTCGGTGCAATTGTTCAGCAGTGAGCAGGTCGCGAGGGATACAGCCAGAGAGGCACCCGTGGCAACAGCATTGCCCACTGCTGTGTGAGCTTCCTTGTACTGTGAGGCTGGGCCCGCATAGACCTCGCTGATTGTGTACGTGACCTTGGCATCACCCGCAGTCTGGTTGTAGCCAGCTTTCTTGAGAGCGTCATTCACATACGCTGTCATGTCACCAAGGGCGGCGTCCTCGGTCACGGCCTTGACAGGCACACCCTCTACCAGGCGCCCGTTGATCTGTGCTGCTTGAACGCGCACCGGGCCTTTCTCAACGGTGATTGGCTTCGCTGCACAACCAGGTAAGGCGATGATGACGCAGGTGGCAGCTAATGCCGCGATTGCTTTATGGATCACGTGAGCCTCAGGGGGTTGAATAACATGTAACTATAATACTGATGGGTGGCCATGGAGGCTAGTGGCAAAATGCTCATGCAGATGGGGCCGGGGCTGCCGGCGGCGCAAATAGCCATCTGCGTTAGTTGCGAATCGCTGCACCGCTAGTCGTCTCAACGAGCTGCAGGAGGGGGATCGGCTAAAATTTCTGGTAGTGCGGAGAGGTAGAGTAGGCCATGAACAATAACGTCTTCCACAGCGCCACCATCAGGGGTCAGCTTTTCGAGGCCTCAATGATTTACGAAGGCCCCTGGATTTCATTAATCACCCCACGGTCGGCCGTCCATGATGGTGTGCACCTCGGGGTGTGCAACATCGTTCAGTTCGATCCTACTAGCTATAGGTGCCATGGGTTTGGGTGGTACATCGTCAAATATCGCAGTGAAGCTCGGGTATTTCTCAGGGGGTTCACTATTGACGATGCCCGTGCCTTATCGGATGAGTTCGGGATCAAGTTGCTGGACCACGGGGGCTGGGACAGTCGAACGCTTTTTTATCGCAGCAAGGCTTGGGAGGGATTGAGAGCCTGGGTGAGATCGCATCCGAGAATTGCGAAGCGTTATGCAGCTGGTACTAACCCTTACCTTTCAGATTGGTATCTCAGAGCTACTAGCGAAGAAATGGTGCCATTGCCGCTAGGGTAGAGCCAAGATGGTAGTGGCGTGTGCGATCCTCATCTCGTGGCCCCGGCTCCCAGCCGCTCGCCCCCTCACATGTTTTTACCGAGGTTGCAATGGACAAATCGGAAATGAGCAGGCTTTTGGAGCTTCAAGTGCAAGAGAAGCTGAGGGATGGCTATTCAATAACCACCTATGCGATGGACGCAGCTGGTCGGGATCGTGTGAGGTGTGGGATGAAGACCAAAGGTCATTCCCTTCCCAACGAGAATCATGCGGCGGAGGACTGGCAGGAGTACATCGGCAAACTGGAGACGGGGGCGTACAAATCGGTAGTGAGGACAAAAGTGATCGAGACGGGCGACTCTCCAAACATCGATCAGTCTGCCGGCGGCAGTGGTACGGTGGGTCTGTGGAAGGCCCGACGTCACTGAGACAGTGGAGGCTAATACGCCTCTAGACGTAAGGGCTAACAAAGGCGCCCGCGGCGAAAAAAAACTGGGCCTTTGATATACAAAGAGCCCAGTCCTGGTAACCACAGCTGCCGCGGCGCTGTAGGTGGAGAATCCACCGTTACCAAGACTGAGCTCACCTCTTTATCGCCATTAGGATAGTCGACAGCAGTACGACGTCCTGCTTGGCTAGCTTGCGAATCCCCACCAGTTGCACCTGGCTGCTATGTGAAGGACATACGTCCGGGGAAGTCATTTGCGCTGCTCACGTAGTGGTGAGCGACCTGAGGGATAACCGCTTCGACCTAATCGTCCAGCTGTGTTGTCAGTTCCTGGGAGAAGCCCGGACTCGACTATTGTCTGATCTCAAAACTGGCGGTGCATCACCGAGTCGAGAACACAGAGGCAAACACAGGGGATGCATTAGGGAGCGGAGATATCAGGCGGTATGTGGGTAGTGCGCTAACCCGTTACCGTGTTGCTGACTACAAAGGAGGCTTCGCGACCTCGGACCTGACTGGCTTCTCCAGTGGGAGTATCCGTTAACTTTGCCTCAGGTAATGTTCAACATGGGCTGATAAACACCATTTCTATACCAAAAAAAACCGGCCCTGAGGCCGGTCATGTAATTTGGTGCGGGTGGTCACGTGCCCCGTTTAGTCACGGTGGTGGACGCCATGAGGTCGAAGATGAACTGGGATTTCACAGTGAAAACCGGAACCGCGATGAAGGCTGCAAGCACAACGGCTAGCACGAGCGGATGCCCGATGCTGAGCAGAAGCAAGACGGACATGATCTTCAAGGTGGTGCGCAAGATGCACTGCCAGATGGATAGGTTGCCGTTGAGCGAGATCGTCCTGACACGGAACAACAGCTTGCCGGCCGTCGTGCCACGCCAAGTCCTGGTCAGTGTCGCTTCGTAGATCAACCACACCAAAGGCAACAGAACAAGGAAGTAAGGTGCCAGGCTGAGTGCTGCCCCCTCAGTCCAGCTCAGGCCGGGGGTAGCAACGTCGAATGGGCCCGACGTATCGACATGGGCATTATGAGCCATGACTAAAGCCAGTAGTGCTAGCGATCCACCCAGTACCAGCGATACCAAAACAAAATCTGTCGTGGTTGCCGCTATGCGCTGAGCGACGTTCAGCAGTTTGGAGCCAATTTTCATCGTTCACCTGATTGCTTGTGGAGGACTAGAACATGTTGCCCATCGCATCGAGTGCTGCCATTTGCGAGTTTGTGGGTTCGGCCGTGGTCGGATCTTGAGAGTCATGCGATGGGCTGGCCTCATCAAGGGCACCTGCGCTTGAGAGCAGCTGCGGCTGTTGGTCGATCAACGAGTCCCGAGCATCCATACCGTAGTCAGGTGGGGTGGCGACAGGGACAGACAGTGCATGAGCCTCGACAGCACCTGTGTGCAAGGGAGCACCACTCTGGGTGCCCACCGGCTCAGGTTGCAGGGGAGGGCGAACCTCCTCGACAACCAGGGCCGGCTCCATCGGTTCAGCGGGAGCTAGGGGCCCTGAGGGCGGCGCGACTGCCGGAGCTTTTACAGCCCCTGGTTTTGCGGTGATCTCTCGCTGCCGTGGTACCCGTTTCTTTCGGCTCGGTGGAGCTGCACTTTCACGCTTGGATTGGCGGCCCGTCGCAATCATTCCCCCCGGGCCAGCAAGAGCGTTATTCAGAGCTTCGTCTAGGGTGCCGGCCTCACTGTGGCTCAAAAACCACTGATAAAAGACTCCCCTGATAAGAGGCGTGTCTTTACCGTATGGCAGTTCGGACATGAACTCCAGCAAACCTGGGCAAACGTCTTCTGGGATATTCAGATTTATTTTGCGCTCAGTTTCATTAGGGTCATATACACGAATTAACTTAGCCATTTACAGCAGACACCCTTTTTGCATTCGCGTTTACGATGCTCCGGATGATTTGTCCAAGGGCATAGCGAGCAAAACCGTCAGCAACAGCCCAGCGAGGATTTTTTACAAGAATGCTGTGTTGCCATACATCTTTGGCGCGAGCATAGATCGCCTCGGCGCTTCCACCCGCAACTAAAATCCCATTGAGGGAACGAGCATCATCGGAAAACAACGAGTTACCTTTAGAGATAACCTCCTGAACCACATGCTGTTGAGCTTCGGTCACTTGCTCTTGAATGTTTACCTCCTGACCGTACTGGAAAAGACATTTGGTGCTGAACGATTCCTCACACTCCACCAGGCTTGCTTGAATCTCGCGCTTGCCTAGGATGCGGCGCAACTGCTCTGCAGCAGCACTCATTCCTGCGCAGGAGTCAGCGCCCCGTTCAATATATTGACCTTCCCTCATCAAAAGAAAGTCAG
>LFUF01004169.1_pt1 | contig 8661 bp, 9 predicted proteins | sample 633261 | NCBI WGS metagenome assembly LFUF01 (sample SAMN03781032, study PRJNA287316) | hypersaline lake metagenome | isolation source: virus filtrate of water collected from the Namib Desert Hosabes playa | place: Namibia | collected 2013
TAATGATTCCGCGGCCGCCGAGATCTTCACGCGGCATATCGTCGGCAGCGTCAGATGTGTATGAGGTGCAGGCTGGTGGTGGTGGGGTTAGTTTGGCTCGTGGAGGGCAGGCCGCGGTTACTGGTAGTGGTGAGTTCATTGGTGGTGCTACTACTGTGGAGGGTGCTCGGCTCGTTACTGAGTCAGGGCGTGACGTTACTCCCCCTTCGACTCAAGCATTCGTCCAGGCAGCTCCTCGCTCACGCGTACAAAGCGCGTTAAGAGACGCGCCGGCTCCTGTTCGTGAATTCGCTCGCGGGTTTGAGCGCGCGGTTGTTGATCCGGTCGGAGTTGCTTCTCGGCAGCGCCAGACTACGCGCGGCCGCGTAAGCGGTACTAGCGGAGGTTTCTTTGAGGATTTGGGCGAATCAGCTAGTTTCGTGGGTTTGGGCGCGGCTGGTGCTTGGATCCGCGCTGGTTTCGGTGTGGTTGGCGGGGTTGCTTCTCGCGTAGCTCCGCGTACTTCCTCAGCGATCAGTAGGTTCTTTACTTCTCAGGCTGGGCGCGTAGCCGCTGGTGTAGGCGGTGCTGCTTTGACTGCGCCCGCGGCTGTCCGCGCTTCTCAACTACCTACGCAGCAGCAGCGCGAGAGGGCTTTCTTGAACCTAGGAGCTCAGGTCGGCTTGGTGGGTGCTGGTGCTGGTGGCCGCGTAGGAGCCGCTGCTTCTCGTGCCGGCCGCGGTGCAGTTAATACCGTTCCTCGATTCGGCCCTGTTGGTCAGCTTTCTCGTTCCAGTCCTGGAGCAGCTGCTTCTCAGCAAGTATCATCTGCAATGAGAACACCCGCTCCTCAAGTTAGGTTCGAGTCGGATGTAATTAGTGCTACTCCTGGTTCTTTAGCTGCGCGCCGTACTGTCAGGCGGCGTGGTAGCGGGTTTGTTCGTGGTAGCGAGTTCATCGGTACTCCTCAGACGGTGGGTCGGGTTCCTACGTTCACTGGTGTTGGTCGTGGTACTGAGGACCAATTAACTCTTACTTTCGCTAGTCCTAATCCTCGCTTGGGTTTCCCTCGTGTGACTCCTGGCGCTGCTTCTAACATTGCTCGCTCGCAGGTTGCTCGCACTCCTGCTTTTGAGGTGTTTAGTGATGGGCGTCGTCAGCGGTTGCTTAATCGTGAGTCGGTGCGTTCTCCTACTCGTTTATCCCCTGCTCAGTTGTCTCGTTTGCCTCAGTTGCAGCGAGGTTTTGATCGGTTGTTGCCTTCTCAGCAGCGGTTAGGGTTGCCTGGTCCTCGTGCTCGTGGCTTGCAGACCCAGTTAGAAGTAGGTAGCGCCGGCCCTCGTCCTACGAACACTCCCGATTTAGGTTCGCGCGTTGGTTTGTTGAGTTCTCGTGGGGGTCGTGCTTCTTTGGTTACTCGTTTTCGTTTCCCTCGTGCTTTCCAACCGGGTCGTATAAGTTCTTTGCGGCAGCCTCCTCGTCCTTTTACTTCTCGCTCTTCTCCTCGCACAGCAGCCCTCTCCAGAAACAGACCCCTATCTGGAACTCCTCAGGCTAGCCGTGCGGGGTTTTTCTCCTCACAGTTGATAGGTACAGGGGTTAGTGGGTTATTACAGCAACAAACGGCTCTGAGGAGCTCACAGCAACTCCTACAACCCAACCTATCAGCTATTAACGACCTAGAAGCGTTCAGGTTCAACACAGGCACGAGAACCACCCAATCACAAACAACAGGACTAAGAAGCGCCAACTCCCAGACACAAAGAACTACGCCACGCCTAGGATTCGGAATACCACCTACACCAACTACTGGCAGGCCAGGAGGACGAACGCCGCCGAGCCGCCCAGGAACGCCACCCGGCATTAACTTGCCGAGCATCGACTTCGGGTTATCAAGGAGAACTAGACGAGCGCCGAGAACCACGAATAGAAGAAACGAGTTCACACCCAGCCTAGTAGCAGGATTCCTGAACATCACCGGGCCGAGCCGCAGCAACGAACAACCACTCACTGGACTAGAGATAAGACCAATCACTCTTAATTAATGACTATGACAACCCAAGAAACCACTACGAAGACAAGGTTCGTGCCGCAAGGCTACGAAACCCATACCGAGCAGAGCATCGACGATCGAGAGGACTGGATTCCTGTAGAAGAAGCAGAACTAACCCCCCCTCCACAGAACGCGGACATATTCGATATACGGATGAACAACCAAGCGTTCCTATACGAGCTATGGAGAGGCCTAGCGGGTATGACTTACGCGAAGAAAGACGGTAGGCATTACCTACGCCCAATGAAGCACACCAAGCCGCTATTAAAAAAAGACGTGGCTATGGAGATTATCAACTACTTGCGGATGCTCAACCAGCCAGGAGTAGTACTGGGTAACATCACAGCGCAAGAATTCATCGTGGAACGAGACAAAGTACTCCGCGGACTACAAGAAATACTCATCGATAAGAAGAGGTTGGGTATTACGGGCGCTCAGCGAGGAGCTATCTGGAGTTTCTTAATACCAGTCATCTCCCACCAGCTATCAAGAGCGGTTAAAGGATTCGAAGCTAATAACCTCATAACGAACATCGCGGAGGAGCGAGGAGATCACCGAGTGTTTCAGAGCGAAGGCAAGAAAGGAGCTGCTTTCAGCTGGAATAAGAGCAGCGGAGGCGACCGATGAACTGGCTGCTTATTAGTATAGGCGGGGGGTTCGCGCTATTCGTCCTACTAATAGTGTTCTTTGTGGTTCTTAGTCGCAAGCAATACCGTTACGAAGCCCTCATAATAGCGGAGGTAGGCGGTTCAGACGTGCTTATACGCGATAAGGCGAAGGCGTACCAGACGGATGACGGTTACTGGGCTGTCGTGTTCCAACACCAACGAGATACGATGGTGAAAAGCCCTCCTTATAAGTTCTGGACTTTGTTCAGCAGCCCTAAAGTAGCTGAGGACATGCTTTCCGATGGCCAGAAGGGCTACGATCGAGGAGAGGTTATGAGTATGCTTAACCGCGGCTTGATCATGAAGAAAGTCGGAGAGGGTGATATGAAGCCTGTTCGCATCAACCAAGATAAGGACTTGGAGGTCATCGACCAAGACGACTTAGCGTTTAAGGTGTCTTCTACTCGTGACCGGGAAGAGGTTAAGAAGAATAAGTGGGGTACGTACGCTCCTTACGTCGTCTTCGGCGCTACCGTACTCATTTCTGGCTTGTTGTTCGTCTTCGCGTTCATCTATTTGAACATGACGCTCGCTGAGAACATAGACGCTATTTGTTCAGGGGCTAGTAACGCTGCGCGCACAGCTACTAATAGCACTAGCTTCTTACCGGGGGTGGGCGCGTGAGTGAAGCTACTGCGGTGATCGTCGCTCTCGTGGGTACGGCTGCTTTGTTTATGTGGACGAGTTTTAAGTTCGCTAGTAGTGACGAGGCGTGGATTGGTATGCTAGCGCAGATTTTCCACGGTTTTAGTCTCGTTACCTTGGTAGTGGCTGTTGGTAGCGCCGCTAATTTCATGGAGTCTGGTTACCCGGGGGTTGGTAGCGTCGTGGCGGTGTTTAGTAGCATACTGGCTTTGGTCGTTGGGGTTTATGCTATGTTTATGATTATGCGCGCCGTGTTTGGTATTGTTAATAGTGGTTACCAGGCTGCTAAGCGTTACATGGATGGCGAGCGAGGCATTAGTAATAAGGAGGCTCTGAAGTCTGGTCAGCGAGGGGATGGTCTTAGATGACTAAGATGTACGTGCCTAATGATTTGCACGAGCAGGCTAAGAAGCTCCAGGAGGAGTATAAGAAGAAAGGTTTTCATAGGCCTTTGTATGCTTGCTTGCAGCAGATTCAGAGCGGCGCTGCTGGGAGCGCTCCCACTCTCGAGGACATCCGGCGCGTCGTTAAGGACGCGGTTAAGGATTCTCGGCGCGGCGGTAGTGGCGGGGGTTGGTTAGGTTAGTGGCTGCTCCCCAAGATAGCGCTTTTAGTCTCGTGTGGATTTTTTCTTTCGCGGTAGTCGCGGTACTAGCTGTTTTGTTGTTCAACCAACTAGCTCTTGTTCTCGACTCGGCTTTCGTCGGGGTTCCTGAAGCGCAGGGGGTTACTAACGAGTTTAACACGTTCCTCCCTGGTTTCTTTTCGTGGGTTTTTACTATCGTGTTCGCTAGCTTGCCGCTCATGGGCTTGGGATTGGCTTTCTTGGTTCGTATAGACGTTTTTTGGTGGTGGGTTTACAGCGCTTTAGCGATTGTTATACTAGCGGTTGGTTGGATGTTTCAGAGCTTGTGGGGGTGGTTTACTGACGTGCAGTTGGTCGGTGACGCGGCTAGTCAGATTACTACGCTTGCTTTCGTCTTTGATAACTATGGCTTGTACGCGGTTTTCATGCTTGCGCTGATTGGTTTCGGCACGTATTATGGTAAGCAGCGCAGCGCTTCTATGATGGCGCCCGGGGGTTTCCGATGAAGCGTTTTTTCTTGTTGTTCTTCGTGTTAGCAACGGTTTTGGCTTTTTTGTTAGTAGCTGGTGGTGCGAGCGCCGCTATCGACAATGCAGAACTTTATGCTGCTTTAGATACTGGCAGTGGAAGTACAGCAGAAGACAACAGCAGCAACAGCAATGATGGTACTATAAGCGGTACACCTAACTGGATAACTGGGAAAGTTGGTTCAAATGCGCTTGATTTGGATGGTATTTCGGAGGATATTAATTTCGGAAACACTAATTTACCAACAGGTGACTCGAGTTTTTCTATGGGTTTTTGGTTTAAAACAGACGTGGACCAAAGAGACTGGATATTGAGCTATGGTACTGACTCAGCGAACCAAAGAGTAGGTATAATATTACGTGATTCAGCCGATCCAGTGGGCGTACGTTTTTTTTCTTTTAGCAGTACAAATCTTGATTACTCTTTTGATTATACAGATAATCAGTGGTATCATGTGGTGGGTGTTTACAATAGTTCAGCAACCTCTAATAATTGGCGTTTGTACATTAACGGTACAAATGTTGCTACCACGACAGAGAACGGTATAAATGTCGTTATTAATGACGTCACATTAGGTTCTAGGTCGCAGACATCAAGCAATTATTATGATGGTAGCGTAGATGAGGTTTTTATTTATGATCGTGCTTTATCAGATGATGAAATAAGTGAGTTATACGATTCAGGAAACGGTTTAAACCCTTATTCCTCGAATCCGAGCAGTAATTTTTCTGTATCTGCTGTTGACGAGTACACTAGCAGCTCATTATCTAACTTCTCTGCTCTGATTAACGGGAGTGTTTACAACACTACTAACGGCACGATAAACACTGATATCCCTAGCAATAGCTCTTCTTTGTATGAAATAACGGTTTCTAGTACTGACAGCGGAGGCTACTTTAACCGCACGTACACCGATTACAACGTAAGCAGTGACTTAGAAGCACAGCTTATTCAATCAACAGCTACTTTTGGTTTTAATAAAGATGTTAGAGAAAAAGTCAGTAACGAATTCTTAGGCCAGAACGCGGTTATATCAACGACTAATAACGGTGGTTCAGCGAACGTCACAGTGTTTTATAGCGGGGCCGTATTTCCTGAGACGATGAATTTAACCGCTGGGAGCTACCGCTTTAATGTTACTAGCGCGGGCTACTACCCCGCTACTAGCGAATCAGTAAACATCTCTGCTTTACAAGAATATACAGCCCCCGCAGGATTCGTTGAGATGTACAACCACGTAGCTAACTTCACAGTGAACGTAGGAGTAGGAACAGCAGACCCCAATAACTTTAGTATAGACATTTACAGCGACGACTACAACTTCAAAGAAACACTAAGCACTACCGAAGGCTGGATAGCAGCCAACCTTACACACGGCAACTACACAGTAACTCTCAACGACAGCCAATTCGCTCTAGAGAACTACACAGTAAGTCTTAACAGCTCGCAGAACTACACGGACGTCACGCTCCAAGCAAAGACAGCGAGGACTTTCGACTTAAGGTTTCGCAACGAAACCAGCAACGCCCTGTTAAGCAACGAAAACATCACGGTGAAGTTCATTAGCGACAGCAACTCATTCAACCTAACCACGAGCAACGGAACGCTACTACTGGATCTCCTGACTCCTGACGCTTACGAGATACAATACAGGCCTGCCTCCACGGAAGAAACCTTCAGGAGTTACTTCGTCACGCTCAGCCCGCAGAGCTACCAAAACATCACGCTTTACTTAATAGACGAGGATATAAGCGACTTCTACGTCGCTCGCGTACTCGATGACAGCGGCTCAGCGTGCCAAGCCCAAACAGTAAGCCTCCTTAGGTACTACATCGCGGAGGAGCAGTACAGCGTAGTTCAGATGGCGCGCACGGACAGCCAAGGACAAGCAGTCCTGAGAGTAAGGCCTAACACCGTGGACTATAAGCTGCTCTTCTCAGGGCCTTGCGGGTCGTTTGAGAGCAGCCCGACGAAGCTCATAGACAGCATCAATACGTACACGGTCTTCGACAGCCAGAACTACCTTGAAGGAACGCAAGCAGTAGCAGGCGCCGACACAGGACTAACATACGTGAACTCTACGCGCACGTTTAGTTACTCATGGACTAGCAGCGACAACGTAATAACCGCTGGCTGCTTAGAAGTAACTAAGCGAAAATCAGGAGTTAGGAGCATAGAAAGCGAACAATGCGCCTCCGGGATGTCCGGAAGCCTAGTCTACACGATACCCGCGAACGCGACCAACCAGACTAACTGGTACGCTAGAGGATACCTAGAAACGAGCACTAGCTTCTCAACAATAACCACTAACACCGAAGAGGTGAGCTTCTTAGAGGCTTTCTTCGACCAAGGAGCGTACGCGCCGTTCGCAGCTCTCATCATATTCATCGCTATGGCGCTCCTATTCGGCACATCAGCAGCTAGCCTAGTAGTAGGCACTACCCTAACCTTACTCGTAATGACACAGTTCTACTTCATCAACTTAGGCTGGGGAACGCTAAGCACAGTAATAGTACTAGCGGGGGTGATCCTTTATAGGCTACGAACAGCCTAGAACACAATCATGGAATACAAAGACTTATTCTTAGCCCTCATCGTAGTAGCCCTAGCGTCCACGGCTTACGTAGGCATAGCCAACGACCTAAACAGTTCTTGGAACACGCAAATAGAAAGCGGGTTAGAAACGGAAGTAGAGCAGATAAGACTAGGCGTGGCTGGTAACCTAAGCCAAACAGCGCAGCAAAGCCAAGAGAAAGGCAGCGCGGAGTTAGGAAGCAGTCAAGGAACAGGAGAAGATAACGTGTACCAGCAAGCACTCAGGATTATAAGGACTATACCCACCCTAGCAGGGCTGCCTGGGAAGCTCATACAAATAGCTGGGTCCGCGCTAGGAGTACCGCCCTGGATTACGCAGCTATTCTTCTGGTTGTTTAACTTTGTGTTCTGGATTACGCTAGCGTACCTACTAATTACTGGTGTGAGGAGCTTAATATCATGACGAGCCATAACTTCTTTCCTGGGTGTGGCGAAGCAGCGGTAGGCATAGAAAGCATCCAATGCCTCAACGCGTCTGCGGAGTACGCGCTTGGTTGGATGTTAGTAGCTATGCTAGTGATGATCTTCTGGTTTAACCTACGCTTGGAACCTATCAAAGACAAAGTAGCTACTATCAGCTTCACAGCAGGGGTTCTTAGCTTGCTTCTCATAGCAGCGGGTTTCTTACCAGCTGACGCAGCAGTTTATTTCATAGTTGCTATGGCTGGTTCAGCCGCCGCGCTAGTATTCAGGAGGTAAACGGTGAAGTATTGTGATTATTGCAGACGATTAACCCCTACTGAAAGCGATAACACGTGCACTATCTGCGCATCACCAAAAACGTTTTACTCGAATACCTAATTCTTCTCTAGAACCCAGCCTATTTTACGAGAATATTCGTTTGTTTCGTCGCAGAAAGTGCATAAACGCTTTTTGTCGCGGTAACTCTGCTGCGCGTATATCCTAGAGCTGCATTTATCGCAATACTTCGGTTTCCTACGTGGCATTAGAAGAAACTCACCTGTTTAAGTCCTTCGTGCATATCATTGGGTACTATCTGGAGGTATTCCATAGTTGTCTGTATGCTTTTGTGACCGAGAAGCCTCTGCAAGACTAGAATATCTTTTGGGCTGTTGCTCTGCCGCAAATAATTAACTGCGTAGCTATGACGCAGCATGTGACAGCTAACTTCATCTCCGAACCACTTCTTAACTATGCGGTCGGCGTTTTGCCGCGTGAAACCAAACAGTTTCTGGTCATGCTTCATGTTACTAGTGAATACTCTTAGAAGGTTCGTTAGCTCGTCAGGTATTACGTGAGTTCTGTATTTGTATTCTTTTCTCTTCTGCCACAGCACTTTCATCTCGCTTCTCTCAAAATTAATGTGGCTTTTCTTTATTTCTATGGCTTCTCCTACCCGAACTCCTGTCATCCACAAAAACGTAAGGAACATATGATCTCTTGGGTTACTGATTTTGGATAGCGTTTTGACTAAGAATTCCTTATCCAGGTACTTCTTTACTTCATCCTTGACCTTTACTTCTCGTATAGGGTTTGTCAATTCTTGCTCTCCGATACGCACGATTTCTCCCTTCAAAACGTCTTTATCCACCTAAAAACACCTCTTGTACTTTACAAAAAGACCAGAAAAGCAAGTCATCTAAATC
>LFUF01000369.1_pt1 | contig 8658 bp, 7 predicted proteins | sample 633261 | NCBI WGS metagenome assembly LFUF01 (sample SAMN03781032, study PRJNA287316) | hypersaline lake metagenome | isolation source: virus filtrate of water collected from the Namib Desert Hosabes playa | place: Namibia | collected 2013
CGTCTTGGAAGAATTGCGAGTTACAGCTCAGACGCAGCGGCTACTTATTCCCCTTTCCCGGGCCTGTCTGTTCTAATAACCCTCTCGCACATTTTGTATCCCGAGTTAGTGATCCATTGGATCATCAAGAGTTACGCTTCATGAAATCATCTGTCATGTTATTTTTTTTTTTTTTTGGCTTCTGCTATGTAGTCTGTCTTCAGTCTTATTGATCCAGTAACAGTGTTGACATGGGGGGAAGTATTACGACACTTCTCGCCCCCATGTCCTCGTCCCAAAAAAAGCATTTTCATGTCAACAAAATGAGCAAAGCGCCACCAATCATTATGGTCATTTTTATATTTGCAGATTTGATGGATATATCGCTCATAATTCTATGACTACATATACACTGCCCAGGTGAGTGTATTAAGAATATCAAGGCCAATCAGCTCCATTGTTCCCATTCCATGACGGGAAACTCCCTTCCGGGGAGGCGGCTGGAAGTGGAAGACCATTGGCATATGAAGTAGCCATGTCGATAGGGCTAATGCCATTAAACGTTGAGGCAGTTCCAGCATGGGTGAAATCAAGACCCGAAACGGGGTCCAATTCCATCAGATCATCTGCGACAGGAAGATGTTGTCCGAACACAGCATCCCACTGGTCCCAGTCGAAGTTGAGGTTGGGGTCAACCATCGATGGCGGTGTAGGAATTCCCGAGGGTAAAACATTAGGAGACGTAGGGTCCACGAAGGAAATGCCACCAGCAGCAGTAATATCGGGATGAGTGGATGTGGAAGATTGTGTCGGTGGAGGTGCACCAAACAAGGAGTCTGTATTGGGCGAGGAGGCGCCAATGCGGGAAGGTATGGAGTTATCGGCTGGGGTAGGATGGAATTGGGAATGTGAAACTTGGGGTAAGGGTTTATCCTCTGGTTGGTATTGGTATCGTAGGGGACTTTTAGTAGCATCCGGGGTGACAGGATTCGACAACGTGTGGGAGCGGGTGAGGTGGTAGAATGTTTTGACGAAATCGTTGGGTTGGGGGTTGTGTATTGAGGGATGGTCGGCCGATGTTGAACCTGGAGATCCGGCCTGAGAGGGATCTGAGCAGGGAGAGTCAGAACCCCCGGGAGTGTCAACTGACGAAGCGACTCCAGCCTGGATCTGGTCTTGTTCGGTCCAGAGCATTCGCGGATTGAGGCCAGCCTTTTGCCAGGCTTTCTGGCGAAGGCGGCGGATCATATCCCAGGCTTCACGGCCACCGTCCTTTAGTGGCCGTTGGGTTGAGACACCGTCTTCACCACCTACGACACCTCCATCCGGGCCCGAAAGTGCGAGTATGCTGTCGATGAACGCGCGGGACCTGGATGCTTCAGGGCTGTAAGGTCGCTCATATAGGTCAATAAGCATAATCCTGCATCACGTTAGCATGGTTATCAACACCTGATGATGGAGTCATACATAGTAGCATGCATTGGTTGATGATTGCTAAAAAGGAAACATTAGTCGCCTATGATACTTGGCCAACATACTACCTAGCGAAAAAGCTTACCCAGGCCAGCTCCAATGAAAGGGCTGGAAATCAGAATCCGTTGCGAGTTGGATGAATTTTTCCATAAAGCCATGGCAATGGCGAAGTGCACTATCAGTATTAGTATACAGAGTCATTTCCCGTTGGTGTGTGCTAACCTCTGGCGTGCCGCTGGCCAAATCCGGCTGCGAGCGTTCTTTAGAAAAGGCTGGTAGGCCACACAGAAGGCCTATAGGAAGGTTAGTTGGGTATAAAACCAGCAAACGTTGAAAAAGCACACCTTGTCAATATACAAAGAAAGAATGATCCTCGCCCATTTATGGAAGCAAACCAGAACCGGCGAGTGATATTGTTCTGGGCATCCGGTGGGACCTTCGCCTGGAAGCTCTGTGTCGGAAGAGCGGCCATCGGGAGATTTGGACATAGAAAAAGCTCGGCCTGGCGTTGATAGGTTATCAACATCCTTGCCCTCTGGAATCCTGTTGATGATGGAATTCAGTTTCAGCTGCAAGTCAAGAAGTATGGACCGGAGCTCCTCCATGTCCTGCCTGGTGAGAGGCTTTATTCCAAGTTGGATTTTCAATATTCGGCGGATAGCGCCTGGCAATAATTAGCAGGTGAATTTTGGAAGGAAAAGGGCTACCCACGAGCCATGGTGTATTTCCCTCTTGCGGTCAGGTAGTAGACGTTGACCATTGATGGTCCGCCGCAAATAGTGGGATCATCTGGGTTATCAGGCAGCCGCTCCCGTGAAGCAACCTGTTTCATGTAGGACTCTGCAGCAGGGGTACCTAGCATCGTGTCTTTGATTTCATTCGTCTCGCACACATCCCAATAATTTTCGTCGTTGACAAGTGGAGGCAAACCGCTCGACATCGCAACGACACCATCCATGTGCATAATGTGCCACCATAAACGGCGCCGATACTCAGCTTCACATGGCTCTATGCCAAACTTAGCTGGATCGCGATGCAATCCCATGGTTTGCGCAACCCTCATAGCGAGGCTAACAAAGAGACTAGTGGTCAAAGGCTCTTCCTCCTTTGTGACAATTGTCTGCACGAGAAGGTAAGCAGCGAGGCCTTGAAGTGAAGGGCTGCGCGGGAATTTAATCTTCGTAAGCCATCTGGTAACTTCCTCGGTATAAATTGTTGAAAGGGCCGACCGTGAGGACACATTGAATTCAGCCATGATTGCTCGGATCGAAATCGTCACTGAGCCGCCATACCATATCGCGTACAACAATGGAATAAATGATGGATTGGGGCACGACTCTCCTGAATAGCTGCTGTAGTCATACCAATCCCAGAAGGAATTGTAGAGCTTGAGGATAGTTGGAGGGTGAATGATAGGACTGATAGCGTGTATACCGGAAATGAACCCTTTGTAAAGAATATGGCTTTGCCGTCTCGTTGGAATATGATCGAGCATTTCTGGCTCCACCATTTTTTCATTGACCGAGGGAGACTCACCCGAAGGGAAGATTACAGATTGTTGGAAGGAACGAGACCTGGGTGCGGTTGAAGGTGCCGAGCTGTTTATTGATTCTCTCCAGGACTGTCGGCCATCGGCATGCGAATCTGTTAAGTTTTCATTATTCTTTTCAGAAGTAGACTGATCGTGTGAGCTATTTTGGTCTCTCAACAATTGATTGAGCTCATTGATCTAGATGGGAGTTAGTCAAAATGGTCTACCAGTAGGAAAGTCCAGTGGACAGCATACTTCGCCCGAGATATAAGCCCAATACGTGGTGCCAACATATCTAGTTATAGTTAGAGACTGTTACATTTCGAACGAAGCAATTCTGACCAACCTTGACCTTCCACCGTCCTCCAGGCTCAGATGGCCCAAGTTCAGACTGCCAACCGGGTCTACTAGATCGGTGGCCTGACCGGATGGGATCGGAAATTCATCACTGCTTGACTCTGCAGCATTGCGACGTGGGCTGGTAGATCTTGACGGTGGTTTATTTCCGTTTGGGTCCTTGCTCTCTCGTGGGTCATCCGACTGTGTGGGTTCCACTTTCGCATCCAAGGCCGTTACCTGCATCCCCACGTCCTCAAGTGTTTGACCGCCTTCCCCGAGGCGCTCAATCATTGACATAAGCTTGTCGAGTCGCGATTCAATGGCGCTTGGGTCGGGTTTTTCGCCTGTCGACTCTGCCCGCCTCAACTGTCCGTAAAGTGACTGGAGCTCATCGACATCCTGCTCCAATGTCCGGGGCATCTCTCTCCTTCGTTTGACGCCATGCGCATTTTGGGAAGACCCATCGCGCCCATCGTCATCCTTTTGGGGTGACACATCATATATACACTCGGTGTTGTTTTTCACGCAGTTTCCACATATCGGATGTATCTAGAAGGAAATATATGTGTTAGCTTGGAACAGGAACTTCGGTGTTGGTGGCAATCAGATCAATCTACCTTGTCGCATTTGACCTTCCGACGCCGACACGTGTGACAGCTGTAGCTCGCACGGTTTCGGGTGATCTGGCGACCTCCAGCCAAAGGTCCCCTCAATGATGACGGAGCAAACGAGTTGCCGGGGATGGAAGAACCCGATACGGGCTGAGCATTGGGCGAGCTCTGGTTCATAGTCCCTGGCAAGACATGGAAATAGATCAAATTGCTGTTAGCATGGAAACGCGCAGAAAAAAAAAAAGACAGCGCCTCGGCGACTGCGGGGGTTCTCTGACGTTATCGGAGATCCAAGGGGACGGCCAATGATATCACTCCATCGCGAGGTCATCATTAATGCCTGAATTGTGCCTTATTCATGCCTTATTCCTGCCTGGATTTGCGGGCATCAATCTGATTTGGCCTCATTCACTTTCTTCTTGCTATCACCAGGACTTGTTCCAATAATATATCAGCACATTTGCCCAGTCTTCGCTGCATATTGTCGCATCTATAAGGGTTTGGGCTACTATTATATGGACCCGGAGTAAGATATCTTCGATCTAATGCGCTCCTCAGGGTTAAGCACTTCCGTACGTTGGATTTTGTATACTAACTTATATAGTCAGAAAACATTGGATCAGGCCAAGAAGCAAGCATTTGATTGTTTATTGCCACTGCGACATGTCCCATTCCTTTTTTTTTTAAAAAAAAACAGACAAAAACACACACAGGAAAAGAAACATTTCTGCGGGGATCTAAAAATAATCGAAACAAGAATTGCGTTTAAGCGCCGCTATATCATCGCAACCAACCACCCACTACGGACCACCAACCTCCTGCCAATAACAGGGTCACTGTTGGATGGCCTTTTCCACACCAACAGGACCCATCCACCACTCGGCGATCAGAGCGGCAACTTCTAATGGAATGCTGTTAAGATGAGAAGGTAGATGACGGCTTCTTGATTCCCGCAGACTTTCGACAGGTGCGCAATTCATGGCTTTTTGAACTTCAGGCACGACTAGTGGATTTTGATAGATATCGAAGCCATACTCAAACTCCGATAGGACCTGGCGAGGTTTAATGAATTGCACGTTGTAGTCGTTTAATCGCCACAATTTGTTGTTTCGCCAGTAATTCCGACAGACCTGGACGAGTTTTGCGAGTTTAGCCTCTTTCAGTTTCAGCCCTTCGACTCGACCGAAGAGCACCCAGCAATGGGCATGGATGAGATATCCAAGCAACTTCCCTTTATATTGACTGGGCTGCCTTCCAATGTTTGCAGCATAGAATTGAGTGAAGCCAGGGTCGTCGTATTGGTTAATTCTCCTCCCACCGACTGGTTGATTATCTGGACCTTTCCTTCCACCGATTCTTGCCATTGCTGGATCATTTGGGGTATAGTAGGGATAACCTGCATGATGGCGCGCTATGTTGATGCCCGTCAGACGGTACTTGGTATCGGACTCCTTGATTACTGTGCTAGTTAGAGAATCTGGGAAGATTTGATCGGAAGCCCCTTGTTGAGAACTTACTGACTCGACAAAAGCATGCCCATAACCGAGGGAAATCGCTGAAGTATGCCTCCTCTATCTCGTGAGATGGTACCACCACATGGTCTAGGTTGGATTTCCAAATTCCTTTCCATTGACTTTGTTTGGGTATCTGGTCATGTATCTGGCCATGTTCACATATATCCGTAATCCCGGAATCACACGTGGCTGGGACCTCCATTCCACATAGGAGACATACTAACGGTGGATTGACACCCGTAGTACTAGCATTGGGGTGCCGAAGTACCATGTTGACACTCTAGTAAAGGGCGTGAGATAGAGAACGAGTCTAATGGTAAATTTATGATGCAGCCTTTGTGTTCATAACATGATGTCATGGTGAATGCTTGATTCGCACCCATACAATAACTACATAGTTAACTATGTACGAGATAAGGAAGACTGTATCCGTACAGAATGTAATGGTCGGTCAGTGTCGCCTCTACTCGTTTTCTCTTGCACATTTTCTTTGCTATCAATTCAGAAGGGAATAAATGTAACATCAAATATTACCAAACATCAAAGTACCATCATACTGCTCTATCTTAAAACAAGCCGTATATTCAACACAAGAAAAGTTTTAGACCTTTCAGTGCTGCCCCTGGCTTCTGAGGAGCGAGGCAATATTCTGATGACCTCGCGTAATAGCTGCTCGAAGGGGAGTTTTGTAGGGACCAGCACGAATACTGCTGTCGGCGCCTCTATCGAGAAGCATTTGCACCATTTGAATATTTCCGAACGAGGCGGCTGCATGCAAGGCAGTGCCATGTAGTCTTCCACGCCCGTGAATGTCAGCGCCATTGTCGAGTAACATCTTCGCTATGTGACATTGCCCATTTGCAACAGCACCAATCAGGGCTGTGCCAACCTCATGCTCCGCGTTTATGTTGGCACCGCTGTCGAGGAGTACTTTCACTATTTGCTGATTCCCGCTCATTGAAGCCGCTCTCAGTGCGTTTCCATGGCGCCCTGCTCGTCGATTGACATCCGCGTGATGGTTGAGCAAGATTCGCACGATATCTTCCTGGCCTTGGAAGACCGCGCATTGCAACGCGGTGTCGACCTCATCGCCCTGAGAATTCGGCTCAGCACCCTTCTCAAGCAAGAAAGTTACTAGTTCCCAGTGGCCTGCATTAGCGGCGGCTTCCAGGGGACTGCCGCAGAGCTCGCTCTCGACGTTGATATTTGCCTTGCTATTGAGGAGAATCTCCGAAATTTTCAGCTGGCCCTCGTCACACGCTGCGACCAGGGCGCTTCCATGCCATCCGCACGGGGCGTCAACGTTGGCGCCCCACTCAAGAAGAAGTCTGGTAATGGCCTCTCGGCCATACTGGGCAGCAGATGAAAGCGGGGTGAAGGGGTCCTGACTTGTTCCGTTTGGATCAGCACCATAAGAAAGAAGCAACCTGGTGATATTCAAATGACCTCCTGAGATGGCATGTCTCAATGCGGTCCAACCACCATTATGACAAATGTCCACGGGGTATCTTTGTTGAAGAAAGTAAGACACTGCTTCTTCAATTCCACGGTATGCAGCGAGATGCAGCCCGGCTCTTTGCCTCGGAAAATTCTGGCTCCAATCCTTTGGGATTGAGTACCTCCTAACATGGATTACTTGTTCTGAAGCATCAACCTTTGGCTGACTTTTCAAAAAGTCCATCACACCAGGTTGTAAATCTCTGCTCAGCTTTACATGGTGACCCCAATTCCATACCGCATAAGGGTAGAATGGGTAGCATTGTAAACGCTCCTCGTACGCTTCATCGCTTTCGCAGATCCCAGATCCAAATGTGTCAAATGAAATATAAGTGACACATAACCTGCTGATATCATTTTCGGCGCTGGGAAAGAGTAAATCTTTCTTCCGCTCGAGGTATTCTTGCGTCGTATAATGAACCAGTCGAATTATCCCGCTTTCGTTTTCAATGGTAACAAGTCCAGAACACACGGTGAGGATGTCTTCAACTTCTGGGATGTTCTCCTCATCAATGGTAGATTCTCCTTCCTCTATTGCAAGCGCATGCTGGAGCTCCAATGAAGTGAGTGGCCTCCTTGCGCATGTGAGCCAGGACAGAGTTTGCATCGCCAAGTCAGCCTGCTCTCCTATCTGCCCTTGAATACGGCTCATTGCGTTGTCATAGGCCCTGTCGTATGCATAGTCATTAAACCCATTCGAGACCTCTTTAAGCGCGATTCGAGTAGATTTAGCCGACCTTCTCCCAATCAATGACTCAAAATAAAGCTGTGCAAGAAGGAACCTGAGGGTAAATGAGCAATCTAGTTCTTAAGACAAAGAATATATTCCATCAAGATGACTCACATTCCCTGCACATGGTGTGAGATTACAGTGATAATCTCCTCTTGCAATGCAGTATTTCGGCTCACAAATCCCGGGAGCCGGAACATATTACCATCAAGATATCGTCGAACGTCATCTTTATGAGCCCGTATCTCTAAAAGGCCGCCTGATTTAAACAAATCATTTACCTCCGTAGGCCTTGAGGTGGCGAGGACATTTACCCCAGCACTAGCATGAATTTTCATAATCTCGCCCAAGACCCTGGTACGGCAAGTATATTCGCACTCATCGAGGGCATCGACGACAATGAACACACGGGAATACGAGGAGATAACGCAGTGAAGAGCTTTCGATATTTCATCGAATCGCGGACGCGTCGATGTAGTTTTGTAGCGCTTGTAGAGGTCTTTCACGGCATCTGGGGTGGATGTCCTCTTCTGGCTCAATTGCTTCAATAGACTTAAAAGCAAGTCTTGGGCCTTCTGTTCATCTTGACGATTGAAGTTGCAATAAATGTAAGCTATGCCGACATCTGGTTTATTCTCGAATTGCGTAGTCAAATCATCGACAAGGATCGCAGAACATATGGTCTTACCCGCACCCGGCATTCCTGCACAAAGCAAGGTGGCTCGGGGTGTGCGAAGCCAACGCATATACTGTTCCGAAGCGAGAAGCCATTGTCCAGTTCCTTCTTGCCGTCGAGCGAGGAGATCGCTCTGCTGCAAAGTGTAATCAACGGCAGACAGCCAGTTGAGAATGCAAGATTGTTCACTGCTTTCTTGTCGCTCGTTGAGGTGTTCCAGTGTTTGTTTTGTCGCAGACATCGTTTGACTATAGGTGTTAGATCTTGGTCATACTCAGTAGTCAGGTGTACCCAAGTCCCAAGAAGGG